>Ga0137418_10000253_pt1 | contig 45657 bp, 60 predicted proteins | sample CZODoug3_1_2_16f_FD_122242 | JGI IMG/M metagenome (GOLD analysis project Ga0137418, IMG submission 122242) | Vadose zone soil fungal communities from Angelo Coast Range Reserve, California, USA - CZODoug3_1_2_16fungal (Hybrid Assembly) | ecosystem: Environmental > Terrestrial > Soil > Vadose...
CTTGCTCTTGTGACCGCGGTGTAGAAATTGTTTCGGTTTAAGAGGAATGACGCTCCGCGACTTATACAGTATATAATAGTATCGAATTCGCTTCCCTGCGATTTGTGTGTGGTAATGGCATATCCTAATTCCAGTTGCTTGCGCGGATCGTAATTGATCATAGTACGCAAGTAACTGTTGTATGTTCGCAGTCGTGGGGGAATTTCGAGCGATCGGCCTTCCAGCGTCCTTAGCCACAGCGACCCATCCTCCGTGTTGATCGACGTGATACGCCCGATCTCGCCATTAAATAAATTGAGTGCGTAATCGTTCTTGACCCACAGAAACTTGTCATCAGGCCGCACGACCAGATCGCGTTCCTCATCGTTGAACCGAGGCAGCCTGATCAGTTCCTTCCCCTTATTCAGCTTAACTTGGATCGATGGATTGATCCGCAGAGTACCGAATGTGCTCTTGCGTGCTGGCGTGATGATCTGACAGTCATCTTCAGCATACTCTGGATGTGCTCCGATGTACTTGACCAACGTCATGAGTGGTTGATCAGTGTACCAAACATCGAAGCGGTCGTTGCGTATCGGAACTCTCCCTTGCAATATCCGATACGCGTTAGATACGATGTCGTCCTGGCTTCGAAAGTTGTATGTAAGTGTGATGGACGGGAACTTAGCCAGAACCGTCCGGAATGGTGGATCACCTTCCTCAACGGGGAGAAGCTGATTGTTATCCCCAAAAAATCTAATTGCTCCACTTCCCTTCCTGAGCGCTGCAATGAGTTGTCGATAAAGTTCCGGTCCAACCATACTCGACTCATCGACGATGATAACATCTTCATCAAATGGGTTGGTTGCGTCTCGTCGCGGCTCGTTTGTGATGGGCACTGGATTGCCGTCATCATCGAGCACGGGATCATCATCGGGCTGGGGATACTCAAGGAGCTTGTGAATGGTCCTGGCTCTGATCCCTGTGAGTTCGTATATTCGCTTGGCCGCTCGTCCAGTAGGGGCACAGAGGGCGACAAGGTACTTCCTGCTAAGCTCTTTATAAGCTCTGCCAAGGACGAGTGTCTTTCCCGTCCCTGCACCGCCAGTAACAGAGACGATGCGTTGTGTTGTGTCAGTGCACAGCTCGATGGCATGTTCCTGCTCCCCACTGAGGTGAATATCCTGGTCCACGTTATTTAACCCTTCCTAGAAAAGGCCTGACCGCTTCTTCTAACTGCTTTGCATCACTACGTTGATGAAACGTACCTACAACCTGCACCTCGTCGTATTCAACTCCACCATGCCTCCAGGCCGATATGTACTCATAATGCGCATGGACGCCGTGTGCCCAGCCTCCCCTGATCCGCGCTTGTGGGTCACGTTCACGCACCCAAGTCACAAACTGCCCATAATCCCCAGCAAGCACGGCGATGTTCTTCACTTGACTCTCCCGAGTTCCCATTCTGCTACACCCGGAGGCGTATGCGGATCGAAGCCCTCGGCCAGCAGGTACTGGTTCCGATCGACTCGACCTTTTTCATCCTCGGTCACGATCGTCAATCGGAACACATGCACATCCATCCTGTGTGACTCAAAATCATTCGTTACCACACTGATCGTCCCCTGGACGTGGCCGGACATTACCCTGTTCCAGAACTCCGGACCCTTCTCCGAGTACAGATCGCCCGGCCTCAAGTTGGCTTCGCTCGTTTTGACTGCGATAATACGCGACCGCCTCATAGTCACCTCCATTTACAACGACCCGTTGATATTCATTCCGGCTGCCAGTGTCGACGCCGTGTTGCCATGCTTGATGCAGCGAGCATCTATTTGTGCCCACCAACCACATTTCATATAACCTCTGCCACCAGCGCCGCTCAACCGGATGCCCCTCAGGCAACCACCACCGATTGTCATCCCGCCTGCACGGCGCCTGATTATATCTGAACATCACGCTGCCTCGCTTTCTTTCTCTGCTATGACGACTCTCGCCGCCTGCACAAGGACGTTACGCACGAACTGCGATTGTGTCAGCCCCAACAGCATCGCAGCTTTGATAACGTCCCGCTTGTCGTCCAGTCTGATCCTCGCAAGTATCTGCGAGTCTCCGTAGCTGACGTGCTCGTCAAGCTTCAGTGATACTCGGTTCACCATGACGACTTTCCGCCTCCTGCGCTCTTAGGCGTATCGTGTTTAGATAGCCCATCAGAAGATGATACATATCTGTGTCCGTACAGACACGTGTCAACAAGCCTAGTACCGCATCCGCTTGTTCGTTCAAGATCGTATCCGACGATGCGGGTCTCGTATTGGTCCTTAAGCAAGGCTCTTTCAAAGCTTCGATAATCTGATATCGAACCTGATCCCTCGCCGCCGCCATTGCATTATGATCCATATGATGCACTCCTGTTTGAGTCAAACGGCGTGGGATCGAAACCCCACGCCGGCCTTATTTGTTACCGAGCGCGACCAGCCCGACGACCAGCAGCCCGAGCCGGCGGAGCCTCATCCACCTCCTCAACTGCCGCTGCACGCCTGCTCGTTCCGCGGGCTGGGGCAGCTTGCGCTTCCACCGAGTCGACGCTTTGGATTTGAGCCTGCATCTCGCCCGTGTTCGGGTTCTTGTTGAGACGCACGCGCAACTTGGCTTGGCAACCCATCCACTCGTTCGGATTGATCGAGGTTGTGTTGCTGTCCAGGCCGAGCGCTTCGACGAACCTGCGCAGGTTGTACAAAGCACGGCGGTCCTTCGCTGTCGGCTTGATCTGGCGGTTCCAGTACAATACTGCGCCGTCTTCGAAGGCATCCACAATGTCGGCAGGGATTTCTTCCGGCGCAACGACGAACTTCACGGCGTAATACTGGTTCCCCTTGCCGGACGTAGCGACCTGCACGTCCTGGACTTCGCCGACGTACACACCGGGCGGCAATTCCGGCGGTTTCTCAACGTCGGCAAGGCTTTCCTCCAACTCGATAACGTCGAGTTCTTCTGTTTCGTCAACCATTTGTTTTACTTCCTCTTGCAAGAGTGGCTAGGCAGAACCACTTATTGTTTATCTCCCACTGCCTTGGGTATCTGTTGTTCCTCGAAGTAGCCCTGTTCCCAAGGCTCTTTCATCCCTTTGCGCGACGCCTTGGCTGGCTCTGGCGGATCATCATAAGGCTCGCCATACAACTCCACCGCAAACGCAAACACATCCTTGAACAGTTCGTTTATGTTCTCCCCTACTGTCTTGCCGTTCGCTGCCACAACGCTCCTATCCAACGGATCGGCCTGCTCGTATCCTTGCCACGCCAAAGCGAAGCCCGCCACAAATGCTCGCACCTCCGGCCGATGGCTACTCATTGGATGCTCCGTTGCATTACTGCTCTCACTTCACCATGCTGGAACTCCCAAGCCGTCCGCTCAGGACACACACCAGCCCCGCCACATGTCGGACATATTTCGTCCCTGCATCCCGGTCTGGCTACAATATTTCCAACACACTGTGGACAAGGTACGAACACAGTATCACCGTTTACCTTTTGTGTCATCCTTCTTCTCCGTCTTAGGGACTGATACCTTCGCTCCGCTCTCGGACCATGCGTCGTACCACTTTGCAATAGTCATCTGGTCCTTGTGATCATCAGGTAACTTCGCATCGTACCTGAGCACGAACTCAGGATCGCCCATCGATGAGAACATACGTGTCTTCATCGGCCTTCGTAACCGTGTCGGCCTTATTGCTAATTTCCGCTCCCCATGCCTTTCGGACATGTACCATATCTCTGACAGCCGGAACGTCACATTATTAACCAGTTGCCCGCCAAGCATTATCGACACATAGTTGACAATCCCATCCTTCTCCGTAGACGGATCAGCCTCGTGCGCTGTGATAATCAAATGCACACCATGTTTAGCCGTAACACGCAATAAGCCAGTCAATACCTTAAGCACGATAGCGTTACGCCCCCCATACGCAGCCTGTCCAGGTTCCATTAGAGTCGGCACAAAGGAACCTTTCTTACCTGCGCCTACACCCTTATCGATCGAATGCTGCAACGCTAAATACGTGATCGCCGTCGCACTGTCGCACACAACCGTCTCAATGCTGGTCTCGGCTGCTAACACTTGATCCAGCCCAAACGGGTTTTCACTCTGCGCGTGCTTGAACAACTCGTCAACCGTGAGTGTCGAGAAGTTAGCAACCATAACATCCGGCCTGTGCATTATCGAAACATGCTCTTGATCACCAAACGAGAGCCACAGTTTGACCCCTGGGGCCGTTGCTGCGAACGTTGTCTTGCCGCATGTAGCTGCACCCCATAAGAGCGTAGCCATTCGCCTCGGCGCTTCAATGCCGCTCTTGACTTCAACTGGTCCCAGGAATATCGTCATGTGTTCGCTACATCTGTGTTTGAGTCAAACGCCGGCTTCGACACGCAAACGCTTCTCGTGTGCCACTGCAATTCGTTCGAGCGCATTCGCGATCCTGTTGATGTCGATCACAACTGTCTGTGCTATCGCTAAGGCCGGACCACGAAGCAATGCGGCCAGTTCTGCGTCGTTCTCCGTATCCTTCTCGAACGCCGCATCGACCTGTAAAAACAACTGTACGATTGTATCTGGCCACGTGCTCATATCAACTCCTTGTCTTTCGCCAGCCATTCTGGCATTGTAATAACCAACTCATCCTTATCAACTTCAATAAGTTGAGCCGGAAGCCACACGTCCTTCCCGTTGATGACGAATAGACTACCTCCCTTTGCTGTAGTAAAGCGGAATTCGTCATAATCAACATCAACGAGTTGTGGCTTAGGCACGTGACTTCCCCTGACGCTTCTTGGCCCAAATCTGTAGCCATTTGGCCATTGGCTGTTCCTCGTTGGCGTGAGCGATCTCTGTCAACTCCCTATCCATTTCCATCGACTCGCCATACGTCAATTGCAACCATATGCGAGCGATATCGTCCGGCGTCTCGTGATACGGTATCGGCTCAGGCTCAGGCGTGTGCTTGACAACCTCCGGTGCCGGCTCCGATGCGTTTATGGTATCAAGGACCGCCGTAATACCGCCCCCGCGCTTGCCCCGCTTTAGATCGTTTACGACGTTGTCCACCAGCGTCTTCGGCAGGTACGCTGTCGGTAGTTTCTTCGGTCCTGTTCCGAAGTATTCCCGCATTCCCATCTCTAGTCCCTTTCTCTCTCAGCTTTGCCAGCTGTTTTTTCCACAGTGGCCTTCGCATTGCCTTGCATCCTGTTCGACTCTCGCTCAACAATGGCTTTCGCATTGCCATTCTTCCTTCTCGCTTGCACTCCACGCGACTGACTCAACTGCAATTTCCACTTCGGCTTGCTCCTATGCCCTGGTCCAGCACTGAAGACCCCTCCTAATCCTCCACCGCCAACTCGCTTGGGCTTGCCTTCGCGGAAACCATCTGATCCCATTGCTCTATCCTCCCTTCATACGTGTCGTTGCAAAATGGTATAAGCGAACACGGCCGAAAGTATCTGTTGCACGAATGCGTATACCTCGGGGCGTATTCGTAATGATCCTTATAGCGCTCATACATCTCGGCAGTATGGCGAAACCAGAACGCCCACCTCTGAAACTGTTCCGCATTGCGGCTAGGATGCACGAAGTACGTGTCCTCGCCCCGACCGCTTGGCCTATTCTTGAGCCCCAATATGCGTGAGTGGTAAATATCAAAACCATACACTGAGGCTGCACAAGCAAGATAGCCCGAAACCTGATGTGAGAGTTCGAACGACGCTTTCCAACCAGCATCAAGACGTGAAGCTGTCTTGTTGTCTTCGAGCGTGTACCGCTCCATTGCCTTATCATATGTCAGCCCGTCGAGCGTCCCGATGAACCTGTACTGCTTGCCATCGTTATACGTGAGCACAACATCGAACACGTTCTCGATCCCGATCACATCGTACGGCTCGTCTTCCACATAGATCGGGAAGTTGTCCATAACTGGTAATACTTCATCAATATACGCAAGCGAGGCCAACTCCATCGAGTCCTTGATCCTGATGCGATCGTTGTGATCATCCTCCCATCCGCTACTGTCGATGATCTCATACGCTAGGACCGCTAAGCTCTCGCGATCGTTCTTCACTCCCACCGCTTTCTCCCAGCAATTCCCCCACCTGTTTGAGTCAAACGACTGATTGAAGTAGCTCGGCTCGCCCCTGTCCCTAAATATCCTGTCCGCCGCGACCCTTGCGTGCTGTGTCAAGCGCTGCCGTCGATGTAGTTGCCATATACGGACGGCTGCGAACACTTCGTGCATGAGCGCTCCGTACTCCAGCGCCATGCTCCTCGCACTTGTCGGATACCGCTTCTGTGCGCTCACCACTCCCCACGTCGGGCACATGTTCACGTTCGTCAGCCGGCTGTTGCTGTACGGGTGTAACTCCAGTCTCTGGCTTGAGGAACTCGGCTGTATTGATAGTAAGTGGTGCTGCTTCTCTGGCTCTATCGGCCCACTTGGTATAGGTACCGAGCTTGTCGAACTGCTCTTGGGCAAGCTCACCCGACTCTTCAATACTCCCGGTCCCACGCTCCGCCTTGTTATAACTTTCTTTGGCATCTAAGTATCTCCTGATCTGTGGCCCGATCGCATCGACGATGATCATCAGCTTGTTCGGGTCGGCTCCGACGTTCTCACTGGCGAACCTGAGACCGTTAAGGGCTTCATATAGCTCAACCTCGTCCTGGTTATTGAAGAAGGTTCCGTCGTCGGCTAAGAAGCCCTTAACAGATCGTGCCATGTGCTACCTCCCGCTGACTAATCGATTGAATGCTTCTCTCCCATCGGCACTCTTGGCCCATTCGTCGCTTTCCTCCTTCGAGGCGTCGAACTCACCATTGAGATGCCGTCTTCGTAATGCCTGCGCCGCTGGAGTATTGATCACAGCTAGATCGGCGGCAAGTTGTATACATGGTGTATCGAGCGGAGACAGGAAGTCGTGATAGTAACCTGTCTCAGCTTTCTTCGCCATCTCATCCAGACCAGCCTTACGCAACTCTTGCGCCAGGAAGTCTTTCGTGTGCCCCGTCCACGGACTTTTCGCCGCCGCTCGTCGCTTTGCTTCGCCCATCTGTGCCTCCTGTTTGAGTCACACGGATCAACACCAAATGACTGGCTTGATCTTATCGTGTTCGAACATCATCTTGCTGAATGTGTAATGGCCAGCAATCACAGCCTTGATCACAAGCCAATAGTAATGATCCCCCCTACTCATCGTCGAGCTTCTTGTCCCATGCGACGCTCTCGACGTCGACGCCATCTGGCACCCCGCCACGCCTGACCAGTCGCAGCTCCTTTTGCATCCCTTCGCTAATCTGTACAAAGCTGGCGACGCTATTGGTCAATTCCTCCAACACGTGAGCATTCATCATGACCAGCTTCTCAGTCTCGATCAGCCGCTCATAGATAAGCGTAAACAAATACGCTTCTTGTTCCTTGATACCGCGCCTACGCAGCTCAACCTGGAACTGATTGAACGTGAGGCTCATTCACCGATCTCCGAGATGGTCTGCATGAAGTTGTCGCACTCAGGGCACCGCGGCGGATGCCCCTCATAGAACGTATACAACTGCTGACCGAATTCGCACTTGGCCACGAGTTTCCGTTGCTTGAGTGGCACCAACGGTTGCGTGGCTGGCCGCTTGTGTCTATTGGCCATCTCCATTCGATAGTGCATACCCTTGAGTTCCATCTCGGTCTGGCTTGGCCACGCCTGCGTACCAATGTCGGCTCGCGGCTTCGGGTCTGTCTCGCCTTCGTCGTATGGCCGCTCGTTTGTTGTGCCCTGCATCGCCTCGCCACGTGGCGTCAGCGGGGACGGGGTCCGGCTCGATCCGGCCACGGTCTTTGGCTGTGTTTGACTCACACGGGCCAAAGTATTCATACGGCTCGGTACGGAATCTTTCTCAATCGCCATCTTCAATCTCCACTAAGCTTTCATGGGCACTATCGCGTTCGTGCGCTAGCTGCTCCAGTGTATTCAGTCTTTTCTCAAGTGCTTCCTCCAGCTTGTTCATCTTGTCGATATCCTTGGCAAGTAGCTGGTATTCCCTTGCCAATCTCTGTTGAAACTTTACGATCATGTGCGTTGTCTTTGCGTTAACCCCCGCATAATACACCGCAACAGCCTGCATCCGCCTCGCCCTCACAACGAGCAGATGCCGCTCAATTTCGTCCCTTGACGCTCCATCGTATGTCGGCTGCAATACTAAAGGCATTATTCCCGCTCCTATATGTAGGGGACCGGCCCGGAGTGCAGGCCCAGCCGGTCCCCATCGACTCGCATTGTGTGGCGTTGCGAGTCTAACCGACGGTCGATCGGGAGGAAATAACCGCCGGTGTTGAATTTACCAATTCCTGCGCCATCCCCAGCCTGTATACGGCCGCCACGGTCCACGGCCAATATATCCCGGAAATCTTGGCCGCGCATATCGATAATCGGGATAGTTGTTGCGCCAGTAATCGCCTCGGCAGCTGTAATAGTCGCGGCATACGTAGCCCTGAGCCTCTGCTGTGTGACTCAAACACACGAGCAACAACACAGTCGCAGCCGGCGCAAGGCATATCTCGACGATCCGCTTCATAGCCCTGATCGCCGCCGTACCCGCAGGACTGTTATCGTATCCGCCCCTTACTCGCTCAGCAATCCCCCTACACTGCTCCTTGTCCAACTCCTCAGCGAATATCTCTCTGATCCTCTGCTCGTCCATGTCACGTCCTTTCCTATCTTCAAAGATACAGATGCCAACCTCCTCACAATTAATAACACGGCAAGGCAACAAAATACCACTGCCTATACAGCCCATATGTATGTTGCTCGCTGGCCTATTGTGAGTGTTACACCAGAACTTAATGTCCATGTCAGGTACGCTCTACGATTGCGACCTTGACCTGTGATTTGGTCTTGATCTTAGCCTTCTCGATCTGCTCCTTGGTTACGATCACAGGTATTTGGTGATTGCGCCAGAACCATTGCGCCAATTCCTCGCCGCTGAAGCGCTTTACAGGTTCTGTGACGTTGGCCGTAGCCACGAAATGTCTGCTCTCGCCAATGATATGGCTTCCTGGAATGAGAGCGTCATCCTCATCGTCAGGCAGATTGAGAATGCCTTGCTCCTTAGCATCCTTCTTAACCTGCTTATACTTAGCCGCGGCATAGCCTTCAATCCATTTCCACATGAATAACTCAGCAAGCACCACACCCTTATTCGTCTTGTTATCGTGCGGTGCGTTCTGCATCAAATCCCGACATGCCGCTGTGATCGTTGACATGATCTTGCCGAGAAACGAGTTAGGCTGTGCGTCTTGCGCTTGCTCCAACTTCGTCTTCGGCGGCTTGAACTCGGCCTTCCCTCGCATCTGCTGTGATCGTGTAGGCATGTTCTGCACTCCGTTCAAGTAGGGCGGTAATCGCTTTTCAGCTCCCGCCCCATAGTCCACCAAATGTAGTCTATCGGTATGTATTGCTCGTGGTTGTCTATGCACTGGTGCTGGTGAAGCGCCTCCTATGTTCGTTGCATCCCGCTCGACCCTGTTTGAGTCAAACGGTTATTGACCGTACCGCGTGGCGTTCTGGTGGTTCTGGATCGCATCCGGATGTCCGAACTCTCCCATGGGAGCGAGCGGGGTCGGCCGCGAGAGTATCGGAGGTGAAGCATATCCCACATAGCCGTATGCCGGAGCCTGCTTCACCACAGGTTCTGGAACGGTCGAGTTTGCAACGCACCCCGCTAATCCCAAAGCCAATGCAATTATCGAACACATATTGTCGCTTCCTTTTGTTATACACGGTTCCCGCCGTGCTCGGCTCACCAGAGTATATGCTGGTGAAGCTTGTTGATATCGAAGTAGCCCTCGATATAAATCTTGTTCCCCTCGACGTTGACAGTGCCTTGCCCATCCCCTGAAATCGCACCTACCATCTTGTTCTCTAAACGTGCGCGATCCTCCGGCGTGATCTGCAAATGTCCACCCAACTTGAGCAGCGATGCAATCAACCTATGCCAATACTGCAAGCTGACCGTGCGTGTCTTGACAAAATGTGTCTGCAGCATCTCAGCTTGCAACACCGCGATATTGATAGCACCACCGCGAGCTTGACGCAGCTTTTCAGCGTCTCTGTGTTCACTAATCGAATTCATATTCTGCACTCCGCTTCGTGTTTGTGTCAAACAGTCACTTCCATCTATTAAATTCGTATAACGCATCCTCCCATACAAAATGAAACTTGTGCCAATGGTTTGTCCCATCCGCGTTCCACATATCAACATCATAACCGCTGTAAGTGCTCGGCGCGATGGTGACAGTTCTCCCATCAGGCAATGTACGCTCAGCCTCACGCGGCTTTGCCGGGTCAACACGCAACCCGCCTTTATCTGCTATCGATTTAACTGATTTACGTGTCATGAAAACCTCCCGTTTGAGTCAAACACCCCAGCCAGAGCCCGGACCTGCATCTATGGAGCTTCGCTGAAGGAAGACTCAACATATCACAAATATATCACTATGTCAAGGAAATTCTGTTCGATATATCACTATGCGACAATATGCCGCACTTTATTCCATCTGGCCTGCACTCAGCCCTGGTTCGCTCAATTCTAAACCCTGATCTCAAACAAAAAAAAAGCCCGGCCTGCGACGTTCTGCCGCAGGCCGGGCCGTGGTCAACTATTTGTGATCGTCGTAACCCGCGCCGCGTCGTCGCAGTTCGCGTGCCGATTGCTTGAACAACTCCAGACACGTCCTACGGGACGGAACATTCCCCTCGCGCACAAGCTTTTCGAGTGCCTCGATTAGAGACAACTCGCGTAAGCTCTCAGGCAACGGGATATCGCTCCACGGCTTCATTTTGCTGCACTCCGTTTGTGTCAAACAAGACGCCGCGGCGCATATCTAACGCCGCGGCTAGTCGCTTACGTGTTCAACAGCGTTTCGATTGCGTTCTGCGCTGCCTCCAATTGGGCGACCGCGTCGTCGCTCAACTTGTCCTTGGGCGTCATTTTCTCGATCGCTTGCACCAACGTCTTACAGATCGAGCCGACCGCGTCGCCCATTGTCATCTTGCCAGCGACAACGCCCGCGGTTTGCTGTGCCGCGCCTTGGGCCATACCGCCCGCGATGTTGCCTGCCCTTGCTCCCCTATGCTCTCCGCCACCCGGCTCGATGCCCGCACCGGCCACGACCGCGCCCATGTTAGCGAGTGCCTGAAAGCTGGGCTTTTCACTCAACTCGACTTTCGCATCGCCTTCGCCAATGGTTTTGCGTTCGTCGAGCAACACGCGTTCCTGACCGAAATGCTTGCGCACCTCCGAACCGGATATCATCATGGTGCCGGCCTTTTGATTAAACTCGGCCTTGATACCCTTTTCCATGATCGCGTGGGCGGCTTGTGCACACTTCTTAACTTGCGTCAAAAAGTTGGTATAGAACGTGCGCTTGCGCTGCCAGTCTGGTGTGTTCTTATCGGTCTCGCCAGTCATTGGGAAGTATTTCGCAACTGATGGCGATGTCACAACAGAACTAGTAGCAACGCCGTTCTTACCGACCGCGCCCACCTTTTCCTCACGAAAGCCTAGCGCCACTCCGATTTGGTTCAGGGTCTTTCCCCAAACCTTCGGATCGCCGCTGTATGCTGTGGTCAAGTCAACTCGGTTGTCGGCTTTCGCTGCTTTAAGGATGTGCAACGTTATGTCGGTCAACTGTTCATATCGCTTTGTCCCTTTGAGTTCATGCAACTCTTGAGACAAAGCAGACGCGCGTTGATCGAAGCCAAACAGGGCAGCGATAACGCGCGGACCAACGTCGAGCGACAGCGCGCCTTTCTTGAGCGGCACTAAACCGCCCGTGGACGCGTTAGCCGCCTTCTCCGCTGCGGTCTCTGCCCTGCCCTGTGGTGTCGGCTTGGTAGGGTCGGCCTTGCGCACCGCGCCTTGCACCGCACGTGCCTGTACTTGCTTCGGTTTCGCTGCCATCGGGATAACCTTTCCTGTTTGTGTCAAACATTGCATCCCGGTCCGGGACACAACCGTTACCAACATACCACACTGTTACATTTCTGCAACTGTGACATGATGTCGCATCCTAGATGCGCTTGTGCACTGCGACATCTCTGCCGCAGTGCACACACTCACCTAGTTGTTCACTTCTTGCCGCGTCGAGCTTCCTGATAGGTCGGCTGATTTTCGTCGCCGCTCTCGTTCATCGTCTGCGGCTTGTGGCTTTCGAGATACGCCTTGATACGATCATCGTTCGCGCCGCGTGCCGCCTTCGCACCGCATCCGCCTTCCGCCTCGCTTTTGCGCTGAAACGCCTGATATGCAGGGCGTCCCTGTTCGCCGCTTTCCGCCTTGTGCTGACGCCACTTGTAGCCGCACATTGCTTGCCAGCTTGGCTTGTACTCCGGCGTTGCCTCTTGGCTGTGCCCGACCCCAATTGAGAAGGCGAGCATTCCCAACGCGATTGCGCTGCAAACGATTGCACTTGTGATAACCTTCAACATTTGATTGCACTCCGATAGGGGCAACATTGCCCGCTATGTGCTGCAATGCGCTGGCGAGTGCATGTCGGTCTAGCGTCCTGATGTACACTTGGAAAGCATAGAACGAGACGACGTGTTCTCACACTGGCATAGCGCAGCACATAGCGGGAAATGTTCCCCGATGGCTTGGTATTGGGCTAAAGAGCATTTAGCCTGCCGAGTCCCGTACAAGATTGGCGCGTCCGTTTGCCGCAGGTTCGCTGTGCTGGCGTTTACTACGCTCTGCCTCAGTTTCCGGACCTGCGAGGCCCGCGCCGTCCCGTCGTGGGGGCGTCCGTTTCTTTTTGTTGATCCTAATATGCTATCACTTTGCGGCTTAATTATGGCGCTTTTCGCGACATTCTGACGCACCATTACTCTTTTCCCGTTCCTGTTTGACACAAACACCTCGCCTCGCCAACGCGTTCTAAGCCTCACAGAACATGATTGCATGATCAAGCTAGGGCTATGGCCAAACCCTTTCGGCTCATCCGCGACGCTCCAACGCGGTCCCAGAGGCATTCTAGACGATTGCAATCGCTTCGTTTACAACCACGATCGCGTTCGGTTGTACCAAGTTGTCTTATAGGTTCGCTAATTGTTCGCAAGAATAGTCCTACCTCTTTTGTCGGCCTATCCTACCGGGCATGTGGGGGCCTATAAGCCTACTTTCATCCTACCGCGATAGGCTAATCCTACCTCGCCGTAGGCACGGATAAGCCTATCGCCTATAGTTTTCGCCTGCCTATTTCATCCTATATCCTCCTATTTGATATACCAATGGATTATAATCCTACAGATCCAAACAGCGAGGTCGCCCCGCATCGGAATGTTTCACGTGAAACCTGTTTGACTCAAACACCTACCTATCTGTGCCTATTGGCGCGGTCCTATTTGCCTACCTATTTCCTATTTAATCTTCCTATTCCTATTCCTATTTCACAATCAAAACACAATTCATCCCTATTTAGTCCTATCTAATCTATGAATAGTCCTACGCCATCCTCCTATATAGTCCTATTTCCTAGTCCTATCCCCTACCTCCGTGCCGCCCCTTTTCACAACCTGGGGGTGTAGGAAATGAGTCCTGGCGGGGGGCGAACGAAGTGAGGTGGTGCAACGTTGGGAATTCATTTACGTAATCTAGTAGATTGGAGCGGAATGAGTATCATGTTTGAGTCAAACAGCATAGAGCTTGTGACCCCACGATATGAGCATATGAGCAAATGTTAATGCGTATGGTATATCCGTGCCTGACGGCGATGGATGTACCATACGCCAATCGTGGTAGATGGGAGTGGATACGGTGGTCAGAGACCAACGAGAGCGGTGTTTGAGTCACACAATATGAGAACAGAACGTGAACGCTACGACCGCCGAGCCGTGTAAAGTTATCCACAGGTGCGACAATATGCCGCAGATTTTGGTCATAATTATGACACAATGATATGATATCTTCTTAAGCGACACCAGGGGTGGTGCGCCATAGATGTAGATTACGCGGCGCGGCGGTCGTGTTTGACTCAAACAGATGTGGAAATTGGTATATCAGTCGTGATATATTGAGGAAAATAGTCCTTGACATGGATGTAAATATGTGTTAAGATTGGGTGTTAAATGGTTCTATAGCGACTGGTGCCCCTCAGCTTCCTAGGCGCTTCCATTTAACGGGACCGGGATTTTCGGTCGGCGGGAGTCCCGGTCCCCTTCTTGTTTGACTCAAACGGAGGTCAAAATGGCTGGTCCGACTACTGACAGAGGCCAATATGATGACGATCGAGCCGCTCAAAAGGCCAAACATGAGGAATATTTGGCCAGTTTGGAGCAAAATCCGGCTGATTTGGCAGCCAAAATGGCCAGTTTAGAGACTGAAAAGCTCGAAAACAGCCTCGAAGATATGGCCAAGAGGATCGAACGGAGCCAAAAACAGGGCTGATGTTCTCTTTTTGTTCACGTTTTTGAGTCAAACATGATGGAGATGGACCGATGTCTGGTGAAAATGCTAGCGATTTGGACGCAAAGCACAAGGCAAATTCGGTCCAGATCGTTGCTCAGATGACGGCGAACAACACGAAGGCAGCGACGGTTCCGAACAATGTGGGCCGAACGGAACCGGCACAGAACACGAAGTTTATGCAGGGTACGGCGAATGGTGTCGTGCCTGATGCGTTCTTAACCAATAGGAGTTGACGATGTCAGGTTCGTCATTAGCTACAGCCAATGTTAAGGGTGGATTGTTCGGCGACTCGGCCGGGCTTCTCACGTTACCGAGCATCAGTGGCAAATCGTTTAATCGGACGTTTGCCGCGAAGCTGTTACAGACCAAATCGATGCTTTTCCTACGATCGCGTATGGTTGCATTGGATGGCGTCGTTGCTGGTTCGAATGCGACCAAGACGTTCCCGCAGGTGGAAGCAAATTCGGAGTTGGGCGGCAAGCGGGCAATCACAATCACGACGCTGATCAATCGGAATACGACATCGGCGGACGTGACGGAAATCAATGCGGATGTCTTATCGTTGACCACGCGGACATCATTTGGTGCGTCGCCGGTTGCGAACAAAGACGGCAATCCGCTCGGCACGCGGTAACGTTTGAGTCAAACGGGATACGTGTTATGAAGCAATCAAAGTTGGACAAACTCAGGTCTGGAGGTCTCGACTTGAGCAAGTCCAAGACGGCCCGAGTAGGACCCACCCCCAACGCCCCAGCTCGGGCCGTCACCAAGCGATCGAAGTTGGCTGCATATGGCGATCCATATGTGACGGCTAGCGGTAAGGTGATCCAGGCGGAGAATTTGTTTGCGACTCCGATCGATCCGCCGAAGTCGATGAAGGCATATCGGCCATTGCGCAAGCGATCGATACCAGATTTGCCTGCGTCGCCGAATGTGATGAAGGGTATTGCGTTGGTGTTCTCGTTTACGGTATTGGGGATATCGGATCGAGACATTGCGGAGATTTGCAACATTACGCCGCAAGAGGTGAGGCAAATTAGGTCACATGCGGCGTATGGAGAGACATTCGAGATCGTTGCAACTGAATTTGTGAATGCGAAATCGCAGCGACTCGTATCAAAGATTGCAGCGTATGCCGACGATGCGCTGGAAACGGTACGCGAGATTTCGGTGAACGGTCAGAAGGAGAGCAATCAACTTCGGGCCAGCATCGACATTCTGGATCGTGCGGGAGTCAGGCCCAAAGATACCGCCGAGATGGGCAAGACATCGCAGAACGAGCTTCGTATCACGATTGTAAAGTCGGATGATACGGAGGTGGCAGTCGAAGGTATCACCATCGACGGTGCTTGAGTCAAACAGGGGAAGTGACATGGCTGAATTAGGACGACGTGGTGGCCGGGCACCTCAACCCGGGAATGGTGGACAATCGGAGGTTACTATGGCACGGAAGGATGCACCGAAGCCTCGGCATATCCTGACGGAAGGCGCGATCTTCCACAAGGACAAGATGCACGAGAGCGTGACGCTTTCTCCAGAAGGCGATCATCACATCGCGACAGTTGGCGACGTGGTCATGCTGACTGACGACGAGTTCGATTTGCACCGCGAGCATGGCGTGTGCCTCATCGACGCAGAGCGGGTGAAGGAGGCGGCTGAATAGGCCGCCTCTGATCCATTAGGAGGAAAACGTCGATGGCAATTGTAGCGAACAAAGCGGGAACTGATGCGGGTCCTCAGGCGAAGGATACGCCATACAGTTCCCCAAATCGTACTGCGGCGACAGCTGTGGCAGTCATGGCGTTAACGCCGCAGTATTCTGGTGAGTGTGTAGTTGCATTGGATACCGGCAACACTTTCATGGCTACTGGTAATTCGGGTGCGAACCAGTGGCAGCAGATGTATCCAAGAACGTAGTTTGAGTCAAACATGTCCAACTACAAACTCATCGAAGGTTCTGTACAGTCTGGCTTCTATCATAGTCGCCAGAAGATACAGATATTCGGTGGCGCTTTTGCGAATGGCAAGACGACCGCACTGGCCGTCAAGGCCCTCAAGTTGTCAAAGGATTATCCTGGATCGAATGGTCTTTTAGCACGTGAGACTTATCCGAAATTGAATGATACGCTGCGAAAGGTTTTGCTGAAGTGGTGTCCAGCTTCATGGATACTCAAGAAACCTACACAGGACGATAACACATTGTACCTGCGGAATGGCTCGGTGATCAACTTTCGGTACATATCGCAGCGTGGGAGATCGAAAAGTGATGGGAGTTCAACGAGTAATCTTCTATCCGCAACCTACGACTACATCGGGATCGATCAAGTCGAAGACCCAGGTATTGTATACAAAGATTTCCTTGACTTGCTTGGTCGTCTTCGTGGCGACACCCCGTACCAAGCCGAAGACGAAGATTTATCCATGCCTGCCACTGGTCCGCGCTGGCTTATGCTTACGGCGAACCCATCACATAATTGGTTCTACAAGGAGTTGGTCCAACCGTACCTGTTATGGTTGAAAACAGGTCAGAAGACGGAGAAACTCATTGTTGACGAAACGACGGGTATACCCATCATCGAGCTTTTCGAGAGCGACACCTACGCCAATAAGCATAATTTGGCAAGTGACTACCTCGTCAGTCTTGAGTCGACGTACAAAGGTCAGATGCGTGACCGTTATCTTCTGGGAAAATGGGTGGCGTTCGAAGGCTTGGTCCATCCTGATTACGACCCGGCGTTCCATACCATATCGCGTCAGGATGCCGAGAATTACCTTGCGGAGTGCCTACTACGCCATGTCCAAATTCAGGCAATCGAGTCTTATGATTTCGGTTTGACATCGCCGAGTTGCTATTTACTCGGATTTGTTGACCACATGGGGAGGGTGATTATTCTCGATGGATACCATCAGTCCGATTTCCCATACCATGAACAGCCGCAAGCTATCCGCGATATACGTGCAAAGTACGCTGGGCTTCTCATGTTCAGCAATCGAATTTATGCCGATCCAGCTATTTTCAAGAAGATCGTCGTTGCAGGGAAGCGTGAGACTGGCGTTACAATCGCCCGCCTATACGAAAACGATAAAATCTACATGCGGCCGGCAGGCAACGATGTCGTTACCGGCATTGCCAAAGTAAATGCGTATTTGGCAGGCAGAAAGGGATTTCCGCACATATTAACAGGTGATGATCCTGGACCATTAATGATGTTCGTTGACGATCTCACATTCATTGGTGAGGAATTCTCGTCATATTACTGGAAACAGAACCCACAAGGTCAACGTATCGATGAGCCGATGGATACGAATGACCATTCGATGAATGCGATCAAATATATGCTGTCTTATCTACCGGAAGTCAGCAGAATAGTTGTGCCAGCATCCGCTCTGCCGCCGAAGTGGAGTTTCTGGCACGAAGTAGATATGAATGATCAGTATGGCGGTTTGAGTCAAACAGGAGGTTGATATGACGTTGCAGACCGTCGTGAATGGCTACGCGGCCATGTGGGATAGCTGTGTCATTACACCAGATGACATGCCAGAGGTGTCGCGCGCTGTTACCAAAGCACTCAGTCTCAAGCCGCAACTAATAGATGCCTCTCAGAGATCAGGCCCTCCATGGTGGTGGATTGCTGCCAGCATGTATCGTGAGGCCGATCTCGACTTGAGTTGTTATGCTGGCAATGGTCAGCCGCTGAATAGGGTCACGACTATTGTACCACCGGGTCGCGGTCCCTTCGCATCGTTCGCCGACGGTTGTATCGACGCGTACAATTTACAAAGGGTCGACGGCAAATCACTATTTGAACGCTTCCCAACTGAATGGACAATCGAATTCGCTCTGTATGCCGCCGAGAAACTTAACGGCGATGGTTATACAGAGCATAAGGAGAACAGTCCGTATGTATGGGCTGGAACGAACCATGAGCAGCCAGGACTATATACGTCCGATGGCAAATACGATGCAACGGCACGGGACACCCGTCTAGGCGTCGCAGCTGTCATTAAGGGGCTTGTGGCAGCTGACTCGACTATTGTCCTGACACGTTCTCCAAGGAGACAGACCATGCCAACAGGCCCCGCAGCTGGAGTGGGAGCAGTAGTTCCCGCAATCGTTACCAACAAGGTCGTTGTGGCTGTTCCGAACGGCCCGAATATCATCATCGATCTTGAGCACGGTGCTGAACAGCTACTCAACGTTCTGCCGACGATTGCGATGTTCGTACCGCAGTTGCAAGTCGTCATGCCGTTCATTCCCATCGTCAAGGCAGCGCTGGCGACGGCTGAAGCTACTCAGGCAGCGGCTACGACTGGAAGCGGTGATCCGTTTTTGATCTTCGCGGATCATCTGCATGACATTGCCGATCAACTCGCGGCCATATTCGCCAAAAAATAGGAGGCGTCCATCGACATTACGATCTACCATCGATATCCAAGTGACGTGATCCCCACTTGGGCGGTGGCTCTAAATCAGAAAGTGGATCACATAGCACAGCAACTGGAGGCCGTAATGGCAACACAAGCTGAACTCAAGGCAAAGTTGGATGCGGTTGCAGCGAACGTCGCCGACGAGGATACTGTCATTTCGAGCGTCGAAACCCTTCTGACAAATCTCGGTACTTTGATCACTGACCTTCGAAACCAGCTCGCCAATGCGGCCGTTCCGCAGGCACTGCTCGATCAGGCCGATGCCATCGCTACCGTAGTGACCAATCAGAAAGCGAAGCTCGCGGCGGATGTCGTCGCCAATACACCGGCGGCGCCCTAACCAACGGCTGTTTGAGTCAAACGGAGATTTGAAATGAGTGTTACCGACACAGGCGCTGCTGACATCTATAACGTCGACACGAATGATGTCGGTGACACTCCCGCTCCGTCTGATAACAAGAAAGACCAGCCGGTATACCGCATCTACGAAGGTAGCCGGATTGCAATTAGCTCGAACGTTGGCAAATACTGGCAGCGAAGGATACAGGCAGCGGTCAAGGCGTACGAGCCTGTCCAGATTGTCTGGGATGAGACATTTAAGTATTATAATAATAACCACAGTAAGGCAATTGAGTCTTCACGCGGTGTTTTCAAGCGTGGCGACGTTACAGAGAACGTTGTTTACTCAAACCTTAACATCATGTTACCTGCGGTCTACAGCAAAGACCCTGATATTACGTGTAGTACAGTCGATGAGAGCGAAGCACCGTTTTGCAAGTCGCTTGAGGTACTCCTCAATACCTTAATTCGTCAGAAGCTTAAGGCCAAGCCTCGTGTCAAAAAGGCTGTTGGTATTGGGCTGTTGACGAATTTTGGTATTCTGAAACTTGATTATACACGTAAAGATGACTCGCGTGAGATTGCTGTCAATCAGATGACGGCGATTACTCAGGCGCTCGCGAAGGCTAATACTCAGGCTGAGGTCGAGCAACTCTATGGGCAATTAGAAGCTCTAGAGATGAATATGGAGGTGATGAAGCCGAATGGGCCGAGCCTCGCTAATGTTTTACCACATAATCTCATTGTCGATCCGTATGCTGAATTGCAGGACGGTACAGATGCTGAGTGGATGGCTGAGCGTGTCTATTTACAGACTGCAATGCTCACTCAACGCTTTACGAAGCCTGATCCCGAGGCGAGCAACGACAATGGAGGCGATCCCAACACATATCCAGGGTCACGCGTGCTTATATACAAGCCGACCCACAAAGCTGCGTTCGATGCTTCTGACGGTAGACGCGACGACGGGCTCGGTTTTGTACAGCAAGCTATCGACGCGGGCATACAAAGCACGAAACATACGGATGATGAACGCTCAGCTTATCTCAATATGTATACCACTGAGTGTTACCTTGTCTGGGATCGAGCGACCCGACGTGTTATGCTATTCCATCGAGATGATTGGTCGTGGCCTTTATGGGTGTGGGACGATCCGCTGAATATCAGTCGCTTCTTTCCATATTACATTATTGGTTACACCATGAGCACGGGCGGGACCGTGACGGTCGGCGAAACAGCTTATTACATGGATCAGCAGGACGAGATCAACGTCATTAATCGTAAGCTGAAGCGTATGCGTACGTCTGTGTTTGATTATTTCTTTTTCAATTCTGATCGTGTTGATAACGATCAAGTTGAGAAGATGCTGAATGCGATACGTGGTGAAAACGTAGGGAGCGACGCGAAGCATGTACTTGGCATCAAGGCAGGCGAAGGAAAGATTTCAGACATCTTCGAGTCTCTATACCCGCGCATGGATCAGTACAAGGAACTCTTTGATAAGCAAGGGTTACTGGACGCGATCAATCGAATTACTAACACCTCGGATGCATTGCGTGGAGTTCAATTCAAAACAAACACAAATGAAGACGCTGTCAACACCTATCAGGAGTCGATGAAGCTCTCGGTCGGGGCAAAAGTCGACGTTGTTGAGGATTGCGTTGCCGACATCGCGAAGTCACTGGCTGAGATGTGTATTCAATACATGACGCCAGATGATGTTGTTGCTCTAATTGGGCCGACACTTGGTGCAGCATATCAACAAATGAGTGTGGAGGAATTCAATGCGAACTATAATCTCGAAATTGTGGCTGGCTCTATGGAGAAGCCAAACAGCGTCTTTAAGAAAAAGGAGGCTGTCCAGATCGCTCAGGCAGTCGGACAGTTTGCTCAAGCGGCTCCAGGATCGACTCTCAAGGTCATGCTTAATGTTCTGCAACAGGCTTTTACTGAGGTTGTCATTAAGCCTGAGGATTGGGCATCAATCAACGCCGAAATCCAAGCCAAAACTGGTCAAGGAACTGGAGCACCTACAGGAACAGCGCCGGGCGCACAACCTCCAGGAAATTCGACAGGTGGAGGAAATGCAACGCAACAACCAGCGCCTACGCCAACGGCTACACAAGGGCCTGGGACTCAGCCCGGACAAAACATACAACAACTCCTTGCCTCAATCCCGCCGGAGGTGAAGCAGCAAGTTGTTGCAATGAAAGCACGCGGAGCCGACCCGCACGAGATTATGAGTTATCTGTTGCAGCATGTGGCAGCATTACACGCTGGGGGACAAGGCGCACCGCCAGCGCAGCCTAATGGAGGGCAACAACCGGCGCCTCAACCTCAAGGATATACACAATGACTTTTGGTACACAGAACCAGGGCAATGGCTCCGATCGCGTCGGTTCCGGCTCTGAGAGCGCCATGGATTTGGTGCTGGATAACCTCGGTTTGGAGGATGAACTCGGCACGGATGGCCACGAAGGCGATCTCGGTGGCGATGAAGGCGATGATACGGAAGTATCGTTTGACTCAAACGGCAATATCCAAGAACCGCAACAGCGTCAGCAGCCTCAGCAGCGACAACAGCGTCAGCAGCCTCAAGACAATCGTCAGCAATTTCCACAGCAACGTCAACAGCAACAGCGTCCGCTGCCTCAGAATGCTGAGGTTCGAGCAGATCAGCGTGGAAATCTTATTGGTCCGGATGGCCGGGTGGTCGCCAGGGCTGGTTTTGAAGCACGTATGTATCAGGAGACGCATCAGGCTCGGCGAAGTCTTGCGCAGGAACAAGGTCGAACTGCTGATCTCACAACACGTGTTCAGAGGGCAGTCGAGATCGGACAACAGCTTCATACTCGCGTGGAGCAACTCCAGGCTCAGCTTAACGATCGAAATACGGCACCTGCACGTCTTGGTCTGAATGATCAAGAAGCCCTCCAGGGGATGCAGTTATTCGCTGAGGCGAAGCGTGATCCCATTGCGACCGTCAAGAAGATACTGACAATGGCAGCGGCGGCCGGCGTCGATGTTACGAAGATTGGGATCGCTCCCGGCGGCGTTGATGCCAAGTCACTCGTTGACATGATACGTCAAGAAATTGCTACGCATATGAACCCGTTGCAGCAGCGTATGACAACGGAGAGGCAACAGCAGGAGACACAGGAAGTTGCCGCAGCAGCACTTCGAGAAACTGAGACAGAGGTTCACAACTTCTTCAATCAGAACCCGGACGCCCGCGAGCACATTCCTGTGTTTCATGCTGTGCTACAAGACCCTCGCTTTCAGCATATGTCGCTCGGCGAGGTATGGGCTAGAATACAACTGAACCAGATGCGGATGGGAAATGATCCGCAGATGAGACAGAACCCGCAACAGCGGCGTAACCTCCCGTCTGGCCGCGGACAGCCACAACGTTCCAATCCTGGAGATATGGCGCCCGTGGATCAGTCGTATGACTCAATCCTCCGTGAGACACTCGACCAGCTTGGTGTGTGACTCACACGAATAGGAGTTACGTGGCAACATGGCTACTCTTGACACTGTCGTTAATGCGATGCTCACTCGCAGCCGGGCCAAGCTCATCATGGCATCGGCAATTAGTGGGACCGTCTCGGCCTATCTGCACGCCAAGAAGCGCGTGGTGGTCGAGGATGGCGGGCCTCAGATTAGCAATCCGTTGATCACTGGCCTGAACCCAAACGTCACATCGATGCAGTATTACGATACTGTGCCAGTTAACCAGACCAACGAATTCGTCACCGTGAACCATTTCATGTCACGCGTCGTCGGCTCGTTGATCATCTCGGACCAGGAAGAAGATGAAAACCAGGGACGAGCAGCAATCTTCAAGATCATCAAAGGGAAGATCATGGCCCTTGATGAGTCGATCAGCCGACAGTTTGCCGCGTACCACACATCTGTGGGCGCGGGTACTGATCCTAACGGTCTGGGTAACCTCATTCCTGTCGATCCTACTTCTGGCTCGGTGGGCGGTATCAGTATGGCCACTGAGTCACAGTGGCGTACCTCCGCATATGACTTTACCGGATCACTGACGCCGGAAAACATCGAGGAGGCGTTCGATGACATCACAGAACTTGACCTCAATCGGTCAACAGACGGCCAGAGTTCTCCGCAACCGTCTGTTATCTTTGCAGGCCGTAATATTTACCGAATGCATAAGGCTGCGGCCCGTGACAAGCAACACATTGATCTACAGGCAACCGGAACCGGCAAGAAGCTTGTCAACTTGGGTATTGTGGGGACTACCCATAATGGCATTCCGCTACTATTCGACGAGAAGCTGAACGCCAATCAGGCGTACTTCGTCAACGACGGCTACATGACCCTACACGTCCTACGCGGCGTCAACATGAAGATCAAGAAGCTGATCGCTCCGTGGTCGTTGGACGCAACAGGTCGCCGCGTGGTCTGGGAAGGTCAGCTCTGCACTTGGCGTAACTACCGGACACATGCCTTCCTGACCAATTAGCTGTGACGATTTGCCGCAGTTTGACTCAAACAGGAGTGATCGATGATTACCGCAAACATGACTGGCGCACGGTTAGCCTTTGTCGTGCGTGAGTTGGAAGGAACGGTCAAGCGTACGAAATGGCGCATGGTCGAGATCAAGAAGGCAAACGGTCGTGTGCGTGCTCAGTATGAGATGCGTCAGGAAGTGCTTGAGGAGCCTGCGGGCTTCATGGTCTACTTCCCACGCGGTCACGCAGTCCGTGTCCCAAACAGGAAGCTTCTGGAGCACTACAATTTGCACCTGAAGCCTCGGGTCATCAATCTGGATGGGTTGTCCGATCCGAACTCGCCGCTGGGTCGCATGATGATGGCTCAGGACGATGCTGCAAGGGCTGGCGCCATGATTGATATGGAGCGGATGGTTATTCAGCTGGCCACCGCAAAGACCGGCCCTCAGCTGATGCCTGAGCAGATTTCTGAAAGAGAGGCAGCATAACATGGCCGCGCAAGATCGAAAGTTCTTCCAACAGGGCATCAACATGTATGTCAAGGCGATGCAATTCGCTGCTGACATGGAGGGCCTTGAGCCGCAGACGTTCAACTTGGGGACGCCGGCTGTCCAGAGCAATACCAAGTATCAAACGGCCATCGCTGCGAATGCGGTAGCCAATACGGTTGTGGCTTTGGCAACCGTTGCGATCGCTGACTCGACATATGGCCGCACGCTGGTATACGTCCCATCCGGTGATCCTGGCAATTCGAACGTTGTGCAGGTGATTGGGCAAGACTACCTCGGTCAGCCAATGGTCGAGAATTTCACTGGTGCATCGGGCTCGACTGCAATCGTCTACGGCAAGAAGGCATTCTTCCGTATCATCTCGTCGAAGGTGATCACACCGTCGACAAATGCAGTCACGTATTCGATTGGTACGGGCTTCCGGCTTGGTCTGCCGTACAAGGGCGATCTGGCATATGCTCGCGAGGCTGGCATTCAGGTGCCATTCTATAAGCGGGATACGCTACTCACAACGACCGTTGCGGCTGCGGACGTGATCGCTGGCATGAGCATTCCGTTCCTTGCTCCTTTCCCTGGATTTGTTAAGAATGGTTTTGGTGCGGGAGCGGCGGGTGCTGCTCAGAGCAATGCGTTAACAGTCACGCTCGGCGGTGTGGCAATCACGGGGTTGTCGGCGGCAATTACCAATAACGGAGCCGGTACGGTCATTACTTCCAATCCAACGACGCCAGGTTACAACGCGAACAATCGGTTCATCGCGAACGCGACTATCATGGGCGTCTTAGGTGCGAACGGCAGCTCGACGAAGGCTGACATGGTCGGTGTCACGCTCACACCAACACAGTTTACGTTGCCGGACTTGACCGATCCGGCGACAGCACTCACAGGCGATCCCCGTGGCACATACGAGGCCCTTCAGGTATATGACGGCGTCTCGAAGATCGAGGCTGGGCTCGTTGGCGACAACAGTGTCAACGCATCTGGCAATGGAGGCTTCCTCGGTATTCAGCACTTCGGCGGTTGATCTGATACGCGTACCGGGCCGTGTGTTTGACTCACACGGCCCGAGGAAATGGAGTTGGAAGTGGAACAACCGATATCGCCATATATTCTAAACGATATCACTCAGATGCTAACGGCGGTCGGGGTGATCTTAACAGCAATAAATGCTATAGCCGCTCGGAGGAAGCTGAACAAGGTTGATAAGAAAATCGATGTTGCTGCGATCAAAACTGATGAGGCAAAAGCAGCTGCGATAGTTGCAAAAGATACCGCAGCTGCTACGAGTGTGACGGTCGCAGAAGCCCACGCTACCACTATCGAAAAGATCGAGGAAGTCAAGGTTATAGTCGAAAACGGGAAGAAATAACATGACTGCAACCATCCGAGATGTAGTTGATGACGCCCAGGCAATCGTCGGAGAAGTCTCGGGTGCAGGCGTGCAGATGTTCTCCGACGATCGCATGTTCAACGATGCCATTCGGGCGTTCAACATGTTATTCAAGAAATACAACTGGCGCAATTACTGCGACTGGTTACAGTTGACGCTCGATGGCGTGAATGGAGTTGCGACTACTGATGATTTGGAGTTCGTGCTAGACTTTGAGGACATCATTTCTGTTCGGAAGGATGGTTCAGATCATGACTTGAGCATCGCTCCGAGGGGCGTCAATCCATTTTCTCAGAACCTTCAGACAGGCACGTCGCCTCGTTATTGGGACAGTTTGAACGTGCGTGATCTAAACTATCGCAAGAAGCGCATCAAGATTATTCCCAAGACAGCGACAGGCAAGATCAACGTTCACGCCAAATTCTATCCTGTACTCGACGATGGTTGGGACTGGCAAGACACAATGTACATCGATCGTGATATGCTAGCGTATGGCACGGCTTGGGCGACGCTAGCAAGTGATGATCTGAATGCAGCAGCTGCCGACTTCTGCAAAAACATGACCGAGATGCGATACAAGGACATACAGTCGCAACTCGCTTCGCACACTATCGTATTTGGCTCTGGAACTGGTCGCCTTGGTGGCATCGGGCCGAACGATAGTATCAGTAGCACCTTCATCGTCGATGGGAGTCAAGTAGAATGAAACGCTCTTTATTTGCAGTAGTGATCTCACTAGCCTGTTTGACTCAAACGGCAGCGCAGACGGTATTCCCGTTGCCAAGCACCGGCTCGATCATGAAGTCGCGCGATACATTTCGTGCGTCTGATTACAATGCTCTGCTGGCCCTGAAGCAGGATTATCCCGTCCCGCTGTTCTCCGCATCGGTAAAGGGAATTGTCAACCCGTCTGGTGGTGGCACGTCGAACTTCCTTCGCGCTGACAACACGTGGGCAATACCGCAGGTTACGGCCTCATCTGGCGGTTTCACCAATACCGATGGTTCAATCGTGGCCAGTGGTGTCAGTTCTCAGTTCCAAATCAATACGCGTCCCACCGCTTCTCAGGCCGGAGCAATTTACAGCGGTGGTACAGGGGTTCAATTCTTCATCAATTCATTTGGAGGTGATGTTCTCACGCTCACTTCGGGTGGTAATGCTCAAATAGCGTCTGGTGCGCTGCTAGGCAGTGTGGGTCATGGTGGCTTCTCACAACTCTTTGGGGCGACTAGCGGTAGCCGATCTATGGCTGTCGATGCTACAGCAACGAAGTTCACATTTGGTGGAGGCGCGCTAACTGTTCCCGAAGGTGGCACAGGAGATACGGGTACGGCTTGGAGCGCATTTACTGCCTCGCCGGCCTGTGGTAATGGAACGTTGACAACGACCGCAGCGCGCTTCAAAACGGTTGGGAAAACTATCTACATCATGGGAGACTTCACTATTACTTCCGTAGGTACTACCTGTGTAGGCGCATTGGTTCTCACGTTCACGTTGCCTATCAACTCAAATGTTTCGTTCCTATTGCCGTTTCAGGAAGTAGCAAATACAAGCGTGGTTGGTGGTTGTAAGACGTTAGGTGCGGGGTCGGTAGCATCCTGTAACAAACAAGGAGGGGCAGCATATGCTTTGAATGATCGTATCGTGTTTTCTGGTGTTTATGAGAGTCAATGAGAGGAATGGAATTGATAGTTACTGTCGACGATCAAATTCAACAGGTTGTCTCATTTAACTGGTCACTATTCACATTCGACATAATCCTACTACGTGGAATGTGAAGAACCGTTTGAGTCAAACACGAGTCAAACAGATGCCCTTGCTCTTTCCTAAGTCGTTCCAGAAGGCGACCCCAAAGTCGACCATTCAGCCTCTTACGCTCAAGGGGTTTGGTGGTGGGCTGAATGCTGTCGACGATGACTTCAGTATGGAGCCTCGGTATGCCAAGACGCTGATCAACTTCCGACGTACACCATCAGGGGGTCAACAGGTACGCTTTGGTAGCAACTGGTTCGCTGATGTCAAGAATGCTGTTTCCGGCACGATCCTGGATAAGATATATTTCAACGGTCGCTTAATCGTCGTGATGAACTCTGGAGAGATCGCGACCGTTACTGATAGTGGCGTTGTTGCTGCTGGTTGGAATAGCTCGATTGCAAGTACGCTTCCAGGCTCGCCATCTGGCTGGGGCAGTGCGTACGTCGCTGTGAGCTTCGTGCCGTTCAGGGATACGCTTGTTATCCATAATGGTGTGGACAAACCTATCTCGATATCGAGCACGTTCGTCTTCACCTATCTTCAGGACTTGGCAACAGGAAGCAACGTCAATGTCCCGATTGGGAAATATGGTACGGTTGCGCAGAACTACCACTGTATCGCAGGAATACCGGCACTACCGACGACGATATTCATTTCGGCTGTGGGTGCTGCTGGCGTGTTCCCTGGCGATCCGGCTCCTAATGATAGTATTTCTATCGACGTTGGTGCTTATAGCCCTCAGGGTGCTGTCACCATACGTGGATTGGCTGGTTACCGGAACTTTCTGATTGTCTTCTTTCAGGGGCAGGCGCTCTTGGTAACTTTGGGGAACTACGATGCAAATGGCGTGCACAAACCGCAATTTCCTGATACTTTGCCTAAGTTCGGCCTTCTTGGTCAGCGTTGTTTGGCTCCTGTGGAGCATGATCTTATATTCACTGGTCTGGACGGCTATTCTGACGCTAAGCGTAATCTGTTCAGTGGGCTTGTTACTAGCGATCATGTCAGCGATCGTATTGAGCCCCTATATCGTAAAATCACTGGTAATCTCACTGATGCCCAGCAACAGAATAGCTGTTTCCTGGTCCACGACCCGCTCTGGCATGATACGATCCTCTTTACGCCATCAGGAACGCATTTCGTCCATACGGGCAGCGAGAATTTACATTACAGTGCGTGGTCGGTATATAATTTTCCGACAGCTTGGACGTGTGCGTGTACGTCTTTCCTCGGCCGTGTGTTCTATTCGTTCGGCACTCGCATCTTTCAGCACGGCAATGCTGTCTTTGATGGGGAAGACTACAACGCCGACCGATTAAACGACCGTGATGTATACTGGACGCCACTGACCGTATTCAATCCTGGTCAGCTTGTGCGCGACGACAGTATGAATTTGGCATACATGTCTAACTCCTTTTCCACGAACGGCATCAATTTTAGCTGGGCACCTACTAACTGTACGATAGTAACGAATGTACCGATAGGATCGCCTGATCCGCATAACAACTCGTGGTTGTGGCAGCGGTCATCAACAGCATTAGCCTTTTATGGTCAAGTTCCAATAGGGGGTACCAGTAACATACACACAGCAGGAACGCCGACAAAGTATACATATAGCATCTATGTGGCGCCTGGGCTAGGTGGTACTCCAGCTAGATACGCATCAGTATACATAAGCGATCAATCTCCGGACTTTCAGGGGACTGTGCAAGCTGTATTTGATATGACAACAGGTACTGTCACACAGCTTGTAGAGACCGGTAATGGGCCAAATCACTTTACCAATCTTTCAGCATCCATCGTGACTGCACCATTCGGCTTCTTTCGGATTTCGGTCACGTTCACGACAACAGCTAATTCTAGCGAATTGAGACCATTCTTTTCCGGTAATATGAATAATTCACTGTTGCTTGCTACTGACTCGGCTGCTGATACGACATTGATTGTGTACGGTATACAAGTTGAGCAGAGAGATCGTGTTGGTGCGTATGCGCCTACGACCACTAAGCAGATATTGGCATCGAACAATAAGACGTATACGCCGACTGTGATGCACGCCAGTGGTGGTCTGTCATTCTTTCTCGATACCGTCAACAATCCGACGCTTTGGACGCAATACAAGGGACTGCCGATTAGCTTCGAAATGGAGTTACCTTGGCTGAGCGGTAAAGACCCAATGAAGGTGAAGCAGTTACGCTTTGCTAGTGTTGGAACTTTGGGATCAGCTGAGTTCACGCTTGAAGTGTATGCAGATAGGTTATTCAATGGCTTCAATCCAGGGCTGTCGTTGCCTTTTATTGGTGGAGACGCTGCTGGCTTCGGGTTCGACGCAGGTCCATTTGGTGGAGGAAGACGTTCTGACGATCCTCGCCTATACGGCTTCCCGCTCAAATTCAAGCTGCTTAAGCTACGGTTTATCGGGGCGTCAACCAAGCCTCTACAGATCGTTAATACTTCGTTCCTCTTCTCCCGTGGCAAATACAAGCGCTAGTCGCTGTTTGACTCAAACAGAGGTTCGTGATGACGACGACATTCACTAAGAACCTGCGGTTACCGAAGCCTGACTTCAGCTCGGAGCCATGGTCGCAGCAGCTGCTTGACATGGCAGATGCGATCGATACAGCACTGTTCAATGTGCTGGCCGATACGAACCTCATTCCATGGGTCGGCTCGACTTTGTACTTTCCTGGTCAGATACGGCTGGATACTACTTCAGGCACAAGTTGGCTATGCACGACGCAACATACCAGCGCGGCTAGCAACTTTGGCCTTGACAGAACCAATAACCCAACATTCTGGACAGCTGTATCGTTATCGCTTAGAGGTCGCGGGCAATGGACGCAGAATAATATCTATCAGGCTGGTGATATTGTCTATGATGTGACAGGCGGGCGTAGTATTTTTGCGTACAGTCTAGATCAACACATTTCGTCACTCGCTGGTAATATCACGACCGATGCCGCACATTGGATATTCATATTCAATGGCGCAATATTCACAACAGCGGCCGCAGTAACGTATGACCACTCGGTAAGTCTACTCTCTGCGACGCAGGTTCAGGCAGCGATCGATGAGGTTGTTGTCAACATTAACAATCGTGTGCGTTACGATGCCGCTCAGTCTCTATCGGGCGGTCAGAAGGCGCAAGTATATGCGAACCTTGGCCTTGGAACTGCGGCAACGTTTGATGTTGGTACGACAGCTAACAAGGTTGTACAGCTTACAGGCGCAGCGAAGCTTCCTGCCGTTGACGGTTCGTTGTTGACCAATGTCATTGCGTCTCAGTCGGTTCAACAGGGTACAGGCGTTGGTCAGTTCTCTAACGTTATCAAAATCGGCTGGGACAATGTCAGCAAGATCAAAGTAACTGTTGATGTTACCGACGAAGGTGCAATTTATACAACAGGTACAATTGGCGCAATATCAGGCGGCGGCGTTATCAATTTCCAGCGGGCAGATGGTGCATGGACCATTCCCCCTGGTTCGCTGATATCATATAACGCATATACAGGTTCGCAGACTATTACCATTCCTGCTGGTGCGACCAAAGCGCTAGTAAAGATGTCTGGTTCCACTGGTGGATCAGGGGGCATCAATGCCAATGGTACAGGTGCGGCAACTGGTGGTACAGGCGGCGCAGCCTACCTCGAAAAGTACCTAACCGGGCTGACTCCTGGAAATACACTCGCGTACACTGAGGGCGCAGGTGGAGCGGCAGGGACATCGGGCGGTGGTACAGGTGGCAATGGTACAGCCTCAACGCTCGCATCAGGCACTCAATCTATATCTACACTAACTGCGGGCGCGAGCAATGGATCGGTGGGGAACAGTACGCAAAACACCACAACGTCAGGTACAGCTGGTGGAACCGCGAGTGGTGGTGACGAGAACATCAATGGACTGAACGGCTTCCCGCCGGCTGCACAAGTCATCAGTACGCTATCAGTCACGGGTGGTTGGGGACACAGAACTCCAGGAGCGCACGGTCTTGTAACGACAACTGCATCCACTATCGGCAACGCCGGCCGCAATGGCAATCTAACAATCGAATGGTTCGCCTAACCTGTTTGAGTCAAACACATGAAGCTCAAGTTACGCCGATATGTTGCGAAGGACATCCCTACGATGGTACGGATAGCCTGCGAGAACATTAATAAGCTGCCCAACTACGCGACTTGCAAGGTTGATAAGGGTCGTATTCAGTTCCTACTGGATCACAACCTTACCAATGATGGCCAGTTCGTTGCGTTTGTGCTTGCCGACGAGCGCGATGAGGTTGTGGGAGCGATCCTTGCGTACTGCGCAATGTTGTACTTCTCGTGGGATATGGTCGCTGGTGACATATTCCTATACATTGTACCTGAGCACAGATCGTTGCTCAATGCTACATTGTTGCTCAAGGCATATACCGATTGGGCAACAGCGAGAGGCGCCAAACTGATCCAGGCGACTCATACGGGTGGACTGAATGACCGAGGAATGGCTTTGCTATTGGGAACTCTAGGCTTCGAACCAGTTGGTCAACTGTATCACTATCGGAGAAAGTAACATGTCTTCACCCTCCCCGCCTCCTGATAATTCTTTGGCAGTTGAGCAACAGCGTGAGCAGGCTGCAAAAGATGCTCAGGCAGTCCAGGATCAGAAAGACGCGCAGGCCAAAGCTGATCTAGCAGCACTACGCACGTCGTCTGCGGCGTCTGGAACCAATGCTGCCAAGTCCTACTTCCAGAGTCAGGGGCTTGATCCTGGTCAGTACACGACTGATATCGACTCCGAGATTTCGAATATCTTGGCTGGTATCAGCCCGACCGATCCGAACCCGGGTGCGCAATTCCTCGATGTCGGTCAGCGGATATTCAACAACGCGACGACCGCGAACCAGAACAAGGCCAGTCGCGGACTCGATACGTTATTCCCTGGCAACTTCGAGACGTCACGTGTCAACAACACAACGGTCGATCCGTTCATTCAGAGTATCGATGCTGAGCAGCGTGGTTCTGCTGACTCGATTATTCAGAACATGCTCGCTCGCGGCGTGATCACTGCTGCTGGTAAGACGGCAGCCGAGTCCGAGCTTGACCGTCAGAACCCAGGCGTGCTTGCCAAATTGGGTGAGATCGGTACAGGAACGGTCGCAACTGAGCAGCAATCTCTGCGTGACATCGCGAACAAAGCGCGAACAAATGCCTCAACACTGAAGCTCGGTACGTCATTTGACCCGGGTACATACGGAAACGAGGCCGATACCAACTTCACCGACTTCATCAACAATCTCGGTACGACGCTGAGAGGCAAGGTCGGTTCCAGTAACCTGTTCAATACGACAGGGTTGGCTGCAATTGCTGGCGCTGGTCAGGGAGCGCAGAACCTGCCGTTTGATCCAAATGCGCAGGCGGGCATTGTCGATCCGAATGCTCCGCCAAAGAACACAACGACGACGAGCCCTGCTGTATTCTAGGAGGCTACAATGTCTGATCCATATAACGTTCCTACGCAACAGCAGGCCCTCAACAATCCGTTCAGTGCCTTTCCGCAATTACTCACGAGTGCTATGCTCAAGACAGGCGGCAATGCATTCAGTCGATTGCTTAGTGGACCTACCCGTCCCGGTGTCCTTACCGATAACACATGGGGTGGTTTCGATCCAGTCGATCCCAACTCTGTAAGGGACCAACCAAATCCTAGCCAAGGTGGCTACAGTATTGATGATCAGCTTAATGGCCTATTGCAGCCTCGGCCTAGCTATACCGATCCTGTACAAGGGCTTCCACTTCCTGCTGCCGGTGCTCCTCCATCACCTGCTCAAGGAGCACCAGCGAGTCCTGGCTTTAACAGCTTGGTACAGACGTTGACAAGAAATAGGCTCGCTGCTGCCCGTGGTGGTCAAGACCCGAACTCCCTTACTCCAGGTTCTAATACCGGAACGAATGCGGTGTTCTGATGTCTGTGTTTGAGTCAAACGTCCCCGACGAGTACAAGTTCGATCAGCCGGAAGTCATTCCGCAATCTGGCTGGCGATCGCAGTACGCCAATCCCATCCTTCCAGGCGAAAGCTTCGAAGGCACGCCATCGCTATATCGACCGAACCTGCGAAACTTGCCTCAATGGCCAGGTGAGCAGCCAGGGCTTATGTTTGCTCCATTTAATCCAGATGCCCCTGACAGCCAGAACCTATTCATTCCGGCTGGCGATAGAGAGTCCATGACGCACTACGCGCCAGAACCTAATCCTGTGCCGCCGATCGTTGGTGCGTTCCGTCAGGCTATTCTGTCAGGCCCTCCAGACCTAGCCCCTATGCATTTGCCGGGAACTCAACCAGCTGACTACTTGCGTGAGTTAGCACAGAACCCTGATATTCTTGCTAAGAACGTTGATCAAGCTATGTCTATTGGCATGATGCCTAGTATAGCAAAGATCAATATACCAAGAGCGACGTTACAGGCCATGAGTGCCAAGAATATGACACTCGATCAGATGGCAGCGGAACTCAACACAGAGCGTAGAACTATCGCAAACCGTATGAGAGAGTATGGGTTGACAAGACAGTCGCAGACAGGCTCTCCTAAGTCAATTGATTGGGGCGAGTTCGCTCGTTTACGTGAACAAGGCGTCCCGTTTGAGGATATTGGTCAGCGGCTTGGCATCACTGGGCGCACACTACAGAGTGCCCGCGAGCGTGAAGGTTACAAAATTGGTAATTATACAACGCCTCGTCCAAATGAGCCACGCATTCTCGAAGACCTTAGTGCTGGAACGTTCAAGGGTGGATCGGGCCACTATGTTCCAGAGCAAGCAATCGAGCGCATAAAGCAGCTACGAGCGGAAGGTAAGACTATATCAGAAATAGCCGGCATTCTAGGAACGAAACCCGACACGATAGCTGCCCGAGTAACCAACTATGGGCTGGGTGAGGAAGTGCCGAGCCCTCAGATGCTTAATGCGCGAGATCAAAAGCTACTGGATATGCTTGACAAAGGCAGTACGTACTCTGAGATCGCGGACGAGTTTGGGCTTGTTTCAAGAAATGCTGTTGCTGGTAGAGTAGATCGGGTGCGTCGTCGCCAAGCAGGAATATCTACATCAAAACCGTTGCCGGAACGTGGCGAGCCCATTCAGCCATCGCTTCCACAGATCAACAAGCCGCCGCCAGAGGAACTTGATCCAGCCGAGATCGCTAAGTACATGCGCATCTTTGGCCACGAATAGGAGAATACCTATGTCACAGCCTGGACAGCCATTCGACATGGGCGCAATGTTTGGCGGTGGTAATCAGCAACAGGTATATCCGCCAGCGCCTGCTGGGTTCAAGTACGTCGATGTACGTGTTCCGCAAGCGCCGCCCGGTTACCATACGGCTCGTATGAGCACGATCGCTGCGAACCCAACAGGGCTTCCGGCTGGTGGAACAGGCACACATCGTCAAGCATATCAATATGGGGCGCATACTCCCGAGGGCGTTAAGGAGCGCGTACAGGAGAATATGCGTTTGCAGAATGCTGCACGTGAATTGAGAACGCTTCAGAACCCTGGCTATAAGCCGCGTATGCCGATCCCGCCATCGAGTCCGCTCGGTCCATATCCAAGCGCTGCAAAAGGCGCAACGTGGGGACCAGGTGGTATGAACGATCATGGTGCGTTTGACTCAAACATGCCTCCATCGACACAACTCCCGGCCGTTTTGGAATATCTCAAGAACGGAGGGACGCCTCCAGCAGGAATGGCCGACTCGTTCTTGCGTCCGACAATGGGCTCGATACCCAACCCAACGCCATCGACGCCTGCTCAAAAGCTAGGCCAACAGCGACGTGAGCTATCTCTAGGAAACACTGTAGGAAACATCCTAGAGAAGCTTGATCGAGGCAACTTGCCTATAGCTGGTGCGCCGCGTACACCTCATGCGCCAGATATCGATCTTACTCAGCCACTGCCAGGGCTACCATCGTCTGCCGCACCTGCACCTGATAACGTCCGGTCGAAGCTTGATGCTCTCCAAGGCACGCCGGAACAGGAGGCAGATTGGAAATGGGCCGAGGGCATTGCTGCCAGTCAGAACAAGCCCAAGACGTCATACGTGCCGCAGGTTCTACAAGACCTATGGAAGAACTTCACTGCTCCAGTCGGGCCGGCGTTCGATCCATCAAAGGTCGATCTCGGCGAACAGCGATACGATCCACTTCCTGAAGGAGGGCAATAATGGCTCGTCATAAGGAACTGGACGAGGTGGCTGGCACGAAGCCTTATCAGTATACAGCTACGCCTGACACGATGCAGGGTCGTAACTGGATGACGAACATCTCTCGTGTGCTGGACGACATGGTGTCCAAGGCTGGATACGGTTTGAGTCAAACACCTGCACAGAACGTTGACGAGTCCAAGATACACGAACTTGATCAGATGATCAACCGCTCGCTTCAGAACCGAATACTTTACGATCCAGAGAACTTGGGTCCATGGCCTTACCAAAAAGGGCCAGAAGATTACCCAGAACCGAATGAGGGCTAAGCCATGGCTGAGTTTGCACTACCGCTAATTGGGCTGGCAGGCACCGGCCTTGGGATGCTCTCGTCCCAGAATGCCGCTGAAGTCTCGCTTGCCAACCTCATGTATCAGCGACAAGCTGCTGATCAGGCGAACCGTCTGGCGACAGCGACACGTACCGATGCGTATGGCAATCAGATGCGTTACAATCCTGCGACGAACTCGTGGGAAACCATCCTGACGCCTACACAGAAAGGTATCGTTGGCGCTCAGGAACAAGAACAACTCCGTTCGCTGACTGAAGATGCGACACGCAATCGTCAACTGCTTGAGGAAGCTCGGCAGCGCGGCTTTCAGGCTGCCCCTGATTATGCAAAGGCTGTGGCTGGTTTCCGTTACGACGAAGCGCCGAGCCGTGCTGCTGATGAGGATAAGCTTGCATCTCTGCTATCGCTACAGAACCAGGAGGCGTCGGGTAAGCAAACTCAAGGCATTGGCCGCACACTGCTTCGTCAGGGTCGTGGCGCTGACTTGGCTGCTGTCGTGAAGTCGGCTGACGATGCACAGGGACAAAACATTGGTGGCAATCTGGTCAAGGCGTATCAGGCATCCATTCCTCAGTATGCCCAAGATGTACAACAGCGACAGTCCCGATATCTGCCTGTCATCAAACAATTACAAGAGACGATGGCTGGAGGTTCTAGCGCCCCACCTCGCTTCTCGACGACTCCGCAAGACTTGAACAACATCCAATCTGGGCAATTGAACGCTGTGCTCTCCGCTCTACACTCAGGAGCAGCTGGTGTCGGTTCAGCCTATGCAGGAGCGGCCAAGGCCATAGGCGACACAGCGCCTGATCTGAAGGGACTGGCAGCAATCATCACCGCCGGCAAGAGTGGCAGAAACAATCAGGCACAGTATGGCCTTGTGCCGAATACGAGCGGTGATATGTCCGGCGGTGATGTTGGTTCTGGCTTCAGCGATCAACAAGCCTCGGACGCCTACAACAACTTCTTCAGCGGCTTTTAGGAGTGCGACGATATGTCACAGTTTGACTCAAACGGAACCCCTCCAACACTCGACACGATAGGAAATGCCATGGCAACACCTCGTCAAAGTAACCGCGGCGCTATGCGTGCTCACGTTCTCGGCAAGATGTCACAGGACAGCGGCGGATACAGTAGCCCTGGTGGCGCAATCACTGAGACATCCGGCGGACGGTACCGGGTGAACGATCTCAATCCGTCCAACGGCATTCAGAACTTCGGCACCAGCGCATCCAAAGGTGAAGCTCTGAAGCATCTCCGCGCAATCGAATACTTCAAGCACCATGGAGGTTAGACATGGCATTCGGACAACGACCGCCAACGCGTGGCGCTGATACATCATTCCCACGGCAAGGCGATGCTGCTGCGGGGCCTGCTGCTGCTGGAGGTGCTACGAGTCCTCCAGGGCAGTCAACACCAATGAATATCGGTCCTGGTGGTCCTATGCCTCCAGGCAATCCCGCAGCGGCTGGCGGTGCGCCTAACCCTATCATGGCGCAAGTCATGAAGATGATACCACCCCAGCTGATGCAGCAAATCCAAATGAACCCAGCAATACTTCCCCAGCTGATCCAGAAACTGCTGCCTGTGGTTCTGGCCCAGATGCAAGGCGGTGGTGGCGCTCCCCCTGGTGGTCCCGCTCCAGCTGCATTCAGCGGAAATGGTCCGCAGCCTCCGCCTCAGCAGGGCATGATCCAGCCTCCGTCAACTGAGGACGAACTGGCTCAGGCTCAGGCTGCTATGGGTTCTACCCCACTCCGGTAAAGGTGCATCATGTCCTTGTCTGACTCATACGATCTGCTTCCGATCGATCAGCCCCAAGATGAGGGCAGTGCGCCTGAACACATCCCGCTGGAGCACGCTATCATGCTAGCATCTCCAGCGGCTGTCACGCCTGCTGCTACCGTAGGCATGTCGCCAGAACCTATCGAACTGCCTCCAGCTATGGTCGACCCCTATGATCATCTCGCGAGTCGTGGACATAACCTCAATACACAATATCTCCACCCGGCGTTCGCTGATCGACTGTCGCGTGCGCTCATGGATGCCGAAGCGGCAACTGGACAACGTGCCGTACTCCGTGATCTGTACCGTCCGCCGGAAAGACAAGCACAATACTATGCGAATTACACTCAACGGCCCATCACATTTGGTGGTCGCACGTATACACCGAATGAACAGGGAGGGCTCGCAGCACCTCCGGGCCAAAGTCGTCATGGGTCTGGACAAGCGGCTGACATTGAGCATGGTCCCGTCCTTGAATACTTGCACGGAAACGCTCGAAAGTATGGGCTTGAGTTCCTTAATGGACGAGCTTATCAACAAGACCCTGGACACTTACAGCTCGCCGGAGGTAGTTCGGGAACTCAACAAGGAGATTTCTCGGATGCAGGCCCTACAAGCGGACCTTCTCCCGATACCAATGAACCTCTCGGTCCTGAGCCAACTCAGCCGGATGAGCAAGACCTTGCCTCGGAACTAGCTGCTATAGGTAATCTCAACGAGCCGTCAAAGCGTTCATCTATCGAAGTGCCTCCAGTTGAGACAGCGCCGCCGCAACCTGTTTTGAGTCAAACACCGCTAACCGTGACAGGTGCAGACGGTGGTTTGCAGACTATTGATCCTCAGCTTGCTCAGGTCGATCCAATGATTGGCATGACGCAAGGCATTATGCTGTCGCCGCAAGTCCAGCAGCAGGTCGGTTCTGGTGAAATGCCTACGTATAGCGAAGCTGATCAAGCTCAACAGGCACGTGATGCCGCAGCTGCTCGTATAACGCCGCTGTCTCCAGATAGACAAAACAATCGACTCGTGGATTTGCTTTCAGGTAAGTACGCTCTCGATCTTACCCCTGTGCATCTTCCTGGAACCGAACCATCAGGATATTTACGTGAGTTAGCACAGAACCCTGACATACTCGCAGCAAACGTAGAGCAGGCCAGTAACTTCAATTTCGGCGGTATTACACACCGCGGCCCTGGCGGCCGTTTTGCTCGTGCGCCTTCTCCAGCGGCAACACCGCCGACTACCCCACCTCCTGCTGCTGGTCATAACATGCCCCCTGGGCCGACACCGCCTGTCACTCCAACAACGGCTCCAACTGCTCCTCGTTTCACCTTAATGGACTACATCCGAACAGGCGATGATCAGAATGCTGGCCTAATACGCTATGCACGCAAAACGGGCATCTCGCCACAGGCTGTGAACGACCTACGTGATACATTCCGCGTGACAACTGGCGCAACGTCTCAGACGCTCGCTGACAGTGCGGCTGTGCTCGGTCGTGCTGAAGCACCAAACTTTCGCTTCAACGTGCGTACTCCATTGCCTGAGATCGCGACGTATGCACGCGACAATCAAGACTTCAACGACTATCTCAATATGTACGACACACTTGACGAGATACGTATTCGTCATAACCAGAATTTGAACCTGCCTCATCCAGTTCCTGGACCGACAGTCGTACGCGGTTTTACTGAGCCTGATGCCTTGGCATACATCGCGAATGCTGAAGGCGCTAATCCGACATTCATTCCTGCACGTGGTCGGTATCGCGAGAACATCATGGAGGCACGTCGGTTTGCTGCCGATGGTGAATACGCAACCATGACACAGGCTCAGATGGCGGAACTCAATAGGTCTAATCCGAACGAAGTCCCGTGGAGTCGTCGCAATACCAATGTCGCGCCAACGAACCCTCTAGGCGAACCCATTGTACGGCCCGATCCAGCTGAGCTAGCCGGTGTGTATGTCTCATCGCAGGTACGTGGACGCATGAACAACGAGGCCGTTGGCACATATGTCGATCTTGTGCGTCGCTCTCCCAATGGTCAGGGCATATTTCGACGCACAAGTGCCAATAGCATAAGAATAAATCCGGAACTTCGGTCCCGTGTTGTGACATTTGAACGTCGTGGTGTGACTGAATACTTCATTGCTGAGTCGTCAACGGTAGCCGATCTGCTCAAGATGGACCCATATTATTTCTCATCTGGTATGGCTACACAGTTCATCAACGGAGCGCGCAATGTGTTCCAGTCAAATACGACAGGAATGCTCGCACCACATTTTGCTGTGACCGATGCGCTTCGCAACTACGTAATTGCTAAGGGAACGACACCCCATGGCATGTCTTCCCCTGGACTCGTGTTCGGTCGCAACATGATACCGCTTGGTCCTGGTACACTGCCGTATGCTGTTACGTCGCAGCTACTGCCTAAGCTTGCCCAGCGAGCATCGAACATCTTGGATAGCACCAGTGGCAATTGGCTACGCCGTGTCATTGGCCCACAAGCTGTGAACAATATCTCCACAGTGCTATCCAATACTTATCTCCGGAGCACATTCGGCCAAGTCGAAGCCATGGGCACACACTCTGGATCGTACTTCGGGCGCAATGCTGATCGCGTCCAGACCAATCACCGTGTGACTCAAACACTCCGCACACTTGCCAGCACACCCGGACTGCGAGATGCCGCTCAGTTGATCCATGGCTATAGAAACTTGCTCAACGCAGTGCATAACTCAACACAGTTCGCGTTCGTCCAAGGCAACACAAATCGTATAGGGCGTACAATCCAAGGTCCTAGACTAGGTAACCTCAGAGGAACATCTAGTCAAGTAACACTGTCCAGCCTAGCAGCGCAATCCAGAGAACTCACTGGTAATCCTCAGACAGCGGGTCGTTACTACACACCAGGAGGCAAGCCAATCAAGTTCGATACGCGAAACTCTGGTCTGGCTGAGCGCGTTGGTGCTGTAGCTGCACGTGGCTATCTCGCTACGAATGAAATGGGCCGCATTGCCGTACCTTGGTATAACATGACTCAACAAGGCATTAAGCGCTTTGGCACAGCTGCGTTGAATGACCCACTCGGGTTCGGCACAAAGGCTTTTTTGTACTACATCCTACCGCCGGCGCTTGGTTATTATCTCGCAGCACATATGGGCAACGATCCCAACGGCATATCATATCTCGATCACATGATGAACCGTCGCGACGAGTATCGTAAATCGATGAACATTTACATTCCCATACCAGGGCGTCCAGCTGAAGACGGTATCGAATTCCCGTGGTTTCAAGAAGGTGTGCTGCCTAAGCGCATGACGGAAGACGTACTGAACCATTTGTATGGAAGCAACACGCAGCCATTCAAGGATGACTTTGGCGCGGCTTTACGTTCAGCACTCGATGTAGCAATACTGCCTCCAATGAACCCAATGATAGCCACAGGGTTCGAAGCGACAGGGAACGCCGCACCACAGAACTTTGGAGCGTTCCTGCCAGGAACAGGTTTGGGTCAATTCTCTGGCATTGGTGGTGAAGTGTACCAACGTCGTAGCGATCCATTTGATGTAAACAAGGCCATGTCACCAGTTCTTGAAAGCACACTTCGCGCAATTGCTCCAACGATCGCTGACCTATTTGGTGCTGGTTTCGCTGCTGCATCACATACTCCTGATGGAGCGATAGCAGCAACACGCAATGCGCTTAAACAAGCTGGCAAAGTCATCGTCCAACGCACACCGCTAATGCGGGACATCGCTGATCTACACACGCCGATCTCTGGCAATTCACGCTTCACGTCCGAGATGTTCGCTCGTGAGAAGGACATTGAACGTCTTGATACGTTCTACAAAACATATGGCATGACCGGCGATACGATGATTGGACGCGCCAAGCCTCTCAGTCGCTCCGGTGCTCAGATTGCAGCAGCCGCTACAGGTGAAGCCCTGCCTCCGAACATTCCTGGCCTCGCTCAGCCTGAGCCCACGAACCCGTTGTACAAGATGTTTGCACAGGAACTCTACAATGCGACAAAGCATGACTCTGTCAACACAGGTGGGCGTGGTTTCCGATCTATATGGGATCAGTATCGCGATGCATCCAAGGCTATACGTACCATGCGTAATATCGATTACGGAAACATGGTCACGTGGCAGTCTCAAATGGAGGCTCGCCCGGACGTTGTGCAGATGCTGCAATCAAAGGGTATTGACTACAAAAACCCTTACGCCGTGAGGAACTTCTATGAGCGTCGCCGGCAAGACGTGACGCGTGTGATCAATCATGAAATCGATAAGATCGAGCAGCAATTCTCGCAGCAGCTGGGTCGTCCAATCAAGTTGACCGATCTCGATCCATACAAGGCACCTAGTTTGACTCAAACAATGGTTCCAGGGGCGGAGGATACCGTTCCCTGGAACCCATGATCAGAACACCCTGCGAGGCTGACCCTGCATCCATATCCGGCTGTTTAGAATACTCTGCGCGGGTGGCCGGTCCATTTAGGATCGGTCGCCCAATACGCGTAGGACCATAAGCCCCATGCGTACAAAATGAGCATCGTCCAATCTTCCAGACGGACGACGGCGACTGTTGCAGCAATTGCCAGTAGTAGCGTCATAGCTTTTCAATCTCCGCTGTAGCCCTCCACTGCTTCACTTGCCCTGGCAGCACGTACATCTGGGCCTTTTTCTCCTGTGCCAGTAGTCGGAGAAATGCTAGTACCTCGCCGTCGCCTGCTCCCTTTGCCTTTGATATCAGCTCTGACTGGCGCCGGCCGACTGTTCCTCCCTCGATCAGGAACTTTGTTACTGAGACTTGCCAGTCCATAGAATTTCACCTCCATCATATCATATGGCGAACCATCGTAACGCGAACCTTCACATATCCAATGCCTCGCGTCCACATGTCCTTGCCAGCGGCCGATCATTGTCATCACACGGCGGAACTCACGTGTGTATGGAATTCCATTCGGCCGCTCGTATCGCCAGCGACGTACTACAACCTGCACAACTAGCTGCGGATCAGGTTTCTCTCGTGTAGAACGTTTAAGATTGCCTGCACGTGGCTTCCCGTTGCCCCGCAGTACCCGCCGTACGCCTCCGGGACGTTTATATCCCATGTCTTGATAACCTCCCATATGGCGTTGAATGCCGGCGTGTCTCTATCTACGGCCTCTCCTGGTAATGGCTTGGATCGCTTCTCGAATATACGATCGGCCTGTTTCTCGCCACGCGGTTCCGTGTTCTTTGTCAAGATAGCCTCCTGGTTTGTAGTCGCCTGTTTGAGTCAAACGCTCCCACGCCCATCGATAACCGAACCGGGCATCAGTATGATAGCCACGGCACAAGGACCATGTTGCGTACAACAAATGTTGCGTCCATGTGCGTTTGGCGGCACGAAGCTCTCCAGCACACGCACAACTGAAGCAGTAGCCGAAACGCAAGTCCTTGGTCTCGCCACACGAAAGACACCTAGCCGGCTCTTGATGGCCAGTAATGTACGCACCCTTGTCGAATACTATTTCCACTCCTTGGTGCGTGATTTTCTCAGACATCGATCACCTCCATGTTGCTCCACCGATGTAGCCCGCCAGGAGCAGCTACAAACCGTTTCGTCTTGTCGTCCCAGCTCGACGGATATGAAATCTTGCACTCAGCCTTGATCGACAGGGGCTCGGCCGGCCGGCGTTTCCAAGCATCCTGGATCATGATCGGACTTTCGGCGTACTTCTTCATAATACGCAAGCATGTCTTGGCATGTTTCGGTTCGGCAATACCAACCAAGTTGTCGTGTACATTGATAGCTATGCGGGCATGTCCAGTAGGCCATCTGTCATCCTCCTGTGACTGATACCAAGTCTGCACAACCTTGTCACCGATCGTGCTCTGCGGATAATACGCAACGATTGACTTGGAAACATCGTCGTCTACAGGCTGTAACACCTTAAACCTGCGGCCCATTGCATTGTACACTTCACGTGTTCGCTTGAATTCAGCTTCCTCCTGCTCCCACCACTTCATCAACTCCGGCGTGATCTTATGATACAACATAAATGCATGAGCCGCTCTGTGATACGGCAGATCGGTCACTTCGGAGAGTTTGAACCTTTCCATCCGATAGTTAAGGCCATGTCGGCATCGCTTCGCAATGTATCGTATTGTAGGATGATTGTCTTCGTCCCAATCCGAAGTCGGTACCTCTTTGTAAGGCACCTTAAACATTTCGCTGGCCAGAGCGCGGTGGCAATCATATTTTCCATCGAGCCGGGCCTGGGCGAACTGTTGCTTCCACTTTGGTATGTCCGCCCGGAACGATACAACCTGAGCCTCCGCTTGTGCCAGATCATAATATATGAGTACGCAATCAGGGTCTGCCACGAAAAACCCTCTTGCTCTAACGGGCTGATTTTGAATATTCCCTCCTTCTCCGTTGATAAGCTCGCTAGATGATAGCCTTCCAGGAGCATTTGTTGTACCGTACTGTTTGAATTCGAACCTGAACCGGCCATCGGCTGACTCCTTCGCACTGGCATATGTGCTACGAAACTTATCCTCTTTCTTGAACCGATCGAGCGCAGCTAACATCTCACGATCAATCGGCCTCGTTCTGACATTCTTCATTATATGCTGGCGGTTTGTCTTGTCCGTTGACGTGCCATGGCCTTGCAAACCGAGCCGGCCAAAGAATAAATCCTTCATCTGTGGCCATGACGACGGGTTCGGATAATACGAGTCGTCGTCTGTACACTCGTGAACGAGCCGATAGAACTCGTCTTCGAACCCAGCCACATCTTTGCCGATCTCGATCGCTAATGCTTGCTTAACTGTCTGATCCACATTGAGCCCGTGGACAATGGCTTCGATCAGATGTGGCTGGGCTCGCATCACATGGTCGAAGAAGAATTTGTCAAGCCCTTGTTGCTCCAATTCTTTAAGTATTCGCATACCGGCATGATGTGTGATAGCTGCATCTTTACAATTGTATATCCAGAATTCATTAATATCACCTCCCTCTTTCCAATAGTCACCTTCACCCTTATAGTACGGATGAGTCGAATATTGGGCGGTGAGATAACCCAAATCGTGTGGAAGCTGAGGATAAAGGGTGTGATGTCCCAATAGCGTATCGAGCCACACTCTAATCCGTATTCTGTCTCTGAGCCAGCACCAATAGGCATCGAAATCTCCTCTCTGTGCTATCACTCTGTGTGAGTCAAACAGCTTCTGTATGGCTGTCCACAAGTCTGCTTCTTGCGAGAGACTATATCTATTCTTTGTAGCATCGCGCCAATTAATACAGATAGCGCGATGGCCGTTATTAGCCAAGCCCATACAGGCTGTTTCATTGTTCAGCCCCTCAATGTCTGCGGCCACAGGCAACTCGCTCCGCTGCAAGTCACGCAGATACGCCATGGCCTCGCCGTATGACGGATTGATTATCGCGTCAACCTTGTGCTCAACGAATTTCTTTCTCAGCACCAAGTCCAGCTTCTTCATGTCCATCATGAAGGTGATCTCGGTCTTCGGTTCGCGGAGCGGGTACGCAGGGTTGTTGGCGCATATCGCCTTTACCTGTCTCCCATTGGGCATCTGGATAGGCAGAACACTTCCCCGCCAGTTCCCAATTCCTTCTTCTCCAGTGATCGCAGTAAGGGCATAATTGCCCAATAGCACGACAGCATCCAGATTGGGCAGTTGATCCAGTTCCCATATGAGCAGTTCCTCCCATTTAGCTAGCTCGTCCCTGTGTATCTTGAATTTCTCATTGTCGGATGTGCTGATCTGGCGTTTGATCACATTAGTAGAATATACACTAGCTTGGTCAATACCATACCCAGCAACATGCCGCCAGAGAAGCTGACCAGACTTGCCAACAAAAGGAGCCCTCTTACGAACCTCAACATCTCCTGGTCCTTCACCGACGAAAGCAACTGACGCCGTCGTAGGTCCGCTCGAAAGAACCTGTACTTCCA
>Ga0137418_10000254_pt1 | contig 45614 bp, 107 predicted proteins | sample CZODoug3_1_2_16f_FD_122242 | JGI IMG/M metagenome (GOLD analysis project Ga0137418, IMG submission 122242) | Vadose zone soil fungal communities from Angelo Coast Range Reserve, California, USA - CZODoug3_1_2_16fungal (Hybrid Assembly) | ecosystem: Environmental > Terrestrial > Soil > Vadose...
GCTGCAGGCAGGCATCGGACTGATCGGCACGAAGGAAGGAGCCGGCGCGTGCGACAATCCGGTGCTCATCGACTGGGCGAAGGAAGAAGGCGGCGACATCTCGGAGAGTTACACTCACGACTCGATCCCCTGGTGTGCGCTTTTCGCCAATCACTGCCTCACGCTTGCTGGCGTCAAAGGTACTGGTACGTTGTGGGCTCTCGATTTCGCCGGACATTGGTCTTCGATCAAATTGGATGGTCCAGCCGTCGGGGCGTTCGCGCCTATGCTACGCAATGGCGGAGGGCACATCATCCAGATCGTCGGCAGAGACCAGCACGGCAATATCATGGGCCTCGGTGGCAACCAGAGCGATGCTGTGAACATCGAGCCGTTCCCTGTCTCTCGCCTCAACAAGGGCTTTTGGTGGCCGTCGTCGGCGATCCCACCGGAGAGGACCGGAATAGATACATTGCCTGTCGTCTTGAGCGACGGTCGCGTATCGAGCAAGGAGAGCTGATATGACTGACATGAACTCCAAACCGCCTGATGCGACTGGCATCATGACGCAGTTGAGCACCTTGTTCAGCCCCGCAACTTTCGCAGCGATCCGCTACGCGCTCACCGCCGCCGGCACGCTACTCGGGCTCGTCGGATTGACCGCGCTATCGACTGATCAGATCGACCGCATCATCGAGATCGTGAAGCAGATCGGCACCGTAACTGGTGCGATCCTAGCGCTGATCGGCCTGGTGACGCCGGTGGCGATGGGCATCATCGGCTACGTGCGATCGACGCTCAAATCGCAGATCGAGAGTGTGCGCGACATCGCGAAAGACAAGACCGCGTCGCAAACGCTATCGACCGACGCTCAGAAAGCTCTTGTGGCCGCGACGATTTCGCTGGACAAGGTGCAGACGATCGTCGCCGACAAAGACCTAGCGGCGGCGTCTCCCTCGGCCTCGGTCGTTTCCAAAGAGGATGTGGCCGTCGTCACCAAACCATAGGAGGTTTTATGCGTAAGTACGTCACCGATTTCTTGGCGTCGATTGGTCTCGGCAGTGGGGCGCTGGTGCTTGTGGCAGCACTCTCGCTCGCCGGGTGCGCGGCGTTGCAAAAGGTCGAAGATGTCTACACGGCCGCCACAACTACCGTGGTGCCGGCCAGTGTCGTGGTGCCAGCGGCGAACGCGTTCGATATCCTAAAGGGCACTGCGGGGCTCTACGGGCAATATTGCGTAGAGAAAGCCATGGTGCCGGCGATCTGCTCGGCTGATATCCGACGCGTCGTGGTGCGCGCGATCCGTTCCGGCACTGCCGCGCGCGATCAACTGGAGGTGAGCCTACAGACTGGTCAACCCGCTGCCGCTTCGGTCTACAATGTCCTGATCGCCGCGGTGAACAATCTCAAGGCGACCCCGGCCGCAACATTCATGCCGGGCGCAGGAGGTAGCCAATGATTACGACGGTCCTAACGCTCATCGAGCAAATCCTGCCGCTGCTCGGCACCGGCGCGCAAGCGACCGGCATCATCGGCACGATCCTCCAGGCTCTGGTGCAATTCATGCCGCTGATCCAGCAGGAAATCCCGATTCTCTACAGTGGTGTGAAGAACATCATCGACTCGCTATCGAATCATCCTGCGGCTACGGCGGATCAACTCAAGACGCTCAAGCAGCTTGACGTCATGGTTGACCAGGCTTGGGACAAGGTGGACCAGAAGCTCGATCCGGACGCTCCGTCCGCGTCGTGATCAGTGCCTGCGGTGCCGCCAGAGCTTATCGAGTGGGTCAGCAAAGCTGGCGCTGTGGCGGCGCCGATCTTCATGTTTCTATGGTGGGATGAACGGAGCGATCGTAAAGAGCTTCAGAAAAAATTGGATGCTCTCGCCGAACGAACCATCGTGGCGATGGTTGAGTTCAAATCGCTTCTTCAAACCGTCGTGGATATCTTCAATCGTGATCGCGGCCGTGGATAATGCCGATTATGTCCTGGATCAGAGGAAAGCTCTTTCATCAAGAAGCGCCGCGCGTGGATGCAGCGTTCGATTTGACTTCCGAGGTGATTGATAGGTCAAGGTCGCTCCGCCAGCAATTGGAGCCGTATCGATTGAATGACGATCCATTCGCTGCGATCACGCGATCTCATGTGCTGACGCAGGACTATGAGACCGCGCAGGAAGAGAGAATCCACCTGGGGCCAAAATGAGCTGGGACCTTCTTTTCGTTCTCGAAGTGATCAACGGAGCCTGGGCGATCCTGTCGCTCGGGCTTTTCATCGTGTGCGCCTTCTATTTGCATCACGAGTTTCGCGCGCGTGGCTTCAGGCGCAAGAAGTGGACGAGCGGCATGCGTGTCGCTTCCTCGATCGCAACGCTCTCACTCGGCATCGCCATCACGCGTTCGGTGATCTTCATCTGGCGGCATGTCTATCGAGGCGATGAGTTCTCGGCGCCGCAAAATGGATTGCTCGTTGTCGGTGCTGGCATCGGCGCGCTCGGCTTCGTCTGCGCGATCCGCGAGCTGTCGCAGCCGCTCTATGGCCGTATGCCATGGATCATTGCTATTACGCTCGCCGCCATCTTTGTGGTGATGGAGATGGCCTCGCGTCTCACCTGAAACACAAACGGCCCCAGATTGCTCTGGAGCCGTCGGTGCTACAACCCGCCAAGGATAGAGAGGGGCCTGGACAATCCCTCTCGATCGAGAGATAGCATCGACACCCTCGTTATCGCAAGTGCCGCCAGCGCTCATTTTTCACAACAGATGTGAGAGTGCGCCGTGAGATTTTGAATCTCTCGGCCAGGCGCTTCATCACGAAGCGCTCGGCGCCTTTGTGGCCGGCGGCATGCCGCTGCGCCATATGGACCTTGTAGCAATCGCGCAAGAACCGAACCTGCAGCGGCGTCAGGATGGGCTTGATGACGCCGCTGAATGGCTTCGGCGGCTTCGGCTTCGTCATTTCATCTCGGGATTGAGGTCGAGACCGATCTTCGAGCAAAACTTCAGAAGCTCTAGCGCGCCGAACGAATCACCGGCGGCCGTGTGAGCGCCGCGCTGCGGTATCTTGCAGTGAGCGAGCGCCTCAGAGAGCTTTGGCGGCTTCACGCCCTTGCGGTTGCTGTCCGGCGGATACGGCATCCGGCAGATCGGCGTGAGCTTCTGCTGCATGCACAGCGTTTTGATCTTGCCGGTGAAGTCCTGCCGGCCGGCGCGAGCCATCTCGCCGAGGAGAACCTTGATGTCGAAGCGGATCACGAAGCCGACCAAGACGCGGTCGCTCCGGATGACGCTCTCGAAGATATCGAGCGCCTCGGAGAGCGGAACGCCATTCTGATCGAGGAAATCGTCCGTGATCCCGTTCACCGCGGTGGCGCCGGGCTCCATCGTCCAGCCATCCCGCTTGATGTAGATCAGCTGCTCGCTCTGAACCGAGAACGTCGGCGAGGTGCGGATCATGGAGAAGGCGGCCAAGCGCGGCCACTCCCCATTTTTCGGCAGGCCGTTGGTCTCCGTGTCGAACACGCCATAGGCATGAGCCTCGGGAAACAGGTCAGTCATCGTCACCCTCCGTAAACCGCCCTTGCATCAGCTTTTCGAGCCGCTTGCGTTCCTGGACGGTCACCTTGCAGGTCGCCCGCAGCTCGCGCTCGCCGTCCCAGCGCGCCATGGCATCATCCAGGCTACCGACCTTCTCGATCCAGGTCTCGGCATAGGCCGTATAGGAAGCCCGATCGGTGGGTTCAGTAGCGAGCTTCGGATCGAGCGGCTTGCGCGCCTTCTGCGCGGTATCCTGAGGTTGGTATTCAGAAGACTGTTTCTCGGCCTTAGGAGCCTTCCTGGCGGGCTCCGGCTCGGCCTGGGCCTTCTCTTCCGGTTTCTCCTCCGCTTGGCCTGTGGCCTCAGCGAGCGTCCTGGCGATGCCCTGCTCGTCAAACCCTCCGGTACGGGTTTCAGGCATGCGGCTCTCTAGGCCTGAAACATCCCTGGCGCGGCTCGGGCCCAGTTCCGTGTTGTCGAGTTCATCTCTGGTGTAGACGCCCAGGAGGACGTCCGGGCAGTAAATGCGGGCCCAGTCCCGGCTGGCATGATACCACAGCTGCTTGTCGGGATTGGAAACCCACTCCGGCGAGTTTTTGACCCGGATGTGTTGGAACTCGGGGCCTTCCCATTCGAATGGCGCGTTCTCTCCGATCAATCGGCCGATCACCTTGCAGCGGCGCGTCGGGCCCTCGCCGCGAAGCTCCATTCGCAATCGGCCCTCCAGCGGCGCGCGGCGCTCGATCACGGCATGCACAAGCTGAGACTCGTAGGCGATGCGGTCGCTGACGTTGTAGGACTTGTCAGCCACGGCAAACGGTGAGAAGCCCCATTCATCGGCCTGGAGCGCGACGCGCAGGCAGGCGCCAGGGTTGCCGCGTAGATGCTTCGGCACGCCGATGTCGGCCAGCGCCATCATCTTAGCAAATTCCATCACCTGAAGCATGTTCTCGAAGCGCATGCCGCCGCGGTTGGTGCTCATTTGGATGGTGTCGCCGCTGACGATGCCGCGCTCCTGGAATTTGGTTAGGGCGCCCGGCGCAGTCATATCGGCACGACGGAGCACGCGCTGCTCTTGGTCGACAGTCGTCGTAGTTTCATCAGTCATGTTAATTTTTCCTTGTCGATTAGAGGTTCTCGGAGCGCAGGCGAATCTCAGTATTTTCGCGATCCTTCTCGGTAATCTCAACATAGCCGACATCGCTCTCAGCCGGCCCCGGCCAGTCCTTGTTTTTCCAGCACTGCCAGAAGGTCCGCAGCGCGGAACGGTTCATACGTTCGCCCATCGCCAGGTCAGCATCCTTCAGCTGCATCAGCGCTGTGCAATAAGGCTCCTTTTTCTCGATATAGAACAGGGAAAAGCTGGTCATCTCGCGGCCCAAAAGCTCGCGAGAGGCAACCCGACCGAGAGCACCTTGCATGTGATAGCCGTTCTCGGTGGTGGTGATCATCAATTTGCGCCAGCGCACATCGGTGGTGGTCTTGAGATCGACGAAATCGGCGCTGGATGTCGGCGTACTATCAGGTCTCCACTTCAGCCAGATGCCGGTTTCCGGGTCGCGCCAGAAATAGCTGTGCTCGATCTCTCCAGAGAGCACCGTGACCAGGGGATGCCTACCGAGCGCCAGCGCCATACCGGCGAGGTTTTCGATGTCTTCCTGCGTCAGGACTGTGCGGCCTTTCTCCTTCATCTCGGTCATCCAGTCTTTGCAGATCGTGCGGTTGCCGTGCCAGGGCAACATCCTCATCGTGTCAGGGTCGCGCATCTTCTCCGGCCGCACGACGAACAGCGTTTTGAAGCCGCGCTCGGCGCCTACGAGATGGTGAAGCGCGCGGCCGATGATGAAGTGCTTCTTGTCCTCGGGTTCGACGCGCTTAGGGTTGTAGGGCGACTCGCACCAATAATGCGCCGGGCTGCGGTTGAAGATTTTGCGCAAGCCCGAGGAGCTGATCGCCGGCACGCCATCGAAGAGTTCGGAGGAATGATAGAGGTCGAGAGGAACGCCTTTGTAGATGCCAGGCTTGGTGATGATATTGCCGTCCCACTGGATAATCTTGGCCATCAGATCACCAGCACTTCGGTCGGATCGAGGATTGCGTCCTCGTAGACACGTTCGATCTGCTTCATGCGGTCGATGTGGATGATCGTGCCATCACAGCGCGGCCCCTCCGCATCAACGAGCCACCATACCGGCTGCGAATCCTTCGTGTAGGTGACGGGCTTGTTAGCCTGACGTAGAAAGCCGCGACCGCATCTCGAGCAGACCGCGACGGTGGGCATGATCTTAATTGGCATTCAATTCTCTCCTCCAAAGCTCTTTGAGCCAGACATAACCGACCTTGTCCCCGCGCGTTCTAAGTTGATTCAGATGCATCATCCTGGTGACTTTCCCGCGGTACCAAAGATTCCGCCAGCGGCTCTCACGTAAGCGCTCGGTCATGAAGAAAAGCCACCTCAGGATATGGGCGTTATGCTGTTCCGGCTTCGATGTGATCGGACGACCAAAAATAAGTATCTGATCGATTCTCATCGAAGCCTCTTCGGAAATGGCCGGCTGGGGATTTTCGATCGCGGACCTTTAGGCCACTTGCGACCGCCAGGTTTGCGGCCGAGCTTGCGAAATTTCTGCATTAACCAGATGTCGCTGCCCTTCGACGTCACGGTGCGCTCGGCGCCAGGTTTGCGGCCAGTAGTCTTCTCCAGGTGCCCATCTTTCGGCTTATAGGCCATGAATCGATGATCGTTCGCGCGCGGACGATACTCACCAGTGTCCGGATTGAAGCGGCGCAGGCCGAGCGCGGGGTCATGATCGAGCTGAAGCTCATCGCACTCGAAGTGTTGGCGGAGGCGCCAAAGGCAATCTTCGAGATAGGCGGAAAGGCTTTCCTTTCGCTCCTTGTGGCGCCACAAGATCATCGCATCGCGAATCTGCCGGCGAGCGACCAGCACCTTCGTCAGAATAGGGATATGCGGTCTAGGCAACCTCATGGTGGGAGCGCCGATGTTCTTTCCAGGCGTAGCCGATGCAAAGCACTAGCGCCGTGCAGACGATCGCCACAAACAGCTGATCTTCGTGCGAGGGCGCATGCAGCGGGAAATGGTCGATAACGAATTGATCGGACACTATCACCTCTCCGGATATCCAGCCAAGCAGGCCAGCGCCGGCACCGATCAGGAAGGGGAAACGATTCAGGAGGGCCACGATCAAGGTGGCGCCGGTGACCACGAGCGGAATGCTGATCGCCAGGCCGATCGCCAGCAGCACGATGCTGCCGTTCGCCGCAGCCGCAACCGCGATCATGTTGTCCAGGCTCATCACGATGTCGGCGATCACCACCATCCGGATCGCGGCAAACAGGCTACTGGCCGGATCGCGCTGGGCGCCGTCATCGTCATCCTGCGCCAGGAGCTTGATCGCCACGAACATCAACAGCAAGCCGCCGATGAGTTTGAGATACGGCATCACCATCAGCTCGGCGATCACGCCGGTGAAGGCGATTCGCATGGCGACGGCTGCGCCAGCACCAAGGATGATGCCGGCAACGCGCTGGCGCTTCGGTAGCGCTCGACACGCCATCGCGATCACCAGGGCGTTGTCGCCCGACAAGAGCATATCAATCCAGATAATCTTGCCGAGCGACAGCCAAAAGAATGGCACGCTCAGCTCCGTGAAGAGCTGATCAATCAAGGTATTTCCTCATTTAAAACATGCGGGGATGTGCCGGTTTCGCCGAGGCCCGCTTTGGGGAGTCTGCCCCTGCGATTTACCTCTCCACCTTCACATCCCCTTCCCAGCTAATCGCCGCGGCGAGACTGGGCCCGGAATCAGAACTCGAACTTCGTCGGGTCGACGTTCAGACGCTTCGCGAGCCGGTCAAGCACGCGCTGCTCGTCCTCGCCGACCTTGTGGTTGGAGTTGGACGACGCGACGTCCAGCGCAACCAGATAGACGTCCTCGGCCATTTGCGGCCCGGTCGGAAGCTGGCCAACGCGATCGAGCGCGCGGGCGAGTTCCTGCTTGCCAGAAGCCGTGGTGCCGTGATTGAGCGCGCTGTTGAGGGCGCTCTCGATCTCGTTGCGAGGATAGAGCGACGAAAGCTGGGTATGACCAGTCAGGACCTGGATCGCCTTCGCGCGTTCCGAGTCCTCCAACGTACCGTCGGCGTAGGCGACCAGCGCACACGACGCGCAGACCGCGTTCAAGAAGTCAGACGTCTTGCCGTACTCCTTGTTCAGCTCCTTCGCGCCGCTAGCGAAAGCCTGTTTCAGGGCAGAGATGATGCTCAAATGTTTTCTCCTTGGTTTTGGCGCGGGTAGGGGTGATCTGGGCGGCGCCGGCACCTAGATCAGTTATTCTGGCAGGCCGCCAGCGGCCTTACGACCTTCCCGGTGGGCGAGATACAGCGCGAATAGCATAATCGCCGGGTTGAGAACGAAGTGGACGAAAAAGGTCGAGACGCTCGGCTGATAGCCGAAGCCCGAGGTGCCCCAAAGCACCAAGATCGCGTAGCTGGAAGGGTAAGCCCAAAACTCGTGCATGGCACCAACCTGTGTAAATTTCAGTTGACGTCGCCTATATGATGCTTAGCGGGTGATGGTCAACTCCCGTTGACAAATTTATTTTTGTCTGGAAGAGGACGTTGTTATGACAAAGAAAAAGACGGCCAAAAAGGCGAAGCGGGTGAAAGCCGCGACTGCGCCGGAACCCGTAGATAAGTTCGCCCACATCGAAAACGAGGTTTTCCGGAGAGCTTTGGAGGCGTCGAAGGGCTATACTCAGCTGGCAGCGGCTCTCGGGATTTCCCGCCAGTCCGTCCATAAATGGGACGCGGTCCCGGATCGTTTCGCTGTGCGGCTTGAGGAACTCTATGGTATCCCCAGAGCCCTCACCGCCCCGCATCTTTATGCGGGCATGGAATCTGTCGATCGGGCTCCCCAGCCGGCCGACGGGTAACGACCCTGGGAGGGCGTGTGATGCCGCTCTCCCAGGGATTTCCCCATTTCTCACAAGGAGGGCCTGATGGCTCCGAAAAAGAAAGCCACCGCTACCGTTGGAAAGAAGCGCGGCCCCAAGCCGGGAAAGAAAGCGGCGACGGCAGCAGCCGCTGCTGCTGGAGAGCGAAAGCGGTTCAACACCCCGATGGACGAAGAGAACCGCAAGCTTTTCCTCAATGTCCACCTCCCCGAAATCAAAAAGCTCCGTGACCGCGTCAATAGCGCTGTCGGCACTCTCCGGAAAGCTTACAAATCGGCGAAAGCCGAAGGTAGCTTCACCAAGGCCGATTTCGACACCGCGCTCGAAATGGAAGACGCTGAGCGCGAGGCGCGCGCTAAGGCTAGGATCGCTCGCCAACTCGTGATTGCCCGCTACATGGGTGCCGGCCTGGGCGCGCAGCTCGATCTCTTCATGGAGCCGGATCGCACTCCTGCCGTCGACATCGCCTTTGACGAGGGCAAGAAGGACGCGCTGGAGAATAAGCCGGCCAAACCGAAGTACGATCCGGCCACCGAGCAGCACCGCAACTACATGGAAGGCTATCACAGCGCCTCCGAGCAGCGCGTGAAGGAAGGCATCAAGCCGACGAAGGGCAAGGTGCATCCGGCAGTCGCCGAGGATCAGGCTGACATGGCATCCAAGGAGGAAAAGCTGGCCGCGCAGAGGGCGAAAGATGCTGAAGCCTTCGACGAGCCCAGTTCCGGCGTGGCCATGAGCCGCTCGCAGTTCCTGAAAGAGCAGCAGGCCAGGCGCGAGGCAGCAGCGCAGCAGGAGCCCGGCACTCCGATGGATGACGACGACGAGAGCGAGTTCCGCCGAACTGCTCATTGACCCATGCTTATCGTGGGGGTCGATCCCGGCCTCCACGGCGCCGCTTGCATCTATGAAGCTGAGACTCACCGCGTCTTGGCCGTCACTGATATGCCGGTCGAGCCGTGGGGGTCGAAGAGCCACATCAACGTTCCAGAGTTCATGCGCTGGGTTCACCGCGGCCGAGCGGACACCGCGGCGATCGAGCGCGTCAATGCCATGCCCTCGATCGACGGCCGGCGCAGTATGGGCGCCGCCAGCGCATTCCGGTTTGGTATGGTTTTCGGCGAGGTGCGCGGCGCGCTGATCGGCGCGGGCCTTAAGATCGTCGATGTTCCCCCGACCACCTGGAAAGACCTATTCGAGCTTCGCGGGCGCGATAAGGATGACGCGCGCCTCCTGGCGCTGCACCTTTTTCCGGACCTCGCCCAGACGCTCAAACGGAAGAAGGACATCGGGAGGGCCGAGAGCATTCTCATCGCTCGGTGGGCCGCGCTGGGCCGCTGGGAGCACAAATGAGTGCGATCGAGAACTATCGGGTGTCGGCCGATGCCGCCGGCATGCTGGATGGTCTCCCATACCGCCATTTCAACCTCATCGCCGCCGATGTCCCCTGGAAGTTCCAAGTCCGATCTGACGGTGGTCTGGGGCGTAGTGCAGAGCAGCATTACAAGACGATGAGGTTGACCAATCTCGCTAGACTAGATGTTGGGGCTATAGCCGCGCCTGATTCTCATCTACTATTTTGGGTCACAGGCCCCTTCCTGGCGATCGGAGCACACGTTCCGATCATGCGCGCGTGGGGCTTCGAGCCAACCGCCATCTGGGGAGTTTGGATTAAGCCCACCAAGGGCAATTATGAAAACGGCCACCTCATGCTGGACGATACGGTCTGGAAAATGGGGATGGGCCACACCTCCCGGCAGAACGCTGAATTTGTCGTGATCGGCCGGCGGGGCAGTCCCAGGCGCCTTTCCAAAAAGGTACGCCAAATTATCACCGAGCCCCTGCGCGAACATTCACGCAAGCCCGAAGGATTTTACCGGAACGCTGCAGCGTATGCGGCGGGCCCGCGCCTTGAGCTATTTGGCCGAGAGCAGCGCGAGGGCTGGATTGTCAGAGGAGACGAGAGCACGAAGTTCTAGGCCGTCCGCATCAACTGGGGTTTTCAAATGAAGAACGACGTTTCGCTGCCGAAATGGCAGCCGCACTCCATCGAATCTGAACAGGAACTGCTCGGAGCGATTCTGGTCAACAACGCCGCCTTCCCGCTCGTTCAGGATTTCCTCAAGGCTGAGCATTTTTTTGAGCCGCTTCACGCCCATGTCTACGAAATTTGCGAGCGCTTGATTGCGCTTGGCAAGACAGCCAATCCGATCACGCTGCGGACCTTCATTCCGGAAGGTCTGGTGGGCGAGCACATGACGGTGAGCAAGTATCTTGCGAAGCTCGCCGCCGCCGCGACCACGATCGTCAACGCGCGCGACTATGCCTTCAACATTCGCGACCTCGCGTTCCAACGCCAGCTGATGAATATCGGCGTCGAACTCGAACGCAACATTCCAATCGAGGTAATGCAGGTTGCCACCGATGCGATCGATGCGATCGATGCGATCGTCGCGGAACATGGCCTAGAGATCGACGGCGAAATCTCGATGTTAAAGGCGATGGCCGCAGCTGTGGATGCTGCAGCACTCGCCTTTCAAAACGACGGTCAGCTGCTTGGAATGTCGACTGGCCTGGCTGACCTGGATCAAAAACTCCTCGGTCTGCACGCAGGCGACCTAGTTATCCTAGCTGGCCGACCTGGCATGGGGAAGACAGCAGTGGCTCTGGGCATTGCCCGACATCTCGCCGCGGCTGGGCATGCCGGCCTATTCTTTTCCTTGGAGATGAGCGGCGTTCCACTCGCTCACCGCATGTTGTCGGATCAGATGTTCGACAACACCCCCATCCCCTATACGATGATTCGGTCAGGCAAATTCCAGGAAAAAACATTCGAGCGAATCACGGATGCTGCCAAGATATGTGCCATGCTGCCGATCACGATCGAGCAACAATCCACGGTCAATCTCTCACAGATCGCTGCTAAGGCGCGCAGGCACAAGCGCGCGCGCGGCCTGAAGTGGATCATGGTCGATTACCTCCAACTCATCCAAGCCTCTCAGCGCTACCAGGGCAATCGCGTGCAGGAGATCGGCGAGATTACTGCCGGTCTCAAGAAGCTAGCGCGCGAACTCCAGGTTCCGGTTATTCTGATGTCGCAGCTGAACCGCCTGGTCGAAGCTCGCGAAGACAAACGACCTAACCTCGGTGATCTGCGCGAATCCGGCAATATCGAGCAGGATGCCGACGTCGTGCTGATGCTCTATCGCGAGGCCTATTACCTCGAACGACAGATGCCGACTGCGCGCCATGATTCCGAGGAGTATGCGAGCTGGGCTCTGCGCATCCAACGCTGTGCGAATCTTCTCGATATCCTCGTAGAAAAACAACGCCAGGGCCCGGTCGGCACCGTGCGCGTCTACTGCAATATCGGATGCAACGCTGTGCGTGACATGGTCAATATGGGCCAAATGCCGGAGGTGCGAGGATGACGAACCGTTCAATCTGGGTGAGGTGGTTTCCTTCCGATTTCCTCAATGGGATTGTTGGGCTCGAAGCTTACGAGATTGCCGTTTACACGGTGATCCTCAATCTGATCTATGACAACAACGGTCCAATTCGCGATGATACGAGAAAAATCGCGCGTCGTGTTGGCCTGCGATCGGACCACTGCGAACGCATCGTTGTAGCTCTCGTTCAGGAGGGAAAAATCGAGCGCCGGGACGGTGTGATTAGCAACCCTAGGGCCGACAAGGAACTCACGGAGAGGACCTCTAAAGTTGCGAAGCTCGTGTCTAGGTTTGGCTTAGAGAAACCTCTAGCTGGTAAAAAAGATCGAAAAATCAATGGCGCTGATCACCCTATAGGAGACAAAAAGGGTCCAGATCAAGGCGACAGAAGCACAATAGAAGCACAAGCAGAATCAGATAAAAAGAAAGTACCAAAGAAAAATGCGGCAAAGCCGCGCCCTGCGGGCACTCCTCCTCAGTCTCGACGAATTGATCCTGGCTTGAAGCCGAGCAATGCGAATATTGTTTTTGCCAAGTCACGAGGACTCACTCACAAAGAATCTAATTTCGAGTGGGAAAAGTTCGTTCGTTACTATCGAGGTCTTTCCGGAAAAAATTCTACGAGCCCGGATTGGGATGCGGTCTGGGAAAGTTGGGTGCTGCGCGCTGCTGATCGTCTTGGGCGCGACTCGTTCGTTGGGGAAGCGACCAACAACGGCCACCACAGCCTGGAGGATTTTACCCGAGAGGATTGGACCCAAATCGTCAGCGTCTGGCGACTGACCAACAATTGGTCGCCTAACCATGGCCCTGCCCCTGGACGTCCCGGCTGCAAAGTGCCATCTGACCTCGTCACGACCAACTGACAGGAGTTGCAATGCTGAAATTGATCTTGATCGTGCTGGCACTTGTCGGCGTCACGGTGCCGGCTGCGGCGCAGGAGTGGTGCGGACCCTATCCGTGCGGCTACGACGGGCCAGTCGGGCCGTTGGTGGTTCGCCGCGGTTACGGTTGGCGTCCGCCGCCCCCTCCTGGGCCCGGCATGCGTGGCCCGCAATTCGATCCGTGCATCCGTTACGGCGAGTGCGGTGAGCCGCCGCCGCAATATCGCGTGCCGCGTTTCCGGTATCCTGGCGAACGCTACGACGACGGAGACTGGTAAACCTGGGTTGACAAATCGGACGGAGCGCCTATTTGGGGGTCACCGGGCGCTCCAGTCCGGCAACCCGAAAGGTAAAATCCCCATGAAACCCGGTATCTCTCTGTCTGAGCTGGCGCGCCAGTTGGAAGAGCGGAAGACCAAAAAGGTCGATATGATCGTGCCAACGAGCGAAATGTCGCTCAAGGCCAGGCCTACCTTCGATCCCAAGCGCACCGATATCAAGCTCTACGTCCCTGGTCACGGCGAAACGCCGATCAACGAGATCGCTCACAATCAGCTGGCGGCCTTCACCGAAGTGCCCGGCCGCTACTACGACAAGATGCTGAATGAGGCGCCCGCGCTGCTCGCCGACAACATCAACGAGTGGCTGCATCGCGACAAGAAGTCGGTTCGCCTGGTTCGCCAGCTCTACGGCTATACGCGGGCGTTCCTGTCGAATCGCTATCAGCGCATCGAGAACGAGGAAATCGCCGAAGTCGCTCTGCCGATCCTCCTGAGCGATCCGGACCTGACGGTGGTTTCCACCGAAATCACGGATCGGCGGCTTTATATCCAAGCCACCACCTCGCGGGTCACCGGTGACGTCAAGGTCGGCGATCCCGTCCAGGCCGGCGTGATCATCTCGAACTCCGAAGTCGGCCACGGTTCGGTCAGCGTGCAGCGTGTGATCTATCGCTTGCGGTGTCTGAACGGACTGATCTTGCCCGACAACAAGTACCGGGCGAATCACACCGGCGCGCGTATCGACGACAACGAGGCGCTGTGGAAAGACGACACGCGTAAGGCCGAGGACAAGGCCATCCTGTTGAAGGTCCGCGACATGGTCCAGTCGGCCATGGACCCGGCTTCGTTCAATAGGCAGCTGGACAAACTGCGCGAGACCACCGAGCAGCGAATCACCGGTAACCCCGCGAAAGCGATCGAGGTGTTGAGCCAGAAACTCGGCGTCACGGAAGGCGAACGTGGCGGCATCTTGCGATCCCTGATCGAGGGCGGCGATTTGTCGCGGTGGGGCGTTCTGAACGCGGTCACTCACCAGGCGCACGGTGCTCGCGACTATGACCGCTCGGTTGAGTTCGAGCAGCTGGGGTCGAAGATCATCGACTTGCCGGCCAGCGAGTGGAGCCAGGTCGCGGAAGCCGCCTAGGAAGCCCGCTGATGCGGCTATGACTGGAGGGAGAGGCATTCCGCCTCTCCCGGAGAACTTCACCCAGTGAGGCCCCCGTGGCTTAGGGAGACAGAAAAATGGAGATCAACGGAAAGAAGGTCGTCGACGCGACCAGGAAAGCGCGGATCGTCATCACCGAGCGCGATGCCAGGGAAGGTGACAATAAAAATCCGTCTTCGTGCGCCGCGGCGCGCGCTGCCAAGCGGGATGTTCCCGAATGCATCAGCGCCCGCGTCCACGTCGGTCGCGTCTATATCGAAACGCCGAAGCAATGGGTCCGATATTTTACGCCAGAAAGGCTGCGAACTGAAATTGTCGCCTTCGATCGCGGTGGATCATTTGAGCCCGGCGAATACGAGTTGAAACCGCCGAGCAAGGGTGAAACTGAAAGGGCTCGCGAGAAGAAGCGAAGAAGCGGGTCCGAGACCAACCGTAACAACAACGGCTACAGCTCGACCAAATATCCCCGAAAAGTGAAGGTCGCGCGCATCAAGCGCCATGCGGTCGCTGGCGTTCGGCCGAAAGGTGCGGTGCGCTGACGAATCGGAAGCCACCTGGTTCGGCGTAGGTTTCCGTACCCTCCCTGGGAGCATCCAGCCCCGCTCCCAGGGATTTTTTTGAGGAGGAAAAATTGAGCGATAAGAATAGGCGTGTCGGCGTTGGCTACAACGCCGAGGACATTCGAAGCGGCGAAATTACTCTCAGGATCGAGAACGGCCATCCTGAGATCACCATCCGCGACAAGCGCGGCCTCAACACCAAAACAGCGGGTATCGTCCTGGGCGACCAGAAGCTGAAGGACTTGGGCTACCTCCTTGTCCAACTCGGATATGGCACTTCTCTTCATGATGCCGATGCTGGCTTGACTGTGTGTCGGCAGAGCTACACCGGCATCGAGGAATAATTCTCGTCAACCCCGGTTGACAGGGCTCTCGATCTATGAGAGAACCCTGTCACTGAGCCAGTGCGGCTCGCCCTTCGATCAAAGGAACCTGATCATGCCAACCAAGAAGTTCTTTTTCGAGTTGCTTCTCCAAATCTTCGTGGGGACCATCCTGGTCCCACTCGCCGCCACCGCTCTCTTTCTCGGCGCGGCCGGCGCCTCCCTCGTCCTCTTCCTCCTCGCCTTCATCATCTTCTTTATCTGAACTTCCCCCGAGCCATCGCGGCTCACCCTCGATCAAGGAACGATCAAAATGCCCTTCAAGTACAATCTGGCCGGTATCATCGGTAACACCGACCTTGGACTGCAAGCCTACCCCGACGTCTATCCGACCGCTCGCTCGGCCTACCCTGGCCGTCTCGAAGGTCCCATCGGCCGCGACGGACGCCCGTCCGTCGTGATCTATCAGCGACCTCTCACTGAGGCATGGATTCTCCAGGATGCGGAGAACTGGGCTTAACCGGAGGGGCTTCGGCCCCTCCTTCTTCCCCTCGAATTAGGATTATCGAAAATGATCATCTATCGTGTTGAGAGTGAAGACGGCGGCGGGCCATACAATGGGCCGAAGGCTGATCGCGCTCTCTCAGAAGAACTTTTCTACAGCAATATCTGGCACCAGCCGCCGCCATCAGTCGATATCGCCGACTGGTGGCCCTCCTCCAACAAGAGCTGGCGTTACGGATTCGAATCAACCGAATTATTGAAGAGGTGGTTCGAGCCAAAATTTTATAAAGCTCTCGACCGGGTCGGATTTATGGTCGCGATTTATGATGTACCGGATGATGCCGTGAAGTGCGGTAAATTCCAGTGCGCCTTCAAGTTCAAGAGCGCAAAACGCCTCAAACATGTCCCGCTGGACGAACTCGAAAATAAATTGTCAACCCTAGTTGACAACGGAAAACTCCAGGTCTAAATTCCAACCACTGAGCCAACACGGCTCGCCCCCCGATCAGGAGAGATCAAATGTCTAAGACCTTCAAAGCTACCGAAACCGCCCGTGACTGGAACGACAATGCGCCCGTGAATTTCGAAGGCACCTTGGGTGGTGCTGGCGCAGATTGGGGCGACTGGCAGTCTCGGAAGAGCGAGACGATCGCTCGTCGTGATGCTCGCCAGGCCACAGCCGACTACGATCAGAAATTCCTGAAAATCGACGGACGGGAGGGTTAGGCCATGAAGCGCGCCATCGACATCAACGAGCTGATCGACTGGGAAGCCGGTCAGCTGAACGCGGACCACGAAGCCCGCATGTTCCAGTACCTGGTCGACACCGGCCTCGTTTGGCGCCTCCAAGGAGCCTATGGGAGGCGCGCTGAGGCACTTCTAGCGGAGGGGACCATTATCACCCCTGCCGACCGGGAAGCGCTCCAGGACGTCGCCATCGAGCGGGAGATAGCCCTGCTATGAAGATCGTCGACCTTTACCTCGCCGACTCACGAGTCGGCGGGGGCCTACGCCGGTACGTGGTCCTGAAGGAGGGCCGAAAGTGGGTCAGCCTATTCCACTTCCCGAATCTCTCTTCGCTCACCATCGACCGCGAGACATTCGATCGCAAGGCTATCGAGGCCCGCGATGCCAAACCGCGCACCATCAAACGAATCATCCGCCGCAACTTGGCCCAGGCCAAGCGCCTCGGTTTGCCCGACGGCGGGCTCCGAACCAAGCAAGCTCTAGAGGTGCTGAAATGAAACTTACGGGTGCCCAGCGCCGCGGGCTTGAAGCGGTGCGAGGAGGAAAAGCCTACCGCATCTATCGCAGTCACGGGAATACGATGCACGCCGAAAGCATCGGCGCCGCCACTTTGTGGAAGCTAGAATCTCTACAGCTTATCCGTGATAGTCGAGCTAACAATCCTGGCGCTTTTCAAGTCCGCGTTCCTCTCGAGTTGACTGACGCGGGTCGCAAAGCTCTTTGGCATGAGGAGGCTTAAAAATGACCCAAAAAGAAAGCGCCATACGCCGGCGACTCGCGACCTTTCGTGTCGAAGCTAGCATGAGAGTACCGACGCCACCGCCAACCGGTACTATTGACCTCCAAACCCTCAAGACGCTCCTAGCTGAGCGCATTGTGTTCGATATCGGTCAGTTCACGCCCGAGGCCGCCAAATGGCTGCGCAAAGAGGTCAAGGCCAAGCGCGTTCAGACCATGCTGAATTATCAGCGCTATCCCAACGGCAAGCGCATGTACTGGATTTCGGAATGAGCGCGCGTGAACGCGATATACTGAGGGCGGTTATTGCCGCCCTCAAAAGCGGAGATCGCGCCGCCTTGGGATCGTTCGCCGAGATGCTCGGTGTGAGCGGAACCTGGAAGCGCAATACGCCGGCTCTAGCCGCGGCTGTCCTGGCCAGACTAATCGAAGGAGGTATCTGATGCAGCTACCAACCATCAACATCAATGGAACCGACCACAGCGAACTGCTCACGCTCTACATGCGCGCCAGAAAGGCCCTGGACGCCGCTGTAGAGGCGCTGGGAGACGCGGGCCCGCACGGGCGCGACTATCAGACCCAGGAAGCCGGAGCGCTCCTGCGTGCCCAGCGCGAGCATGCAGACCGTATCACGGCCGTCCGGAAGGTCCGGGCGGAAATCGAAGCTATCGCCGAGCATCTTGTCTAGGCGAATCACCAGAGAGAGGAGAAAACTGAATGACTATGCATCCTGTCGAGGAACTGACCGATGATGCGGTCATCATCCGAGCAGTCCATGAACGTGGCGCCTACCAGGACGGCGCGCTCTTGGAACTGGAGCGCCGTGGCCTCTGGCTGACAGTCGACCAGAAGGTCCAGGCTGGCCTAGCCAGCTATTGGCCCCGCGGGAGCACCCCGCCGAACCACATCCGCTATTCGGCCTATAATTATCCGCTGTAAACCACCGTTGACATAAGCCCCAGTCGGGCTTATGTTGATTCCACATCGAGCCAGCACGGCTCACCCCTGATGGAGGAAACCATGACCAATCCGATGAAAACTGCCCATGAGCTGGCCCGCCGCGAAATGAGCGGCGCCAAGAGCCGCGAGTTTTACGGCACCTATGCCAAGTGCTTCGCCGACCAGCTCAAGGCTGTTTACGCCTCGATCAGGTATGAAGCCGCTTGCGATACGCAGTATGGCGTTGGCATGCGCCCTGGCTTCCAGGTCGTCGGCGAAAATCGGTGGTCCTGAGCCATGACTGAACCCTGCACCATTGAACAACTCGAAAATTCCGCAGTAGCTCTTCGCGCCATGGCTATAGCGACCGGACAACGCCTGGAGCTTGCTCGGATCAATGGCGCCAAGATGCGTCAAATCTGGTCGCTCGAGGGCGAGCACCGTGTTGCCTGGCATCGCTACTATGCGGTCGATAGCCGTCTGCATGAAGCCTTCGGCACGCGGAGGAGTGAATGACGAGACCTGTCCGCAACGCGCGCGTGCTGATCGAGCGACTGATAGGGCCGCTGAAGTTGAGCTTCATCAAGCGCGGCAGTACCTATTGGCTGCGTGTTGACCACGCCAACCTGAAGGATATTTTCCTCGGCGTGCGCAAGCTCGGTTCCGATCCGTTGGCGGCAGCGCACTCGTTCGACAGCATCAGCGAACGGATGAAGGCCTGGTCCAAGATGCAGACCTGAAGGGAAGGTGAAATAGATGGATGGAGTAGAGTTCCGGACGATTCGCGAGCAGCTCAACCTGAACCGAAACCAGTTCGCGAGGCTGCTTGGCTACACCGGCAACAGCACGAACAACGTCACCCAGATCAAGCGCTACGAAACCGGCGATCGACAAATTCCGCTCTACATCGCGCGCCTGGCGTGGCTGATTGCGCGTCTCGATACCTATCGCCTGGCGCCGGAGCAAGGATTGAAGATCGGCAAGGATCAGTTCGGCCAGATCGCCTGGCCCTATTGGCCTGGCTACGTATTCGACAGTGAGCCGGACGATGCCGGCGGAAAGGAGGAGGAATGAGCGACGATATGACGAAGCGCCTGATGACGGGGGTGAAGTTTGGCCGCATCCCCAGTCAAGCAGAGAGCGACGAAGTCAACCGCATCCGCGACACTTTCGCGGCTTGCTTTGATGACGATGTCGACGGAGCCCTGGCTAGCAAAATCATAGCCGCTCTCTCAGCGCTTTTGCGCGATGCTATCTTCAACAGCTACGGCGATTCGAAGCCGCTTGATGTGTGGGACGAATTGGCGCGCTTCCACCGCATAGTCCTGGCCGAAATGATCGCAGCGCGCTGGAAGGAAGAAGAGGCTAGCCGGCCTTTGGAAAAAGATGTTCGGAAATCTTAAGCAGCTGCTCGACGACCTGGCCCGGATCGAAGGCCAGGTCGATGGGCTATCGCATTTAGCCCGTGAAATCTTGCAAGGTAATCATGAGGCCCTGAAAGGCCTCCTGGTCGAAATATGGAATGGCAAGCGCTACCGCATCCTCAACTGTAACGAGCACCGCGGTGTGATCACTTGCTACGGTACCGTGGCGGAAATTCAGAAGAGTGGGAGAGCTGGCGGCAAGCCAGGCACCCGCGCCTATCACATCGGACGATTGAGCGAACTCAAAATCGTGGAGGAAGAGAAAGATGGCCAAACCTAAGCCTCAAATCGTCGATGGCATCGAGCGCTATCCTTGCGTCAGCAAGCGGCTCGCCTACCCGTCGACCTGGCCGGAAGGACAACAGCGCCAGCTCGATCGGCTTTTCGACATGGCGCGCGCCGAGGGCCTATGGTTTTACGCCAATGGCCTAGCCGGTGAGTTCTGGTTTACGCCTGACGAGCTTCAAGCCGAGCAGCAGAATAGCAAGTTCGTCTGGATAGCCGCTAATTGGCGCCTGCGTAGCCCTGCGGAGGCCTACCAGGCCGCCAAAGAGAAAGAACGCGCCGCCGTGCAGGCGACCAGGGAAATCGCCTCCAAGATCGCTCACGAGCGAGCCAAAACGCGCCTGTAACAAGGCACCGATCACCGCCAAAGCAAGGAGAACCAAAATGACCGATAGTAAGATGATCCCGAGGGGACCTGTTCCGGAGGAATGTTCCAAGTATACCACGGCCATCGCGAAATCGATCGCCCACCTCGATCCGCATGCCAAAATCGGCATCGCCATGCAGCTACTCGGTTTCATTTTGACTGAGACCTCCGTCAACCTCGAAAAGGCTCGTCTCAATCTGGACGCGATTACGCTTTCGGTTGATGCCAAACTGCCCGAGGCTTTCAGGGCTAAAGCAGCGGTCGAGAAGGAGTTCGATACCATGTTCGCCAAGCTTAAAGACCTGCTGATGCGCGAGGTCGAAGGTGAGCTGGACGAAGAACAGGAGGTGAAGAATGTCTGACGAGAAGATGGTCATTGGCCACGAGTCCCACGATACCGGCGAGAAGGAAATCAGCGACCGCGATGAGATGATCGGGGATGCGCTGATCCGATCGATGGCCAGCATGGGCCTGAGCACCATGGAAATCCTCGGTATTCTGCAATCCGCGGCTGCCAAGTGCTGCGTGGCGTTCTCGCCCACGATCGAAAGCGCCCACGAGAACGTGGATGCCGGGGCCAAATCATCCAACGACTACGTCAATGACGCCTGGCCGCACAAGGCTCACTTGCTCGACCGGCTCAACATGGAAATGGAGAAAACCAATTGACCGAAGCTCGAAAACACGAAGGTGAAACCACCGAGAAAGGCCAGGAAGCTGGCGATTGGATCATCAGGTCTATGCTGATGCTGTTCAGGCATGGTTTCGAACCACCCGATGTCCTGACCGCCATAGCCCAGGCCGCTGCGATCGTGAATGTGATCTTTGCGCCAGATCAAGCGAGGGCCGAAATCAATGCCGCGAACTTCGGCGAATCGTTCAAGGAGTTCGCCCGGCTGCATTTCAAGGATCGAGCGGAGATTATGGCTGACTATGGTGTGGCGCTCGGGCCAGATAAGGAGGCCAAATGAACGAGAAAATGGTGCTGAGTCGCGAGCCAGGCGAAGTCCCCGAGGGCTATGTTGACGAGGAAGCCACTGTCGCCGCGGGCGCCACACTGCGAGCAATGATCCGCGGGCTCGGCTCTATCCGGATCGTTCTCACCACGATCGCGCAGATGCAGGGTACCTCTTACGTCCTGTTCTCGCCATCCATGGAGGATGCCCTTGCCAATGTCGACGCCATGGCGGCGACCTACAAGGAGCACATCAGGCGCACCTGGCCGAAGCGCGACAAGGTGCTGGAAGCCTACAACATCAAAATGGAGGACCTGAATTGAGACCGTTGACCGAAGAAGAAGCTGAAGAGGTGCATCGCGTCACGCAAGCGGTGAAGGACAAGCTCGGGGAACTCCAGGCCGGCGCCAACGTCACTGCTTCCGCCCTGATCATGATCCTGGCGGCTAATGCGGCCTACGGCGAGGTGTTCTACGACCAAAAAGTGGAAACCACGGTTGACAAGATCGGCAAAAGTATCCAACTCATTGCCTCCATGATGCTCGCGCAGAACCGCGGCGTCCTGGACTCACTGAAGGAAGATAACGATCGGGTCGGAGTGCCGGACGAGGTCTTCAAAAGCATCCACTGAGGCGTCTATGGCGAAGGAATATGACGGCCTGAAGCCGCAGAACCTGGTTCAAGCGGCTCAGGCCGATATCGCGAGGAGGAGAACCAACGCCGAGCTTGCGGTCAAACGCAAGGAGCATCCATCCGTCCTGTTTCCACCATATGAAAGATACGTATTCCTGAAAGAGGATGTGAGGGCCGGTGATGGTGTCTTCGGCATCCTTGCGCTGGCCCTGGAGCGCGCCAAAAAGCTCCAGCTACAGGAAGTCAACCCACCCAAGAAACGCCTCTCCAAGATCATCTATGGCGATCCTAGCCTGATCCGAGACGCGCTGAATCTCGAAAGGAGGAAGCAATGAAGGAAGTGATCGGAGCGGTCCTGGTTATGGCCGGCATCGTGCTGGCTGTGGCTCTCGACAACGCCGCCCCTGGATATGTGCTCGCCGGTTGCGGCGGTCTCATCCTCGGCTGGTCGCTTTGTGACAGGCCTGGCGTATGAACCGGGTCTTGTGGGTTGCAATGGTCGTGCTGGTCGCCGGCATTCTCGCGGCTTTTGCCGAGGATTACGGCGCCGCCTTCACACTGATGATCATCGCCGGCATCATCGCCTGGTCGGACACATGGGGAGATTGGACGGGGCCATGAACGATTTGAAGATCACGCTGGCCGAGACGAAGCAGGCCGAGCGCTTGGCTTTCAGCGCCGGCACGTCGCGAGCTGAAGGCGACGACTACTACCAGCTGTGGCTAATTGCGCACGGGCACCCTGCCTGCCGCCAATCGGCCGAACGGGCTCTTGCCAGATTGAGAGGTGCTGTTTGAAATTGATCCTGGTCCTCGTGGTCCTGATCGAGGGGTTTGTCGAGTTCTCTACCGGAGTATCTGACATTTGGCGCTCCACGACCTGCCTGGCCACGACGGCCGTTTGCATTGCGATGTTGCTGCTCATGAGCATAACGGAGAAGGATGATGCGGAATAAGGAGCCCGAGGGGGATAAGCCTGTTCTCTCGAATCGCGATCTCTGGATAGGTGGGACCGTGATGATCGGTCTTGGAACATGGAGCGCCACCGGCTCGTTCAGCGCTATGCTGATCATCACCGGCATAGGCATGGCGCTGATGGCGCTTGCGCGCGCGGTGGGACCGCCGGTATGAGCCAGGATGATCAGACTTTCTGGGTGTGGTGTGGCAGCATAATTGTCGCGACATTGCTCGGTGTGGCGATTCCACCGCATGATTTTTTCACGTCTTTTGTCGGTGCATCGGTCGGAGCATCGATCGGTACCGTCTTCAGGTACTTTATCGGGAGGAAATGAAATGCTGAATTATATCGTCGGCCAGATCGACGTGGCTGGTGCCGTCGTCCTTGTCGCCATCAGTGCCGCTGTCACGGTAGTGCTGGTGATTTGGCTCACCGGAGCCAGCCAAGAAGACAAGGCGCGCCAATTCTCGTTGAAGAATCAAGAGCTGGCCAATCAGCGCGAGGTCATCGAGCTGGAACGCCGTAACAGCCACGAGCAAGCCATGGCCAAGATCGCCGCTAACATGACAGTGCAGATTGCCCAAGTCGAAGGCGTCACCATCCACCAGGACAAGCACGAGGGCTCGGTATAATGTCAGCTGCGTTTGCGCCGGGGTTGCTGCGCCTTGCTCGCGAGATTCAATGCTATAGCGGGCCATGGCCGTCTGACTATGCCAGGCTGAATGTTTTCACGTTGGAGCATGCTGCCAGCGCACTAATCAGGCACGACAACCCCAAGCCTCTGCCGACACTGCGCCAACGAGCCTTGCTGGTGGCCAAGTCCAAGAAGAGGAAACTAAAATGAAGAAGAGCCAGGCGATCCCGCCGCACCTGATCGAGCAGAGCTGGGAAATCTATTTAGACTTTATGCGCCGGGCCAATCCGCAGGCTGGCCTCGATCCCAACCAAAAGCTCTACTACCTCGGCGGCTTTGCGGCTGCCATCGGCGTCCTGGTTGGCACGCTCGACGTCGCTATTCCCGCCGGCACAGCCACGCTCGACGTCATCAGCCAGATCGTCAACGACGAAATCCCGAAATACCAAGCCGAGATCGAGCACCTTACCGAGGCGGCCATGAAGCTGAAGAGGGAGAAGAACTGATGTCGAAGTGCGTCGTGTGCAACGAGGAGACCGGCGACACCCGGTACGGTGTTTGCTTCGATTGTGCGACCGAATGCGATCTGCAGCTCGGCGCTAGAACCGTCCGTGAGCATCTGGCGCACGCTTGGAAAGAGGTTTGGACCGGTAACTGGTGGGTAGCCCGCATCGACGTCAAATGCGCCTGGAAGCGCCTGTGGCGCATCGGAGAGTATGCGCCTGGTCGCGATTGGGAAGAGCTTTGATCATCCAGGTCGACGAGGTTGCCGAGGTATTGCGCCAGATGGCCGACGGCGGCGGTCACACGATTCAAGTGAGACCGAGCGTCCTGCGCGATCTGGCCGATCATTTGGTCGGTGCCAAGCGACTGTCGAGAGTGAAAATCCTATGGTCGAAACCAATGGAGCGCGTTACTTGGGGGCGCTGCGAGTTCAATATGGCGACGGCGACGGCGGACCTACAGACCTGGCGCTACGCCTATATGATCGGTTACCTTGCTCCGCGTCACCAGGTCCCAGCCACGATAGGAGGAAGCTGATGGAGTTTTGCCGAACGCCAATCGACCGTCGCTCGCCGCGGGCGCAGCAGCTGGTTGCCATGGTCATGCAAATTCTGAAAGGTCGTATCATTGCCGGCGAGTACGGATCAATTCTGACCGAACTCATGGACCTAATGTGGTGCCAGGGCGCCCAGGTCGTCACCGATGCCGATCGCCAGCAGGCTGGGCTGCCGCCGCGCAATCACCACGGCATGACGCTAGAGGAACTCGCGATATTGGAGCGGCGCCAGATCGAGGCGATGCTACGGCCTCACGAAGTGATGTTCGTCGATCTTGCTGGCATCGCGGAGGTGAAGACCAGGCGGGAGCCGCAATATTACGAATATCGGTCGCCGAAGGAGCTTTTGGAGGCCGGCGCGGGCCTGTTCGCAGCTCTTTCGAATAGCAACGAGGTGACGATCTTTCCGCCCTCAGATCAACTGCGCGCCGCGATGAATGCTTACGTTAAGGCCAAGGCGGCCTATTCCGGACCCGAGGAAAAGTCGTGATCGTCGTTCATGACGTGGAAACCGGTACAGACTATCTGGTCGACCAGGACGATGGCGGGACTGTCCTGATCAGTGACACCAAGCTAGTGATCGGCCTGCCGGCGCCTATCGCCCGCTCGATCGCCAGCGTCATCATGGGGATGACGGCCGACCGTGCTGAGGAACTCGACCACAAGCGAGGGCTTGATCCGCCGATCACGTCAACTTAGATTGACGTAAAGGAGGAGCGAGTATGCGATACACGATCCGCAACGGCGTGCCCTGGCGCCGACAAAGGTTCGAGGACTTAGCTGTCGGCCAGCCGCATGATCCGCGCCGCCGGCCAGCCGCCTCCTGGAGATGGCCCTATGAAGCTAGCCATGTGCCTCGCGCTCCTTTTCCTCGCGATCTGGATATTGTGGGCGATCGGGCTGATGGCCGGGCCGGCATGAAAGAGGTATTCTGTGGGAAATAGGTTCGGCCGACGCCAGAAGCGCCACATGCGCGCGGAGATCGAGGAGCGGCAGGCGGTCAACATGACTCTGAACGCGGTGCTTACGCAGGAGCGCAATAAAGCTGTCAGCCTTGAGGCCCGGCTCTACGCTCTCGACGAGATCATCCGCCGCTGGGACGACGAAATCCGCTACCTCCTAGGGCCGTACACCTCCTTTGCGATCAACGACACCACGTTCCGCGTCAACCACATAGATCAAATTCGCCAGATGCCCGTGATGCCGCGTGAGAGGATCGGCATTTTCCCGGGTCTCATTCCCGATCAGTTCTCCTACTATGTTGAGACCATCCTCCATCTGGTGTCGCAGCTCCATACCGAGGAAAATATTCAGCTCCGGCGTTATCTTCGTTTCCAGATCAAGATTGGTAGCAGCAGTACCGATGAGGTTTCGCACTACGGTTTCTCCGAGCGCCTGTGGCACGATCTGAAACTTGCCAGCTCGCGAGAGCAGCAGCGCTTTGCCATGCGGATCGGAGAAGAAGCCGCAGCGTTGATGATGAAGCCACCGAAGAAACCGAAGGTGCCCGCATGATAGCTGACGATTTCAAAGACATTCGCTCACGCATGAAGGGCGATCTGAAGCCGCAAAAGCCGCCGAAATGCGAGAAGTGCAGCGGCACAGGCTGGATCGATTATGAGCACAGGAACTGCGAATGCATCACCGAGCTTCCAGAGCCGAAGGAAGGTCTATTCGGATGAGCACGAGCTTTCCCTATCTGAAGATCGCCCGCGACCGCGGCATGCAATACGGCGATGTAATTCGGTACGCCGAGTTAATCGACTCCTGGATTGCCACCAATGATCCACGCCTCAGTTTGGTGAGCGAATACGATGTAGTTTTCCACGCGGTCCAGGCCGAAAGAACGCGCCGCTATGAGGTGACGCATGAGTGAGATCACTGATCTGATCGAACGGGCCTGGTCGCGCAACGAGCGCGCCGCCGACATCGCAGGATATGACCTCGTGATCCTAGCGGTCCCGAGGCATCCGGCCAATATTGAGGCCGTGGCCGCGATCGAACTCGACCTGGTCGCGGATTTGCTCGAGCATTTTGTTAAAGCGAGAGAGGTGAGTCATGGATTACGAGGAGCCGCGGCGACGGACAGCGCGCAATCTGGAAATGAATCGGTCAGCGAGGACGGCCAAACAGTCGGTTCCGTTAGGCCCGACGAAATGGGGCAAAGGCGGGACGTCGGAGGGCTTTCAGAAGGCCATGGAGACGCGCCGGCAGCGCAAGGTGAAGGTGACGCTGCCGACCCTGCCATGGACCTGAGCGACATCCCTGAGACCGGCGAGGAATGGTTTAAGAAGGCGACCCCGAAGCTTCCGACCCAAATGGGGAACCCTGAACCGCCTCTCCCCACTTCTGAAGATGAGCGTAATTTCCATGCGCTATTCGGACGTAGAAAATGATCGAAACCCTGGCTCAAATCCAAGCGGATAGTCATCCGAAATTCACCGCAGGGATCGTGCTGTGGGACAATGTCGTGGTCGAAGCGGCGCCTATTGTCGGCTACATGAAGCGCCAGCACTGGACTCGCGAGAAGGTGCGCACCTATGTCGCCAAGCAAGGCTGGAGGATCAAAGTGATTCGCGAGGAGAAGAGGGCGAAGCCATGACGGCCCCGATATCTTCGCATTGGCGTAATCCTAGGGTGATTCAGCCGAATCTCTGGCGGCATCGTCCGAAAGAATGCATGGAGTGCGAGAAGCCGGTGCCCTCGCTTGCCAAGCGCTGCTCGCGCTGCTCGCGCAAGCATAGAACCCGCGTAGATTACGCGAGAAAGAAAATTAGATTATGAGCAAACCGATCCTCTGCGTGGATTTCGATGGTGTGATTCATTCGTACACCAGCCCATGGGTCAACGAAGATACGATTCCTGATCCTCCGGTGCCTGGCGCTCTGAAATGGCTATGGAAGGCTACGGAGTGGTTCGATGTTCGAATCTATAGTTCACGCTCCAAGCACGAATCAGCTCGTATTAGCATGTTGAAGTGGATGGCAAAGCACTCTGAGGAGGAATTTGGACCTGATCACCCAATGGCTAACAGCGCTTGGAAGTCGCCTGACTTCAGCTACCCGATCGTGTTTTGTGGGGAGAAACCGCCGGCCTTTCTTACGATCGACGATCGCGCCATCACATTCGACGGCGACTGGAGCGCGCTCAATCCGACCGAACTCCTTCGATTCAAACCTTGGAACAAGAGATGACCGAGCCCTATGCTAAACGCGCTGACAGCGCCACGGACTTCGATCCGGAACGTCAATTCGATGCCGATATGGAGAAAGAGACGATGTCTGAGGACGACGCGTTGAAAGCTTGGTGCCGAGCGAACTGGAACAAGATTCCTGAGGCCATCCGAGAAGATTGCCTTGCGCATCTGAAAGCTAGGATTCCAGTGCCGGTGCTGCATCGCTGGAAGAAGGATGGGTATGAAGACGAGATGATGTTCCATTTTCGTGCTGGCATGCAGATCAGGAACATCTTGCGCGAGCAGCTGACCGACGACAAATTGCCAGAGGCAGTCACGGACCACGAAGGTAAGCCCTACGGATCGCGCAATTGGGATGACTACTACACCGGCGCGCTGGATGAGCTTTTGGAGAAAACCGATGCCGGATAATCTCTTCAGTGCCTGGGTCGTGAGGAGCGCGAACGATACGCTCTATGGGCCCTTCACGAGCGCCGCTGAGGCCGCTGCGGCGATCGGCGGTATGCAGGAGAACTTTCCAGCGCCGCTCGTTGCGCAGCCGATCCGCATCCCGCCTGGAGGCCTTTCGCCGACGGCTGGGTTGCTCGCGGCGGGCCGCAAGCTGACCAACCAGGACGAATGAACATGAGCAAACTCACTGACGAACAAGCAATGGCGATCGGGCGCGCGGTTCATAAGGAACTATGCAAGCCTGGGCAGTGGCCGAAGCTGATTTTCGCCGAACTTTTCGATCATAAGCGCCGCCTTGGCATCAGTTCTTATCCTGATCGAGTGCTTTGTTCCGACCCTCACGAAGAAGCGATCCCAACGGAGATTAAATTTCCTGGGATGTACCCACCCGAAAGCGAATGACCTATGGCTGGATCACGCAAGGGCGAACGCCGCGGCGGTAAACGCAAAGGCGCGCCTCCAAAGACCGCAGCTCACCCGACGAAGCCCAAGAAGCCCGCAACGGCGCCTATCGACGTTCCTGGCGCGCCGCTCCGCCGCCGCACCGCGCCGATCCGCACCGAGGAATATTACCGGGATATCCAGCGCGCCCTGAGCGCCAACGGCGTGGCTCTGATCGAGCCGCGGGAGCTAATGCTGGAAGCGATGCGCTATTTTTACGATGAGGCGCGCGAGCACCGCGAGGAACAGGTCTTTTGGCTGCGCAAGCTCGCCAAGTGCGAGAGCGAGAAGGATTTTGCCGTCGTCGTGGCCGGCATTGACAATGCCAAGATGTCGACCCGCGAGTTTTACCTCCTGGCCGTCGATTGTGGCTTCAAGTGCGCGCCGTACGTTCACGCGAAATTGTCCAGCATGGAGGTCACCGGCGCCAATAAGGGTCCGATCGAGGTTATCGGCCTGATCCTGAAGGAGATTGAGCAGGCCAATAGCGACCGCCCGAGCTGGGCGCCGCCGGACCTAGAGCTGGAGGCCGAATGACGCCGGCCCAGCGCCGCACGATCCTGGACGTGGAGCGACGCTCGAAGGGCTGGCCGGTCGGCATCAGCGTCCCTGGCGATATGGGGCGCCGACTCGTGAAACTGGGTTATGCGGAATGGGCGCCACCGATGCATTTCCTCTTGGTTGGCCCTGGCCATGTATCAATCAGGATCACGACCAAAGGCAAAATAGAGGCGGCCTGGGTGTGAGCATTTGGGAGCCCTCCTCGCTATACGTCAGCACGCCGCTAGGCGACGGTTATGTCCTGGTCGTCGAACTCGATGAGCACGACAATTGGTGGACGGTGGCGCTCGACACCGGCGCGGTGGTGACATTCTCCCAGGACAAGATCAGGATCGCGCGCAGCTACACTCACGGACGCGGCATCAGCGATGAAGAGATGAGGCGGATCATTGAGACGTCACCGGATCAAAGAGCGCGTGCGATGCGCCATCCCGTTCTGTCGAAGGACGCGGGGCCAAGATGGCAAAGTGACTGAGTGGATTTGCGGCACGCATTGGCGCCAGACCGACCGCATCAAGCGACTGCACTTCGCCCAGCTGAAGCGCCAGGCGCGCGGGCACGGAAAGCACCAGCCAGGAACCGGGCAATGGGATAAAGCCTGGGCGGTTTGGGAAGAGATCAAAGACGAAGCCATCGAGCGCGCGGCCGGCATCACCTAACGTCAACCCCCGTTGACAATTCGAAAGCCTCATCTATATCCTGACCAAGCGAGTTAGGCCTTCCCACAGGAGGTATCATCATGAAACCCGGCCCGGTGACAAAAGCCGGGCCAACTCGCTTCAGGAGGTTGCCATTCCCACCGAAGAGATCGCTCGCACCAAATGGTGTCCCTTCGTCCGCACCGGCGTCCTATCAGGAACCGGCGGCGTCGCCGTCAATCGCCACATTACCGATGACGATAAATATCAGGACTCGGTCATTCGGGATGAGACCCGTTGTATCGCTTCCGGATGTATGATGTGGCGTTGGACGGATTTTCCGACCCAGGCCAACATCGGGTTTGGATATTGTGGCCTAGCGGGAGATGAGACCATTGTCGGAAAATCGTGAGGAAGGCAGAGCTGATCGGCTCTGGCAGTTTTTCTGGATTGCCTTCGCCATCGCCGCCGTGGGATGGCTACTGGTCTGCGCCTATGCGTTAGGTGCGCTCTGATGACGCGTGAGCAGCTTCCCGAGCGTCGTAACAATGAGACCACCGCGATTGAGTTCGGCGGCGAGAAGTACATTGTGACCGTCGGCTACTATCACGATGGCCGTGTTGGCGAGGTCTTCATCGACCGCGTCAAGGACAAGGTCGCTTCGAAGCTCGGCTATCAGCTGGACGGCGTGTGCCGCGACAGCGCGATGACGATGAGCTTACTCCTGCAGAACGGATCAACGATAGAGGCTTTGGCACGCACCATCACGCGCGATGAAGAGGGACTGCCGGCCTCGATCATCGGGGCCATCTGTGACCACATCTTGGAAAAGGAGAAATCGAATGTTGTACAATCCTAAGTGGGAGCCGCCGAAGCGTGACATCTTCTCGTGGGACAGCCTGATTGCTTGGCTCGAATCCAAAAACCCGGATGAGGCGTATTGCTACATTTCCGGTGGCACTTGCATGCTTGCTCAATATTTCACCGCTGTTGCCGGCAAGGCCCAATATATCGGTGTCGGTCAGGTCGACGTTCGCATCGGAGATAAAGTGAGTTTTCTTCCCTTGGGTTGGAATCGTGTCGCCGCGACTGAAGGCCATACGTTCGGCGAAGCTCTGGAGCGGGCGCACGCGGCCAATACGCCGCGGCGCGCGTTTCTTCGCATGCTGACGTTCGGGTTGCTCGGCTAGATCAACCGCGCTCGTCAAGGGCCGCAGAAAGGAAGGAATGATGGAAGCGTTGCAAAGGATCGCTCACGAGTGGGCTTGCCGTGTCTTTGGCAGGGTCGCCGTGGGGAACAAAGAGGAGCGCGCGTTGCGGATCGCCGAGGAAGCGATCGAGCTGTGCCAGGCTCTCGATGTCGACCGAGAAAAGATGGATCGGCTGGTCAGTGTGGTCTATGGGCGGCCGAAGGGCCATTGGTTCAAGGAGCTTGGCGGGGTGACGAACACGCTCGCGATCTTCACCGAGGGGACCGGCTACACCATGGACAATATCTTGGAGATCGAGGTGCGCCGCGTCCTGGCCGAGGACCCTGACAAGTTCACCAAGCGCTTCGAGGAGAAGCGCAAGATGGGAGTGACGGCGTGAGCACTCTCGGTGATGGACCAGTCGACCCGAAATATCGGGATAAGATGATCGAGGTCGTCAAGAAGATCGACCGGTTCTTCAACGGCAAGCAGCGCGGCACCGATCGCGAGATTGGGTTTGTGCTGCTGGTCTTTCCCTTCGGCGAAGAGCCCGGTGGCAGGCTCAACTTCATGTCGAATGGCGCCGATCGGAAGGACCTGGCGATCCTCTTCAAAGAAATGATCGCCCGCTTCGAAGGTCAACCCGAGACGAAAGGCAAGGCGTGATGGCGATCGAGGAAATCCCACGGGCGTTCGTCTACAAATGCGACTTTTGCGGTGTGTGGCATACCCAGGCTAATGCCGCCGGCCAATATGCGAACAGCACTCCGCCAGGCTGGATGACGCTGCGATTCAATTACAATGACGATCAGCCAGCTTCTTCTCATGAACGCCCGCGAGAGAGACTTCTTTGCCGAGAATGTCGCGAGTTGACTCGCGAGACCTTGAAGGGCTTGGAAGGCCGCAACCGGCGCTAGCAGCCCTTGCAGATACCTCGTGGCGCCGCCTCTTGAGCCGGCGCCACTTCTATTTGAGCCTGTTGCTCAGTGGTGAAACGGTACGAGAGACCCGCCTACCCCCACGAGGCACGAGATCAATCCGAAAATGAAGATGATGATTGCGATGGCAAGCACCACCCAGAACACGATCCGGATGATCTCGATCACGACCCCAGGCAAGAATTGCGCGGCATAGGGAAGCAGCAGCTGGATGATCGACCAGACGCCGATGATGATGACGATTGCGATGCACAGCTGCATCGCCCAGGCGAGTGAAAAGCACGAGAGCATGGCCTGCTCCTCCGCTTGAAAAGGGAACAACCTGCCGGCGGTTCAATTCGTTCCCGTAAACCCAGGTTGACAAATCTCTCGATCGCTCCTATCTCGTTGTAATTGCCACAACCTTGAAGGAGGAAAATTTGAAACAAACCGAAAAAGAAAAGTGGCTACTTGCGCGGCTGGAGGCGGCTAAGCCGCATTGGCAGATCGGCGATGTCTTCACCGAAGATGATGACCAAGAGCATATCATCGTCTCACCCAATTTTGTGGCCTGCATTCGCTACAATCATCGCGGTCAAGCCACGGCTTCCGCTGGTTATGAAAGAGACCCCGGCGCCGGCACGCCTGGTAACGGCGCCTATAATCTGACGGATGTGAATCGTCGCACGATCGACATGGGTTATCGTAGAGAGACCACCAGCCGACGCCATTATCTGGTTGAGACCAAGCGCGGCAAATTCATCTACGGTGCTGGTTGCCGGAGTTTCAATTCGCTAGCCGAGGCCTTGGAGCACTGGCGTGAGCGGATGCCTGGCGCCGATCGCAAGGAAAAACGGCGTCTGGTGCAAGCCGCCTACAAGCAGGCTGCTAAGCTCGGCTGGATCAAACCCACGGAGGCCGGCGTCAAAGTCAAGGCCAGAAAGAAGGTGAAGCGATGATCCAGACATTTGTGACCACGCTTTTCGGTATCGTCAGCATCGGGCTGGCGCTGTTTTTTGCGTTCGGCTGCGGCATCGAAGCAGCAAAAAACGCCGCCAAGAACGATGGTGGTAGGAATCTCTCAGACACGAGGGCTCCTCTCGTGCTCAGGCCGTTCTTCATCTCCTGTTTTTGGGCGGTGATCGGCATCGTTTTCCTGTTGGTACGATGACCAGCTGGGGCGCATTGACCGAGCGTGATCAAAAGTTCTTGGAAGCGATGGATGACGCCTCCAAGGTCAAGACCGCGGCCGGCGGCGATCCATGGATCAAGCTGAGTGCAATAGGCAGCACCAAAGCTAATGGTTGGATTGCCATCGTAGTCGTGAAACTGATCAAGCATCGCCTCGTCGAGCGTCAGCTAACGGCGAACCGTAAAAGCTCGCGGCGTGCTCCGGTACGATTTGAATATCGACTCACCGGTGCAGGCCGGCTGCAAGTCCAAATCCAGCGCTCGCAGCGGAGCCTCAGAAAGGAGGAGAAAGGTGAGCAACCCGCTCAGGTCAAATCAGCAAGAGTTTCCGACGCTGCAGCGCCGGGTGGACAATCGGGTCCGCTCGATCCGCTTCATCGAATGCAGCGACGCAGACTGCCTACGATCTGAAGAGATCAACGACAATGGCGCGGCTCCGTTGCCGCCAGATATCGTCACCAAAAAATTCCAGCAGAAGGGCTGGTTTATTGGCCGCGACCGACGGCATGATATCTGTCCAGACTGCCTGGTGAAGCATCGCAGGCGAACACAAAAACAGGAGGAACCAGTGGCTACTGTCATCAAGCCGGACTTCGCGGCTGTCGAGAACGAACCCCGGAAAATGGACGTCGATGAGCGACGGATCATCTTCGCCAAGCTGAACGATGTCTGGGCCGGCAAGGACCAGGGCTATGTGGTCCCATGGACCGATGCTTCGGTTGCTCGCGATCTTGGTGTGCCGGCGGCTTGGGTTGTCGAGATCAGGAGTTCGATGTTCGGTGAGGCCCACGATAATCAGGAAATCCGCGACGTGCTGACCAGGATCGAGGCCGTCAATGCTCAGGTCAGCCTAAAAATCGTCGAGGCCGCCAAGCTACGTGCGGAGGCAACGGACTTGATCGTCCGCGCCAACGCTCTTAACGGCTCGATCAACGAGCTACGGCGAGCCTCAGAGGGGATGATCGCGATTGCAACCAGGATCGAAAAGGCGGTGAAATGAGAAGCGTGCATCTGATCATTGTGATTCTGATCCTCATCATCCTCAGCTGCGTGTGGGCGTTCGCCGATGGCGCTCACGGCGATCTTACGCCGTGGTTCGAGCAGCTGGCGAGCCCAGGCGGCGGCAAGTGTTGTGCTGACCATGACGGTATCCCAGATGTCGACTGGATCGATGTCAGAGACCCGAAGCACCCGGAAATCGCCTACCAGGTTGCGGTACCGGTCGATGGTGGCCTAAAGCTCGTGGAAGTGCCGGCCGATAGGGTGGTGACGGAGCCTAATCGGTTCAATCGATCGATGATTTGGGTTATCTTCCGTCGGGTGTCTGGCAAGCAAGTCGATTTGGAAGTCCGTTGCTTTATGCCAGGATCGCGCGGGTAAAAGGAGAATCAAAATGATGCAAGTCTCGGCTGGATATCAGCTCTTGTTCGGCGCGTGGTGTGCCGGCGTAGCCATCGCCGTCGCCATCCCGGTCGTAATCGTCGCCACCCCCATCATTATGTCCGGCCTAGCTGCCGCGGCAGCTGCTGATACGCTGGCGAAAGCTAGTGGCTATGAACAAAACTGAGTGGTGGTGGATCGGACGAAATAATTGCATGGACGGGCATTATTGGCCGCCGCGTGGCGTCGGGCTTGTCTGCGGGCTTTGGTACCGATTGGGCTGGCTCTACGGCAAAGTTTCACCGAACCCGAGGAGTTAGTTAGGACCATGAGACCAGATCGATCGATCCCATCGACCGCCTCAACCGATATCGTCGACGGGTATCCGATTTGCGTTTACTGCGACAAGCGGCTGCGTTGGTACATCAACGGATGGGGCTATGCCGGCTCGGGCCACTTCTGCAACATGAAATGCGCCGCTGAATGGGGCGACCGCAAAGTGGTCGGCACGAGCTAACTTTATTCAGCAGGGAAAGGAAATTGTGAATTTTGCAGAGCGGCGGCGTGGAAGCGACACGCACGGCACAGGGCTGTAGTGGTCCTATCTTGCAAGGCCGCATGAGGGATTGCAACATCCCGAGACAGCCGGGTTCGCATCCGGCCCGCTCTGCAAAGTTCATATTATCATCACACAAATGAAAGCCACTCGCGTGGGACATTGGAGACAACGAAACCTGCTCATGAAAGAGCAGGATGGCCGATGCTTTTGGTGCGGTGTCGAGATGACGCCGACGTTGCCAGCGCGCAAGCATAGTGATCCGGAATATCCGCTGACGATGTGTACGTTGGACCATATGTACGATCGGCTCGATCCACGGCGCCTCCACTCCAAAGCTAGGCCTAACGAGAGGCGGCGCGTCGCAGCATGCTTGAAATGCAATCTCAAAAGACAGCTGTGCGGGAGCGCAAAGTGGCGTAAGAAGCCTTATGCGGAACGCCGGCCGCATTCCGGAGTTACGCCCAACAGCGAGCCCGCTTGCCGGGAAGGAGAGACCGCAGATGTCTAACCAGGACGACGAACTGCGCCGCAACCAGGCGGCTTATAATGCGCCGGCCCCGACTGGCGATGCCACCGATCTGCACGAGCAGGCGCAGCAAGCGCTCTATGATCGTGTCGATGAGGCTCATGCGAAGATCGTTCAGAATGCCACTCAGCAGTTGGAGGGTGAAACCAAGGATGCCGCTCCGGATGAGAAGCACCGGCGCAAAAGCATTCTCAAAGAGCGCGCCGAGATGCTTCTGACGAGCATGCGCGATAAGGCCAAGGCTGTCTATGAGGACGCTGCGCGACGCCGCGGCTGGCACCAAGCTTCGCTTGACCAACTCCAGGGAGCTGTCGGTCTGCCCTTGGATGCCGCCGAGCGCCAAGCGGAGGTCGAGAGGCGTCTTGATGCTCATCACGAAGCGATGGCGCCGATCCGCGGTGCGCCTCCCCAGCCTCATCCTATGACCGCTGAGGCCTTCCTGGTGTCCGATAAGCCACTGCCGAACCCCGCCCACCAGGTCGAGCGGTCGATCCCGCGGCAGGAACCCACGAGGTATGCCGGCGCTGGTGTCGGCCAAGCGGTCGATCCCGGCAAGCCCTCGGCTCTCGACAACCCGTTTGCCTCTTCGGCCTTTTCCAGTGGAACGAAAGTCGAGACGCCGGCCGAGCGAATGCAGCGCCTTGCGTCGGCGCCGGAACCGAAGTAACCATAGGAAGCTCTCTGTTTTGCTGATCGAGAGCGTTTCCTCCCAGACTGGGCCGTCCCCCGATAAGGAGGCGGCCCATCTTTTTGGAGCATGGCGATGACGGACCTGACCGCTGCCCGCCGCAAGAATATGCCCTCTAACGCCTTTGCGCTGCCCGGAGAGCATTTCCCGATCAACGACCCTACTCATCAGCGTCTCGCGATCAGCGGCGCCACGCGGGCCGAGAGGGCCGGCAACATCACTCCTGGCCAAGAAGCCTCGATCAAGCGCAAGGCGCGCTCCCGGCTCGGTGGGAACTTTGGTTCCTTGGACGGTAGCTGATGCCGATCGTATCGAAAGCCCAGCAGCGCTTCATGTATGCGAAGCAGGACTCGCCAGGCCGGATCGGCCAGGTGGCGAAAGAGTTCATCGCGGCGACGCCGAAGAAGGCCTATAAGACTATGCCGGCGCGCGTGAAGAAGCCGGAGCCGAAGCATTACTTCGGCTCCTTGGACGGCAAATACTAAACCGTCGGATGCACTTCGAAATAGGGAACGGCGCCAGGCATTATGTCGGCCATCTCTTTGCCGAGCCAGGACGCCGAATCAACGCCAATCCCGAGGCAGACCAATGCTTCTATAGTGCTGTGTAAGCCAGTCCAGAGATTACCGTGCCTATCTTCGCAACCATTGAGGAAGGACCAACCGCCACCCTTATCCTTTCGGAAATTGTCGGGGAGTTCGGCTAGAAGCGCGTCGATTTCCGGCTTAGCCTCTTTGAGACGTTCAGGGTGGAAACTGAAGCTATTCACCAATCCCTCGACATCTTTCCGATCTTTTGGGACGCCGTTGGTGGCTTCATCTTTCGTGAAAAGCACCTTGGTCATGATCGTATTGACGCCATCAGGTGTAAGTTTGGGCATAAAAACCTCCTTTCGACCGATTTGAAATAGTGCGTCAACGATGGTTGACAAGACGCGAGGAAGCGCTATATCAGCCCGGCTGCTCACGCAAGCGCGGGTGTCTTCCGCCCCCCAGTCCCCCTACTCCTCCGAGGTAGGCATCCAAGCGGAACGTGAGCAGCAGCCTTAGTGGGTGAGACGCTGCAGACTTCGGATACTTCATCCTGTGGGTCATTGGTTCAAATCCAATTGCTGGGAAACCGGCATAGCTCAGTGGTAGAGCAACAAGCCTCCCTCGAAAGAGGGGTACCGAGATCGATTTTGCTCTCACTCACTAAGGCTCCGGCGTGATGCTGGGACCGACGCTGCAGGACAACGGATACTTCGCAACTTGTAACTTGTGGTTGGCCTTAGATGGCCATATCCCGTTTCCGCTACTTGCTCGGTCTCAGCATCACGCCAACCGGTGGCAAGCCGGACACGACGCTGCAGGTTGCGGTTACTTCGGATAGGTCGGTCTAAAAAGCCGATGGCTGTTCAAACCAGCCAGATACCGTGATCGTCTTTTGCTCGTGTCCTGCTTGCCACCGAACCGACGTCATGTCGGGCCGGACGCTGCAGAGAACGGATACTTCGCATTTGGAGCGAGAGGTCGCTGGTTCGAGTCCAGTCTGGGAATGCTGCCACGGTGGCGCCCGGTAGCTCAGTTGGTTAGAGCGCTTACGTACCCCGTTTTCGTCACTTGCTCAGGCTCGATATGACGTCACCACCCTGGTCGGCAGACTGGGGCGGGCGCTGCAGATCATGGATACTTCATCCAAAACGAAAGACGCCGTGATCGTCACTTGCCCTGCCTCAGCCTGCCGATCGCATCAGAAAGGAGCCAGTAGGATGGCCCGCATCAACGCGCGAGCGACGTCGACCCCGAAATTCACTCATGAGGGTGGCCCGGCCTCCCTGCATGTCAGCGCTGAAAACCAGCTGCGCCGGCTCGTGATGGCCTGCCTGCTCTGGGAAGACACGTTCTATGTCAACGGCGTTGCGGTCGCCGACCAGATCGAGGCAGCCGCGGCCCTGGTTGATGCAGCGACCCTGTCGAAAATTGCGATCGAGGCCCGGAATGTTGCGCAGCTGCGCCACGTCCCGCTGCTACTCGCCGACATCATGACCAAGCGGTTCCCGGATATGGCAGGCGCGGTCGCGCAATTGATGCAGCGCGCTGATGAGCCGGCGGAGCTGATCGCGCTGAACCTGCAGCGCCGCGGTATCTTGAACGTCAACAAGGCGAAGACGCTGCCGGCTTCTATCCGGAAGGGCATCGAGCTTGCCTTGCAGTTGGGCAAGAACTTCGGCGCCTACGGCCTGGCTAAGTACGATCGCAAGGATGCGACCGTGAAGCTTCGCGACGTCTTTCGCCTGGTCCACCCCGAGCCGCTCAACGACGAGCAGTCCGCGCTATGGAAGAAGGCGGTCGCCGGTGATCTGCCGATCCCGGATACCTGGGAGGTGGCGCTGTCTGGCGGCGAGGGTAAGCGGGAGACCTTCGAGCGTCTGATCCGCGACGGTTCGCTCGGCTACATGGCGCTGCTCCGCAATCTTCGGAAGATGCTGGAGGTCGGCGTGCCGCAAGACATGATCGAGGCCGCGATCCGCATGCGTAAGGGCTCGGCTCGTGTGCTGCCGTTCCGCTATATCGCGGCGGCGCGCGCGGCTCCGCGGCTTGAGAAAGCGATCGATGACGCTCTGGTTGCTTCGATCGGCGAGATGCCGCAGCTGAAGGGTACGACCGCGGTTCTGGTCGATGTGTCCGGATCGATGGACTATAAACTGTCCGGCAAGTCTGATCTTAAGAGGATGGATGCGGCAGCCGCGTTAGCCTCGGTCATCAATGCCGAACGGCTGCGAGTGTTCTCTTTCTCGGATCATCTGGTCGAATGTCCGCCGCGGCGTGGCATGGCCGGCGTTGACGTGATCCTGAAGTCTCAGGAGCACGGCGGCACGCGTCTTGGTGCAGCTATTCAGGTCCTGAACGAGATGGCGGATATCGATCGCCTGATCGTCATCACGGATGAGCAGGCAGAGGATCGAGTGCCGGCGCCGACGGCGAAGTGGGCCTACATGATCAATGTGGCCGGCTATCAGAACGGGATCAGCTATGATAAGGGCTGGACCGCCAGAATTGATGGCTTCTCTGAGAATGTGATCCGCTTCATTCGCGAGTACGAAGCGTCGGTTCCGACCGACGCCTGAGCTTATAACCATCGCGGCCCGCAGTGATCCGATCTGCAGATCGGGGAGTGGAAGATGGTTCGGGGCATGGTGATCGACCGCGATAGTCGAGCCCCCTGTAGACGGCGCAGATAAAGCGTGGAGACCGGGCCTTAGAGCCGTCACCCGGTATTTTTTCGGAGACAATATGAGCAAGCGCAAAAAGCAGATCGAAGCTCTGATCCAGGTCGATGACGACGGCACGGTGAATATGAATGTGACCGGCCTCGAGCCGCGGCAAGGCAGTATTTTCGCTACCGAACTCCCGCGCATCCTCACTATGGCTATGTCCGTAGCTTTGAGGCCTCCTGGGCAACCTGACGATTGCAATTGCGCGACGTGTACGGCACGAAGGGGCCTGGCTGAGAAAATCCCGAGCATGAGCTTCGAGCCAGGAACCCGACATTGAGGTTTTGCCACATGGCCATGGTTACAGTCAGGCATGTTCACGAGTTTTCTCTCGACGATCGCGAGCTAGTCGTGAGAGGAATCAACCTGCTCGCATCTATCTACGAGGTGACAATGACCGTATCTGCCCAAGTCCAAACGGTGCTGGACCTTGCCAGGTCCAATTCCACCCTGGTGACGTCAGTTGACGCCGGCATGAAAGCCCTGATGCTCCTGGTGACCGATCTGAAGAACCAGATCGCGAATCAGACCCCGAGCCTCAGCGACGACGACAAGGCCGCGCTGGTTTCCACCGCGACCGAAATCCAGAACTCCATCTCTATTCTGAGCGCCGACATTCCGAGCGGCACTCCGCAGGCCGGCAGCGCTCCGCCGGCCGTTCCGGTCCCGCCGGTTGCTGGCACGAGCCCGTAGGTGTTCTCCGGCATTTGCCGAGACGGACCACTTTCAGGGAAGCCGCTGCACCACTCGGAGCAGCGGCTTTTCCTTGTGAAGCGCCGCGGCAAACTCATCAGCCACTACATCCCTCGAGACTGGACGCTATCGACCATCGAGACATCCGACGGCGAGGCGGAGGTTGGCGCCTACGATTTCGACGGTGACCTGTGGCAGTGGACGAGAGAGCTTTGATCAGTTAGAGGTCGACCTAGGGTACGAAACCCGCACGCAGGAGCCAAAGATGGACGCCTCGACCTTCGAATATCTCAAGCCGACCGATCCTCAGATGCAGGACATGGCTAAATTCAGAACCGCGGCTGCTGACTTTGCCAGAGCAATCGGCTTGCTCATCCCCGACGGCCCCGACAAGACCTATATGCTGCGCAAGCACCGCGAAGTGGCGATGTGGGGCAACGTCTCGATCACGCGCAATCCGGATGGATCGCCGCGCGCCTGAGGAGGCAACGATGAAAAACCCGGCCGTTCTCAAGAACCTGGCGCTCGCCAGCGCGAAGCATCTCGTGAGCATGGGGCATATCACCCCGAAGCACCACGCCGGCATCATCAAGAAGATCAAACAAATCCCGACGTCCACCGGCCCCGCTTTGGCCGATGAGACGCCGGCTACCGCGTTTGGCAGCCTTCAACCGCGCATGGGCGCGGGGGCTGGCCATTACATGAGCACGGTCTCAGAGGAAGGATGACGATAATGGGAATGATCAGCCAGGGAGGGCCTGTGAACGCTGCTCCTCCGGCCAACAAGGCGATGTCTCGGATCGACCATGATATCGAGCGCGTCAAGGAGTTGACCAGGCGCTTGAATGCGACGACTGAGCGCATCCTGATGCATGCGAGATCGATTGGCTATTGGACCGATCCTCCTTCGGACAAGATCGGCCAGCCGGCGGCAGTCATCACGACATTGTTTGACGCTCTTCAGGAGCTAGAGCGTGCGGTCGACGCCAACAGCGGCTCTCTCAACGTTTTTGACTGATCCAGGAGGGCGTCATGGCGTTCAACGTTCGAATCTACGGCTATAAGGGAATGCGCCAGGTCCCGAACCTGAGCGCCCAGCAATTCACCGGTGACGCCGTTTACGCGATGGATGAGCCCTACGAGTGGGTTCAGAAAATCAGCGTCAATGGGGATGTCATGACGCCAGGCTTCGTTGCCGTGAATCCCGACAAGTCGTCCGTGATCCGCGTTGAGGTGCCGCCAGGCGCCGCAGTTCGCTATGAGGTCAATCCGACCGGACGCAACGTGGCCGCGGGCGACAATTCGCCCAGGCTGTCCGGTGTCGACGTCTTTCCGTGGGGCCAGGGCTGGAGCTTCTCGATGGTCGACGCCGCCATCCACGCTTAGACTTTCGCCGCCGTAGCTCATCGTAGAGCACCTGGGCAAGTAACCTGGGAGGTAGGTTGGTTCAACTCCGGCCCGGCGGCACCAAATTCTAAAAGAAAGTGCGAAAATGGCTACGGCAGCGAGTGCGGCCGAAATCAAGAAAATCCCCGGCTTCAGCCTCGCCACCGATCAGCTGAAAAGCCGCGATTGGCGCATCAATCACCTCTATTTTATCAAAAACGTTGATGGTAAGGAGACGCGGTTCAACCGCAACGCCGCGCAAAAGGCTTTCGCGCAAAATACCTGGTACCGAGACGTCATCTGCAAAGCCCGCAAGCTCGGCTTTTCTACCGACATTGCCATCCAAATTATAGACGAGAGCATTTTCAACTCCCACAAGGTCTCGGCGATCGTCGACTACAAGCTTCCTGACGCGGTCAAGAAGCTCGATATGATCCGCTACGCCTATGAACGGCTGCCGGTGTCGATCCGCGAGGTCGTGCGTCTCACCAAAGACAATGAAGCGGAGATGCATCTTTCGAACGGCTCGAAAATCTCGGTCGGTACGAGCTATCGAGGTGATACGCCGCAGCTCCTGCATATTTCCGAGTACGGCAAGATCAGCACCGACAATCCGAATGCGGCCAACGAGATCAAGACCGGTGCGATCCAGTCCGTCGGCATGAACGGCAAGGTGTTCGTCGAGTCGACCGCGCACGGTGCCGGCGGTGAATTTTACACCATGGTCCAGCGCGCTGAGGCGGTCCAAAAGAGCGGTCAGGAACTCACCAAGCTCGATTTCAAGCTCCACTTCTACGGCTGGCATATCGACCCGAGCTACCGGCTGCAGAACAACCTGGTAACGATCACTCAGGAGGTGACGGAATATTTCCGCCTGCTGCGTGCGAACCACGGCCTCATCGTGGATGCCGACCAGATCGCCTTCTATCAGAAGAAGCTCGAGGAGTTGGGACCGGACGACATCAAGTCCGAATTTCCCTCGATCATGGAGGAATGCTTCTTCAATTCGCTGGAGGGCGCCTACTTCAAGCGCGAGATGGGCCGAGCCCGCAATGATCGCCGCATCGGGTTGCCGGTCCCGTACGACCCGACCAGGCCGGTCAATACGTTCGGCGACATCGGCATGGACGACGAGCAGGCAATTTGGTTTCACCAGACTGACGGCGTGCGGCATCGCTTCATCGACTTCTCGCAATCTTCGGGCGAAGGCCTATCGCATTATATCCGCGTGCTGAAGGAGAAGGCCGAGGAGCGCGGCTTCATCTACGGCAAGCACTATGGCCCGCACGACCTCTCAGTGCGCGAGTGGGGCAATCCGAGCGTTCAAACCCGCGCGCAAACCGCGGCCGGTTTCGGCATCAAGTTCATCGTGGTGCCGAAAGTCCAGGACAAGGGCGAGGCGATCGAAGCCGCGCGCCGCTTCATCGGGCTGAGCTATTTCGATAGCGTCCATTGTGCCGAAGGCATCAAGGCTCTCGACAATTATCGCAAGACCTGGAACGAGAAGCTCGCAGCTTGGTCGGCAATACCGGTTCACGATTGGGCATCGCATCCGGCTGATGCGCTGATGTGTGGCGCGATGGGCTGGGCGCCGGACAATGTCCCGTCTGGCAAGCCAAAAAATAAGAAGGAAGGGTCAGCGTGGTCCGCATGAAGATGGAACTGATCCACGCGCGGCCACCTATGTATGATGAGATTGCCGACGCGTTCGACGTCCGCGGCAAGCCGATCCTATTCGCCTGGGGCAATGTGATCTATGCGCCTCAGACCAGCGACATTTCGGTGCCGCTCTTGCGTCACGAGGAAGCGCATGGCAAGCGGCAGCTTCAGTTCGAGAAAATCTCGGGCTGGTGGACGCGGTACATCAATGATCCGGATTTTCGGCTCGAAGAGGAAAAGATCGGTCACATCGCCGAATATCTCGCTCTTCTCCGCAACTACAGCGCCAGGAATGACCGGCGCCGCGTCCTTTCGTTCGTGGCTGGAAAACTTGCTTCCAACCTGTATCGCTATTCGATCACAAAAGATGAGGCCAGGAGGGTTTTGGAGGATGGGCATCGCCGATTTGAAGCAGGCCTTCGCTGATGAGGTAGGGCCGAAGTATGCCGTCCAGATCGCTTTGCTGGGCTACCAGCGCGATGAGGACGGCAAGGAGTGGCAAGTCCTGCAGTTCCGTGGTATTGGACCAGGCGGTGTGCAGTTCGACGTATCGAGCGAGCCGCATAGTCCGAATGCCGACCCGGTTGAGGTAGCGCGCGCGACAGCCCAGGAGTTTCTACAAACGGCGGAGACCACGCCATGATGTCGCGCATCAAAACGTTCCTTTACGGCCTTGCCCTCATCGCCCTGGCGGCCGTCGTAACCTCCCAACAGCCGCCGCCGGCCAAAGCCCAACAGACCGGTTCGGTCTATTGCTCGCAGAGCGCCATCTTTGATGGCACGGGTCAGAATCGAGTCATTATCGGTGTGAACGCCAACCGCATCTTCATTTGCGGCTATGACGTCACCTCCCCGACGGCCCAAATCGTTCAGCTCAAAACAGGCACGGGCTCTAACTGCGGCACTGGCACCGCCAACCTATCGCCAGCCTGGAACATCGGCGTCGGAACTTCTAACTTCGGCTTTGGTAATTTTGCCGGTATTGGACCTGTGCCGCCGTTGATCGACGTGTGTTTTAGCAACGCGACTGGTGCTCAGATCACGATCTATTATTCCCAGCAGTGAAAGGACACCTCGTGGGTCATCTCCTAGCAACAATCAATCCTGGTGCCGTCGACATGATCGGCGGTGAAGAAGCAACCCTTCCCGGCATCTCCAATATGGTGGTCTACATCTGCCGACCTGGTGAAGGTCGGCGCGGCCGGCAGGAATTTCCCGCGATCGTAATGTCCGAGCCGCAGGGCGACGGTAACGCGCTCGATCTGGTGGTCTTCTACGACGAATCCGATCTCGGCTATCGCGAGCGCATCCCGATGCGGAGCGAACAGCACGACTATCCGGCGTGGAGGTTCCCGCGCGAGGCTAAGCCGCCGCAATTCTCTCCGGACAGTCTCCAGGGTATGCGCGAGGAGCTTGGTGCGCTGAAGAAGGCGCTATTCGGCGAGTTCGAGCAGCCGCCGCGATCTGTGATGGATTACCTGGCGGATTTCGAAGCCAAGCTGAAAGCTCTGAAGGCGGCGCCCAAAGGCAAGCGAGGGTAGGCGATGTCCTTGCTCGATATGAACGAGCCGGATGAAGCTGACGAGCGGCGCCGGGACGATCCTAGCCAGCCGGTCGACCAGCGTGGCAATCCGGTTTTGCCACCGAGCAAGCTATCGGCGATACAGCGCTTCGGCGTACTGCAGCGCTGGTTCCGTTCCGATGCTGAGTTCTCATCGCGCTGGCGCATCCAGGCGCGCGAGGATTTCAAGTTCCGATCGGGCGAGCAGTGGGAGGAGAAGGACAAGGCGATCCTGGAAGATCAGAAGCGCCCGATCATCGTGTTCAACCGTGTCCTGACCATCCTGAAGGCTGTGGCCGGCATGTAGATCAACGGCCGGCACGAGATTCAATTCCTGCCGCAAAATAACGAGGACACGCTACCGAATGAACTGCTCTCCGCTGCTTCGAAGTGGATGGCTTCGGGCTGCGATGCCGAGGACGAGGAGAGCGAGGCGTTCGACAATTGCGCCACCTGCGGCATGGGTTGGACCGAGAACCGGCTGTCGTACGAGGACGATCCGAGCGGGCTCTACGTCGAGGAATCGGTCAACCCACTCGAAATGTACTGGGACCACTCGGTCCGGAAGAAGAACCTTGACGGCGCCGGGCGCCTGGCGCGCGCCAAGGAGATCCCGCTGCGCGACGCCATGCAGCTCTTCCCCGGCAAGACCCGGGTGCAGCTCGATGCGGTGTGGGCGGCCGGCGGCGACCTCGACAAAACCCCGCGCTCGATCGAGGAAAAGCGGATCCGCAACACCGATTCCGGATCGGCCTACGATCACTACGACGACGCCACCAAGGTGATGGTGGTGGAGATGCAGTGGTTCGAGCGCGAGGTGTTCTACGTCATCGCCGACGAGGAGAACGGCAAGAAGCTGATGATTTCGGAGGCGGCTCATCGCAACATGGTGCGCAATGCCGCCACCACCCACGCCAGGCTCGGGA
>Ga0137418_10000136_pt2 | contig 45602 bp, 34 predicted proteins | sample CZODoug3_1_2_16f_FD_122242 | JGI IMG/M metagenome (GOLD analysis project Ga0137418, IMG submission 122242) | Vadose zone soil fungal communities from Angelo Coast Range Reserve, California, USA - CZODoug3_1_2_16fungal (Hybrid Assembly) | ecosystem: Environmental > Terrestrial > Soil > Vadose...
GATTGAAATCCGTCAGCCGTCTCGGAGTGTCGTTGGCCGACGCCATGTAATACAGCTCGGAAGGCTGCGTTGGCGTGCTTCCGGTGAAGGCAATGTCGCCTTTGTGGCCGACGAAGGCATCCACCCAGAACAACCACGAGGGGCTAATGTCCCCCAGTTGGAGTTTCTTTGCGGCACCCGCAAGTGGCTGTAACCACAGCGACGTCTTGACGCCGTCGTGGCCGCCTACCAGCAGAGAATTGCCATCTGGCATCCAAATCACCCGCAGCAAGCAACGGTCAATCGCTCGCGTGGCGTCAGAGCCGTCGCCGCCCGTCGTCTCGGTAACAAAAATTTCATTCTCGTTGTTCGGGTCGCCGTCGCGCGGATACCAGTAAGCCACACGCGAGCCATCCGGAGAAAACAGTCCAAAGCTTTCAAATTTTTCGTGCTTCGTGAGTTTGTGAATCTCGCCCGTTTCTACGTTGAGCACTTGCAGAGTCGTGAGGTCGTTGTCGCCTTGATGAGGATGCTCCTGCCGCGTAAACAGGAGCCACTTTCCATCGGAAGACCACGAGATGGGAGACGCTGGGGAACTGGGCGGCGCGCTCTTGGGAAGGCTCCAGGCCCCCGAAGTCAACCGCTTCGCCTTTCCGCCTTCCGCGGGGAGAATCCAGAGATGAGAAGGCCGCTCCGCCTCGGTGGCCAGAAAGTCATTGTCGCCGACTTCAAACGCATCATGATGTTTCTCGAGTTCCTTCTTGTTCTCCGGCTCGTCCGAAGTGACATAGGCAATCTCTTGCCCATTGGGCCGCCAGGCGTACTGCTCGATGCCATTCGGCGCTTCCGTAATTTTGCGCGCTTCGCCGCCAGCCATGGAGAGAATGAAAACTTGCGGGGTGGCCTCTTTTCCCGCCCCCTCCACGGCGACAAACGCCAGGCGGTCGCCGCTCGGCGACCATCGCGGGGAGCCTACGCCTTTGCGTTCGTAAGTCAGCACACGCTGCGTTCCCGTGGCGATTTCGATCAGTACGAGCCGGCGGTCGCTGCGGTCTTGCTCGAGATTCGGGCGCGACACTGCGAAAACGATGCTCTTGCCGTCGGGAGAAATCTGCGGATCGGAAACGGAAGTGATTTTCGCGTAGTCGCCCAATTCCAGGTGGCGCGTTTGTGCCAGGGAGGTTTGGTTCACGAAGACAACTGCGAGCAATAGCAGGGAAGCGCCGATCCGGGAAAAAGAAAGTAAGCGGGCGTATGGTTTCGTCATCATTGCTGAGCTGCTCCTTGAAGAGTGACGCGCCAGAATTTCGCAGGTTGAACCGTTTGTGGCAAGCGTATGCTGCCACGCCCCAAGAATGTTCGTCAAACGGAATACGGCAGCAACAGCATTGGCTGCGGCAAGGAATCTTCCGCAAAAGGTTTGCCATTGCCAAATCCCGCGAAAACTTCTTCCTGTTGACATTCGACAGGAACAAGCCTATGCTCCTGTCGTTTGTCAACAGGAGAAAACATGGCCTCTCCCCGCGGCGAAGTCCTGCAAGGCACCCTCGACCTGATTGTTCTGCAAACTCTCCATGCCATGGGGCCGCTCCACGGCTACGGCATCGCCCAGCGCGTGAAGCAGGTTTCCGAGGATCTGCTCAAGCTGAATCAGGGCACGCTGTATCCGGCGCTCCTGCGCCTCGAGCAGCGCGGCTGGATCACCTCAAAATGGGGCGCTTCGGAAAACAACCGCAAAGCTAAGTTCTACTCGCTGACGCGCGCCGGCCGCAAGCAATTACTCGCTGAGACCGAGAGTTGGGAGCGCATGACCGCATTGATGGCGCGCCTTCTCGGCGGTGCGGAAGGGGCTTGAGATGGAGTGGCTCCGCATTTTCGGCGCGCGCTTGCGCGGCTTATTCCGCAAGCGAAATCTGGACCGGGAGCTCGATTCCGAGCTCCAGACGCATCTCGAACTCCTCACGCAAGAGAAAATCCGCTCCGGCATGAGCGTGGTGGAAGCTCGCTACGCTGCCCGCCGCGACTTCGGCGGCGTCGAGCAAACCAAAGAAAACTACCGCCGGCAGCTCGGCGTGCCCTTTCTTGAAACTCTCGCGCAGGATCTGAGGTACGCGCTGCGCATGCTCCGAAAAAGTCCCGGTTTCACCGCCGTCGTCGTTTTGACGCTAGCCCTGGGGATCGGCGCGAACACCGCCATTTTCTCGCTGATGAACGCCGTGCTTCTGCAGAGCCTGCCTGTACGCAACCCGCAGGAACTGGTTGTCGTGAGGTATGTGGCTGCGCAGTCGGAGCACGCCGACGAAGATTTTTCCTACCCGATGTACCAGGCGCTTCGCGACAAAAGTTCTGTTTTCGATGGGGTCATCGCGCGGTCTGGCGTGTCCTTCAATGCCACCTACCAGGGGCAGAGCGAGCATGCCTCCGGCGAACTAGTCTCCGGCAATTATTACGACGTGCTCGGAGTGCGTCCATGGCTTGGCCGCCTGCTTTCCCCCGAAGATGATCAAGCTCCCGGAGCGCGTCCCGTCGCCGTTCTCAGTTACGGCTACTGGCAAGCGCGGTTCGCTGGAGATCTCTCGATTGTCGGGAAGCAAATCTTGCTGGATGCGCACCCCATGACCGTAATTGGTGTTTCACCACCGGGTTTTTTCGGAACAGACCTGGCACGCGATCCGGCGATCCGCGTGCCCATGATGATGACCTTAGCTTTCAGGCCGATTCCCGCCAATCGCATGCAGAGCGCGCGTCATCGCTGGCTGACCATCATGGCCCGGCGCAAGCCGGACGTCAGCATTGCCAAAGCCCAAGCCGCCACGGAGGTTTTGCACCACCAGGCGCTCGAGGAGCAATTGAATGGGCTCGGCCCCAGCGTCAAGGCGCATGACCGCGAGCGTGTCCTTGCGTCTCACGTCCTATTGAATGAGGGCAACCAGGGATTTGCGCATTTGCGCGACGCGATGCAACAACCTCTCGTGATGATGTTCAGCGTGACCGCCATCGTCCTCTTGGTGACTTGTGCCAATCTAGCCAACCTGCTGCTCGCCCGCAGTGCTAAACGGCGCAAGGAGGTCGCGGTGCGGCTGGCCATCGGTGCCGGACCTGGAAGGCTCATCAGACAGTGGCTTACCGAAAGCATTTTGCTGGGGTTGCTCGGCGGTGCCACCGGAATTCTGTTCGCCGTTTGGCTCAAAACCGGACTCATTCATTTTCTGCCGGCTGAGTTCAGCAATACCTTGCGGGCGCCTTTGGATGCCAGGGTTTTGGGTTTTCTGGCCATCGCCTCGGTTTTCACCGGGATACTCTTCGGGCTCGCTCCGGCGCTGCAAATTTCGCGATCTTCCGTCACCGCGGCGATGCACGGAGAAGCCTCGCTGGCGGTTTCCGGTGAGCGCTTCTTCAGCTTGCGAAACGCTCTGGTTTTTCTGCAGGTGGCGCTCTCTCTGCCGTTGTTGATTGGTGCCGGCCTTTTTCTCCACAGTCTAAGGAATTTGCGCGGCGTGGACACTGGTTTCGTCAAGGAAAACGTTTTTCTCGCCAACCTCAATCCCGCGTTGAACGGCTATTCGACGGAGCGCATTCGCATTCTCTATGCCGGCCTTCTCTCTCGCGTCCGCTCACTTCCAGGAGTACGCGCCGCAAGCTTTACCACCAGCTCGGCCATCTCCGGTGGCTGGGATCAGGAGGGTGTACGGGTTGAAGGATACCAGCCGCGGCAGGACGAGGACACGAGCCCCAACGCGGCCGTCATTTCTCCCGGCTATTTTGCGTCGTTGGGGATTCCCCTCATCGCCGGACGCGATTTCACGGACCAGGACAATGCCGGCCGCCAGAAGGTCGTCATCATCAATCAATCCTTCGCACGGTATTTTTTCGGCGATGCGGATCCGCTTGGCAAGCGCATCTCCACCGACGACGATCCGAAGGCTCCGCTAAACATGGCGATCATCGGTGTAGTTAGGGACTCCAAGTATGTCAGTTTGCGCGAAAAACCGCGCCGTCACTTCTATACCGCCATGGCGCAAGAGCCGCATCTGTTTGACATGACGTTGCAGGTTCGCACCACGGATGATCCCCGCAGCATCGGCGACCTGGTCCGGGCGCAGGTGCACGACCTGGATCCCAACTTGCCTCTGTACGCCACCACCACGCTCGAAATCCAAATTGACGATTCGCTTACATCGGAACGGCTGCTCACCTGGCTTTCCACCCTGTTCGGAATCGTCGCTACTTTGCTGGCCTCTATCGGACTCTCCGGGGTCATCGCTTTCTCCGTGGCGCGGCGGACCAGGGAGATTGGCATTCGCGTGGCGTTGGGCGCGCAGCGCGCAGATATCCTTCGCATGGTCGCGAGCCAGACGGCTTTGTCGGTCAGTGCCGGTATGGCAGTTGGCTTAGCGGCAACTTATGCCTCAAGCCGTTTGATGGCGGGCATGCTGTATGAAGTCCGGTCCACGGATCCACGGAGCTATGCCGCGGCCAGCGTGCTACTGGCAGCCGTCGCCGCACTGGCTGCTTATTTGCCTGCGCGCCGTGCTGCCCAGGTCGACCCTGTCACGGCCTTGCGGTACGAATGAAATTCCACGGCGCGGGCTTCGGCCGGCGCTCTTATTTGGAGAGTTGGCACATGACTTGGCTCGGGCGTTTCTGTTCGCGATTTCTGGCACTGTTTCGCAAAAGCCGCCTGGAAGACGAGTTGTCAGTGGAACTTCAATCGCATCTTGAAGCTCTCACGGACGAATACATTCGCCGGGGCATGAATCCTGTGGAAGCTCGCTACGCTGCCCGCCGCGACTTCGGCGGCGTCGAGCAAACCAGAGAACTTTACCGCGAACGGCGTGGCCTGCTTTGGATCGTTAACTCCCTCCAGGATGTCCGCTTCGCCTTTCGCATGCTCACGAAGCGATCGGGATTCACTTTCGTCGCGGTTCTCACTCTCGCTCTTGGCATTGGCGCAAACACCGCCATCTTTACTGTCGTTCATTCCGTGCTGCTTCAGCAGTTGCCGTTTCCCAACGCCGATCGCCTGGCCATCGTCTGGTCGAGCTTGGGCAACGAGGGGCGCGCTCCTTCCTCCGGGCCCGAACTCGCTGCCATCCGCGAGCAAAGTCACTTATTTGAAGACCTCGGTGGAATCTGGGCGCAGAGCGGTGCTTTGACTGGAGAAGGCGAACCCGAGCAGGTGAAGGTTGGCATGATGACGGCCAACTTTTTCGGAATTCTCGGCACAAATCCCCAGATGGGACGTTTTTTTGCTCCCAGTGAGGAAGGTCCCGGCGCGCCTTTCGTCGCGATCATCAGCGACGGCCTTTGGCATCGCCGCTTTGGGGCGGATCCGCACATGATCGGACGTGCCGTCCGCCTGAACGGCAAGCCCACCACGATCGTTGGCGTCATGCCACCGGGATTCAAGATCATTTTCCCCGAAGGCTCCAGTGTCCCGCCGGAAATGGACGCCTTTGTTCCTTTCCACAGCCAGCTGGCCACCGATCCTCCGGATCAAAGTTATCTCCGCGTGATCGGACGTCTTCGCAGTGGCGTCACCATTCCGCAAGCGCAGCAGGAACTGGAGACTATCGCCGCCCATCTCCGTTCCAAATTCACCGCTTTCGTCGAACCTCCTCTGGGCCTTCAGATTGTTCCGCTCCAGGGCGACCTCGTTCGAAACATTCGTCCGGCTCTGCTCGCGCTCTTCGCCGGAGCAGGCCTGGTGCTTCTTATTGCGTGCGCGAACGTCGCCAATCTCCTGCTTTCGCGGGCCAATGAACGCACTCACGAAATCACATTACGAAATGCAATGGGCGCTGCACGCGGCCGCCTGATTCGCCAATTGCTCACGGAGAGTGTCTTGCTCTTTTGCTGTGGTGCAGTTGCGGCCATCAGTTTCGGATGGGGCGCGCTCCGTTTGCTTCTGGCCATGCAGCCGAAGGAAATGGAGCGCCTCTCCACCATTCAAATGGACGCATCCGTCTTCGCCTTCACCTTCGCCGTAGCGATTGCGGGAGGTTTGCTTTTTGGTCTGGCCCCCGCCCTGGGTGCCGGAAAAGTTGATCTGGCGCGGTCTTTGAATGCGGTTCGGCAAACGGCCAGTTCGGCCAGCCGGCGCCACAGCAATCTCCTCGTGAGCGCAGAGGTTGCCCTGGGTTTTATTCTTCTGATCGGCGCGGGCTTGATGCTGCAAACATTCGCAAAACTTTTGCAGGTTAACCCGGGCTTTGCCCCCGCAAATGTTCTTACCTTTCGAGTTTCGGTGCCCTGGGAGAAGCACAACACCAGCGCGTCCGGCGTTCAATTTGTCCGTGATCTAAAGGCCAATCTCGCTGGCATTTCTGGCGTCGAAGCTGTAGGCATCACTTCTCACCTGCCGTTCGACGATACTCTCCCGAACTGGTACAGCTTCTTCTGGCCCGAAGGCGCTCCTAAAGACCAACAGAACACGCTCATGGCGGACCACCGCTCTATTCTTCCAGGCTATTTCAAGAGTATGGGAGTCACATTTTTGGCCGGCCGCGATTTCGATGAACACGACGTGGAGCACAATCTCCACCTCGTCATTGTCGACGATGTTGTCGCGCAGCAATCTTGGCCGGGCCAGCAAGCCGTCGGCAATCTGCTGAACATTGAGAATGGCAATTTTGTCCGCGACACTGCCCAAGTCATCGGCGTCGTTAAGCACCTGCAGTATCACACCCTGACCGATCAAGTCCGCGGACAGGTTTACCTCTTGTATCCGCTGGCGATTCGTACGCACATGGCCGTCACTCTGAAATCAAATTTGGGCACCCAGGCTCTTTTGCCGCTCATTCGCCAAAAAGTTGCCGCGCTCGACAAAGATCTCCCCATCTACCACGTTGAGCCCATGGCGGACTACGTGGAATCGGCCCGCAAACAAACTCGATTTGTGACTTTGCTCGCCGGGGTCATGGCTGGCATCGCCCTGCTGCTTGCTTGCACCGGAATTTACGCCGTGACTACCTACTCCGTGGTCCAGCGCACCAGCGAATTGGGCATACGCACCGCGCTTGGCGCTCAAGCGGGCGAGCTTTTCGCGTTGGTTTTGCGCCAAAGCATGCTCCCAGTCGCTCTCGGCATCTTCGCCGGATTCGTCTTGTCTTTTCTGCTCACACCCCTGCTGTCTACTCTTTTGTTTGGAGTTCATCCCACCGACGCGCCAACCTACATTGCTGTCGCGCTTCTTCTTTCCTCCAGCGCTTTGATTGCCTCTTTTCTGCCCGCGCGCCGCACCATGCGCGTCGATCCCACGGTTGCGCTGCGTTACGAGTGAATCCAGGCGCCAAGCTGCCAGTGGAGGTCATCATGCCAGGATGGCGAGTCGCTCTAAATCGGATTCGAGGACTCTTCACCAAGAGAAGCTACGAAAAGGAATTGGATGCCGAGCTGCGGGCCCACCTGGAGTTGCTCACTGAGGAAAATATCCGCCGCGGCATGACCCCGGCAGAGGCGCGTTTTGCCGCCCGCCATGAATTCGGCGGCCTCGAGCAAACCAAAGAACTCTACCGCGACTTCCATGGATTTCCATTTCTTGAGAACCTCGCGCGAGATTTACGCTTTGCCTTCCGCTCACTTATGAGAAATCGCGGCCTTTCCTTTATTGCGATTTTCGCGCTTACCTTGGGCATCGGCGCCACCACGGTCATGTTCAGCGTTGTCCACAGTGTTTTCGTCGACGCGCTTCCTTATAAGGACTTTGACCGCTCCGTTGTATTTAAGATTCAGAATCTGGCGAATGTTGGCGGATGGAAAGGGCGTGACTTCTTCTTGCGGGACGAAACGCGCGCCTTTCGCGAGCAAAATCACGTGTTTGAGGAGACCATCGGCTACAACGGCATCCGTCTCCAATATGACGACGGCAGATCCGTTCGCTACTGGCCGAGAGGTGAGACTGTCACCGCCAACACTTTCGACTTCCTGGGCGTTCCGCCGCTCCTCGGTCGCACCATCTCTCAGGAAGATGGCCTCCCGGATGCTCCGCCAGCGTTCGTGATGAACTACCACTTCTGGCAATCGGAATTCGCTGGCGATCCAAAGCTTCTCAACACCATTTTCATCCTTAACGGCACGCCCACAACTCTGGTCGGAATCATGCCTCAGCGGTTCAACGCGTTTAAGGCGAACTTCTGGATGCCAATGCGCGATGACGGAAACATCCCTTCAGTTATGGGCCGCCTTAAGCCGGGAGTGAGCGTGCAGGCCGCTGGAGCTGATCTTGATGCCATTGCGCATCGCTACCAGAAGGCCAATCCGGGCGGACCCTTCCCACTTCCTGAAAAATTTGCGATTGTGCCCCAAACGCTGCTCGACAGCCTTATCGGAGGGTTCAAGAAAACGATCTACAGCTTGCTCGCCGCTGTGTTGCTCTTGCTCCTCATCTCCTGCAGCAACGTCGCGAACCTCCTTTTGGCTCGAGCAACTGCGCGCGAAAAGGAAATGGCCATGCGCACATCCTTGGGTGCCTCCCGCGCCCGCCTCGTCCAGCAATTGCTCGCCGAAAGCTTCCTGCTTGCTGCAGCCGCCTCCATCGCTGGCTGTGCCTTGGCCTATTTCGGCTTGAAGGTTGTCGTGGCTTTCATCCCTGCCGGAACACTCCCCGAGGAAACCGTAATTCGCATGAATGGCCCCGTCCTTTTGCTGGCCCTGGGCATAACTCTTCTGACCACGATTCTGTGCGGTCTTGCTCCCGCTCTCCACGTCCTGCGCGGTGACTTGCAGCCGCGGCTCACGAGCAACAGCAAAGGTATTGGAACAGCTTTTCGTCATAGCAAATTACGCGCTGCCCTGGTAATCGGCGAAGTTGCCCTCTCCATCGTTCTAATGATTGGAGCGGGCCTCTTGATGCGCAGCTTTCTTATCCTCACGCGCGTGGACCTGGGATTCGATCCCAAAAACGTTCTCTTCTTTCGTCTCTCTCTCCCCAAGGCCTATAACACCGACGTCGATGTCACTCGGCAAAAGAAAAACGCACTCACACGGCAAATCCTCGACCGTCTCCGGGCTCTTCCCGGAGTGACGTTCGTCTCAGAATCGAATGAAGAACCTCCGCTGCAGGATGAGTGGACCGACACGATCATTCCCGGCAAGCCTCACGCCGAACGCTGGCAGACCACTATTGAGTCGGTGAGCGAAACCTATTTCCAAATGTTCGGCCTGCCTTTGATTCGCGGCAGATTTTTCTCCGAAGACGACGTTCGCGCTGCGCTCCTGGTTATGGTCGTAAACCAGGCTTTTGTTCACAGGTATTTTCCCGGCGAAGATCCCCTTGGTCGTCGAGTCAAGATGGACGTTTTTGATCGTACCTTTCTCGATGGGCCGCGCAACGCTTATTTCGAAATCATTGGGATTGTGGGTGACTACAAGACTCGCAACTTTGACAATCCAGCATGGGAGTATCTCCCCGAAGCCTTCGTCCCCTATAGCGTTCAGGGGCATAGCTGGCGGACTTACATGGCCAGGACCGCGTCGGATCCAACATTTCTAATAAAAACCGTCAGCCAGGAAATGCGGGCAATTGAACCAAATGCATGGATGTCAACGTCAGGAACGTTGGAAGGCTCTTTACGAGAGTTCTACCGCGGACCACAATTTGAGCTCGTCACCCTGGGCTCTTTCGCCGGCATCGGCCTTCTGCTCGTCCTGATCGGCATCTCTAGCGTGATGGTCTATACCGTCTCCCTGCGCACCCACGAAATCGGCATTCGCATGGCTCTTGGCGCACAGCGAACTAATATTTTGAATATGGTGCTCACTAAAGGTATCTGCCTCGTAGCAGGCGGTGTCGGAATCGGCCTCCTGGTCAGCTTCGCCGTGACGCGTCTACTGGCCAGCGAAATTTCTGGCGTTTCTGTCACAGATCCATGGACATTCGGTGCCGTTGCGGCCCTCGTTACGGCCGTCGGCGTCGCGGCAGGCTATCTCCCTGCCCGTCACGCCATGCGCGTCGATCCGATGGTGGCGCTGCGCTACGAGTGAATCCGCACAAAAACTGACATAGGGGGTCACCATGCTAGGTTGGCGAGTCATTGCAAATCGGATTCGGGGACTCTTCACCAGGAAGAATCACGATAGCGAATTGGATCTTGAGCTGCGCGCTCATCTGGAGATGCTCACCGACGAGAACATTCGCCGTGGCATGAGCCCGGCAGAGGCGCGTTATGCCGCCCGTCGCGAGTTCGGAGGCGTCGAGCAAACCAAAGAACTCTACCGCGATCAGCGCAGCATCCAGTTCTTTGACTCGCTGCTGCAAGATCTGCGATTTGCCCTCCGAGGCCTGAGAAATCGCCCAGGATTCGCGCTCGTCGCTATTCTCACTCTCGCTGTGGGAATTGGTTCTACTACCTCGGTGTTCAGCGTCGTCGACCGCATTCTTTTCCGTAGCCTTCCTTATCCTCACGACGACCGCCTCGTCAGTTTTGGCGATAAGGCACCATTCGAAGCGAATGAGTTCGTCCTTGGACCCGATTACGTCGATTGGAAGAAAGCACAAACTCCCTTCGAATCCGTAACTTCATTTATCCCCGGCGGTGCGGACTGCGATCTCACCGAAAAGAATCCGGTCCGCCTGAAATGCGCTCTCGTCGAATCGACTTTCCTTCCGACCTTCGGCATTCAACCCTTCCTCGGCCGCAACTTCTCCAGCGATGAAGACCGCCCCAACGCGCCGCGTGTCGCCCTCATCACCTACGGCCTGTGGCGTTCGCGCTTCGCCAGCGATCTCAATCTCCCCGGTCGCGCCATTTCGCTCGACGGGCGGCCCACCACCGTCGTCGGCGTTCTCCCGCCGCAATTCGAAATGCCCAATCTCGGCCACGACGACATTCTTGTTCCCGCCGCTCTCGATGGCTCCACCGATCGCGGTCCCGCCGCCCGGCAACAAATTTTGCGAGCATTTGCGCGCCTCAAACCCGGCCTAACCATCACGCAAGCCGCCGCCGCGATGGAGCCGCTCTTCCAGCAATCCCTGAATTATGTTCCTCCGCAATTTCGTCGCGAAGTTTCCTTCCGTGTGCGCTCCCTCCGCGACCGCCAAATCCAGGACGCCCGAGCCGCTTCGTGGGTTCTTCTCGGCGCAGTTTTGGCCGTGCTGCTCGTCGCGTGTACCAACGTCGCAAACTTGCTTCTCGCGCGCGCTACCAGCCGCGCCCGCGAATTAGCTGTTCGTACCGCCCTCGGCGCCACGCGCGGACGCCTTGCGCGTCAATCGCTCACCGAAAGCTTGCTCCTGGGAGTTCTCGGCGGCCTGGCAGGCTGCTGGATCGCTCAACTCCTGCTTCGTCTCTTCGTCTCCATCGCCCCCGAAGGTATTCCGCGACTGGAACAAGCCACCATCGACTTTCGCGTGTTGCTCTTTGCCCTCGGCGTTTCTCTCGTGTCTGGCATTCTCTTTGGTCTAGCTTCGGCATTGCGCCGGCCTACGCCCGAATTGCTCACCGGAAAAGAAAATCGCGCGACGTCGCGTGGCCTGCTTCGCCAGGTTTTAGTCACCGTGCAAATTTCCGTTTCACTGGTTCTTCTTGCAGGAGCCGGCCTGCTCCTGCGCAGCCTCTGGAATCTCCAAACCGTCGCGCTTGGCATGGACACGAAAACCGTCATCACCGCAGGAATCGATCTCGTCGAATACCGCTATCCCGACTCCGCGAAGCAGCTTGCCTTCTTTAATCAACTCGAAACCCGCCTAAAGCAAATGCCCGGCGTCACTGCGCTCGCCCTGAGCGACACGCTTCCCCCTTCCGGCGGTAGCCAGGCTACATTCCTCTCGTCCATCGAAATTCCAGGACACGCAAAATTTAACGCCGGCACCGGTGGAATGATTAACTTTCGCTTCGTCACTCCCGCTTACTATCCTGCGCTGGGGATCCCCATCCTGCACGGCCGCGGTTTTCGCGAGGAAGATCGCTCGTCCGCAGAGCGACCCGTCATCCTCAGTGAAAGCCTCGCTAGAAGGCTCTTCCCAAATGGAGAAGATCCCATCGGGAAATCTTTTCGTTTTGGCTCGCAGAACGAGTGGCGCACGATCGTCGGCGTTGCCGGAGACGTAAAGAACAACGGCCTCGCTGCTCCGGCCGACCCCGAGTTTTACCTTCCCTGGAAGAATGAGCCCGCTGGCTACTATCGCTCCGCTCATTTGACCGTGCAGAGCGCCATCAATCCGCAAGCCATCGCCCAGTGGATCCGCTCGGAAACCGCGGCCATCGACCCAACCGTTCCGGTGACCATTGAGGGCATGCAGTCGCGCATCGGGAAGCTGGCGCAGCGGCCCCGCTTTACGGCTGTCTTGCTGTCCTTATTTGCAGGCATTGGCGTCCTGCTGGCAGGAATCGGCATTTACGGCGTCGTCGGATTTCTCGTCGCGCAACAAACTCGCGAAATCGGTATCCGCATCGCCCTCGGCGCTTCTCGGCAAAGTGTTTTGAAACTGATTCTTTCGAACATGTTGCGCTGGACAGTTGCTGGCGCGGCGCTCGGCCTTCTGGGAGCCTGGTTCTGCTCGCGTCTCCTGGAGTCCTTGCTCTTCGATGTTCGCGCGCACGATCCGTTCCTTTTCTTTTCGGCTTTGTTTCTTTTGCTCGCGGTGGCATTCCTGGCCGCTTGGATTCCCGCGCGCCGCGCCATGCGCGTCGACCCGGTAGTGGCTCTGCGGTACGAGTAGACTTTTTTTCTTCCACTCGCCCGTCCACAAATTACCCGCCGTGCTAAAATCCCGCTGGTAATGAGCCGACTCTGCTCTTCCCGTTTCGAGCGAGCGGCGCGCCGACTGGGCTGGATGCGCATCGCCGGCATTGATGAAGCCGGACGCGGCGCGCTGTTTGGCCCCGTCGTCGCCGCCGCGGTGATTCTCAATCCCAAGCGGCGCATCGTCGGCCTCGACGACTCGAAAAAACTTTCCGCTGAACGCCGCACCGAGCTGGCCGTCCGTATCAAGGAGCACTCGCTGTGCTGGGCCGTCGCTGAAATCGACGCGCAACGCATCGACGCCTGGAATATTTACCAGGCCTCGCGCCAGGCCATGACCGCCGCGCTCCTGCAACTCACCATTCCGCCAGACTATCTGCTCATCGACGCCATGCAACTCGACATTTTGATCGAGCAGAAATCCTTGATCAAAGGCGACGCCCGCAGCATTTCCATCGCCGCCGCTTCCATCCTCGCGAAAACGCACCGCGACACGCGCATGGAGGAGTGGGACGCCGTCTACCCGCAGTACGGCCTCGCGCGCCACAAAGGCTACGGCACTCCCGACCATCTCGAAGCCCTGCGCTTGCATGGGCCGTCGCCACTCCATCGACACTCCTTTGCCCCGGTGCGTGAATCCGCCTGCTGGGCCTGCGGTGCCACGCAAACTTCGCTGCCGATTTTTTGAGTACACCATGAAATTGAACATGTTCAAAACTAGTCTAATTTAGACTAGTTTCGTCTAGTCTAAATTAGACTAGTTGGAGATCCGCAAGGGGGAACCGCCGAATGAAATTTTCCAGGCCGATATTCAGCGTCGTTCTGGCCGCCGCGGCCCTGCTCCCGCTGACGGCCGCAACTCCCGATTCGCCCGCCGCGATCGCGGCGACTCCGCCGATGGGCTGGAACAGCTGGGACTCCTTCGGCGAATCCGTCAGCGAAGCCGACGTCCGAGCGAATGCAAAGTGGATGGCCGAGCACCTGAAGAACTCCGGCTGGCGGTACGTCGTCGTGGATATGGGCTGGTACGTGACTAGCCACTCCGCCGGTTCGAATGCCGAGACCGCCCAGTTCAGCCTGGATGAATTTGGCCGCTTCACGCCCGCCGTGAACAACATTCCTTCGGCGGCACAAGGAGCGAGCTTTAAGCCGTTGGCGGACTACATTCATTCCCTGGGCTTGAAATTCGGCATCCACATTTTGCGCGGCATCCCCAAGGAAGCCGTCAGAAAAAATCTCCCCATCGCCGGCTCCTCCTTTCACGCCGCTGACGCCGCGAACATTTCCGACACCTGCCCGTGGAATCCTTTCAACTACGGATTGGACGCCGGCAAGCCCGCCGCGCAAGCCTATTACGATTCGATCGCCCAACAGTACGCCGCCTGGGGCGTGGATTTCCTGAAGGTCGATTGCATTGCCGATCATCCTTACAAAGGCGATGAGATTCGCATGCTCAGCCAGGCGCTCCGCAAAACGGGCCGGCCGATGGTCCTGAGTCTTTCGCCGGGGCCTGCTGCGCTCGAAAAAGCGGATGAACTCAGCAAGTATGCGCAGATGTGGCGCATTTCCGACGACGTTTGGGATCTCTGGCACAGCGACAAACAGTTTCCCTCCGGCATCGAGAATCAATTTGCGCGCGCCGCGAAGTGGGCGGCCTTCTCCGGACCCGGCCACTGGCCCGACGCCGACATGCTCCCTCTCGGCCGTCTCGAACCGGTGGCTGGCTGGGAGAACCCACGCGCCACGCGCCTGACTCACGACGAACAGCGCACCCAGCTGACGCTCTGGTCGATCTTTCGTTCTCCCCTGATGATGGGAGGAAACCTCACGCTGTGCGACAAGTGGACGGAATCGCTCCTGACCAATAACGAAGTGCTTGCCGTGGATCAACACTCCACCGGCAATCATGCCGTCATCACAACGGACAAAGCTGTCGTCTGGCTGGCACGTCCCGCATCGGGCGACGGTTATTATCTGGCGATCTTCAATCTGGACAGCACGGTTCAGACCATGCGCTATTCGTGGAAGGACGTCGGGTTGCCGACAGGAACTTACCGCCTGCGCGATCTCTGGGAGCACAAAGACCTGGCAAGCGTGGATACGCTCACAGTAACGCTCGCTCCCCACGCCGCTGCGCTGTTCAGAATTTCAAACCATTGATAGTCTTGTGCAACCCTTGCGCTTACCGGGTTTGCACCAGACACCAGTCACGAGTCACTTCGAGTTTTCGGGATGGGGGCTACGCATGGGTGCCTAAAGTGCGCTGGCTTTTTTGAGCTGTTCCTTCAATCCCGCCATGCTTTGGCGCGAAGATTCCTCCGCCGTGCCCGCGCCTCTCCAGTGCGTTTCGAGGCTCATGGTTCCCGAGTATCCCGCTTGCGCCAGCGCGCGAAATTGTCCCACGAAATCAACGATCCCCCGGCCCATGGCCGCCCATTCGAACGTGCCGCCCGCTTTGCGCACCACGTCTTTGCAATGCATGTGCCCGATGCGTTCTTTCGGGATGGCCGCGAATCCGTCGGGAAAAGCGATTTCCCCGCGATAGGCCGCATTCCCGGGATCCCAGTTGAGTTTCAGATTTGGCGACTGCACAGCCTTCAGAGTACGCCCTGCTTCCGCGCCCGTCGCGGTGTTGCATGCAAATTCGTTTTCGAGCAGTAGCGTGATGTTCTTTCCGGCAACCTGGGCCGCCGTATCCCGGAGTTTAGCGTCTATAGCCTCCCGAAAAGGCTTGGGATCCTCTAGCCTCCAGAAATCGAAACAGCGCACGCGGTCTGTCCCCAGCGCTTTGGCGGCTGCGATCGAGCGCTCCAGCACCTCTGCTTGTTGCGCGAACGTGTAGTCCGCGCCGAATTGCGGCTTTTTGGGGCTGTACGTCGAAACAGGGGCGCCCGGCCAGTCCGTCTTGAACAACGGGCTGGCAATGTCCGTCACCTGAACCGCGAATTTCTCGAGCAAACGCTTCGCCTCCGCGATTTCTTTTTCATCCAGATTGATGATGTTTTTGTTCCACATGCCGCGCAGCTCAACGTGAGCCAGCCCAAACTCTTTCGACGCCACTTCCAGCGCGTGTCCAAAGTCCTGGCTGATCTCATCGGTGATAATCGAAAGCTTGAAGCGGCTGCTGCTGGCAGGCAGCGGCAAAGCACCGGAGCCGGAGCGGCAAATAAGCGAAGCCGCCGCCGCTCCTCCGAGAGCCGCGAGAAAATTGCGACGCGATTCGAACGGATACATGGGCTGTTCTCCCCCTTCGCGACAAGAATTATTCCGCGATGGTATCACTTTCTGTTGCTGGAGCGGTCTATTGCTAGGTGCTCGTCTCCTAAAGGCCGTTCAGGAACTCTTGGAGAGCCGCGCGATATTGAGTTGGGGCAATGAGAGAAGATTCTTCGTGGCAGTAACCGTTGACTGGAAGAAACTTCTTTGGAGGCAAGGCTTCGGCATACACTTCCTGGCCGAATTGAAAAGGAATAACGGGATCCTGATTGCAGTGGACGATTAAAACGGGAACGTGGATTTCCTTCAGCCGCGCTCGCGTGTCGAATTGCCCATGCGTAAGAAGGCTAACGCCTGGAAGAAACCAAAATACCTTGCGAGCGACTCGAGAAGCGGAAGGGAATGGGGCCTCAAGCACCACTCCAGCAACTTCCCGGTGAGCTGACAAATGCGCGGCGGCAGCAGTGCCGAGGGACTGGCCGAATGCAATGATGGATTTGCGATCGAGGCCTCTTGAGCTCACAAGGTAATCGTAAGCGGCTTCGGCATCAAGGTAGATTCCGGCTTCGCTCGGCTTTCCTTCGCTGCGGCCGTAACCGCGGTATTCCACGGCAAATACGTTCACGTGAGCGCCGTGGAGGAATTCGTAAGTTGGCGAACGGTTGGCGATGTTGGACGCGTTGCCATGAAAAGCGAGAAACGTAAATCTTGCCTTGTCGTCAGAAATCCACCACGCGTGGAGCTTGACTCCGTCGGGCGCTGTCAACGAAACGTCTTCAACATTCAGACCTCGAGGATGCCAGTCGCCCTCAAGGCGGCCGGGATAGTCTGGGAAAAAGATTAGGCGTGATTCGAACACACGGACCAACACCAGGACCAGGACGTAGCCTAGAAGGATAGACAGAAAGAGGCTCAAGAGACGGCGGTGAAAAAGTTTTCTTGAGGCATTCGGTGTTTCCACTGGGGCGGCTTGAGAATAGTTTAAAGAACGCTAAAAAGTAAACGCATAAATTTAGGGGAGGTTACGCATCACCATAGCGATTCGCATTTCATCCGGCCCGAAAATGTAATTCTGTGGGTTCGACACTTTCCGACTGTGTCAGCATCCGGACTAGGCGTTCCTCGAAGGCGTCGATGTCGCCGCCGAGTTCACGCGTTGCCCCCGTGTGAACAAGCCGGCCCCTGGCGATCACACTGATCTCGCTGCATAGGCTGCGGATCTCTTGGGCATCATGGCTACTGAGAAACGTTGTGACGTTCTCCGTGGACGCGAGCCGGCGCAACAAACTCCACATGTCCCGTTTGGCTGGCAGGTCAAGTCCTCGCGTGGGTTCGTCAAGGAAGAGGACCTTCGGACGGCCCATGAGCGCCCGCGCAATCTCAACACGCCGCTTCATGCCCGTGCTATAGGTGCAGATCAGCTTGCTTCGAAACTTAGGGTCTAGGCCAACGTCGTCGAGGATGCGCTCGACTTCCTCATCGGGATTCAGCATGTGGCGGATACGGGCAAAGTACGAAAGGTACTCGCGCGCCGTCCATGTGGATTGACTCTCACTGGTTTCGTCGCTCACCAACCCCACGAGCCTCCGGACAGCGAGAGGCTCCTTACTGACGTCGTGTCCCCAGATTTTCGCGGTGCCCGCGCTAGGAGGGAGCAGCGTTGTGAGCATCCGAATGGTGGTCGTCTTTCCCGCGCCGTTGAGGCCCAGGAACCCGTAGAGCTGGCCCTTCGGGATTTTTAACGTGACGTTTTCTACAGCGACAAAGTCGCCAAAACAACGCGTGAGGCTATCCAGCTCGATAGCGTAGTCCGTGGCCGTAGTCACCGTCGCTACGCTCACCGTGTTTTCCTCCAACGCTTGAACGCCGCTCCAAAACACGCGAGCGGCAGAATCAGCGACGCGGCGCCCATTTCGTAGATGGCTCTTGACACTTGTGCATCAATGGCCGCCCGTGAGCTGAACGTCCGCATCACGCTCTCGCCCTCGACGTGGTACGTGGCAGTGACGCGCAACGGATAGCGGACACCGCCGATATCCCATGGCTTCCTTGGAATCAGCGTCACGGGGACGCGCGCAACCCAGCCCGTGACGACGTGGTGCCCATCAGCCGCCGCCGGGCCTAAGTCATTGACGTAGGTGTGCTTCTCAAGACCTTCCGGCACAGGGGCAAGCGCTTGTGGATCGCCGCTCGCTTCCAGTCCGTTTTCTCCCACGAGTTGGATGTGCACGTCTGTCACCCCTTGGGTGGCGTCGACGGGCAGCAGCACGAAGAGATCCCTCCGCGTGGGCTCGTCCGTGCCGAACGGAGGCCACTCATCTCGATTGAGAATGGTGCTGCAACAACGCGCCGGTGGTTGACCACCGGGCCATGTCAAAGCGATGCTGCTGCCGGCGCGAGCGAAAAGCCTCTGGATCGAAGGCGCATTGGTTGGGTGAGGAGCCGGCTTGTCATAGTTGGTATCCGCCATTAGCACAGGCAGCACCACGATAAGAACGATTCCAAGCGCGATGATCCAGCGTTGGCCCCAGCTCGCTTCCCACGTTTCCACGCCCTGTGCGCGTAGAAACGCCCACACGGCGAGCGACAACGCGCCGATAATCACGGCGACCAGACTGATCCAAGTCCGCGTGGTGGTGGCGGGAATACTTCCTACGGCCAGCGTAAATCCGAAGGCGTTCTTGAGCAGTACGGCGGGACTCATCAAGGTAAGGTGGCCCGTGCGCGTAGCGCCGTTACCTTGTGCTACCAATAGTTCCTGAAGTGGCACGAAGCCAGCGTACGCGAGGAGGACGCCCATGCCCGTGGCAGCAGGAGCGGCGATGCTCTGGCCGATAAACAGAACCCCGATCAGCGTGCCCACCGCGATGCTCACGACGAGCAGGCATGGAGCCCAGATCAGCAACTTCTGCAAGAGCAGGGGCATGCCCACGTGATGCGCATAGACCAGCACCATAGGCACGAGCGCGATGTAGTAGGCGGAGGCGAGCGTGATGACTACTAGGATCTTGGCAGTCAACCAGTCGCGGCGCTCGACGGGGGCCGTGAAAACGCTTTCCACGAAGCGATTCGCGCGCGGGCTCGCCAGGAACACGGCCGTAAGCGGGATGAACGCCAGCGGCACGAGGAAGTACGCGATGATGCCGTATCCGTCGAGCCACGTATCTTGAGTCCCCACCGTCGCCACGCAACCGACTGCCAGCAGGATGACGCCGGCACCGACCCACGCGAAACGTCCGCGCATCGTGGCTCTGAGTTCCTCCACGTACAGAGTTCCAATCGCCATGTCTTTACTAAGCCTCAATTCCCATACACCGAGATCATCGCGGAGCAACTTTCCGAACGGCCTTCGGATCCACCACAGCAAATACCAACTCCCACCTAAACGGACAATTAACATTGATTGTGACGTATGGCACCGCTCCGCAAACCAACCCCTGATTAGCCGCGTATCTGGAGACTGACCTAATTATCTGGGCCTGGAATTGACGGACCACCAGGAAAAAGAGTCTTCTGCACTTCGCCTGATATTCGCCCTTAAATGTCCTGAAGGGAAAGGGGATAACTGCCTGCTCACACTAGATTCTGCGTACGTTGACTTGCCTTTTTCCCCCCTGTTAGCGTTACGAGGTAGCGTTATGCGCTGTTTCGCTACCACTGCAACTTGAGGAGAACGTGTAGGATAGTCTCCTGGGGGAGATTTGTCCCTGTTCGCGCATGGCCTATAACAAGAGCAAGAACGTCGAAGCCGCACAAAAGCTGCTGAACCAGGGCAAGGTCGCCCAGGCTATAGCCGAATACCAGAATATTCTGAAGTACGAGCCGCGCGATCAAGTCACCCTGATGACCATCGGCGAGCTGTACATCCGCCAGGGCGAGACTTTTCAGGCCATCGACTACTTCGAGCGCCTGGCGCAGATTTTTGTCGGCGATGGATTCCTCACCAAAGCCATTGCCGTCTACAAGCGCATCGCCAAACTCGCTCCCGAAGAAATTCGTCCGCTTGAAAAACTAGCCGACCTCTACGTCCAGCAGGGCGTGATGAGCGAAGCCCGTCCGCTGTTCCTCCAACTGGCTGAAATTCACCTCAAAAACAATCGCCAGCCGGAAGCCGTCGGCTTATTGAAAAAACTTTTGCAGGCGGAACCCGATAATCTGCGCATCCAGATCCGCCTTGCCGATTTGTACCAGGCCATGGGCCAAACGCGGGAAGCCATCGAAGCTTACGTCTCCGCTTCCCAGCGGGCGCTCGCTCGCGGTGACCATGCAGAGAGTGAAAAACTCGCGGACAAAGCGCTGAAACTTGAGCCTAGCAATCTGGCCGCGGTCATCGTCAGAGCGCGCTCTTACTCTTCACAAGGCAATCTCACCAAAGCCGCGCAGCTGCTGGAACAGGCCCCGGATCTTGAAAAGGGCGGCGAGCAAACTGAACTTCTGCTCGATCTCTATATAAAAAATTCCGATTGGGATCAGGCTTCGGCTCTTGCGCATCGTGTCTTCGAAGCCGACGAGAAAAATTTTGGGCCCATGCAAAAAGTCGTCGAATCGCTGCTGCAAGCCGGGAATGGCGAAAAAGCCGTGGAAATCCTGGAAAAGTCCCGACTGTCCATGATCGACGCCGGAGAGCACGAAGTCGTCGGGAAACTGCTCAACGAACTTGCTGCCAGCATGCCTGGCGCTGTTGAGCCGCTCGAATGGCTTGTGGAACTTTACGGACGCACTAGTGACCCCCTGCATATGGCTGATGCGCTCGCACATTTGGGCGACGCCCTGGTCACCGATCAACAGTACGATCGCGCCAAGACCATATTCGAACAGCTCGTCGATCGCGAGCCGGAAAGTGATTCTGCCAAGCGCAAGCTGAATCACGTGCTCCGCAAGCTGGGACTTGCCGAAGGTGGAGAGCCGGACGAGTTGCCCGAAGAAAACCTGCGTGCGGAAATTCCGCAACCCCCGGCTGCCAGGCTGCCTCGCGACGACGAAGAGACTGCTCGCGGAGTGCCAGCGGCCGCGCCTGCGGCCACCTCCAGCGAACCCGCGCTCGATGATGAGACGCAAAAATTTATCGCCCAGTCGCTCACGGACGTCGATCTCTTCGCCAGCTACGGCCTTACGCAGAAAGCCATTGGATTGCTGGAAGCCATTCTGCGCCGCGCGCCGCGCCACACGCCTACGCTGGAAAAATTGCTCGACTTTGTGCTTGGCGCCGGCGACGACCGCCGCACCGCCGAACTTGCCGCGCAGTTGGAACAAATCCATGGCGAAACTGGCGACAAGCGCAGCTCCGAACGTTTCGGAGAATTGCGCCGCCGCTTCCAGCGTGCCGCTGGTTTGAGCGACGAGGAATTGGCGATCGCCGTTCCCCCTGCAAAACCTGCTGCACCGCCGATCGCTGAGCCAGAGCCGATGGATGTTCCGATTCCCGAGATCGCCGCGGAACCTGCGCCGCCAGTGCGCACGCCAGTTCCGGAGGCTGTGCAAACCGCCCCGGTCGCGAAAGCGCCCCCTCCGCCTGCCGAAGAAATCGCCGTTCCTGCGCAAGCGGAAGTGCAGGAAGTCGATCTATCTGACGAATGGGCTACCCTTATCGAAGAGACCCAACCCAGCGAGCTCCCTGTGCAAGCTCCGGCCCCGGTTGCAGCGAAGCCCGTGGGCACGCCGGCGCGTCAGACGAAACCTGCAGATGTGGAAGAATTTCAAATTGGTGAGGAACCCGCGATTGTCCCGGCCGACGGTGCGCCGGCAATCACTTCGTTCGAATTAGCCGACGCATCTCCGGCAGTTCCGCTCAAGGCGGAACCCGTCCCAGAAAAGGCCGCCCAAAAACCCGCGCCACCCAAGCCTAAAGAAGTGCCGGCGGCCAAAGCTCCCCCGCCACCCGCGGCGCCCGAGCCCGAATTCGAATTGGAACAGGAGTATGAACTCGTTCTCGAACAGGAGTCTCTGGTCCCCGCCTACGACCAGCGGCCGCCCGAGACTCCCGTTGCTCCGCCAGCGCCGAAACCGGTCGCGCAAAACGCCGCGCCCTCGCCGCCCTCGGGCAGTGGTTTTGCCTCCGATCAATTTCTTGCCGACCTCGCCAACGAAATCGATCAGCTCGGCATCGGCGAGCTTTCGCCTGGATTCTCCGGATCAATGCCCAACGCTCAACCACCAGCTGCAGCGAAGCCACCGGCGGCGGCGGCGCCCGCTGCGCCGTCTGGCGAGTCCAGTCCGCTGAAGGAAGTCTTCGACGAGTTTCGCGCCGAACTTGGCGAAATGGGCGCCGAGGAAGAAGATCTCGAAACGCATTACAATCTGGGCATCGCCTTCCGCGAAATGGGCCTCCTCGAGGAAGCCATCAGCGAATTCCAGAAAGTCGCCAAAGCCAGCGACCGCGGCCGTCCCTTCCGCTACACCATGCAGTGCTGCACGTTGCTCGGGCTGGCGTTTATGGAAAAGGGCCAGCCGGCCATCGCCGCGATCTGGTACGAACGAGCCCTGCAGACTCCCGGCAATGATCCGGAAAGCACGCTCGCCTTGCGGTATGATTTGGGCGTAGCTCAGGAATCGGCGGGCGAGCCTGAAGCGGCGCTGAAAAGTTTCTCCCAGGTCTACGCGATGAACATCGACTACCGAGGCGTAGCCGAACGCATCGCAGCCCTTCAAAAGCCCGCGCGCCGGTCCTGAACCTTTCCAGACGAGACGGGGCTCCGCTCATCCATGAACCGGGTTTATCGCGCTTTGCAAGTCGTGCTGGCGTTCGAGATGGGCGCCATGCTTCTATATTTGCCGTGGACCCTTTATTGGGAGCAGAATTTTTTCCTCAGCCACTATCCCTTGCTTATGCCGATTGTGTTGCACCCGTCGTTTCGCGGCGCCGTGAGCGGCATCGGCGTTCTGGATATTCTTGTGGCAATCGGCTGGATGGGTTCGCGACCGGGGCCTGATCATGTTCCGCCTCAATAAAACTTCTTGCGGCTCGCTGCTGTGCTACGTTACGGACCGGCACAGCCTTTCTGAAGTTCAACCCGCGGAACAATTGGAAACTCTGTTGCGCAAGATCGGCGCCGCTGCGGATGCTGGCGTCGATTGGATCCAGATTCGCGAGAAAGACCTTTCAGGAAAAGATTGCAGTTCCCTCACGCATGAAGCCTTGGGGCGGGCCGCAAGATCTTCAGCAAATAAAAATATGCCGACGCGCATCTTCGTGAACGATCGGCTGGACGTGACGCTAGCGGAACGCGCCAGCGGCGTGCATCTCGGAGAAAAAGGTTTGCCGCTGGCGGAAGTAAGTCGGATTGTCGAGAGTCGCGGCGAACGGAAAGATTTCCTCATCGGCGTTTCGTGCCATTCTCTCGAGGCGGCGCGAGCCGCGGCGAACGGTGGCGCGGACTATCTTTTTTTTGGCCCCGTGTTCTCCACGCCGTCGAAAGTGACATTTGGCGTGCCGCAAGGTCTTGAGCGGCTTGCCGAAGTCTGCCGCGCGGTCGCGATTCCGGTGCTGGCCATCGGCGGAATTGCTCTAGCGAACACCTCGGAGTGTCTTGCCGCGGGCGCAGCGGGGATCGCTGCCATTCGACTCTTTCAGGATGTTCGCGACATGCCCTCTCTTGTCCAGTCCCTGCGAGAACTGAAATCCTAGTCAGCGCTCCATCAGGCGGCGGAGCAGGCGAATCTGTCCGGCGTGATAGATATCGTGGAACGCGATACCGTAAAGTTGTGCCACGAATTTTGACCCACGCGACGTGCGCAATAGTTTGGCGATCGCCACGCGCAAGGCGCGGTGCTCTCGCTCCAATAATTTCTTGTCCGCGTTCCAGGCCGCCTCGTTCAACTTGCCTTTTTCGGGCCTGGCAAAAAAATTGCTGCCTTTCAGCACGAAAGAGCCGCGCTTCGCGCCTTCGATTCTTCGCCGCAGCGCATATTTCCAGTACGCGGCATGGAGCATCACCTCCCAGATGTTGTGCCGGCCGGATCCGGGGCGCCATGCGGCTTGCTTGGCACTAACTCCCTTGATCGATTGCTTGAGGTTCGGTCCATGCCAGGTCTTTTTCTCGTAGGCTTCATCGAAGAGGGCAAGCACTAGCTTTGCGGAATCCACTGTGGCCTCCTCGGGCCATCGTAGCAGGAACCTGGTTTGGAGGAACGAGGCAGCCGAGAGCCTTCGTGTACACCCTCATGAGCCGGATGATTGTGAAACAAGAGAGCTTGAGAAATTGGCGCTCGAGAGGTTACGAGTACTCAGAATGGGGGCTCCGTCGTGCGGGATCAACGGAGATGAGCGTCGAACCAGGCGACGGTGCGGCGGATGCGGTCGCGCTGGTGCTCGGGCTTCACGAAGTGGTGGCCTTCGTGTTCGTAAACGACGAGCTGGGTTTCGACTCCAAGAGTTTTGAGGGCGTGCCAGAATTCGTAGGATTGGGGCGTGGGGCATTCGCCGTCGCTGTCGCCGACGAGGACGAGAGTGGGCGTTTTCACATTTTTGATAAACGTGATGGGAGAGCTTTTGGCATAGACCTCGGGGTCGTCGTAGACGGACATGCCGAAGAACGGAATCATCCACTGGTCGATTTTGTTTTCGCCGTAGTAGCTCTGAAGGTTGGCAAGGCCGGCTCCAGCCATGGCGGCTTTGAAGCGGGTGGTTTGCGTGACGCCCCACATGGTCATGAAGCCGCCGTAGCTCCAGCCGGTGAGGCCGAGCCGGTTGGGATCTATGGGCGCGGAGCGGAGGACTTCATCGACGCCAGCGAGGATGTCGCGGAAATCGCCGTAGCCGAAATCGCGGACGTTGGCGCGCGTGAAGGCTTCGCCCTGACCGAAACTGCCGCGGGGATTGGGCTGGAAAACGAAATACCCGGAACCCGCGAGGGCGATCGCGAAGTCACCCGAATGAGGCCATTCCGACTGGACGGCAGCGCCGGGACCGCCATGAACTTCGACAATCATCGGATATTTTTTCGCGGGATCGAAATCGCGCGGATAGATGAGCCAGCCCTGAATGTCATAGCCGTCGTTTTTCCAGTGGATGCTCTTGGCTTCGCCCCAAGCGGGTTTCACGGCGGCGTTGCGATGCGTGACTTGCCGCCAGTAGCCGATGGCGCCGGCCCAGATTTCCGGGGGATCGCCAAGGGAACTGCGGATGATGGCGGAAGTTTTTCCGTCGCGCGCGATGGAGATGTTCGTGCCCCAGAGGCCAGCAGAGACTTGTTCCTGGCCGCGCCAAAGCGTATCGATGCGGCCGCTGGCGGGATCGACGGTGGCGACCGCCGCGTCGGCCTCAACGGTTTCGCCAAAGACAATTTTTCCTTCAGGCGCCCACGTGAGCGAGTTGGCGGTGGCTCTCATGTCGGGAGTAAGGTTGCTGGGTTCGCCGTCGGTTGCTGAGATGGTGTAGATGTCGCCGCCAATGGAGGGTTCGTCGCTCATGAGGCCGGCGATGAAGGCGATTTTTTTGCCGTCGGGAGACCACGCGGGGTTGGCGATTTGCAGAGGCGGTTTGTAGATGGGCTTCATCAGGCCGAGCGGGCCGGCGTCGAGAGTGTAAAGCTGCGCGATGTACCAGTTGTTGTCGCCATTGCCGTGAGCGGCGATGAGGGCGAAGCGCGCGCTGTCCGGCGACCAGTCATATTCGTAAACGTACATGTCGGCGGGAGAGATTTGGCGGAAGCCGCCGGTAGAGACGTCGACGAGAGCCAGGCGCTGTTCGAAGAAGGCGTCCTTGATTTCGCCGGTTTCGGGCGTTTCGGCAACGAGTGGGCCGGCGGCGCGCGTGGCGTTTTCGGTATAGAGGACGGCGATGGATTTGCGGTCGGGTGACCAGCCGGGCGAGGCGAGCAAACCTTTCACATTGGTGAGTTTCTTGACTGGGCCGCCTGCGATGCTCAACACGTAAAGCTGAAGCTGGCCGGGCTTTGCGGCGTCGGACAAAAATGCGATTTGCGTGCCGTCGGGAGACCAGGCGACGCTGCCTTCGGCTCGAGGAACTGGGCTGGCGGCAGTGATGCGTTTCGGCGGAGCGCTGGCGTCGCGGTCAGCGAGATAGATCGCGGTGTTGCCGTCGGGGGCGCCATCTTTGCCGATGAGAGTTTCGACCCAGGCGATTTTTTTCCCGTCGGGCGAGATGGAGACCTGCTCGAAGGTGTGAGCGGCGTAAAGCGCATCGATAACGGTATCGAGGGGCGAGTTAACGGTTCTTTTTGCAGGCGTGTTCGCCTGGCCGGCTGGTTTCGTGACTGGCTTTTCTTGGGCGAACAGATGGGTGGCGCTGCAAACGGAAAATGTGAAAACCGCCGCGAGGAACCATTTCGAAAAACGCATGTCGAGCAACCTTTCAACGCGAATGGACGCCGCGCAAAGATAGACCGACTCGGGCGAGGCCGCAAGTCTTGATGGGCGAATAGCGTTGTGATGACCGGGCGCAGGGCGTAGAATTCGCGCAACTCGCTCTGTGGAGGAGATGATGATGGATCGCCGTGGATTCTTGTCCTCGTTTGCTGGCGCCGCCGGAGCTGTCGGCGCGCTTGGAGTCTCCCCGAAATTTCATGAGCTATTGGAGCAGGAGCCTCCGAAGCTGCCGGACAGCGCGCTTTACGGTTCGAACGAAGAAGCCTATTGGACGGAATTGCGCAGGCAGTTTCTGATCCCTGCCGACGAGGTCTATTTGAATAACGGGACGGTGGGTTCGTCGCCGCTGCCGGTGCTGCGCGCGGTGTTTGACGGGTACAACGAGACGGAAAAGATGGCGCAGAGCGATCCCGAAGATTATCCGATCTGGGGATATGGCTCGTGGAACGAGTTTCGTGACCCGCTAGCGGAGTTTATCGGCTGCACGCGCGATGAGCTGGCGCTGGTGCGCAACGCCACGGAGGCGAACAGCTACATCGCAAATGGACTGGATATGAAGCCTGGCGATGAAGTGTTGATGACCGACCAGGAACATCCCGGAGGCGAGCAGCCGTGGAACCTGCGCGCGAAGCGCTATGGGATTGTGGTGAAAAAAGTGACGCTGCCGAAGCCGGTGCCAAACGCAGCGGCGGTGCTGAACCTTTTCAATGATGCGATCTCGCCACGGACGCGCGTGATGTTTTTCAGCCACATTCCCACCGTGACAGGCGTGGTCTTGCCGGCCAAGGAACTGTGCGCGCTGGCGCGTTCGAAGGGGATTCTCTCGGCGGTGGACGGCGCGCACGTCGTGGGAATGATGCGGCTGAACTTGCACGAACTTGGTTGCGACATGTATACCTCCAGCCCGCATAAATGGCTGCAAGCGCCGAAGGGCAGCGGCTTGCTCTATGTGCGAGATGAAGTGATCGACCGCCTGTGGAACACCATCGTGACGGCCGGGTGGGATGAACCGAAACTGCGCGCGGAACGTTTTCAACGGATCGGCAGTTCGAACGTGCCCGCGCTATGGGGCTTGCGCGCGGCGGTGCAATTGGCGAATCAGATCGGCCTCGATCGGATTGAACGGCGGCACCGGCAGATGGCAGATTACATTTTGAAGGAAATGGTGCAACGTGGGGCGGAGTCCTGGACGTCCCCCGATCCCGCACTGCGGTGCGCGATTGCGGCTGTCAACGTTCCGCCACATCAGATCACAGAGCTTGAAACGTGGATGTGGAAGAACAAAAAGATCCGCATCCGCGGCGGAGCGCCTTCGAAGATCCGGCTTTCAACACCGTATTACTTACTGCGTAAAGATATAGACAGATACTTGGCATCTTTCGACGAATATAAGAAAGGGAAATCCGCGGCATGAAATTCACCGCAAGACAAAATCTATCCGATAGACTGTAGGACAGTCCCTTCTTCCTAAGTCTGAAGTTACAAATATCGTTCCGGTTTCTGACGGGGGTCAGAAGAAAGCATGCCGGCCTCTCGCAAGATCTTAGTCGCCGCCGCTTTGGCACTGGCTTGTCACTTTGTAGCCCTGGGTTTTCATTCCGCACTGGCCAGCAGCATAATCGAATTTGTCCTGCTGTTGCTGGCAGTGGCAGCTTGCTTCGAAGCATCCGCCAGGGCCGCAGGATACGCGCGCCGATTTTGGCGGCTCATGGGCATCGCGTTTGCCCTGTATGCCGCCGGCCAGGTATTAGCAACCTATTACGACAGCGTGCTACACGCGTCGCTGCTGGAGTGGTGGCCTAGCGACGTTTTCTTTCTCTATCACTATGCGCCGATGGCCATGGCGCTCTTCCTGACCGACGACAGCGCGGACTCGAAGCTATATCGATGGCAGCGCTGGCTTGATTTTCTCCAAATTGGAATCGTCTCATTCTCCGCCTACATCTTTTTCCTCTATTTGCCGTTGCACGGCTCGCGGCGAGCGGAAGATCTTAACTCGCTCTATTGGTGGATTTTTACGTGGCGCAATTTCATTCTGGCGTTAACGTTTGTGCTGCGAGCGGGGCTGACAAAGTCGCGGCTAGTGCGGTCGCTCTTCGGACGGATGGCGGTATTTCTGGTGCTTTTCGGAATTGGCGACTCCGTGTTTGTGTACGCCCAGACGTGGCAGGATCTCCATTTCGGCACCTGGTACGAGTTGCTGTGGAGCATCCCCAGGACACTGATGGTATGGCTGGCCGCGAGTTGGGTCGCTCCCAAAGAGCCGGAACCCGCGTTGAAGGAAACTTCCTCGGAGTCCCTTCTGCTGGCACAATTCGCGCACATCGCGTTCCCTCTTCTGGTCTTGGCGATGGCTTCTTCGGTGATCGCGCAGCAGTTGAAAGTTGCGGTGGTGGCGGTCCTGGCGTCGTTCGGATGTTCCAGCGTGCGCTTACTGTTGAGCCAGCGGGCGCAGAGTGAATTGCTCTTGCAACAAAAAAACTCGGCGGAGACCATCCGAGCGGCAGAGGCGAAGTTTCGTGGACTGCTGGAGTCCGCGCCCGACCCGATGGTGGTGGTCAATCGAGAAGGCCGAGTGGTGCTAGTGAACGCCCAGACGGAAATCTCCTTTGGATATCCACGAGAACAGTTGTTGGGTCAACCCATCGAGACCTTAGTGCCGGAGAGATTTCGGCAAAAGCACCCGGGACACCGCGGCAGCTTCTTTCAGCAGCCGCGCACAAGGTCCATGGGCGAGGGGCTGGAACTTTACGGTCTGCGCAAGGATGGTTCGGAATTCCCCGTGGAGATCAGCCTCAGCCTACTGGAAACAGAAGAAGGCCTGTGGGTTTCGGCGGCGATCCGCGATCTTACGGAACGCCGGAAACTGGAGCAGCAATTCCGGCAAGCTCAAAAAATGGAGTCCATCGGAACGCTGGCGGGCGGAATCGCGCACGATTTCAATAATTTGCTCACGGTCATCTTGAGTTACAGCAGCTACCTCTCGGAGGAGCTTCCAAGCGTCTCGAAATTTCACCGCGCCGCCGAGCAGGTGCATCTGGCAGCCGAGCGCGGCGCCGCGTTGACCCGCCAAATGCTGGCCTTCAGCCGGCGCCAGGTGTTCCAGTTGCGGGTCTTGAACCTCAACGACATCGTCGGAAATCTGCTCAAGATGCTGCAGCGGATCATTGGAGAGCACATCGAGATCAAGGCCGCGCTGGCGCAGGATCTCGCCGCAGTGAAGTCCGATCCCGCGCAGCTCGAACAAGTGCTGATGAATCTGTGCGTCAACGCGCGTGACGCGATGCCGGAGGGTGGACGACTCACGCTGGAAACGCAAAACGTCGAATTGGATGACCATTTTGTTCGCGCGCATATTGGATCCGCACCGGGGCCGCATATCTTGTTGACGGTGACCGATACCGGGATGGGCATGGACACCGAAACGCAGGCGCGCATCTTCGAGCCTTTCTTCACCACAAAAGGACCGGGGCACGGGACTGGCCTGGGACTGGCAATGGTGTACGGTGTAATCAAACAAAGCGGCGGATACATTTGGGTGTCCAGCGACATAGGGAAAGGCACCTCTTTTAAGATTTACTTGCCGCAAGAGAAGGAAATTGCCGAAAGCAAGGTCGCCAAGAAATTGGAGCCGGCGCTCAAACAAGGATTCGAAACCATCTTGTTAGTCGAGGATGATGACGCGGTGCGCGAGCTGGTTCGTGCGATGCTGTCAGCGCGGGGCTACTCGGTTCTGGCGCCTCAGCATCCCCTGGAAGTGGAGTCTCTTTGCGAAACACACACCGGCCGAATTCATCTGCTGCTGACGGATTTGATTCTTCCCGGGGCAAGCGGGCGTGATATTGCCAAGCGCGTCTGCGCCCTCCGCCCGGGCGTGAGAGTTCTTTTCATGTCGGGATACACCGACGACACCATCATCCAGCGCCATGGCATCGATCCTTCCTTTGCATTCCTGCCCAAGCCTTTTTCCTCGGCAACTCTCGCCACCAAGGTCCGAGAAGTTTTGGATGGGGACGGGTTCGGCATGTCCTAGCCGGGCGGCCACGTGCCAAGCTCGAATCGCCCAGGAATGATAGGCCTCATTTCTTGACCCTGTGCGCAAGGGTCGAATACACTACTAAATTCGGGACCAGCCACTGAGTGGACTGGTGTGCTGCTCCGCCGTTGCGGGTGAAAGAGATGGGCCCGCGATCTCGTATTACTTATCGTGTGTAACATCGCAGGTAACAAAGGGGGATTGTTTTGCCAAAGCGCACATTTCAACCGCGCAAACGCCGGCGCGCCAAGACGCACGGTTTTCGCTCACGCATGAAGACAAAAGGTGGCCGCAAAGTGCTTGCCGCGCGCCGCAAGAAGGGGCGTCATCAGCTTACCCCCGAATAATTTCGGGAACCCGTTGCCCGCTGCGAGTCCGCGCGCGCAAGGGAATCTGTATCCGCGCGAAGCGCGGTTGGTGCGGCGCGGAGATTTTGATGCTGTCTACCGCGCCGGAAAGCGCCGTTCGAGTTCCCACTTCACTGTTTTTTTCCGCGCCAACGAACTGCCGCAAAGCCGATTTGGCTTCAGCATCAAGAAAGCCCTGGGCGGCGCGGTAGTGCGCAATCGTATCCGGAGGCGACTGCGCGAAGTTGTACGCTGCCACCGGCTGGAGATACCCGCAGGATGGGACATTGTCATTCACCCGAAGAGTTCGGTGGCGCGAGCGGAGTTTGCGGCGCTGACGGCGGATCTGTTGCGCCTGCTGAAGAGCGCCTAATGGCCGAGACATCCATTCCTGTACGCGCGGCGTTGTTCGCGCTGCGCTTCTACAAAGCTTACTTGTCGATCTTGGTCGCGGGAAGTTGCCGCTTCGAGCCGACGTGTTCGCAATTCGCCTACCAGGCGATTGAACGGTTTGGCGTGGTGCGAGGGATTTGGCTGGGATTGCAACGCTTGCTGCGCTGCCAGCCGCTCTCGCGCAAATTTGGTTACGATCCGGTTCCGGAGAAATGGGAAGAGATGCCAACGAGTGCAACCGCAGCGAAAGTTTTGAAAACTGAGGCGCACTCATGAACGCGCCGGGTCAAAAAGACAAGTTCACGCCGGAGTTGCGGATTCTGGCGGCTTCTCTGCTTTCCTTTGGCGTGATAATCCTTTGGGCCAAATATTTCGGCCCCAAGCCGCCCGTGCAGCCGTCGCAAGCCAATCGTCCTGCGGTCACAGCCCCCTCCACTCCCGGCCCGGCGACGTCATCGACAGCAAGCCAACCGCAAGCGGCCGCGGCCCCGGCAAAGATCGCGCCGGCGTCGAACATCGCGGTCAAGGGCGATTCGCAGGAGCGCACCATCGTCGTCGAGAACACTCTTTACCGCGTCGAAATCTCCAACCGCGGCGGAGTGGTCAAGAGCTGGCAGTTGAAGAAGTACAAGGATGATTCGAAACCTCAGCGCGTGCTCGACGTCGTGCACCCGGACGCCTCGCAGCAAACCGGCGGCTGGCCCTTTTCCTTGCTCCTCGATGATACGCAGTTGCAGAACGCCGCGAACCAAGGCCTTTTTCAAATCTCATCCGACAGCCTCAACTTGCGCGCTCCGGCTGATGTTGTACTTGCATGGAGCGACGGCCACCTGGAAGTCACCAAGCATTTTAAGTTTGATCACACCTATGTGGTCCGCGTGGAAACCTCCGCAAAGTTCAACGGCAACCCCATCAAAGCAGGCATCGGCTGGCTGGGCGGGTTTGGCGATTTGACGGTGACGAACCCCGCTCCCGTGGAAACGGTCCAGACGTACTACAGCGAGGGCGGCAAAGTCTCGACCTTTCTTTACAAGAAACTGGACGATCTGGAGAAGTGGGCTCCCGGCCTTTGGCAAGGTGGAAAGGGCTTCGTTGGTATTGAGGACCGTTACTTTACGGCCGCATTTCTTCCCGCCGACGGCGCCACCGGGGGCGCACTGGAGACGCGCTACTGGAAAGCCTGGCGGACCGTGCACGTGAATGGTCAAGACTCGGCGGAGGCTGTGCCCCAAGTAGCCGCCGCGACTTCAAACCAGCCGCTGGATTTGCGCGTCTACGTAGGCCCGAAAGACTACGACGACTTGAAAAAGATGAATCCGCCGCTGCACGGCCTGATTAATTTCGGCTGGCTGGAATTCATCGCCGAGCCGCTCTTCCACGGCTTGAAGTGGCTGCACGGCTACATTCCCAACTGGGGCTGGGCCATCGTGGTCCTGACGCTGGTCATCAACATGCTTCTCTTTCCGCTGCGTATTTCAAGTTACAAGACCACCTTGAAAATGCAGCGCGTGGCGCCCGAAATCAAAGCTATCCAGGATAAATACAAGAAGTATTCGATGCGCGATCCGCGCAAAGCAGAGATGAACAAGGAAGTGATGGCCATCTACAGCCGCGAGGGCATCAACCCCGTCGGTGGCTGCTTCCAGATGTTCCTGCAAATGCCGGTGTGGATCGGGTTGAATACCGCGCTGCGTTACTCCATCGAGATGCGCCAGGCCACCTGGTTGTGGATTGTGGACCTTTCCTCGCGCGATCCTCTCTACGTCCTTCCCGTACTGATGGGCGTATCCATGTACCTGGTTTCGAAGATGACACCCATGACCTCGACCGACCCCCAGCAGCAGATGATGATGAAAATCATGCCGGTCACCATGGCAGGCATCTTCATGATTTCGCCTATTTCCAGCGGCCTGGCAGTGTATATTCTCACCAGCAGCGTGGTCGGTATCGCGCAACAGTGGTATCTGAACCGTACGCATCCTGCGCCTGCGCCCGTGAAGCCTGCGCGCGGGAAGAAGTCTTAAGAAATAATTCCAGAAAGACAGAAGCTGCAGGCGGCATTCGAAAGCTCGATGGCTCCAGAACTCATCCACGACGGGAAGTTGGACCGGCAAGCGGCGGCGGAGGCCCTGCGTCAATTCTTAGAGAATACCGTGCGGGTTTCCGGGCTTGAGTTGAAGGTGAATGTTCGCGCCTTGCCCGCTGAAAGCGCCGTCACGGGAAGCGACGCGGAAGTGCTGGCGGATCTTGACGGCAAAGACAAAGAGATTCTCCTGGAGCGCGGTGCGGAAGTGTTGAAAGCGTTCGAACACCTAGCATTCCGGGCGCTGCGGCTTGAACCGGCATTCCACGAAAAGATTCACATCGATAGCGGCGGGTACCGCGCGCTGCGTTTTGAAGAATTGCGCATGACTGCGCGGGTGGCTGCGGAACGCGTGCAGACTTCTCATCAGCCTTTCCGGCTAAATCCCATGTCCTCCCGTGAGCGCCGTATCGTCCACTTGGCCTTGAAGGATATGAATGGTATTCGCACCGAAAGTGTTGGCGTAGGAGAAGAACGCCAGGTCGTCATTCATCCAGCGGACAGCAAATCTTCGCGGTAGTTCTTGCCACAAAAAGAAGGTATCCCCCTCCTACCTGGTAACCCAGCCTTTTGAGAGAACATTTCCGTCGGCACTAAAACGCACCCGATATGTGAACCCCGCTGGACGGTCGCGGCGTGTTTGGGGAAAGCGCTTATCGGAAATTTCCACAACGGCCACGCTACCTTCCGGGTGGAACTGTATGACCGGAAATCGCGAGAACCACAAAACTTTCTGTACTTCCGGCAAGCGTTTGGCAGCGTCGATAAACGAATTTGACGGCGCATCGGGGTAGTAGTGATGTTCGCGCGTGAGGAAATCCGTGTCGCTGGCCGGTTTGTCGCTCAAGTCCATGCGCAGCTCATAGACGCCGCGCTCCGTTCGAACCAGGCCATCCCAATGCCAAAGCGATGGGGGAAGCGGCAACGCGCCGATCGATTCCACCTGCAAGTGATCCAGTTCCGCGAACTTCTGCATGCGCGCAAGAGCGACATGGTGGGCGTAGAGGGCGCACGCAACGTAGATCAACGCAGCAGCAAAGCCGGCGCGATTCCATTTGTCATGTTGGATTCTCACGCCCCAACCAAAGCGCGTGGGCAGCAGGAAGACCGCGGCAAAAATGACCACTGCTGTCAAAACGACTGGATCGGAAATCGGCGCGCCAACAATTGCACCAATTCTGGCGATCAGAAATGGCGTCGGCATGAACACCAGCCACATCCCAAGCGCGCGGCGCTTCACTTTTTCTGGATTGGCATACACCCAGGCGAGCAATTGCGGCACCAGCAGAATTGCAGTCAGCGTGAAATCCACAATAAAGATGAGGTCCCAGGCGGGGCGCGACCACTCGAGCGGCGACCAGATCATCGTGCCAAACGTAGTCACCAGGTCGAGCAAAATGTGGCTGAGAATGCCCACCGCGTAGATCGCGCTCAGCGTCGCGAACGACGGCGCTTCCCATTTTCGCCAGCCGGCAAACACGCGGGTGATCCCCGCTAGCAGCAGTGCCCATAACGGCAGCATCAACAGAGAGTGCGTGATGCTGCGGTGCCACGTAATCATCAATAATTTGTCGCTGGAAAAGAAGTCGCGCAGGACGTCGGAATCCGGAAAGATGGCGCCCAGCATCAGCGACCACGTGATTATGCGCCCGCGGTTCATCGGGTGCGACGCAAACATGTCCTCCCCGCGGAAGACGGCCTTCCCAATCAGAGCGCCGGCAATGCCATGTGTGATCGTGTCCATGGTTCGAGTTTATCCGATGTGCTTTGAACGGGATATTCTAACGGACAAAGAGGAGCGGATTTGTTTTGGCGAGGACTCGTCCAATGTTGCGGACGGAAACACCGTGGCGATCCAGCGCAGAGATGGCAGCGTCCGCGGATTCGGCCGTGATTGCGATTAGCAGGCCGCCGGATGTCTGGGGGTCAAAGAGAAGATCGCGATATTCCTGGGATACGCTGCCGGCAAAACCAACGCAATCGCCAATGAAATCACGGTTATTCTTCAAGCCGCCGGCGAGAAATCCTTCGCGCGCGGCTTCAACGGCACCTGGAAGATATGCAATCTCCGAATGATCTATCTCGAGTGATACGCTGGCGATTCCTCGTTCGGGATTCCCAAGCGCCATCTCCCGCCCATGTCCTAGCAAACCGAATCCCGTAACATCCGTCACCGCATGAATCGGTGAGGCGGTTCCTGCATTTTCCTGAAACTCTTGCAATGCTTCAGAAGCCGCGCGGTTCAATTCTGACATCGAAGCGATGGCCGCCTGCAACGAGGCAGGTGCGGCACGGTCCTTTTTCAGCGCCGTTGAGATCACACCGGTCCCGAGGGCTTTGGTCAATAACAAAACATCGCCCGTGCGCGCGCCGACATTTCGCCAAACTCGTTGCGGATGAATGATGCCAGTGACGGCGTAACCAAATTGAATGTCATCGTTTCGAATCGAGTGGCCGCCGATGACGCTGCATTTCGCTTCAGCCATCTTCGAAAGGCCGCCGCGAATTATCTGTTCGAGAATCTGCGGATCGCCTTTGTCGGGAAAACCCACAATGGAAAGCGCGGAAACGGGTTTACCGCCCATGGCGTAAACATCACTCAGCGAGTTCGCCGCCGCGATCTGTCCGAAAGTGTATGGGTCATCCACAATCGGCGTAAAGAAATCGACCGTCTGCACCATTGCCATTTCAGGGCTAAGTAGATACACCCCTGCGTCGTCGTTGGTATCGAAACCAACGAGCACGTTCGCATCAGTTGGCCGCGGTAAACGGCGCAAAATGGAATCCAGCAACCCTGGACTCAGCTTTGCCGCTCAACCCGCTGCCTTGACCATGGCCGTAAGTTTCACGGTTGGGGTCAAGTCGCACCTCGCTATGTTGCGTTTCGATTATAACGATGTGCCGCGGTTCGTGCTTGCGCGCGATGCCGTAGGGGCGCGAGTCCCAATTGCAGGCAAGATTGCTTTGGAAAGAATGCTCTACCGCGCGTGAAACTGAACCCAACTGGCGACCGCGTGCCATGCGGCTGTCTTGCCGATGGGTATCCGTATCTGCTGAACAAAAATAAGGAAACCTCCCGCCCAGAGTGTCGCACGGTGAACTTTGCGCGAAGTCCAGAGGTCGTAGACCACCAGGACGAGCAGGAAGATGTAGGACATTAACGCGGCCATGGCAGCATTTCTGAAGAGAAAAGTAATCGGCCAACGGGCGATGGCGGCAATTAACAACCCGATCGTTGCCACAAGGATGAGACGTTTGTGCGCCTGGGGATTGCGGCGCGCGCGGATGGCAAAAAAAATGAGCACCGCAAAAATCAGCATATCCGTGAGCGGGACAATGTAGAAAAATTGCACGTCCCGTCCAGCAGGGCCAGCCGCCCTGACCAACGAGTCGGTGGCCGCCAAGACGCCGAGAATCACCATCAGACAAGCCAGAAGGAAGCCTGCCATGCCGAGCCGGCGATGAAGGTCAACCCGGCCCGCGGCGACAAGGGAGGTCTGAGTGACAAGCAAGAGAATCCAGCAGGAGAATGCCGCCCCATGTAGATGAATGATCAGACTGGGCAAAGGAGCGCGGAACACTCCAGCGAGATAGTACGTGTGCGCAAAACCCACGAAAGCCGTTGTCAGCATCGCCAGGGCCATGGCCGAGAAGAAGAAGTGGTCGTAACGGGAACCCGGCAGGTCGATCGAAACCTTCGTGGAATTGCTTGGACGTACTACGGCTGTTGCCATCTTTCCTCTTGACCTAGTGTTTTGACGTAGGTTTCTTGGAGCCCTGGAAGTGTTTACGAGTGTAGGGCAGGTTGATTCCGGATAGCTAGCGAATACCGACGCTTAGATCGGACAAGTTAGTTTGGGTTGCCGTGGTGCAATCGCATCCGGGAATCGACAGAGTCGATCATTTGAGAACTCGCCAATTCTTCGGAACTTTGGTTACTTGCGTGGCGAAGAGGAAAGTGTTCTCATTCGCGGATGCCTTGGGACTTCTGGCTAATCTTCTTTGTACTAGGGGTGATTTTTCCGTGGCGCGGGCGAGTGCGCATGAAGAAGTTGCTGGCAATGGCGCACGTCAGCTCCATGGAGCGGCTTGCACTTTATGCTTCAACTATCGCGTTTCAGTGGTTTGCCGTCACAGTAGTGGCCTGGCGCGGGTGGGCGCATGGATTCACCGCCTCTCAACTGGGCTTGATCGTTCGCGACCGGAACCGCATTCTGGTTGCGTCAATTGTCGGCGCCGCGACGATTGCGGCTCTTCAATGGTTGAATCTGCGCCGCGTCGGAAAAATTCCCGTCGCATCGCGGGGCCCTCTTCAAGCCATCGCGGAGCGGATTCTGCCGCAATCCACCGTGGAGTTGCCTCCTTACCTCGCGCTCGCGATTACCGCGGGACTTTGCGAGGAATTTATTTACCGCGGGTTCGCCATGGCCGCTCTTGCGCATGTAGGATTACAAGCTTGGGCGGTCGTCCTGATTTCTTCCGTGCTCTTTGGGCTGGCCCATAGTTACCAGGGGCGTGGGGGAGTGGTGATGACGCTGATCATTGGTACTATTCTAGGCTCGAGCCGAATCGCCTACGATTGCCTGGTTCCGGCCATGTTCTGGCACAGTGCTGTGGATGTGGTCGCCGGGACGGCCGGCCCACGCTACCTGACGCGAAAACTACGCGCCGACCCGGATAAGAACATCTGATTTGCAGTCGGTAGTTATTTACTATTATGTCAACAACGAGCCCAGCCCCGCCGTCAGCAGCCGTAATTCGCCGTGCCCTCGGAGAATTCAAGCTCCCTGCCTATGACGATCAAGTCCTGCAGATTCAACAGTATATAGGGATCTTGTTGGCTTGGAACGAGAAGATAAACCTGACCGCCATTCGCGACCCCCTGGAGATACTCTATCGTCATATCTGCGAAAGCATGTACGCGTCGGTGGCCGTACCGGTAGAAAACGGTCGGCTCGCCGACGTTGGTTCTGGAGCTGGCTTTCCGGGTCTGCCCCTGAAAATCATCCGCCCCAATTTGAGGGTTTTTCTCGTCGAATCGAGCATCAAGAAGGTGACGTTTCTCGCGGAAGTCACTCGTGAATTGGGACTTAAGGACGTTCAGGTGCTCGCCCGGCGCTACGAAGAGCTTGGCGAAGAGGTCGCGCCTCTCGATTTTGTCTGCTCCCGAGCGCTCGGCGAGTTCCCCGCCTTTCTCGAGTGGGCGAATTCGCAACAGATTGCAGCGAAACAAGTTATTCTCTGGATCGGAGCTCGCGACCTCCCTGAGATCCAGAAGAACCGCACCTGGGACTGGGCCGAACCCATCCAAGTCCCAAATTCACTTCGTCGGCTGCTCCTCGTGGGCACAAAGAATTCCCCAGTCGTCGTCGACCCATCGACTTGATAACACAAGACTTTTCCCTCCGGCATTGGATCTTGAACGATTCTGCGACTTTGTTCCACGTGGAACATGGCATTCCACCTGCTTTCGCTCGAGATACGATTTGCGGTAATTTCTACAAACACGGTGCCCATCTCCCGTACGAGCTCGACTGGCAAACTGTTTTTGCCGGGTAAGCCAAATTTTGCACTCTCACCTCGGGTTTGGGAAAGACCGTTCCACGTGGAACACTGCGGCGCACATCTCACCTAGGTTTATAGGGCGACCATTTTGTAAAAATGGCAAAACATGTGACACAGGATGGTTCCACGTGGAACAAGGTCTTCGATATTGCACCCATGCAACCCCGAAATGTTCCACATGGAACAATTCCCAGCCGCGCACGATTTCCTCTGAAAACCGTCGTTCCACGTGAAACATCTTGCATCTTCAGACGGTCTTTGCTAGATTTTCGCTCGCGAGGAAGCGTTTGACCCGGATCATTGCGGTAGCAAACCAAAAGGGTGGAGTTGGAAAGACCACGACGGCGGTGAATCTGGCCGCCTGCCTCGCTGCCGCTAACCAGCCTACTCTCCTGATCGACTGTGATTCCCAAGCAAATTCAACGGCGGCCATCGGTTTCCCGAAAGACCCTTCCCGCAGAACTCTCTATCAAACGCTGATTCTTGGCGAGCCTTTCGATAAAATTCTACAAAAATCACAAGTTGACGGCTTAGATGTCGTCCCCGCCGACAAAAACCTCGCGGGCGCCGCCGTCGAGCTTGTAAGTGCTGAAAATCGAGAATACAAGCTGCAAGCTGCCCTGAAAACGACGCAGGATAAATACCGCTTTATCATCCTGGATTGCCCGCCAGCCTTGGATTTGCTCACCCTAAACGCCCTAGTCGCAGCGAATGCCGTTCTTGTCCCTATTCAGTGCGAATACCTAGCCCTGGAAGGCGTTTCCGAACTTCTGGATACGCTCATGCGCATCCGGCGCACGTTGAATCCAACCCTGGAAATCGAGGGAATCCTGCTTACTATGTACGATGAGCGGACAACCCTGTCACGGCAGGTTGCCACGGATTTACGCAGTTTCTTTGGAACACAGATTTTTCAGAGCGTGATTCCACGCAATGTGCGCCTAGCCGAGGCGCCAAGTTTTGGTAAACCAATCATTTTTTACGACATTCATAGCAAGGGCGCGGAAGGCTACACGCAACTCGCCCAGGAGGTCATTGCCAATGCCGAGAAACGCACTGGGACGGGGGCTCGGAGCGCTCATTCGGGAGCCTGAGCCTGCCACGTCACCGGAACCCGCACCGAAACAGCCTCATGCAACAACCGCCAGCGGCGCAGCCGTCGCCCCGGCTCGCGATGCTGTGCATCCAGGCCCTCAACAAGTCGACATTGACTTGATCGAGCCCAGTCCCTACCAGCCGCGCACACGCTTCCGCGAGGAAGCTCTGGACGAGTTAGCGCGCTCCATTCAATCCAGTGGGATCATCCAACCCGTGGTCGTCCGCCCCATGGGTTCTCGGTTCCAGCTCATTGCTGGCGAACGACGGTGGAGGGCCGCACAGCGCGCGGGTTTAGCGAAAGTTTCGGTCATCGTCAAACAAGTCTCAGACGACGTTGCCCTGGAAATGACGCTGGTCGAGAACATCCAGCGCGAAGATCTGAATGCCATCGAAGCCGCACGCGCGTTTGCACGCCTGATGGACGAGGCGCAGTTAACTCAGGAAGCGGTCGCGGAACGCACCGGCAAAGATCGCGCGACGGTCGCGAACTCGATTCGCCTCTTGAAACTGGAGCCAACCATTCAGGAATGGATTGAAGATGGGAAGCTGACGGCAGGGCATGGCCGCGCCTTGCTGGCTGTGCCTGATTCGCAACTGCGGATGCGCTATGCCCAGCGGGCGTCGCGCGGCGGGCTAACCGTGCGTCAGATCGAGAGATTGGCTTCGCGGCGCTCTCGCGGAGCGCATGCAGCAACTGAAATCCATCTTGATGCCAACATCAAATCAGCTCTCGAGGAACTTCAACGGCACCTTGGTACCAAGGTCCTCCTGCACCAAAAAACCAAAATGCGGCCGGGGCAACTTGTGCTCGAATACTACGACGAAGCCCAGCTCATGGGCCTGTACGATCGTTTGATGAAATAGCTTCATCGGCCGCACTTGCCGCTCTGCCCATTCGTTCAGTCGCTTCATACGACAACTCCATTGCTGAGTTGCGTTGACTTCCGTCCGCACGCAGCTAAAGTGGAAGAGTCTTTATTTTGGGGGAATGGATATGGCATGGAAGTGGCCCAGCGCTGCAAAGAATGGCGCAAGTGAAGAGTGGACAGGATTTATCGACCAGGGCGTAACGCTCGAAGGCACGCTGACGGTCACCGGCACGTTCCGCATTGACGGCAACGTGAAGGGAAGCATCATCTCCGAACAAACCGTGATCCTTGGCGATGGCGCAAAGGTCGAAGGTCAAATCGAAGGCAATCGCGTGGTAATTTCCGGCCGGTTCGATGGCGTGATTTTCGCAAAGGGCCGCGTAGAGATCGAAGCCAAGGGCGTGGTTACCGGTGAGGTGCATTCACCTTGCATGGTGATCGATCCGGGCGGAATTTTCGATGGGCGCTGCCACATGCTGGGTTCTTCCGAGACGGCTTCGACGGTGACGATTCCCATTCGCGCGGTCGGCAACGGCTGAGAACCATCCAATCCAAGCTGAATCCACTCGGAGCGGCATTCTCCAAGAATCCTGTTAACTTCCGCTAATCTTGCTTGCAATGAGTTTTCAACTTAGGGTCAAACTACGATTTCGCAGTGGGTGCGAACGAGGGGCCCATAGCTTTTTCTGCCGCTTGGATACCCGCCTGGATGTTTGTTTCCCAATCGAGATGCGGCACTTTAGAAACCTTGGCAGCCTTGTAATATAACAAAGCATCGGAGGGGCGGTTGAGCTGCTTGAGCGCGAGTCGTCCGGCCGAGAGAAGCGCCAGGATCGACTGTTTCTCTGCTGGATAAGCCTTGGCGAGGTGCTCGTACTCCGTCACAGCACGATCGTATTTTTGCTGCCCTTCCAGGAGGCGGCATAGTTCCAGCCACGAACCGGCCGGCATAGCAGCGCCGCCAGAATTCGTATACTCATCAAAGTCGTGCAGCGCTTCCTCGACGTTCTGAGCCTTCAGATGTAATTGGCACAGCTTGATGATCGCATTCTGATAAGCGGGGATATCGTTTTTGCGCCAGAAGACCTGTTGTAGAAGCGTATAGGCTTCGACCGAATCCGGCTTTGTGGCGACGTAACCTTGCAGCGTGGCGATGGCCTCATCCAACTTGCCGTGCTCCATCTGCTCTGTAGCTTGCACGATTCCGGCATCCGCAGTCCATGTCACCTTTGCTTCGATCGCTGCGTTCGCTTTGTGTTCCAAACCGGAATGCCGTAAGCCCAGCGCAACAACTGCTCCAAAGATGAATCCACCAACGTGGGCCCAGTGAGCCACTCCGGAGGAGTGCCCCAATAGAGATCCCGAAAGAACTTCCATAAGCAGCCACATTGGCAGTAGCCAATACGAAGCTGCTTTGAACCTGATCCCTTTGCCTAATGAAAGATTCGCAAGACTGCGCAAGCCTAGCACAAGTGACACTTCGATCTTGGTCTTTGGAAATCGGATCAAGAATGCGCCCATAAGCGCCGCAACCGCACCGGATGCACCGATGGTGGGTATGGTGCTCCCCGGGTTCAACCAGGCATGAAAGACGAGTGCAGCTGCTCCGGCCACTAGATAAAAGATGGGATAGATGATTCGGCCCCAGGTATCTTCGAGAATGGCGCCAGCGAGCCACAAGCACCACATATTGCCGATCAGGTGCATCCAGCCCGAGTGAAGAAAGTTCGCGGTCACATAGCTAATGCCGGTCGGGTGCGCCGGTACAAAAGCATACTGGTCCAGGAAGCCACTCTTCTCCAAACCGGCCCACTGCTCCGCCAATGAGTCCATTTCGTGCTGCAGCGCCGATTCGTCTTGCATCATGCGCATGCGGGCATCCCAGGCATCCGCCAGTTCGCGAGTTTGCGATTGCGCTTCGATCCAGATACCTGGATTATTATTTTTAAATGTAGTTACTAGACTCTCTACATTGCCGGGCAACGTGAGCTCCGGATGCGATGCCGCCAGCAGCAGAATGTGCGCGCGAACCTCAGTGCGCTGCGGATTCTCGTTGTCGATCTGCCCGCGTGTCGCAAGGAAAATGCCGAAGTTGAGGATAACCAGGGCGATGGAAATGACCGGCCAGCGGCGGCCTTCCATGTTTTCATGGCGCAGCGGAATCAGCATCGGTCGACCCCTTCTCCCCGTAGTGGCGTGTCTTTAGACCCGTTCAGTTCCAATCGAAAGAGTAGAGAGGAATAGCTCTCCTCAGAGTAGGAGCCGCATCCCCATCGACGTAACTGGCCTTTGGGACAGGGTATAGCCAAATGATAAACGCCACCGGGATCGCCTATGGTTTGCTGCTCGATGCTCCGATGGAGCAGAGCCATTTCTCGATCAGGACTCGGGGTTTGTCGCTCCGCCAGGTTGACACGTCCAGGTGGGGCGTCTATCGTTCGAAGAAGTCGTTGACGAGGGATTGCGGATGAAGATTCTTGTGCTGGGCGCGGGCGGACGCGAACACGCTCTAGTATGGAAATTACGAGAGAGCCCGCTCGTGGAAAAAATCTGGTGCGCGCCCGGGAACGGCGGCATGGCTTCGCAAGCTGAGTGTGTGAACATCGACGCTGGAGACGTTGGCGCGCTCGTCGCGTTTGCAGAAAAGGTGCATCCCGATCTGACCATCGTGGGACCGGAACTGCCACTAGTGGACGGGCTGACGGATGCTTTCCGTCAGCGGAATTGGGCTATCGTAGGGCCTTCGCAACAAGCGGCGCAGCTTGAAGGAAGCAAGATTTTTTCGAAAGAATTTTTGGTGCGCCACGGTATTCCCACCGCCAAGATGCACGGTACCTTCGACACACCTGCAGATGCCTACAGGGCGCTGAATTCGGTGGCTTGGCCGGTGGTGATTAAAGCAGATGGATTGTGCGCTGGCAAAGGTGTTTTTCTTGCGCCGGATTTCGCCGATGCGAAAGATTTTGTCGAACGCGTGATGGAGAAAAACGAACTCGGTCCCGGCGGAAGGCGAATCCTGCTGGAAGAAACACTGGAAGGCGAGGAGCTATCGTTCATCATTCTCACGGATGGAAAGCGATACGCCCCACTTGTTCCAACGCGCGATCACAAGCGCGTGTTCGATGGAAACCAGGGGCCCAACACGGGTGGCATGGGGGCGTATTCGAGTGATGAGCTATTACCGGATGATCTTCGCGAGCTCATCCGCTCGACGATCGTTGAGCCGACCTTACATGGCTTGGCCGCAGATGGGATCCCCTACCAGGGTTTCTTGTATATCGGCCTGATGCTGACGAAGTCTGGACCTAAAGTCCTCGAATTCAACTGTCGCTTGGGGGATCCCGAAGCTCAAGCAATAGTGGCGCGGATGGATTTTGACTTGGCCGAGACCCTAGCAGATGTGGCCGCCGGATGCCTCGAGCCATCCAAGATGCGCTGGAAACCGGGAGCGAGCGCCTGCGTGGTCCTAACCTCAGGCGGCTATCCGGGGAAATTTGAAACCGGCAAACGCATCGAAGGCCTAACCGGCGTGGATAATATTACCGGTGTGAGGGTCTTCCATGCGGGCACCAAACTCGCCGGAGGAACACTGGTAACAAACGGCGGCAGAGTACTTGGCATTACGGCAGCCGCCGGCGCGCTAGGAGATTCGCTGGCTTTGGCCTACGCGACAGCTTCCAGGATCCATTTTGCGGGCATGCACTATCGGAAGGACATCGGAGCTCACGCCACGCACCTGAGAGCTGCGGGAAATTAAAACCCATGGCGAGAGTGCAGAACCTTTTCCGCGCCCCGAAAAAACGACTGCCTATGGAAGAGCTGTCCGAAGTCCGTGCTCTGTGGGACAAGGGCTTTGAAGGCTGTGCTCACGGGCGGCCCGGCGGCAAGCGCCAGGTTTTGCTCGTGGATCGCGAAACTCTGGAAGCCATGGATCTGCAACCAGGAGTTATTCGCGAAAACATCACCACGGATGGCCTGAACGTGAATAGCCTGGAAGTTGGCCAACTTCTGCGTATCGGCGAAGCGCGTCTGGAAATCAGCGCGGTGTGTACTCCTTGCGATCAGATGGAGGCGATTCGGCCCGGACTCCGCAAAGAGCTTTGGGGCCGGCGAGGCATGCTGTGCCGGGTACTGGACGGCGGAACGATCCGCCGCGGCGATCTCATCGAAAAACTCTCGTAAGATCATGTAATGCGTCAGTTTCCGGATAGCCGACCACTCGGGAGTTGACGCGATATTCGTAAACACAAGCGCATTTGTCGTTACTAATCAGGTCAAATTCCATCAGCTGCACTGATATCCATATCCTGCTCCGGATTGCATCTTGACTTTTTCAGAATTCTCTTAGGTCCGGCAGACCAAAACAACTCTGCGGGCAACAAATGGAGCCCTATCGCCGTTTACTCTTGCTCGCGAAACACCTGCCCGTAGGTCTTGCCGCCATAGGGATAAAAGCGATCACGTTGACCCTGTTCCCAAGCGGCTTTCAGCTCCGGCGTAGTGATGTCCCAGTCCGGCCGGCATTTCTTCAACGCAGCGCGCAAGTCTTGCCGTAGCTCTTCGATGGTCGGTCGGCCAAAAAACCAGTAGCCGTTGTAGATTTTGAATATAACGAGACCAGGTTCGAGGACGATGACATGCGGGATCATCGGATTGTGCTCGGGGTCCGTGTACTCGGCGATGTCGAGATCCTTCTGAACCTTTCGTCCCGGATCGGATAAAAAGGTCCAATGAGCGCCGACGCCGTCGCGGTACTCATTCGTCAGAAGCATGTTGTCGGTACTGATGGTGACGAGCCTGGAGTAACCGACTTCCATCTCGTGATGAAGTTGGACCAGACCCTCGGCCTGGCGCCGATCCTTCGGGCAGAATCCTCCCCGGCTAAGCACTAGAACCATCGGATCTGGCCCCTGAAGATCGGAAAGCTTCCGACGTTTGCCCGCGTGATCGGTCAGCTCATAATCGGGAAATACTGCGCCAGCTACAATGTCCGCTCTCATGTGGTT
>Ga0137418_10000255_pt1 | contig 45584 bp, 41 predicted proteins | sample CZODoug3_1_2_16f_FD_122242 | JGI IMG/M metagenome (GOLD analysis project Ga0137418, IMG submission 122242) | Vadose zone soil fungal communities from Angelo Coast Range Reserve, California, USA - CZODoug3_1_2_16fungal (Hybrid Assembly) | ecosystem: Environmental > Terrestrial > Soil > Vadose...
TGGAGCCGATGACCAGGATTGAACTGGTGACCTCTCCCTTACCAAGGGAGTGCTCTACCAACTGAGCTACATCGGCTTATCAGTCCGAATCACCCTTCCTGTCCGGGTGTAGCACATCGTTACGTCGCAAAACTGACTTAACTGCCAACAACCCCAGGACTAGAAGAGTCCCGTAACGGAGTCTCGGCTCCGCAATTGTGCTCCAGGTCAAAACGCCCAACAGGACGTAACAGGCCAGAGCAACCGACAAGCGACTCATTACCGAATCCTTCGCAAGAAACGCTTCCTCAACTCTGGTGCACAGGGAAGGATTCGAACCTTCGTACCTCGCGAGGAGGGGCAGATTTACAGTCTGCTGGCTTTAACCACTCACCCACCTGTGCAGAAACCTCCGGGCCGATCAGCCCGTGCACTCCGTGATTCATTGTCCGCGGCCTCAGCTTTGCCACGGACAGGCGGTCACGAAAACCTGCAGACCTGATGCACGACTTTTACGCAACACAGGGAAACCAGGGATCGCGCGCACAAAGACGCTGGCGAAAAATCACTACCCGCCGGAATAGTTCCGAATGGAGTGCGTTGGAAAAACCTGTCGCGCCGCTACCGAGTCCGCCGCCTGCCGGAAAATATTTCCTGGAGCTGGCGAAGGGATTTGAACCCCTGACCCTCTGATTACAAATCAGATGCTCTACCAACTGAGCTACGCCAGCGATTAGGGACAAGTGCGCCTCTGCACGAACTTATCCCCTAGATCCCTTCCAGATGTCCGGGACAATTAGTTAAGTTATCACAATGGGAATCAGACGCGCAACCAAACTCTCGCTCGTGGGCGGAGCAGCTCGGTTCGAAGCCTCGTGCACGAGATTCGGAGGTTTCCGGACAGTACCGCTGGCGGTCCTCCGCAATGCTATCATGTCACCCTTGACCACACTTCATGCGCGTTAGACGCCCTTTCCCCATTGTTCTGGCGGTTGTCATCATCGCCGCCGCGCTGACCATTGCCGTGCAGCTTCGAAAGCACGCTCCTCCTGAAGCTGCCCGCCTGCTGCCTGGCGCCGACGCATTTCTCTACGTAAATCTCAAGCGGGTGCGGGCGGTAAGCCCGGGCACCCAATGGCCCGCGGTCACTCACGATCCGGAATACGAACGCTTCATTCAGCAGACCGGATTCCAGTTTGAGCGCGACCTGGATCAAGCGGCCTTTGCGGTTCACTATCCCGCGAACTGGCCCGGGGGCGGCACAGGCGGCCTAGCACCAGAGCCACGCTTCTCCGAGGTCTTGATCGGCAAGTTTCATGGCCAAAATTTGGCCACGTATCTGAAGCAAGTAGCGCAATCGGTCGAGAACTACAATTCCGTGGACATTTTCACGGTCCCGCTGGAAGGCCGCAGTTTGCGAGTCGCGGTGTTGAACGTCGATTCAATTGCAGCGTCGAACCATGGCGACCCGGCCGTAATCCGCGGTATTGTGGACCGCTCGCGCCGGCTGGCTTCCCCGTTTGGGGGGCCCGCTTTCCTTCGCCAGTATTACAAGCATGTGCAGTTCGGCAGCCTGGCTTGGGTTGTTGCCCGGGTCAATCCCGCGGCGCCTGAGTTCGGGGGCTGGACTGCGCTTTTCGCGAAGCCGGCAGAAATTGTGGTTTCCGGCAGCTACCTGAGCCCGCTCCATTTGCATGCAGGAATCCTCCATTTGCGCGCGGAAGCGTACACCGCCGCTCCCGACGATGCGGGCAGCATCGCCGACAAAGCGAACGTTTTCCTGGCATTGTTTCGCAGCGCCGAGAGTTCGATTGGAGTCCGAGGCACGGATGCCGACGTAAAGGCTTTCTTCGAAAGCATCCATGTCCGACAAGAGCACGACCGCGCGGTATTGGACGCCTCGGTTTCTACCCCGTTCCTTCGCAAGTTGCTGGCGGAACCTGCCTCGGAGCTGACACCGCCCGGATCACTGTCCCCGACCGAGAAGCGGCCCGCCAAGTCACGCTAGCCGCGCTTGGCTAAGGCTTTTGAAACCAATAAGCATCCCACGCGTCTCATCCGTGTGCCACGTTTATGGACCGCCGAAGACAGGCAGGTACAATAAAAGCTGATGTCAAGTCTGCCTTTACCCATCGCTGCTTTCTTCGCCGGCCTAATTTCATTTCTCTCTCCCTGCGTGCTTCCTCTCGTGCCCGGATACGTGTCCTTGATTTCCGGTGCGGGCCTGGACGAACTGAAGTCGCCACAGGGTCAGCTCCTGCGGCGGGTATTGGTGAACTCCGTGGGATTTATTCTTGGCTTCAGCGTGGTGTTTGTCACGCTGGGGGCGATCTCCACTGAAATTGGCCAACTCGCGGCCCGCTACAAGCACACGCTTTCGATAGTGGCCGGCGTCGTGATTATTCTGTTCGGATTGCACCTGACCGGTATTTTCAAGATCAAGGCGCTTTATACCGATGCGCGTTTGCATAGTGTGAAAGGCAGCAGCACGCCCATCGGCGCTTTCATTATTGGATTTGCATTTGCCTTCGGCTGGACTCCCTGCCTGGGTCCGATCTTAACGGCGATCCTCACCATCGCCGGGGAGCAAGACACGGTGGCGAAGGGGATTTTTTTGCTTGCCATATATTCGCTGGGGCTGGCCGTCCCATTTCTGCTGACATCATTGCTGATGGAGCGCTTCCTCAAGTTTTACAGCCGCTTCCGTTCGCACATGCAAGCTCTGGAAGTCGCCAGCGGAGGCTTGTTAATTGGGCTCGGCGTCTTGCTGGTCCTGGGACGTTTTACTCTGATTTCGAATTGGTTTTCGTTCCTGAATCGTTTTGCTTTGTAATGGGCGCAAGAATTTCCGCTCAGGAATTTGTAGTGTAAGAGGTAAAGGATCCATGAAACGTAATCCGCTTGCGCTTGTAGTTGTGGCTTTCGTAGTCGCATTGATGCTGTACGTGGGCCTCCACATGGCTCGCCGTTCGGGCAGATTGTCGACGCCCCGCATCACCCGATCCACGGTCGCTCCGGATTTCTCTCTTGAGTCGCTCGAGGGCAAGACCATGCGCCTGTCTGACTTCCGCGGCAAGGCTGTCCTCTTGAATTTCTGGGCCACCTGGTGCGGCCCCTGCAAGATCGAGATGCCTTGGTTTGTCGAACTTCAGCAGAAGTATGGCTCACAGGGCTTGCAGGTTGTGGGGGTTGCCATGGATGACGCCAGCAAAGAAGACATCGCCAAGTTCGCCAAGGATATGGGTGTGAACTATCCCGTGCTGATCGGAAAGGAAGCCGTAGGCGATTCCTACGGTGGTATCCCGGCCCTGCCCGAAACCTTTTTCATCGGACGCGACGGGAAAGTTGTGGACAAGATTCTGGGCCTGAGAGGGAAGGCAGAAATCGAAGACGCAATAAAGAAGGCGCTGAACACGCAGCCCACGGCAACGCAGGCTGGGGTTCCCCAACCATCAGAAGCCGCACCAGCGCAAATGATGCAGCCTCAGAAGTGACAATATGAGGACTACAGTGATCGTCCTACTATTAGAAAAGGGTGATTGATTAGAAAAGCGTGATTGATCCTCACCAAGAGAGAGCTACCAGCGGCCGAGCCAAGTCGCGGCTCGCGGGAACTGTTGCAGCGAGAAGTCTTGTGGTCTGTCTCGTTGCCAGTCGAATCCTGCTGAACTCGATTTCTGTGCAAGCGCAAACCGCGGGCAAAGTGCCATCTGTCACGATGGAGCCAGTGCCCATGGTCACCGCGACTCGTGCCAAGCAGACCACGGTGAACTTAAACTTCCGCGTTCCCCGTGGCTACCACATCAATTCCAACGCACCCAAATCCGAATTCCTTATTCCAACCGCTCTCAAGATGGATCTGCCCACGGACATCATCTTGGGAAAGATCGCCTATCCCGGGGGCCAAGATGTGAGTTTTCCTTTCTCTCCCGATGAGAGATTGAACGTTTACACCGGAGATTTCACCATTGGCTTGGCAGTGCATCCCCTGCGCTCCGTTACGCCGGGAAAGTACGTGATGCATGGAGTCCTTCGCTACCAGGCCTGCGACAATGCCGCGTGCTATCCGCCAAAGACCGTGCCCGTGAGCTTTGACGTTAAAGTGGTGAAAGAACCGACTGCCGGCCGTCGCAATCCCGCGCAAAGTCCGCACGTGCATTAGTTGATCTGCTCATCGCTGCTCGTTTCCCAAAACTTACTCTGGTACATTGAGCGCAACCCCTATTTCTACGAGGTATGACTCGATGGCGTGCACTCCTGACGTATTGAAACGCGTCCCGCTTTTCTCTCTACTCGACGACGAGGAAACCTCGGTTCTTGCCGGACAAGTTGAGCTCAGAACCTTCGCTCCGCGGCAACGCATTTACAAAATCGGTGACCCAGGCGGCCAAGCCTATGTTCTGGTTTCGGGAAGAGTCCGGGTTGCGACGGTGGATCAGGATAACCAGGAGGTAGTGGTCGACGAGCCCGCCACCGGGGAGTTCTTCGGTTTTGCCTCCATGCTCGATCAGACGCTCCACCAAACCGAAGCTATTGCGTTGGAGGAAACCGTATGCGTCGAAGTCGACCGGCAGGACATCGCCGTTTTGTTGCAACGCAAACCGCTGGCCGGCATGGACATGCTGGCGGTTCTGGGACGGCAGTTTCACGCTGCTCAGCAACTCGTGCGCGTTCGCGCCACCCGCAATCCGAACGAGGTTATCGAGCAGGATATGACTTTTGGCGAGCGGATCGCCGACATCGTCGCACGCTTTGGCGGATCGTGGACTTTCATCATCACGTTTGCTCTGGTCTTTTGCGTTTACATCAGCACCAACGTGATTTTGCGCCGCTCAGCCTGGGATCCTTATCCATTCATCCTGCTGAACCTTTTTCTTTCGCTGCTCGCCGCCATCCAGGCGCCTGTGATCATGATGAGCCAGAACCGGCAAGACACGCGGGATCGCTTGCGAAGCGAACTAGATTATGACGTCAACCGTCGTGCCGCTTCTGACATTCAAGGGTTGGCGCGCAAGCTGAATCTGATGGGCGAAAAGATCGGCGACGTGGAGGACTTGCTGCGGAAGAAACCGCCCGGAGCTACGGGCAAAGAATCGACTCAATAGGTACCTGAATCAGAGACGATACCAAGCGAGAGGTCACCCCATGTTGCAAGACAGCGACTAGTTCCTGCGTGGCTGATTTTTCTTCTCGACTTTGGCCCAGGTATCCTTCAGCGCCACTGTCCGGTTGAAAACTGGTTTTCCCGGTGTGGAGTCGAGATCGACGCAGAAATATCCCAGGCGCTCGAATTGGAAGCGGCTTCCGGCCGGTGCATTGTTCAGCGATGGTTCCAGTTTCGCACTCTTTGATACTTCGAGCGACTGCGGGTTGAGATTGACCGTGAAATCCTCGCCGTCTTTGGTGTCGTTCGGGTCTTCCTTGGTGAAGAGGGTCTCGTAGAGCCTCACCTCCGCATCGCTTGCGTGAGCCGCCGAAACCCAGTGGATGGTCGATTTCACCTTGCGCCCATCGGGAGTATTCCCGCCGCGTGTGGCCGGATCGTAGGTGCAATGCACTTCGATCACTTCGTCCTTCTCGTTCTTCACTACGCGGGTGCAGGTTACGAGGTAGGCATACCGCAGCCGGACCTCGCGGCCGGGCGACAGCCGGTAATACCCCTTGGGAGGATCTTCACGAAAATCATCGCGCTCGATATAGAGCGCGCGGGAAAATGGAACTTTACGGGTGCCTGCAGTTGCGTCCTCGGGATTGTTGACCGCGTCCATCTCCTCGACCTGATTCTGCGGATAGTTGTCGATCACCACTTTCAACGGACGCAGCACGGCCATTGCTCGCGGTGCACGCTTATTCAGATCTTCTCGAACAAAGTGTTCGAGCATGGCCAGTTCGATCGAGCCGTTGGTTTTAGAAACACCGATGGCTTTACAGAAATTTCGAATCGCCTCGGGCGTATAGCCTCGTCGTCGAAGGCCGGAGAGCGTGGGCATGCGCGGATCATCCCAGCCGCTCACGTGCTTCTGCTGTACCAACTGCAGTAGCTTGCGCTTGCTCAGCTGCGTGTAGGTCAGGTTCAACCGGTCAAACTCGATCTGCCGCGATGGGAAGATTTCTAGCTGCTCGATGAACCAGTTGTAGAGCGGCCGATGATCCTCAAATTCCAGTGTGCACATGGAATGCGTGACCCGCTCGAGCGAATCGGATTGGCCATGAGCAAAGTCGTACATCGGGTAGATGCACCACTTGTTCCCAGTCCGGTGATGCTCGGCATGGAGAATGCGATACATTACCGGATCGCGCATGTTCAAGTTGGGCGAAGCCATGTCGATTTTTGCCCGTAAAACCCGTGAGCCGTCAGGAAATTCGCCAGCCTTCATGCGCTCGAAGAGGTTCAGATTCTCCTCCATCGAACGGTTGCGATAGGGGCTGTCCGTGCCGGGCTCGGTTAGCGTGCCGCGGTGCTTGCGTATCTGTTCCGCACTTAAATCGTCGACGTAGGCCTTGCCGGCCTTGATCAGCTTTACCGCCCATGGATATAGCTGATCAAAATAGTCCGAGGCGTAAAACAGGCCGTCCCAATGGAATCCGAGCCACTTTACGTCTTCCTGGATGGAGTCAACGTACTCCGTCTCCTCCTTCTCGGGATTGGTGTCATCGAAACGTAGATTCGTTTTGCCGCCAAATTCATCGGCGAGTCCAAAGTCCAGACAGATGGCCTTGGCATGCCCGATGTGGAGATAGCCGTTGGGCTCTGGAGGAAAGCGGGTTTGCACCCGTCCTTCATATTTATTGGTCTTGAGGTCGTCGAGGATTATGTCGCGGACAAAGTTCGACGGAGCGGGTGAGGGCGATGCAGCCACAGCTTTTTCTCCAGCTTCCATTGGATGAGATCGATTCATTACTGTTTGATCTTATCGCAAGCGGCCCGACGCAGCGGGCACCCGGGCCCTCCGGAGCCGCAAGCTGATCAGAGCCAGAGCCGGGCGTGATCACCATGCTTGCCGAAACTGGCGTTTGCGTCCGTGGGTTAGAAGGGATTGATCAGGGTGCAGTGCCGCTCGATCCTGGCGGCTCTATTGAACTTTACCGATTGCTTGCTCGATCCGCGCCAGGGTGGTCTCCCTCCCCAGGACTTCCAGTGTTTCAAACAGCGGCGGCGCATTCTTTCGCCCGCAAACCGCCACACGGATGGGTTGGAACATTTGTCCCGCCTTGACTCCCAGTTCCTGGGCAGCAGCGCGGAGAGCCTGATCCAGCGCATGGTGTGCGAATTCTGTATCAGCCAATCTCTCGCGTGCTTTCTGGAGGACCTTCAGCGCCATGACCGCGTCTCCTTTTTGCGGGATGAGCTCGGCCGGGTCGTAAGGCGAAAGTTGGTCCACGAAGAAGAAGTCAGCGGCGGTGAGCACGTCGCGCAGCAACTTCATGCGCTCGCGGACGAGCGGCGTGATGCGCTTCATTTTGGCCGGTTCGACATTGAACCCGGCTTCGCGGACGATCGGCATCAGGCGTTGGCTCAGGTCATCCACGGCCAAGGCACGGATATGTTCGGCGTTGAGCCACAAGCCCTTGGGATCGAATGTCTCTTCGAGAGTTTTCGCGGCCTCCTTGAAATTCACCACGGCATTTGCGCGATTGATGCCGTCTAGCGAGAAGGCGTCGACCAGCTCCTGGCGAGACATCTGTTCGCGGTCATTCTTGGGCGACCAGCCCAGCAGGCATAGGAAGTTGAGGAAGGCTTCGGGAAGGAAGCCGGCATCGCGGTAGGTCGTGACGCTGACCACGGGTCCGTGGCGGCGCTTCGAAAGCTTGGTCCCGTCGGGTGCGACCAGCAACGGAAGGTGAGCAAACTGCGGCGGCGCCGCGCCCGTGGCCTGGAAAATCAGCACGTGTTTGAAGGTGTTGGTCAGATGGTCTTGGCCGCGAATAATGTGGCTAATGCGCAAGTCGGCATCGTCTGCACATGAAGCCAGGTGATAAGTCGGCATGCCGTCGCTGCGCAACAGCGCAAAGTCTTCGATGTCGGCGGCGGACTTCACCTGCTCGCCGTACACTGCGTCGGTAAATCGCACCAGCTGCCCGCCCTCGCGCGGTACGTGAAAACGCAGAGCAAATGGTTCTCCCGCGGCGGCGCGGCGTTCGCTCTCGGCAGAGGAGAGGTCGCGCATTGCGGGATTGAAAAGCCATCTCTCCTGCGCGCCGGATCTCTCGCTTTCTCCGGAATGTGCAGGCGTAAAATCGCGGTAGGCAAGTCCCTTCTGGAAAATGGCTTCGGCCATGCGGCGATGAAGCTCGATGCGCTCGGATTGCTTGTATTCTTCGTCCCACCCCAAGTCCAGCCACGTCAATCCTTCAAAAATGGAGTTGACTGAGGCTGCGGTGTTGCGCCCAACATCGGTGTCGTCGAGGCGCAGAATCATGGTTCCGCCATTGTGGCGAGCGTATAGCCAGTTGAAGATGAACGTGCGTGCGCTGCCCACGTGCAGAAAGCCAGTGGGGGAGGGAGCAAAGCGCACGCGAGGGCCAATTGCAGAAGTCTGTTGCGGGGCTGGAGAGATTGACGATGGGCTCATTCGGGAATCCTTTGCGATGGTACGGGCGAGAGAAAAGCACCGTCAAGCGAGGCGGCACCGCGTCGGCGTAGAGCCACGGAGATAAATCCTCCGGATCTTTTCCCGGCGCCCTCTTCGTCCTCGGCGGTGTAAGATTTTAGAATCGAAGCCTTCATCCTGGGCCGAGGCCCGAATGCCTGCCACCATCCTAGACGGCGCAAAGATTGCCAACGACATCCGCGGTGAAGTGGCCGCCGAGGTCAAGGCCATGGCCGCTGCCGGGCTGCGTCCTGGACTCGCCGCGGTTCTGGTTGGCAGCAATCCTGCCTCCGAAATCTACGTGCGCGGCAAAGTCAAAGCCTGCGAAGAGCTCGGCATCTATAGCGAGCAACACACCCCGCCCGAATCGGCAACCACCGAGGACTTGCTGGCTGTGGTCGACGATCTCAATGGCCGCGACGATATCGACGGCATCCTGGTGCAACTGCCGCTGCCGCCGCAGGTGGATGCAAAGAAGGTCTTGATGGCCGTCGACCCTGCAAAAGACGTCGACGGATTTCATCCCGTAAACGTCGGCTTCCTCTCGACGCAGCGGCGGGGCCTGGTTCCATGCACGCCCGCCGGAGTCATCGAGATCCTGAAACGCAGCAATATTCCCACCGCCGGTCAGGAAGCCGTGGTGGTCGGCCGCAGCGACATTGTGGGCAAGCCCGCGGCAATGCTCCTTCTAAATTCCAACGCCACCGTGACCGTCGGCCACTCAAAGACGCGCGACCTGCCCGGTACCTGCCGTCGTGCCGACATTCTTGTGGCTGCCATCGGCCGCGCTGGCATGATCACTCGCGACTTCGTCAAGCCGGGCGCAACCGTGATTGACGTGGGCATAAACAAGGTCACCGATCCGGCCGAGTTTAAGCGCCTGTTCGCGGGCAACGCCAGGCGCGAGCAAATATTCCGCAGCAAGGGCGCAACGCTGGTGGGGGATGTTCATCCCAGCGTGGCCGAGGTCGCGGGGGCGATCACGCCGGTCCCGGGCGGCGTGGGCCCGCTGACCATCGCCATGCTGATGTTCAACACCGTGAAAGCCGCGAAAATGCGCCGTGGCAGCGGAGTGGTGGAACTCTCGCGGATTTGAAAAGCCGCTCTGCCGAGAACGCCGAGGGGCACAGAAAAAAGTAGAACTGGTCTCAGGAACGGTTGGGAAGGGCACAGCTTTCAGCCGTGCCGCCGCTCATGAGAATAGTTCGAGCCTTCCGGTCTTCGGATCGTCGTGTTCTCTGCCATCTCGGCGGTTAATTTGTCTGCAGCTTTCTGGGGAGGCAATTTGCTGAAAGTCGGCCTCACCGGCGGCATTGCCAGCGGCAAATCCGCCGTCGGTGAGATGTTCGTCGCCCTGGGCGCACATCTGATTCAAGCCGACAGCATCGCGCACCAGCTCATGCACCCGGGACAGCCGGTGTACGACGAAATCGTGCGCCACTTCGGACGCGGAATCCTCAATCTCGACGGCACCATCAACCGCCCCAAGCTGGCGGACGCGGCATTCGATTCCAAGCCAGTCCCGGAGAAGAAATCGTCGCAGGTCAATGCGTTGAACCGGATCGTGCATCCCGCGGTGATTCGCCGACAGGAAGAATGGATGGTCGAGATCGGACGGCGCGATCCCCGCGCCGTAGCCATCGTAGAAGCCGCGCTGATCATCGAAGCCGGCGCTGCCAAGCGTTTCGATCGCCTGATCGTGGTCACCTGCCGCGACCAGCAGCGGGTAAAACGTTTTGCCGCCCGACACAACCTCAGCCTCGAAGCCGCCCGCCAGGAAGTCACTCGCCGTATGGCCGCGCAACTCTCCGACGAAGAAAAAATAAAAGCCGCCGATTATGTGATTGACAACGCCGGCTCCCTGGACGGAACGCGAGAGCAGGTGCATGAGGTTTGGCAGGGGCTGCAAGCTCAAAAGCCACGCTAATGCGCCTACAATCGAAGAGTGCAGTCGAAGGAACTCACATCGAATCGGCCCGGGAGCATCCTCATGCGGCATTTGCTTACCTTGGTATTTCTGCTGTGTTCATTGTTTCTGAGAACGCTTCCCGCACAAACCCAATCGTCACCGGCAGCCAGCGCCGCTCCTCTCCGAGTCGGCATCGTGGGTCTCGTTCACGGTCACGTCGACGGATTTTTCCACGACTCTTTCCACAGCCCCGAAATCCAGATCGTGGGAATCGCCGAGTCCAATCGGCAACTATTTCTGCAGTACGCAAAGCAGTACGGACTCGATCGCAACTTGCTGTTTCCCAGTCTGGAAGAAATGCTGCAAAAGGTTCATCCCCAAGCCGTGCTTGTCTACACCAGCACCTATGACCATCGCCACGTGGTCGAGGTCTGTGCCCGACACGGCGTCCACGTAATGATGGAAAAACCGCTGGCCGTAAGTCTGGAAGATGCTCGTGCGATCCAGCAGGCCGCAAAGCAAGGAACGATTCACGTGGTGGTCAACTACGAGACCACCTGGTATCGCAGCAATCGGGCCGCCTACGATCTGGTGCGCCAGAATGGCCTCGGCGACATCCGCAAAATTGTTGTCCACGACGGCCACAAGGGACCGCAAGAGATCAACGTCGCTCCCGAGTTTCTCGCCTGGCTCACCGACCCCAAGCTCAACGGCGCCGGCGCGCTCTTCGATTTCGGCTGCTACGGCGCCGATCTCACAACCTGGCTCATGGACGGCCGCCGTCCCGACTCCGTGACCGCGATCACCCAGCACATCAAGCCCGATGTCTATCCCCGCGTCGACGACGAGGCCACTATCATCCTGACCTACCCCAAAGCTCAGGCCATTATCCAGGCATCCTGGAATTGGCCATTCGACCGCAAAGATATGGAAGTCTACGGCCAGACCGGATATGCAATCACGGTTCGCCGCGATGACATTCGAGTCCGGCGCCAGGGCGCAGAGGAAGAACAACTCTCCGCCAAAGCGATTCCGGCCCCGAACGATAATTCACTCGCCTACTTCAAAGCGGTCGTCAGCGGCGAAATACCACCCGAAGGATTGTCTTCCCTCGAAACCAACATTACGGTCGCGGAGATTCTCAATGCCGCCCGCCGTTCCGCGGTTTCCGGCAGAACCATCCAACTGAGTACGAAATGATGACTGCCGAACGAATGGGCTGGGTTTCCACGGATACTCAAGTTTCCCGCGCCGCAGGTTCCCTACCTTAACCTCTCGCCATCCGGGAGCGTTGACCAGCGCCACTCCCATTTCAAGGCAGGGGAGCAGCGCGGGGCGAGTTGGGTTGGTACGCGACCATGGCATCGGCGCAGGCAAACCGCTTGGATACGTGGTAGTTGGAGGCGAGAGCAGCCAACGCTGGCTGCGACCAGCGCTGTTCGCTGATGCGGGGTTTGCCCGTGATCACAAGGTCAGCGGTGCTTTCTTCAAGCATTTGCTCCACCCGGCCACTCGGCCATTTGCCGCTCCGCACCAATTGGGCATACACAAAAGGGTTCGACAGCAGCACAGGCCTGCCGGCCAACACCAAAGCCCCCACATTTTCCGAGAGTACCCGCTGATGATCGCGAATGTACGCGTAAGCCTGCGGGCACTCGTCCACAACGCCTTGGGAACTGTACAAAGCCCGATTCGCAATTCCCGCGACGGCAATAATTACGCCGCATAAGACAACCAGCCCAGCCGTCGCCAAGGGCAAGCTTTTCATTTTTTGCAGTTCGCACACGCCGGTCGCGGATGAAATACAAAGCGCGGCCTCGAGTTCCAGGAAGTGGTTGCTCTCCGAGCCGACTTTCAATGCTGTTACGGTGCCCAGTATTACGAAGAAAAGATAAAGAAATGGCGGGGCCAGCCGTCGCCTGCGAAGAACGCCAATCAGGCTTAACCCAACCAGGACGGCGGTCTGGCGCAGAACCTGGGAAGCGTGAGTTCGGTAGTTTGTCCACGAGACAGAGTCCACATGTGTCCCCAACTGGTGAAAAAGGAATCCGCCATGGGTACTCCATTGCAACGCCGCGATTGCTGTGCTCAGTACGGCGACGCCGGCTAGCATTCCGAAGCTGAGTTCTCGCCATCGCTTGCACCTGACAAGAATGACGACGCACGTGAGGGGAGCCGCCAGGAATGTCACCTTGCAGAGCAGCGCGGCAGTAAAAAAGAATGGGACGACAAAATGCAGTCGCGGCAGGCGGAGAAATACCACCAATCCGCCAAGCGAGAATGCCAATCCCAGGAAATCTACTCGGAGAAGTGGCGCCCACTCCTGCACCAACGGGAGCGTAAAAAAAAATGCGCCGAGGCTGATGCCAAACAGCACGCTGCCCGCGAAACCGCTAGCAAGCAGACCGATCTCGACTGCCACGATCGTTGCGGCGACAAGACTAATGATCCGCGGACGGAAGAGCTCAGGTTCGCGGTCGCGGATCAGACCAGCCGAAATAAGGTATGGGATGGGACCATAGCTGTTCAGCACGACTGGCCAGCTTGGAGGCGCCGGATAGGGTGTTAGCCCTGCATTGATTCGCACCGCGGCGTTGAGCACGTTGCCTTCCTCGTAGTCAAACTGGTAGGGCTGTCGTGCCAGCCGCAAACCATTAGCCATCGACACCAGGGCGGCGTACAGCAAACAGGCGGCAACCAGTGCCGAGCAGATTTGCGCGCTTCGTGTCAGGAAGGCGCTATGGCGTGGTACTCCGTGGTTTTTGATTGCTGAAGGAGCCATTTGCCCCACAGGCAAGAACTCATCGAGTATACGGAAGTGCCCTGCTGTTTTCGCTGATCGGCACTCGTAGTTGTGACCGCTCTACCGGTATCTTTGGCGTAGTTTCGTAATGATGTTGATTACGCCATTGTCGGTGTTCGATCCCCGGATGGTGCTGCCGGGTCTCCGAACTACTTCGATCGACTCGACATCTTCCAGGAGCACGTTTTGTACGTTCCATTCCAGTCCTGCAAACAGGGGCCTGTAGACACTGCGGCCGTCAATCAGCACCAATTCCTTCTTGCTACATCGGCCAGAAAACGGGATTACTTAAGGTGGTTTTGACTGGCAGGTTTCCGGAAAGGCTATCGGACCCAAAACAGAAAACGATTCTTGTCACCGCCACGTCTAGCTACACGCAGAAGTAACTCTTTTTAATGCCCGGCTTGTCGAGGAGCACCCATGCAGGTCCCGTTGCCCGCAGAAGTGGCACGCGGAAAGCGCCCCATGAGTGAACTTACGGTGTTCGTGCTAGGAGGAGACGCCCCGCGTGTTTGGGATCTGTCTATCGTTGTCTAAGGCCATGCTGCAGAGCTTGGCCGGGAGTGGTCGTGGTTGCTGCGTTCCTACCGGTATCAGCCGGGCACGGCGCTCCGGCTGCCTGCCACCGCTTCACCTTCGCGGCAAACTCCTCATGCGACATCGGAATAGGATTCCGACCTTCACCCGGATTCCAACCCCACCCCACCAATTTATCTTCCGTCAGGTGTTCGACCAGTTGATCGAGGTTGCGGTTCCGGTTGCGCTTCGGGTCCTTAATCGAACGGCAAATCTGCGCGTCGCTAAGGCCCTCCCAAATCATTGGCGTGGTTGGCGGAGGAAGTCCCCAATTGGGCGCACCGGGCGGCATGTGTGCGCCAGCGAGATTATGGTCCTGATGGCACGTGCTGCACTTTTCGGCGGTCACCCCGTGACCTTCAGGGCCGCGTCGCACGTTCATGGTGTGCGGATGCCCGTCATCTCCTTGCCGCGGGAAGTCACCGCGCGAATGGCAGTTCAGGCACCGGGGATGCCGCAACACCGGGACCAATTCGACAAAAAGAGCTCTGTCGCTTGCCGCCGGAGCTGCGGAAGCCGTCGCCTTAGTGGCCGGCCTTTCCGCTGCGCTAATGGGGTGTGAAACCGATATCGCTCCCATGAAAGTCAGAACCGCGCCAGCGATCGCGAAGAGGACTGAAGTTTCGAAGTGCTTCATACTGCCTCCGTGAGACGGATCGGCAGCTTGCGGATCCGCTTCCCGGTCACGGCGAACACCGCATTCGCGATAGCCGGGGCGGTGCACGGCACTCCCGGCTCTCCAATGCCACCCGACTTTTCGTTGTTCTCCACAATGTGGGTTTCTATTTCCGGACACTCATTCATGCGCATCACCGGAAAAGTGTGGAAATTGGTCTGCTGCAGACGCCCGTTCTCGAATGTGAGTTCCTGAAAGAGCGCAGCCGACGCAGCGAAGATTGCGCCGCCCTCCAACTGGGCTGCGATGATGCCTGGATTTACGTAATGGCCGCAATCTACCGCGCTCACGATCCGATGCACCCGCACCCTGCCGTCCGTGACTGAGACTTCAGCCACCTGCGCGTTATAGCTCTCAAATGCGAAATGCACGGCAATCCCCCGGGCACGGCCTTTCGGCAAGGGCTTACTCCATCCTGCTTTTTGAGCGGCGAGATCCAGCACGGCGAGGTGTCGAGGATGCTTTGTCAGCAAAGCACGCCTGAACTGGTACGGATCCTTGTGCGCGAGGGTCGCGAGTTCGTCAATGAAACATTCCGTGGCGAAGCCGGTGTGCGAGTGTCCCACGGATCGCCACCATTGAACAGGCACGCCGACCTCGGCCTGGTGATATTCGACAGCCAGATTCGGAATCTCGTAGGGAAGATCGTCAACTCCTTCGACGGCTGCCGGATCGTACCCTTTTTCTTTCATCATGCCCTCGAACATGGTTCCCGCAAATATCGATTGGCCTACCAGCCGTGATTTCCAACTGACTGGGCTACCGCTCGCATCCACGCCGCCGACAATGGCATGGAGAAACGCCGGGCGATACCAACCGCCTTGCATGTCGTCTTCGCGGGTCCATACCACCTTCACCGGAACTCCCGCCGCCTTTGCCACATGAACGGCTTCCACTACGAAGTCCGACTGCGGCGTCGCCCGACGGCCGAACCCGCCACCCAGGAAGGTGGTATGGATTTGGACCTTCTCATTGGGAAGGCCGGCGACCTTGGCTGCGGCCGCACGGTCCACCGTCTGGAACTGCGTTCCAGTCCAGATCTCACAGGAGTCTGCTCGCAGATCCACGGCGCAGTTCAGAGGCTCCATCATCAGATGTGACAGGTAAGGCACCTCGTAAACCGCTTCGATCTTTTGCGCAGCCTTCGCCAGTGCGGCATCGGGGTCGCCGTCGCGGCGCACACTCTTGCCCGGCGACTTGGCTTGCTCCCGAAATTGCTGCATCATCTGGCTCGTGCTGAAGGCATGCATCTCGCCTTCATCCCAATCAATGCGGACCGCGTCGCGCGCCAGTTTCGCTTGCCAAAACGAGTCCGCAACCACGGCCACGCCGGAGGGCACTGCCGCGACCTTGCGCACGCCTGGCATATTGCGGGCGTGAGAATCGTCGAAGCTCTTCACCTTTGCGCCAAAGACAGGAGCGCGGGCAACGACCGCGGTAAGCATCCCTGGATGCTTGACGTCGATCCCAAAGACGGCCTTGCCATTTATCTTTTCAGGGGTGTCGAGCCGCTTCACCGGTGTGCCAATCAGCTTGAACGTCTTCGGGTCTTTCAAAGTGACCTTCGCGGGTGGCGTCATCTTGGCCGCGGTTTCGGCGAGCAGTCCGTAACTTAACTTGCGATTCGCACCGTCAATTACCACGCCGGACTCCGTCCGCAAAGTCGCGGGATTGGCATTCCATTGCTGCGCCGCGGCGGCGATCAGCATAGCGCGGGCTGCCGCTCCTGCATTACGATACTGCTCAAACGCGGACCATACACTCGAACTTCCTCCCGTGATCTGCATCCCAAAGACCGGATGGTTGTACTTAGGATCGACCGGCGCCGATTCGTAGCCGACCTTGTTCCAATCCGCATCTAGCTCCTCGGCAAGCAGCATCGGCAACGCGGTATAAACGCCTTGCCCCATTTCCGAGTGGTTCACGATCACTGTGACTCGTTCATCAGTGCCGATACGCAGGAACGCATTCGGCATGAAAATACTGCGTTCTTCCGCCACCGCCAACTTGCTCGCGCCGGGAAGATACAAACCAATCAGCAGACCGCCGCTGGCCGCGACTGAAAACTTCAGGAATTCGCGTCGTTCCATCCAGAGAGTGCTCATTTTGCTTCTCCCGTGGACATCATCGCGGCAGCCCGGTGAATCGCCTTGCGGATCCGCGGATAGGTGCCGCAGCGACAGATGTTTCCCGTCATAGCCTCGTCGATGTCCTCATCGCTCGGTCGCGGCTTTTCGTGTAACAGGACCGCGGCGCTCATCAATTGTCCCGATTGACAATAGCCGCACTGCGGTACGTCTTCGGCCATCCATGCGCGTTGCAACGGATGACTGAGGTCCGGCGACAGGCCCTCGATGGTCGTCACCTCCTTGCCCTCGGCCCGCGACACCGGGGCCACGCAGGATCGTATCGCTTCCCCATTGAGGTGAACGGTACAGGCACCGCATTGCGCCACGCCGCAACCGTATTTGGTTCCCGTCAAGCCGAGGCTTTCCCGCAGAACCCAGAGCAGAGGAGTTGAAGGATCGACGTCCAGATTTACGCGCTGCCGGTTCACACTGAACAAGATCATCGGAACACTCCCTTAAAGCGTCAGAGGTTGCGATTTTGAAGCAGGAAAAAAATGTTACTCCAATCTGTACCGTTTCGCCATACGACGTACGACGTGCCGGAGTTAGCGGTGTCACTGTTGTCATCTTAATTTGTTGGCGGAGAGCCAGCCCGCCCGATCCGTCCGGAATCTGGTCTTTCCGGGGACTTCACTGCATCAGTCGCTTGAGAGCAGTGCGAGCTTTCAAAGTGAGAGCATAGATTGTGAAATCAACCGGAACGCGGGTTTTCCTTTCCCGTCCCAGCGTGCCTTGCGGCATCACTTTGTTTAGAATCTTCAGTGTGGTTCGTGCAGCAGCGTCTCGCCGCGGAAGGTTACAACTTATGAGGCTCATGCGACCTGTTTTCTTGGCGCTGGCAATCGCCGGCGCGTTCTTCTACTTCACCACCTGGCGTTCCAACGGAAGCCGTCCCACAGATTGGCTCACTCACTCGGTAAACCCCGCGAAGGTGGAGATCACGGAAGCGGCGAGCGGAGAATCTCTTGACAGCGAAGAGCAGAACAACATCGCTGTCTATCGTCGAAACATCCCGGCGGTGGTCAACGTGACCTCGCGCGCCATGACCTTCGACTTCTTCTATGGACTGGTCCCGCAAGAAGGTCAGGGTTCCGGCTTCGTGATCGATAAAGACGGCCACATTCTCACCAACTACCACGTGGTGGCCGACGCGCGACAGGTGGAAGTCACGTTGCACAATCACAAGCGTTACAAAGCGACAGTGATCGGCACTGACCCCGCTCACGATCTTGCCGTCATCCAGATCAAAGCCCCCGCGCTTGTCCCCGCGGTACTCGGAGACTCGCGCTCCTTGCAGGTAGGCCAAAAGGTATACGCGATCGGCAATCCGTTCGGCCTCGCCGGAACCATGACCCGCGGCATCGTCAGCTCAATCCGTCCGGTGCGCGAGCCCAACGGCGCCACCATAGACGAAGCCATTCAAACCGACGCCGCCATCAATCCCGGCAACTCCGGCGGCCCGCTGATGAACTGGCACGGCGAAGTCATCGGAATCAATACCATGATCCTCTCGAACTCCGGACAGAACGCCGGCATTGGCTTCGCCATCCCCATCAATACCGCGAAAGCAGTGCTGAATGATCTGGTAACCCTGGGCCGCGTACGCCGCCCAGCACTCGGAGTACGCACCATCCCCATCGGCCCCGAACTCGCGCAGGAAATGTCCCTGCCCACTGACTACGGACTCCTCGTTATGCAAGTCACCCCCGGCGGCTCCGCCGAACAGGCCGGCCTCCGCGGCGGTACCGAACGCGCATATCTCGGCAACACTCCCATCATGCTGGGAGGCGACCTGATCGTGGCCATCGACGGCGAAAAAATTCAGGACCAGCAGGATTTGGCGCAGACGATGAATAATCACCGCGCGGGAGACACCGTGAAGGTGACCATCTATCGCGGCAAGAGAAAGATGGAGGTAAACGTCGCGCTCGCCGAAGCACGCGAACAGGTGTGAGTGCGTCCCAATTTTTCTGATCTCTGGCTGCGAGATAATAGAATCGATTCCGATGGACGTCGAATCCATTCGCAGTTATTGCCTTTCCTTCCCGCAGGCAACCGAAAACCTGCAGTGGGGCGAGGACCTGTGTTTCAAAATCGGCGGTAAGATTTTCGTGACGCTGGGTTTGGACAATCGCCGCATGTGTTTCAAATGTGTTCCGGAGAAGTTCGCCGAATTAGTGGAGCAGGAACATATTCGGCCCGCACCTTATGTTGGCCGCTACAAATGGGTGATGCTCAATCGGCTGGACGCCTTGCGCGATGATGAATTGCAGGGGTTGATCCAACAGTCATTTGAGATGGTGGCAGCAAAGGCGCCGAAGAAGAGTCAAGCGATCAAGAAAAAGGGGACGGTCAAGGGCAAGACTCGCGGCAAGAACGGTTGACCTTCGGTGCGGCGCAAATGCTGAGCATGGCTAGTGTCGCGGCAATCGTCGTTCGGTCACGAGCCGTAGCTGTCTTGCAATTCAGTTCGTCCTGACTCTCGATTTTCGATATTAGCTCCGAGTCCTTCGGTCCAGATTTGACTCTGCTCGTGGCGTCGGCTAGCCTCAAGAGTCCGACCCAGTTTCTGGACGCTTTCAACGCCATGCGATCCCCACATAGATCATTCATTTTGCTGCTGGTGGCAGCTTTTGCGGTTGGGGTTGACTCTCCTGTGGCCGCTTCCACGCAGCCGGTTCATGCGGATCATGCGATTGTGGTCAGCGTTCACGAATTGGCGTCGCGTGCCGGTGTGGAGATCATGCAGGATGGGGGAAATGCGGTGGATGCGGCAGTGGCCACCGGCTTCGCCTTGGCAGTGGTGCAACCGCCGGCAGGAAATCTGGGTGGCGGCGGATTCATGTTGCTCCGCATGTCCGACGGCAAGCTTCACTTCCTCGACTATCGCGAAAAGGCTCCCGCGGCGGCGAGCCGTGACATGTATCTGGACGCGCAGGGCAGGGTGATCGAAGGTGCGAGTGAGATTGGGTACAAGGCGATTGGTGTACCGGGATCAGTTGCGGGCATGGTTTACGCCGAACAGAAATTCGGAAAACTATCGCTTAACCGGGTGATTGCCCCGGCGATCCGGCTGGCCCGTGAAGGTTATGCGCTGACATGGGAAGAGGCGCGGGATATGCACCATGACAGATATCTGGGCAGGTTCCCCGAATCACGGCGAATATTCCAGCGCAATGGCGACTACTACAAGCCGGGCGAGATTTTTCGCCAACCTGAACTGGCGCGGACGCTAGAACGAATCGCGGAGAAGCCAGACGACTTTTATCACGGCGCGATGGCGCGCCAGTTAGCGGCTGCGATTCACAAAGGCGGCGGGCTGATTACGGCCAACGATCTCGCGCAATACGAAGTTAAGGAGCGCGAGCCGGTGCGCGGGAGTTATCGCGGATATGAAGTTATCAGCGCGCCGCCGCCGTCTTCCGGCGGAACGGTTCTGATTGAGTCGCTCAATATTCTGGAAGCATACGATCTGGCGAAGCTCGAAAACCGGTCGGCGCAGTCTATTCATTTCACGATCGAGGCCTTCCGGCGGGCATTTTTTGATCGGGCGGAATTCCTGGGTGATCCGGATTTCTCAAAGATTCCCGTAGCCCAACTCATTGACAAGAAATACGCCGCCGCCTGGCGGGAATCGATCGATCCGGCCCGTGCCAGCGCGAGCAAGGAATTGAAGCGCCCCGCCATTTTCAGCGAACTCGAACAGTACGCCGCCGCGCATCCTCCAGAGCTGGGGGTGCACGAGCCACCGCACACCACACACTATTCGGTCGTGGATCGAGATGGAAATGCCGTTGCCGTGACCACAACCCTCAATGACTGGTTCGGATCGCGGGTGACCGCTGAGGGGCTGGGTTTTCTGCTGAACGACGAAATGGACGACTTTTCAGCCAAGCCCGGAGTGCCCAATGCCGACGGCTTGATCCAGGGCGCGGCCAACGCCATCGGACCGGGCAAGCGGCCGCTGTCGTCGATGACTCCGACTATCGTTGTGCATGAGGGCAAGACGGTTCTCGTGCTGGGTTCGCCGGGAAGTTCGAAGATCATCACGACGGTGGCCAACGTTCTCATGGGCGTGATCGATTATGGGATGAACCTCCAGGAGTCGGTGAATGCGCCGCGCTTCCACAATCAATGGCTGCCAGACCTGGTGAACGTTGAGCGTTCATTTTCGTTGGACACTGTGAATGCGCTACAGAAGATGGGATACGAGGTGCAGGTCGGCCTGCACGATGGCTCCGATGGGTCTCCTTATTGGAGCGACGCGGAGTGTGTAGCCATCGATCCCAAGACCAGCGAGCGGCTGGGAGCGAGTGATTACAGGAACAATGGAAAGGCAGTAGGGTACTGAGAAAGCCATTGTTGATTTTTGATTGTTGATTGAAAAACAAAAGGGTTGAATCGTGGCTTTTAATCAACAATCATCAATCAATCATTGTTAAGGACACGCATGCTGAAAGCAGTTTCAACGTATTTGTACGTAAAGGAGCGGTTGCATCCGGGGTTGCTGGATGGATTGGTACGCAACGGGGTGCAGGCGATTGAAATCTTCGCGGCGCGACAGCACTTGGATTATGCCAATCGCAAGGCCCACGTAAAAGAAATTGCGGAATGGTTCCGTGGAAGTGGGATTCCTCTAAACTCCGTACATTCGCCTTTGTATGCCGATTATGAGTGGGGACGAACGGGAGCGCCTCCGGTGAACATCGCATCCACCGACCGCGCGGGCCGGATTGAAGCCATGGACGAAATCAAGCGAGCACTGGAAATTGCCGAGCAGATTCCGTTTCGCTTTTTGGTGCAGCACATCGGTACGCCGAACGAATCTTCCAGCGAGAAGAAGATTGAGGCGGCCATGACCTCGCTGGAGCACCTGCGGGCCTTCGCCAAGCCGCTGGGAGTCCGGATTCTGCTGGAGAACATCCCGAATGAACTGTCCACTCCCGACCAACTAGTTGAGATGATTCGCAGCGCGCACTTTGGAGATGTGGGGGTCTGCTTCGATTTCGGCCATGCCCACATCATGAGTTCGGTGAGCGAGGCTTTCGAGATTCTTCGCGGCCATACTTGCTCAACTCACGTCCACGACAACGCCAAGGATAAGGATTCGCATCTGTGGCCGGGGCAGGGATCGATTGACTGGAAGCAAGCCATGGAATTGCTGCGCTCCGCGCCGCAGACGCCTGCGCTGCTGCTGGAACTCGAAGGCGACGAGAAAATGAATCCGCTCGAGAAGCTCGGGCAAACGTTCGAGAAGCTGGAAGCAGCTTAAGAGCTTGAACGCCGGAGCGCAGCATTCGCCGAGGGAAAACTGCACGGCAGCGGAGTTGAGCGGCTTAGCGATGGCAAGAAGGGAATTGCTTTTCTCTGTCCTGTCCGCGTGCTCGGCGGTAAATGAAGCTATGTCCTCCCCGGTAACTACAATCGTCGAAGTCGGCAAGCACGAAGGCCAGGCAGTCACAATTCGCGGCTGGCTCTACAACCTTCGGGAGAGCGGCAAGCTGTTGTTTCCGCAATTTCGCGACGGCTCCGGCGTTATTCAGGGGGTAGTACCGAAGAATGCGGTCGCGCCTGAAGTTTTCGAAGCGGTGAAAACGTTGACGCAGGAATCGAGTGTGATTGTCGAAGGCAAGGTGCGCGCCGACAGACGCGCGCCCAGCGGTTATGAGCTCGATGTGTCGAATGTGCAGGTTGTCCAGCGCGTTCCAGATTCCGAGCCATATCCCATTACTCCCAAAGAGCACGGCGTGGAATTTCTGATGGAGCACCGGCACTTATGGGTGCGATCGCAGCGGCAAGCCGCGATTCTTCGGGTGCGGGCAGCGATCATTAAAGCGGCGCGCGATTTCTTCGATGAGCGCGGCTTTACCCTGACTGATCCGCCGATTTTGACCCCGGCGGCTTGCGAAGGGACTTCAACCCTTTTTCCGGTCGACTACTTCGATGAGCAGGCTTATCTGACGCAGTCGGGGCAGCTTTATATCGAGGCCACGGCCATGGCCCTGGGCAAGGTGTATTCGTTCGGTCCCACATTTCGCGCGGAGAAATCAAAGACGCGCCGCCATCTCACGGAATTCTGGATGGTTGAACCCGAGGTCGCCTATGCGGAACTGGACGATCTGATGGAGCTTGCGGAAAACCTCATCAGCTTTATCGCCAGGCGTTGTGTTGAGCGGCGACGCGCTGATCTCGAAACGATCGGCCGCGATGTTTCTAAGCTGGAGAAGATTGAGGCGCCGTTTCCGCGTATCAGCTATGACGATGCGGTGAAGAACCTGCAGGAAGGACATGCCAAGGGCGCGCTGGAGAACAAGTTTGAGTGGGGCGGCGATCTCGGGTCGCCGGACGAGACTTATCTTTCGGCGCAGTTCGACAAGCCGGTAATGGTGCACCGCTATCCCGCCAAGGTGAAAGCGTTTTACATGGAACCCGATCCACAGCGGCCCGAGCTGGCACTTTGTGTTGATGTGCTCGCGCCGGAAGGTTACGGCGAGATCATCGGGGGGTCACAGCGTATGGCGTCGCTCGATCTGCTGCAGCAGCGCATTCACGAGCACGGGCTGCCGCAAGAAGCATTCAAATGGTATCTCGACCTGCGCAGGTATGGCAGCGTGCCCCATGGTGGCTTTGGAATGGGCATCGAGCGGGTGGTGGCGTGGATCTGCGGGTTGGAGCATGTGCGGGAGACCATTCCGTTTCCGCGGATGCTGAATCGCTTGTACCCGTGAACCTCATCTACCGCCGCGGACGCCGAGAATGGCCGCGAATGGAAGAAAAAGACAAGCCCAATTTGATTACGCGACGGAGCATTGGGGCGGCAATCGCGGCACATCGACATTTGGGTCCGGCTTGCTGAGTCTGCCTGCGAAACATATCTAGGGTATGAGCGGCGGCTGGGGGGATACAGGGTTGAGCGGCAGAAACCGCTGCCGGTGGTCTGCAAAGAGGTGAAGCTTGACTGCGGCTATCGACCCGACCTGGTTGTGGAAGATGGAAGATAAGGTCATTGTCGAAGTCAAAGCTAGCGAACGACTCGCCCCGCTCCATGAGGCCCAACTGCGTTTCTATCTCCGTGTTTCCGGCAAGAGCGTAGGCTTGATCATCAACTTCCCGGTTCGCCTGCTGAAAAACGGCCTCCAGAGAATCGTAAATGAATTCCCCCGACTCGGCGCGCTCGGCGGTGAGTACAAAAGCGGAGAATAGTTCAGACCTATGACCACAAGCACTGCAACCACCAACATCAGTCCCAAAAAGATTCGTGTGATTGGCGTGCCGCTGGATCTGGGGCAATCGCGGCGTGGCGTCGATATGGGGCCATCGGCCGTGCGCGTGGCCGGGCTGGAAGCTCGGCTGGAAGGGCTTGGGCACGAGGTGGAAGATGGAGGCAACGTCGCCGTCGCCATTCCCGAGCAGAAAAAAGAGGGCGACACCCACGCGAAATATTTAAAGGAGATCACGGCGACGTGCACCAAGCACGCCGAACTGATCCTGAAGACGCTCGAAGCGGGAAAGACCCCGATCTCGCTGGGCGGAGATCACTCGATGGCGGCAGGCACGGTAGCCGGCGTTGCCGAATTCTATCGGCGACAAAACCAGCGTATCGGGCTGATCTGGATCGACGCTCATACCGACATCAATACCCCAGAGACATCCCCCAGCGGTAATGTCCACGGCATGCCGCTGGCTGCGCTGGTGGGATTGGGACCCGGCGAGCTGGCGAATATTTTTGATTTTTCTCCCAAAGTGAAACCGGAGAACTGTGTGCTAGTGGGCGTGCGCGACATCGACGCGGTCGAAAAGGAAAACGTGCGCCGAGCCGGCATCGGCGTCTTCACCATGCGGGACATCGACGAACGCGGCATGCGCACGGTGATGGAAGAAGCTCTGCGCCTGGCCGGACGAGGCACAGCCGGGTACCACATCTCGCTCGACATGGATTGGATTGATCCCGAGGATGCGCCCGGGGTGGGCACGCCGGTACGCGGCGGCGCCACCTATCGCGAAGCCCACCTCGCCATGGAGATCATCGCCGACCACGGGCGTATGCTGAGCTTCGAGATCGTCGAGGTGAATCCCGTCATCGACGAGCACAACCGCACGGCGGATCTCGCGGTCGAACTGGCGTTGTCGGCTTTTGGAAAGAAGATTCTGTGAGGTACATGTCTCGAACCGTTCCTGCGATTGACGCGACCCGCCGTCCCCGTCCAGACTGAAAAATGTCATGAAGAAGCTCCGAGTCGGAATTCTGTTTGGAGGACGCAGCGGTGAGCATGAGGTGTCACTGCTTTCGGCGGCGTCAGTGCTTAACGCCATCGATAAGGATAAGTACGAAGTTGTGCCCATCGGCATCACCAAGGAAGGACGATGGGTCACTTCCGGGGACGCCCAACGGTTGCTGACGGGAAACCCGGCGGGCGGCGGCGCCCGCCCTACACAGGCGCATTTGCGCGCAGGCGATCCCGAGACTACGCCAGGGGCAGCGGTTCTGGCCAGTGGCGAGTCGGTCGTGGTGCCTCCGGAGCCGGTTCATCGCCAGAGCGGCATTGTGCCATTCCAAACTGACGCGGCGCTGGCTCGGCGGGCGAGCGACCGGGCCATCAACGTCGATGTGATCTTTCCCGTGTTGCACGGCACATTCGGTGAAGATGGCACGATTCAGGGACTGCTTGAACTGGCGGACATCCCTTATGTAGGCGCGGGCGTGCTGGGTTCGGCGGCAGGCATGGATAAGGACATCATGAAGTCATTATTCATGGCCGCGGGAATTCCGATCGTGAAGCATGTGACCATTCTGCGCAGTGAATGGGAGAAGAACGCGAAGAGGGTACAGAAGTTAGTCGGGAGCAAATTGAAGTATCCGGTGTTTGTTAAGCCGGCGAATCTCGGGTCGTCGGTAGGCATCAGCAAGGCTCACGACCGCAATGAACTCGGGCCTGCGATCGAGGAGGCGGCGAAGTTCGATCGCAAGATTGTGATCGAGCAGGGCGTCGGCGGAAAGAAACAGAAGGCGCGGGAGATTGAGTGCTCGGTGCTGGGCAATGATGAACCTGTCGCTTCACTGCCGGGGGAAATTGTTCCCGGGAAAGAATTTTACGACTACACGGCCAAATATCTGGACGAAGGCTCGCAACTAATCATTCCTGCGAAGCTGAGCAAAGCGGAGACGAAAAAAGTGCAGGAACTGGCGGTGCGCGCGTTCAAGGCCGTGGACTGCTCGGGATTGGCGCGTGTGGATTTCCTGATGGATCCTGGTTCACGGAACAAAACGCGCAAGATCTATCTGAATGAGATCAACACCATGCCCGGATTCACGGCAATCAGCATGTATCCGAAGTTGTGGGCAGCCTCTGGGCTGACTTATCCGGAGTTGATCAGCCGGCTGATCGACCTCGGCCTGGAGCGGCACGCGGATAAGAAGAAGAACCAGTACCGCCGGTGAAGGGAAATTGTTGATTGTGGATTTTTGATGGTTGATGGCGCAACCCCCTTCACGCATTTGCCGGATTTGCTGGGCGAATGTGACAATACATTCATGCAAAAATATTTTTATACCGCGGTATACATATTGGCGGCTGGAGTGTTGCTGCTGGGGAATGCCTATTGCCCGGCCCAGCAGACTCCGGCAGCGACGACCCAACCAGCTTCTCCCGCAAAAACGCAGAAGGCTACCGCCCCGAAGAGCACGGCGAAACCTGGGGCGTCGGGTGGGGCGAAAACTCAGACCCCTCTAGCCCTGAAAACTCAAAAGGACAAATTCAGTTATGCCTTGGGCATGAATCTGGGAGCAAACTTGCACAAGCAGTCCGTGCCAGTGGATCCGAATATCATGGCGCGCGGCTTGAAAGACGCTCTGGCTGGCGGCAAAACACTGCTGACAGAAGAGGAAGCGCGAGCCGCCATCACCGCCGTGCAGAACGATATGCGCGAAAAACAGCAAGCCAAAATGCAACAAGCCGGAGATGCGAACAAGAAAGAAGGCGAAGGGTTTCTCGCGGACAATAAGTCGAAGGAAGGCGTGGTTGCGCTACCCAGCGGACTGCAGTACAAGGTTTTGAAAGAAGGTAATGGCCCGAAGCCGACGGCGACTGACTCTGTCGTATGTAATTATCGCGGCACGCTGATCAATGGCACGGAATTTGACAGCTCTACGAAGCACGGCGGGCCGGCAACATTCCCAGTCAACGGCGTCATCAAGGGCTGGACAGAAGCTTTGCAGCTCATGCCGGTGGGATCGAAGTGGCAACTTTTCGTTCCCTCTGACCTTGCCTACGCCGAGCGCGGCGCTGGCGGGGACATCGGACCGAACGCCACTTTGATTTTTGAGGTCGAACTGGTATCGATCCAGAATAAGAGCGAGGAGAAAAAGTAGCGGTGAGATCTCAAGAGCTCTGAGCAGTTGAGCCTTCCGATGCTCTCCGTTGGAATGAAGGCTTTTGTTTGCGCGTTGACTTCTTACTTCGCCATCCCTAGGATTACGGCCAAGGATTCCCCACTCGCACATGATCGGACAGACCGTCTCTCACTACAGGGTCATCGAAAAACTCGGCGGTGGCGGGATGGGAGTCGTCTACAAGGCCGAGGACACGCGGCTCCACCGCTTCGTGGCGCTTAAATTTCTTCCCGAGGACGTCACCCGGGACGTACCGGCGCTCAGCCGCTTCCGTCGCGAGGCCCAGGCCGCATCCGCCCTGAACCATCCCAACATCTGCACAATCTATGACATCGGCGAAGAGAACGGGCTGGCCTTCATCGTCATGGAGTATCTGGAAGGCGAGACGCTGAAGCATCTCATCGGCGACCGTCCTCTGGATCTTGACAGGCTGCTCGCCGTCTCTACCGATGTGGCTGATGCTCTCGACGCGGCACATTCGAAGGGCATCGTGCATCGAGACATTAAGCCAGCCAACATTTTCGTGACGTCGCGTGGGCACGCCAAGATTCTCGACTTCGGACTGGCAAAAGTTACCCGCGATGGCAATCGCGCACTCGATCCCGCGGAGGCAACTCAGGCGAGCGTCGGCGCTGCCGAAGCACACCTTACCAGCCCCGGCTCGGCCTTAGGCACGGTCGCCTATATGTCGCCCGAGCAGGTGCGCGGCAAGGAATTGGATGCCCGCACCGACCTGTTTTCCTTCGGAATTGTCATGTACGAGATGGCGACCGCCACCATTCCATTTCGGGGAGAGACTTCCGGCGTCATCTTCGACGCCATCCTCAACCGCGCCCCGGTTGCGCCCGTCCGATTGAACCCGACGCTGCCACCGAAGCTCGAAGACATCATTAATCGTGCGCTTGAGAAAGACCGTGAGTTGCGGTACCAGCACGCCTCCGACATGAAGTCGGAATTGCTTCGCCTGAAGCGCGATCTCGAATCGGGCAGGACTTCGGCGGTAAGCTCTTCTTCCCCGCCGTTACAGGGCGGGAGCAGTGCCGCTTCTGCGCAAGTGGAGTCGCAGGCGTTGCTTTGGGCAAGGACCGGCGGCTCCGCCGCAGCCGTGTCGTCAGGCTCGTCTGGAAGAGTGGAAGCGGCGCCTGGGGTTCGCCCCTCCTATTGGAAGGTTGTAGTTCCTGCCGCGGTGGTGATGGTATTGGCTACGATTGCGATCGGTTTTTACTGGCGCAAACATCAATCTGTCCAGCTCACCGATAAAGACCAGCTCATCCTCGCCGACTTCAGCAATCAAACCGGCGATGCGGTGTTCGACTCGACGCTGAAGGAAGCACTTGCTATCCAGCTTGAGCAATCGCCAATGCTTCAACTGGTTAGCGATGCGGAACTGCACAGCAATCTGCAGTACCTGGGGCAGTCGCGGGAGCAGAAAATAACACCCGAACTGGCGCAGCAACTGGGCCAACGGCTGGGAGTGAAGGCGTATCTGGCCGGAACGATTGCCAGCTTGGGAACGTCGTACGTGGTTTCGATCAACGCGGTGAACTGCGCCACGGGAGAAGTGTTCGCGCGCGAGCAAGAGACTGCTCCCGACAAAACCGCAGTCCTGCAAGCGGTCTCGAAAGCGGCTACGGCGATGCGGGCACGGCTGGGCGAGTCGATGGCGTCGATCCAGAAGCTGACGACTCCGTACACCAACGTGACCACCGCCAATCTACAAGCTTTCCACGCGTTTTCGCTGGGAGAAGACGAGCACCGCATGGGGCGAGACTTCCCGCAGGCCGCTTCCTTCTACCAGCAGGCGATTGAACTCGATCCCAATTTCGCCATGGCGTATGCACGCTTGGGCGTGACCCTGTCAAATCAGGGATCGGCCGCCAAGGGCCTGCTGCATATGAAGAGGGCCTACGACCTGCGCGAGCGCGTGACCGAGCGCGAGCGTATGTACATCGAGTCACAATACGCTCTACAACAATTCGACTTGCCCAAGGCACTGGAATCCTACAAGCTGTATGTTGCCACGTATCCACGCGACGCCACGGCTTTGAACAACCTGGCACAAACGTATGTCTACGTGGGAGAGTTTGAGAAGGCGCTAACTGGCTATGAGAAAACCTGGGAGATCGCCAAGTGGGACAACGTGGCGGCGGACAACGCAGCCGGGACTCTGCTTGCGCTGGACCGTCTGCCCGAAGCGGAGCGATACCTGAAGGAAGCGTTGGAGCAGGGTGGCGGCGACGACATCAACTACCACGGCAATCTCTTGCTGCACGATTTTCAAGTCGGCCACTCTGATTGGGAGAAGGAGCTGCAGTGGGCCGCGGCTCAGCCCGCCGGTTTCATGGTGGAGACTCTGGCAGGCAACATCAACTTCTTCTCCGGAAGAATTCATATTGCCAGCCAGCAGTGGGAACATGCCGCGCTGCGGGCTGAGCAACAGCACTTCCCCGACACGGCGGGAAGCTTCTATGCTTTGCAGGCCGTGCACGATGCGCTGGCCTCCAGTTGTACTACCGCCCGCGATGCTGCCCACCGCGGATTGGCTCTGGATCACTCGCTCACCACGGTTCCCGATGCCGCCCTTGCGCTGGCGTTGTGCGGCGAGACCGGACCGGCCCTGCAGGACATGGAGCGCCTGGCCACGGGGGCGCCGACCAACATTGTGGTTAACGACGTTTATCTCCCCGAAGTGAAGGCCGCAATTGCTCTGGCACAGCATCACCCGGAGCAGGTATCGGGATTGCTGTCCTCGGCGAGTTCTTACACCCAGGTTTCGAAGGCTCCTCATTTGTTGGGCCGCGCCTCGCTGGAGATGGGCCAATGGCAACAATCGGTGGCCGATCTGCAGCCCGGAATCCGCTATCGCGGTCTCGCTTTGCAGGAAGGGCCGGTGGGCACGGCACAGGCTCCCGACTATACTCTTTGCCTGCTGGGAACAGCGCGCGCGCAAGCCCACTTCGACAAAGTGGCAGCGATGCGGAGCTACCAACAGTTGCTCGAAATCTGGCAGAACGCCGACGCCGATTTCATTCCCGCGCAGGAAGCGAAACGAGAGGTGGCCGCGCTGAAGGGCAGCTCTTAGCTCTTATGTCGATAACTTATGGCTCAGTCCATTTCGCCCCGGCTAATTTCAACTTGACGAACCTCCCGGTGCTTCGTATCATCTAAATCACAAGTTTGCTCTTCGGAGCAGACCGACATTTCATGCAGAGTGGCTGAGGGACGAGCCCTGTGACGCCACGGCAACCGGGTTGGGATCATATATCCCGACTGCAGGTGCTAACTCTCACCCGGAAACGGGGAACATGAGATTCGGTATGCGAGCTGTATCTGCATTCCGCAACCTCTTTTCCTTTTCCGGAAAAGAGGCTTCGTATTTTAGGACCTCTTTTCTGGCTCGTTCTCAGCTATTCGCTGAATGAGAAAGCGAGTAGCAAGATGGCTCACTACGAACTGCGTTGCCGCGAATGCGGTCGAAACTGGGGAAACCAGCCCCGCTCAATCTGCGACGAGTGTTTCTCTCCTCTCGAAGTCGCTTACGACTACGGCGCGGTGCGCGCGTCCTTCACTCGCCAACAAATTTCGCAGCGGCCGCCCAACATGTGGCGTTATGCGGAACTGTTGCCGCTGCCAGCGGGCTTTGAGCCGCGGCTGCCGGTTGGCTTCACGCCTCTGATTCAGGCACCGCATCTCGCCGAACGCTTGGGCGCTGGCCGGCAGAATCTTTACGTCAAGAATGACGCGGTGTGCCTGCCCACGTTGAGCTTCAAGGACCGCGTGGTGGCGGTTGCCTTGTCGCAGGCGCGGGAGTTTGGCTTCGATACGGTCTCCTGCTCTTCCACTGGCAATCTGGCCAATGCGGTGGCGGCACAGGCAGCGCGAGAAGGTCTCAAGGCTTGGATCTTTATCCCCGCCGATCTCGAGCCGGCCAAGATTCTGGGCACTCAGGTGTTCGGTGCGAAAGTGGTGCGCATTGCGGGCAGCTACGATCAGGTGAATCGGTTATGCTCGCAAATTGCCGACGGGCGGCACTGGGGATTCGTCAATGTGAATCTGCGTCCGTATTACGCCGAGGGATCGAAGACTGTGGGCTTCGAGATCGCTGAACAACTTGGGTGGCGCTTGCCGGACAACGTGGTCGTGCCAATGGCGGGCGGGTCGTTGATTACGAAGATCAAGAAGGCATTTGATGAACTGATCAAGCTTGGCCTGGTTGAGGAGAAGCAGGTGAAATTCTTCGGTGCACAGGCCACCGGTTGCTCCCCGATTTCGACGGCGGTGAAGACTGGCAGTGCCGAGATCGAGCCCCAGAAGCCGTCAACGATTGCGCGCTCGCTGGCGATTGGCAATCCGGCTGACGGTCACTATGCCATCAAGACCATCAAGCAGAGTGGAGGTTGGAGCGAGGATGTGAGCGATTCTGAGGTGATTGAGTCGATCCGCCTGCTGGCTGAAACCGAAGGTATTTTCACCGAGACTGCGGGGGGCGTGACGGTTGGTTCCGCGGGCAAGCTCTATCGCCAGGATCGCATTCTGCCCGAAGACACGACTGTGCTGTGCATTACCGGCAATGGGCTGAAGACCACAGATGCGCTCGCAGGCGTGTACGAAGCGGAAGCGCCCATCGCGCCCAAACTCGCCGAGTTCGAGCGATATTTGCAGAGAACGCTGGATGTGGCAGAACTAGAGCCCTCCACCGTGGAGGTGTGAGATGAGCATTACCGTGCAAATTCCGACTGCGTTACGACGTCACACGGCGGGAGTAGGATCGCTCAATTGTGCCGCGGCGAATCTAGGCGAGCTGTTCTCGGTCCTCGATGAAAAATTCCCTGACCTCAAGCCGCATCTGCGCGATGAGGCGGGACAGGTGCGCCGCTTCCTGAACGTTTACGTTAACGAGGAAGACATACGCTTCCTGGGCGGACCCGGCTATGTGTTTCAGGATGGCGACGAGATCCTGCTGGTGCCTTCGATTGCCGGCGGTGCACTTTAGGAGTGCACCGCTTGCAGAGTTCGACGCCCGCTTCTTCTTCCCGACCGGAATAGCAAATGACAGTGCGGGATAAGTTCAAGCAGCAACTGGGTTTGTTGCAAGCTCTTTTATTCTTTCGATTTATTGAAACCCTACCCCGGCGGCTCCGCATCTGAAATCTCGCACCCTTTGTAGTGCACTCCGTTTATCTAGTTTGGTCTTTGGTTGGTGGAGTAAATCCCGACGCTCGAATTGACCATGACCCGCGCTTCGTCCTCTTTCATCGGCAATAACCGTGCGGTCCGCTACGCTGCCGCAATTCTTGCCACCGCCATGACGCTTCTGCTCCGCTGGGCGCTGAACCCGGTTCTCGGGGATTACATACCGTACATTTTGCTGTGCCCGGCCGTGGCCTTTTCTGCCTGGTATTGCGGCATCGGACCATCCCTGTTGAGTGTTGTTCTAGACGCGGTGGGCGCACAGTATTGGATTATCTCGCCGCCTTACTCACTGCAGATCCTGAACAAGGCGCAGGCGGTTGGGATACTGGCCTTTCTCTGCGTTTCGGCCGCCATAATTGCCATGGGGGAAGCACACCGCCATTCCCGCGACGAGCTTCAGAAGTCACACGACGAACTGGAGAGCCGGGTGAAACAACGCACCGGCGAACTCGAAGTCATTCGGGGCAGTCTTCGCAAGCTCACAGGCCATTTGCTGCAATTGCGAGACAACGAGCAGAGAAAATTGGCTCGCGAACTGCACGACAGTGTTGGGCAGTTGCTGGTGGCCGCGAACATCAACCTGTCGTTTGTGGAGGCCGAAGCCGCCAAGCTTACTCCCAGGGCAGCCGCCGCTATTTCGGAGTCGATTATTCTGATTCAGCAGACAATCATGGGGGTTCGCTCCGCCTCTTACCTTCTGCATCCTCCCCTGCTTGATGATGCTGGCCTGACGTCCGCTCTGCGCGCCTATACAGACGGAGTCACGAGTCGTACGAACTTAGAAATTGATTTGATATTTTCTCCTGACGATTTGGGGCGGTTTACTCGTGACCTGGAAATTGCTGTTTTCCGCGTGGTGCAGGAGACTCTGGCGAATATCCACCGTCATTCCGGGAGCCGAGTGGCCAGGGTCACGATCGAACGCTCCGTCGAACAGATCACGGTCGAGATCCAGGATTGCGGCAGCGGAATGTCCCAGCGTCTGTTGTCTGACATAGAATCCGGGCGGACTTCCGGAGTGGGAATCGGCGCCATGCGCGAAAGAGTTCGGGAACTTGGCGGTACATTCAAGATCGACTCCAATGGAGACGGCACCTGCGTGCGGGTCCATCTGCCCATCGACTCAGCCCAGGGGAGGCAGTTGGCTTCGTAGCAGAAATCTTGCAGGCTCGGCATTCATCGCGCGCCCGGCGTATTTCCGGCTCTTTACACCCGCAGCCCATTGTTTTATAATCTAACTAACTGGTTAATTAAGGTGCAAGTTCGAGTCTGTGTATGGCTCAACCGTTCCAGCGCCGTCATTCGACTTCGAAGATGGGGACTCGCGGTCAACCCACAGCGAGTCGGGCAGCCATTCTGCGAGCCGCGGCGGAAGAGTTCGCCGAGCACGGTATCGCGGGGGCACGCACCGAAGCCATCGCGCGGGAGGCGCGGGTCAACAAAGCGCTTCTGTATTACTACTTCAAGGACAAGGAAACGCTTTACGGCGCGGTGCTCGACAAGGCATTTTCCGGGTTAAAGGCGACCGTTTTCCGCGTGCTCGACAGCAACTTGCCGCCGCGCGAGAAAATGATGACATACGTGGGGACATACTTCGATTTCATCGCCTCGAATCAGGTCTATCCCAAGCTGATGCAGCGGGAGATGATGCGGGCGCGGGAGGGGCACTCGCCACATATCGAAAAGCTGGTCAAACACTACTTCCAGCCGATTTACGCGCGAGTAGGCGACCTGTTGCGCACGGGAATCGCAGAGGGCGAATTTCGGAAGATCGATCCTGCACAGTTCATTCCTTCCATGGTGGCCATGATCATTTTTTACTTCAGCAGCGCTCCGCTTATGCAAAAAATTATTCGCTTCAATCCGCTGGCGCCTGAGCGCATAGCCGAGCGGCGCGCGGCGGTGCTGGACTTCATCTCCGCAGCATTGTTCCGGCCTGACCACGACACGGTTCAGAGAGGTCGCCCATGAGTGCGCGCAACCGTTTTTTTATCCTGCTGGGCGTGATCTTTGTAATCTCCGCGATTTACTACGTTCTGTCCGCTGATCATTCCAAGGATCTTGTACTGATTGGCACGGTGGATTCGAATCAGGTAATCGTTAGCGCGCAGGTGGAAGGACGAATCCAGAAACTGCTGGTGGACGAAGGTACTCCAGTGAAAGCGGGAGATTTGATTGCGGTGCTCGATGCTTCCGAATTGCAGGCGCAGAAAGCGGCGGCTTCAGCCACAACCACGAGTCTCGAGCACAAAGTGACGGAGATGCAGCACACGGCAGCGTCCACAACGGGCTCGACCAGAAGCGATGTCGACGACGCGCGGGCAAAGCTTTCGTCTGCCAAAGCGCAGTGGCTGCAAGCGCAAGCGACGCTGGAACGTACCGAGAGCGATAGCCGCCGCATTGTCGAATTAGCCAAAGCCGGAGTCACCTCCGACCAGGAGCGGGTACAAGCAGAGACAAATTTGCGTGCGGCGCAAGCGAATGCGCAGGCCCTCGAAGACCAGGTGAAGGCCGCCGAAGCGCAGTTGAATGCAGCAGTTGCTCGCACTCAACAAGCCAATGCGGCGAAGAGCACAGTGCAAGCCACGCAGGCTGATCTGAAAAATGCCATCGCGCAAAGGAAGCGAGCCGAAGTGCGCCTGGGCTACACCAACGTTTACGCGCCGGTGACGGGCACGGTTTCTGTGCGAGCGGCCCGACAGGGAGAAGTAATCAACATCGGAGCGCCCATCGTGACGATTGTTGATTTGAGCGACACCTGGGTTCGCGCGGCTATTCCCGAGACCTATGCCGACCACCTTGGCTATGGTGACGTGCTCCGTGTCCGGTTGCCAGGTGGGACCATGACCAGTGGCAAACTTTTCTTTAAGGGAGTGGAAAGCGATTTCGCTACCCAGCGAGACGTGAGCCGCCGCAAGCGCGATATTCGCACCATTGTGCTCAAGATACGCCTGGACAATCCCAAAGGCGCCTTCATCCCGGGGATGACCGCGGAAGTACTCGTCTCTCCCGCGCAGATGAAAGGCGAAAGCGGATCGCAGAAGACAGCGGCAGCGGAGCAGCGATGAGCGCGGAGATGAATCGCGACCGGGTCGTGTCAGCGCACGATGGAAAGCCTTCGGTCGAAGTGGGCGCACCGTATGCGATTGAAGTCGACCATATTGTCAAAAAGTATGGCGATTTTACTGCGGTGGATGACGTCTCCTTCAGTGTGAGCGCTGGCGAGATTTTTGGATTGCTGGGGCCGAATGGAGCGGGGAAGTCGACGCTGATTCGCATGATGACCACGCTGATTCCGATTACCTCGGGGAAGGCACGCATCGCAGGTCATGATGTGGCGAAGGAACCGGATGCGGTGCGTCGGACAATTGGTGTGATTCCGCAAGCGCTGACCAGCGATCTCGATCTCACGGTGAAAGAAAACCTGCAAATCTACGCGAAACTTTACGACGTGCCCGCCGAGGAGAGGAAGCGTTCGATCGACGAACTGCTCGAACTGGTGGACCTGACCAAGTGGCGGGACGCGCAGACGAAAACGTTGTCCGGCGGCATGCGCAGGCGGCTGGAAATTGCGCGCGGCCTTGTGCACCATCCCAAGATATTTTTCCTCGATGAGCCCACCACTGGGCTCGATCCCGTGTCTCGCGTGGCGGTATGGGAGATGCTGGGCAACATTAAAGCGCAGCGGCAGCTCACCATCTTGATCACGACGCACTATATGGACGAGGCAGACAGGCTCTGTCACCGCATCGCCATAGTGGACCATGGGAAGCTGGTTGCGCTGGACACTCCCATGGCGCTTAAGGCCAGTGTTCCGGGATCGAATGTGATCGAAGTGCAATTTGAGAATGCTCCGGAAGATTGGGAGCAGAGGTTGCGGGGATTAAGCGAAGTCACGTCCGTGCAACACGAAGGAGCGGGAATGTTCCGCATACTGACCAGCAACGGCTCGCGCACTACCACGGAACTGGTGGAAATGGCGGTGCACTCGGGAGCGGGAGTGAAATCGCTTTCGGTGCAAAACACCACGTTGGATGACGTTTTCGTGCACTTCACCGGACGCCAACTGCGCGACGAGCTGGTTAAAGCCTACGCCTTTACCATGCCGCAACGGCCGGGGTTGCAACCATGAACCGGATTATGGCCATTGTGGAGCGCGAGATGCGGAAGTTCTTCCGTTCCCCGGCGCTCATGCTGGCGTCCATGATTTTTCCATTGGTCCAGCTCATTATTCTGGGCAACGCTTTCGGGGGCAAGATTCGTGACGCGAAACTCGGCGTGGTCGATGAAGATGGCGGCACGCAAGCGTTGAAGATCCGCGAAGCTTTCGACTCGGTGCGCGCGAACATTCGCACCTTCGTGCCGGTCTACTACGACAGTGAAAAGCAGGCCGTCGAAGATGTCCGCAACGGAAAGCTGCAGGGCGCAGTGGTCATTCCTCCGCAGTTCTCGCGGCGAGTGTATGAAAACAACCGGCCGCAAGTCGCCCTCGTGGTGGACAACAGTGACAACTTCATGAGCTCCGCGCTGGAAGCCGAACTTGCCGACCTGACCAGCGCTCTGAACCAAACGACAATCCAACCGCGGCTGGTGCAGCAGACGGCATTGGAGATTGTAGAACTCTACCCGTACATCGAATACATGAAGTACCTGCTGCCGGGATCGCTCACCTTGGCGATGTTTGTATCGGTGATGATCGGCGGCGGCATGCTCTACATCGACGACAAAGCGCGGGGCGTGCATGAGGGATATCTGGTCACGCCGATCACCAAGCTCGAACTGGTGCTGGGGCTGAATTTAGCGGGCGCGATTAAAGCAGTAATGACCGGCCTGATCATCACCGTGATCGGCTCACTATTGTCGGGTGTGACCACTCTGTTTAATCCGGTGACGGCATTCGGGCTGGTCATCATGATTGTGCTGACTTCGCTGGCCTTCAACACCATGATGTTCCTGCTGATGGTGCGCATTGAAGATCCGCTCGTGCCACGAGCCATGTTCGGCATTCTCAACACGCTGCTGTTTTTTCCCAGCGGCTCGATTTACCCCATCCAGGCATTTCCCAAGTGGCTGCGGGTGATCGCGAGGGGCGATCCATTTACCTACGCGGTGGATGGATTCAAATGCCTGCTGCTGAAGGAGACTGCACTGGCCGCGGTCTGGCCAGACGTGCTGTTTCTCACCATATTTGCTGGGGTCACGCTAGGGGTTGCGATTCCGCTGTTCAAGCGAACGCTGTAAGGAGTTTGCCATGGTCAATTACGAAGTTCCGATTGTTCGTTCGGGTCGACTTGCAGGGGAAACTCACAGAGGGGGCAATGCACCACTCAGGGAACTTTTGACTGGGCAGCACCGTCCATTATGCTAGAGGTCTATGACCCTACTGGACGCCAAGGAGTACGATCCTGAGAAAGAGCGCAGGAAGAAAGTCCGCATCATCTCGGCGATAGCCTTCCTGCTGCTGGCTGGTTTTTTCCTCTGGTGGTTTCGCTATTGGCCTGAAGAGCGCGTGGCCGAACATTTCTTCGACGCCCTGCAAAAGCAGGATTACGAATCCGGGTATGGCGTTTGGATGCATGACCCGCAGTGGCGGCAGCATCCGGACCACTACAAGAAATATCCATTCAACGAGTTTTATACCGACTGGGGGCCTGGCGGACAGTGGGGGTTAGTGAAATCGTACAAGATTTATGCGGCGGGGACTCCGCCGGGCGGCGGCAGCGGAGTGATTGTCGACATCATCGTTAATGACCGTGCCGAGCACGCTCGCGTTTGGGTGGAGAAGTCGGACAAGACCATGAGCTTTTCGCCGTATTAGCTGTTAGCCTTTAGCTCTTAGCTTGTGAATTGTCCGCGCCACCGCAGGTAGCCGCCCTAGCGTTTCGCGAAATACCTTAGGCCGCTGTGGCCAACTGCTCCAGCGCCTTTTGAAGGGATGCTTCGTCGCCAACGTGTGCGCATCTTCTTGCGCGATCGATCTGGCGCATGAGACCGCAGAGCACTTTTCCCGGACCGACTTCGACGAAAGTCTGTACCCCGCTTGCCATTAGCAGTCGCATGGACTGATCCCATTTCACAGAGCCCGTGACTTGACGGATCAGAGCGTCGCGGGCCGGGTCGAAATCGCTGATGAGTTTCGCGTCCACGTTCGAGACCACGGGAAACACTGGCTTGTGAAACGTTAGCGCATTCAAATCGGCTTCCAGACGGTCTTGGGCGGGCTTCATTAGCGAACAGTGGAATGGTGCGCTCACGGTCAGCAGCTGGGCACGCTTGGCCCCGCGTTGGTTGGCGAGTTTCGCGGCGCGCTCGACGGCGGCGGCATGCCCTGAGATTACAATTTGCTGGGGCGAGTTGAGGTTGGCCGGATCGCAGACTTCGCCCTGGGCTGCGTCGTGGCATACAGCGGTAACTTTTTCTACATCCATGCCGAGGATGGCTGCCATCGCGCCCATGCCCACGGGCACGGCCTCCTGCATGTACTTGCCGCGGTGTCGGACGGTGCGGACGGCGTCAGCGAAGCTGATCGTGCCGGCCGCTACGTGGGCAGAATATTCGCCGAGGCTGTGGCCAGCGACATAAGCCGGCCTTGGCATGCGGCCCTCCAGCACACGCAAGGCTGCGATTGAAGCCGTCAGGATCGCCGGCTGCGTCACCTCGGTCAGGCGAAGCTGCTCTTCCGGCCCTTCAAAGCATAGCTGCGAGAGCTTATAGCCGAGAGCCTCATCCGCTTCCTCAAACGTCTGGCGCGCGATTGGATATTTCTCAGCCAGGTCCTTGCCCATTCCGACCGCCTGCGAGCCTTGGCCGGGGAACAGGAAGGCGAGGGCGCCTGAAGAAACCTTGTTCTCTGTCATCAGTTTGCTTGTGTAACTTCGGCTTCCAGCGGCTTGAGATGCGGGACAGCGAGTCCGCGTTCGATGGCATCGTTGATCTTGCGCTGGGAAAATTCCGCGGCCACGCGCAGTGCGTTCTTGATGGCATTGGTATTCGACGAGCCATGCGTGATGATGCACACGCCTTTCAGGCCTAACAGTGGCGCTCCACCATATTCGGTGTGATCGATGCGCTTCTTGAAATCGCCGAAGGCGCTGCGTGAGAGCAAATAGCCTACTTGACGCGTGATCGTCGCCTTGAGTGATTCCTTGAGAGCGGTGCGGACGAGATTGGCAACCCCCTCGGAAATCTTCAGCGCGACATTGCCCACAAATCCGTCAGCCACGATGACATCCACGTGGCCATTGAAGAGGTCGCGGCCCTCAACGTTGCCCACAAAATTTAGCGGGAGCCGCCTGAGCAACTGGAATGACTCACGGGTCAGATCGTTGCCCTTAGTCTCTTCCTCGCCGATGGAGAGCAGTCCCACGCGGGGATCACGCGTCCCGAACATTGAGCGGAAATAAATCTCGCCCATTACGGCGAACTGTTCGAGATTATGGGGCTTGCAATCGACGTTGGCGCCGACGTCGAGCAAGATGGCCGCAGTTCCTGGAGCAGTCGGGAAAACCGCCGCAAGTGCTGGACGGTCGACGCCGGGCAGTGCCCCCAGCACCATCTTGGCCGTGGCCATGGCCGCGCCGGTATTCCCGGCGGTGACGAAGCCCGAGGCGCGACCTTCGCGGACCAGCCGAAGCCCCACGCGCATGGATGAATCACGCTTGGTGCGGACGGCTTGCGCCGCCTTGTCGTGCATGGTGATGACTTCGCTGGCATGAATGATTTCGATGGGCAGGCGCGAGGCCGCGCGGTGACGCGTGAGTTCGGCTTTCAGGATGTTTTCCGGACCGACCAGCAGCACACGCGCGCCATATTGGCGCGCCGCTTGTATCGCGCCCTCGACCTCAGGCTTGGGCGCACGGTCAGAACCCATCGCATCCAGCGCGATCACGCTAGGCATGTTTAACGAGAGAAACTCGGTGGTTTAGCTGGCTTCTTCCACGTCCAGGACTTCGCGTCCCTTATAGTAACCGCATTTTGGGCAGGCGCGATGCGGCATCTTTTTTTCGTGGCAGTTGGGACATTCGGAAAGGGAGTGACCCTTAAGAGCGTCGTGAGCGCGCCGGGTTGAGGTGCGCCTTTGGGAGTGTCGCCGTTTAGGATTTGGCATGGTTGTGAATTCCTCTCGCCGCGGAGATTTCTACGCCGCGGCCAAAATCGTAGCATCAATTTGGGAAAATCAATCTAGTGATCCAGCCTATCGCGGATTTCCTTTAGTGCTTCCCACCGCGGATCTTCGACCGGAACAGCACAGGAGCAAGCTTCCTGGTTCAGGTTCTTGCCGCAATGCGGGCAGAGACCCTGGCAGTTTTCGCGGCAGACTACTTTCAACGGCAGCGCGAGTAAAACCTGCTCGCGCAAAACGTCCTCCAGCAAAATTCCCTGACCTTCATAATAGCCGATCTCCGCCTCGGCATCGGTGACGGAAAGCTCGTCCCGTCCGGCATCGACCCCGAGGGGACGATAGAGCAGTTCAAACTGCCGGATTACATCCTGTGTTACCGGCTCAAGACAGCGCGCGCAACTCTGTTCCAAAGTTGTGCTAAGTCGGCCCCGGACGCGGATGTCTTTTATTATCTTATGCTTGCCGTGATGCTCTTCGACGACTTCGGCGCGTCCGCTAGTATTTAGGGGCGTGCACTGGCGGAAATCGCTACCCAGATCGATGACATCGGGCTGGAACTCCTCCGTAAAGTCGACCGCATGGAGTTCTAATTCTTTGATGTCGAGGAACATGACAGATTCCGTACCTTCGCCGAGCGGGGCGCGCAAAGCACGCGTAAGTACTGCAAGAACCTAGGTTTAAGAATAAAGCGCAGCTGAAACAGTGTCAAGGAAAGCAGTGCTGGCAGCAGGAATCCATTCCACCATCCCTTTAACGCTTCAGAATTCGTACGACTCCGGAGTCAAGGCTTCTTCTTCCAAAGGAATCGCTCACCTCACAGCTACGCCGGCATCGAGAACAAACATCTTTTGGGCAGAGGTCGCCAATGTTTTGTGTACAGGAGTCTGTCGCCACAGATGGTCGTCGCTGATCGCTGAACAAACTGCATCCCACATGAGAAGGCGTGACTTCCCCACCGTGCCTTCGTTGATGTTGTTTTCCGAGGCCCTCGAAATCGCGCTCACGCAAGGACCGGAGCGTGTATGACGCTTGTATGTGGCTTTGGCCGTCCCGTCCAAGACCCACCGCCGATGAGCGGTTAGCCAATGCGCTGGCTGCGCGCCTGCCTGTCAAATGGCTGGGTGCGATCTGATCTCTTTCCGATGCCCCGGTTTGCTAGCTCAGGATTGGCAACGCGCGAATTCTTTTTTTAGTCGCGGTGTAGATCGCGTTGCATAGTGCGGGCGCCAGAGGCGGAAGGGAAGGCTCGCCGATTCCGGTCGGTGGTTCCGTGCTGCTCACGGAGTAGACCTCGACTGCGGGAGACTCTTCCATGCGTAGCGGAGCATAGTCATCAAAGTTTCCTTGCACAACGCGGCCTTTCTCGATGGTGATCTTGGCGCGCAGCGCATTGCATAGTCCGTAAACGATTCCGCCCTGAATCTGCTGCTGGAGAATGCCGGGATTGACCACTTGCCCGCAATCCACCGCGGCGATGACACGCTCGACGCGCGGCTGATCCTTTTGCATCGCGATCTCGACAACTTCTGCCATGTACGAAGAGAAGCATCCGAAGCAGGCGATCCCGCGATAGCGTCCCTCGGGTAGCGGCTTGCTCCAGGCAGCCTTTTCCGCCGCAAGTTGCAATACTGCGCGCATGCGGGCGGGGTGCCACGTGTTGGTGAAGAATGGGATGTCCTGATCCTTGGCCAGCAAGTGAAGCCGGTACTCGAGAGGATCTTTTCCCGCCGCTTCAGCCAGTTCATCGACAAAACTCTCGCTGGCAAATGCGACTTGCAATGCGTAAACGGAGCGCATCCATCCCAGCGGAACCGGCGTCTCTGTCATGACATATTCAACCGAGGCATTCGCAATGGGATAGATCAGGGCTGCTTCGTCGGGGAGGTCGGGATCAACTCCGTTCGGTGTTGGCGAACCTTTTTGTCCGCTAATGGACGGTGCGATGATGCGATGGGTAAAGGCAACCGGCCAACCCTCTCCATCGAGCACGGCGTTTAACTGGTGCCAACTAGCGGGACGATAGGTGGAGAAGCGCATGTCGTCTTCGCGCGTCCACAGCACTTGCACCGGACCGTTGATCGCTTTCGACACCAGCGCCGCCTCAACCGCATAGTCGTGCTCGAGACGGCGGCCAAAGCCTCCCCCGATCAGAGTGATGTTGACCTTGACTTGATCGGGATCAAGTCCGATAGCCTGGGCCACAGAGTCGCGGCAATCTTGCGGTACCTGGGTCGGAGCCCATAGTTCGCACTTCGATCCTTGATAGTGCGCCGTACAGTTGCCCGGCTCCATGGGGGCGTGTGCCATGAAGGGTAGTTCGTACTCGGCGGAGATGCGGCGTCCGGATGGCTTGGAAACGTCACCAGCCGAATAAAGGCTCGCGCCCTTCTTCGATACAGCTTGCTTCAGCGACGCCATGACCGAAGCGGTGGTGAGGTCCTTATTCGGGCCATCGTCCCAAGTGGCGTTCAGTGCGCGCCGACCTTCCATCGCACCCCAAACCGAATCGGCCACGATGGCGACTGCGGAGTCGCTCGTCTTGCCCACGTAGCTAACGCCGGGAATCTTCTTCGATTGCTTATCGTCGAAGTTCGTAAGCTTGCCTCCAATGGTCGGACAGCGGGATAACACGGCATACTTCATGCCCGGCAAACGAAAGTCGATGCCGAATATCGCCTCCCCCTTTACCTTGGCAGGCGTGTCGATCCGCGCGAGAGACTTTCCGACAATCTTGTAGTCCTTGCTTTGCTTGAGAGGGGCGTCGGTGGGAATCGGGAGCGTAGCGGCTTTGCTGACGAGGTCCCCGTAACTCAAGCGCCGTTTCGAAGGCGTATGAACGATGCTGCCATTCTCCGCGGCACAGGCGGAGCGCGGAACTCCCCAGGTGAGCGCCGCGGCCGAGATCAGCATTTCTCGCGCTGCGGCGCCAGCTTTGCGCATCGGATCCCAGGTGGTGCGGACGCTCGCGCTGCCGCCAGTGCCCTGATCGCCGTAGAGCGTGCTGGCTCCCGCCTGCTCAATCTCGATTTGTTTCCAATCGGCTTCGAGTTCCTCGGCAAGAATCATGGGCAATGCAGTGCGCACGCCCTGGCCCATCTCGGAGCGCGCGACCACGATAATGACTTTGTTCTCCGGAGTGATGCGCAAGAAGGCGTTCGGTGAGAATACTTCTGCGTTGGAGGACGATCCGTGCGGAAGATAAAATCCGATGACCAGGCCGGCGCCGGCGGCGGCCCCAACGGTGAGAAAACTTCGGCGGGAAAGCGGACTCATCGCGCACCTCGCTCATTCGCAGCACGGTGAATCGCCAACCGAATCCGCTCGTAGGTTCCGCAGCGACAGATGTTTCCGTTCATGCCTTGCGTGATCTCGTCGTCAGTGGGATGGGGCGTCTTCGCGAGCAGCGCCGCCGCGGCCATGATCTGTCCGACCTGGCAGTAGCCGCATTGCGGGACTTCCTCGGCAATCCAGGCCTGCTGGAGAGGATGCAGACCATTAGCCCCAAGTCCCTCAATCGTCATGACGGTCTTGCCTGCGACCTGGGACACGGGGATGGAACAGGAGCGAACGGCGGCTCCGTCCACATGCACCGTGCAGGCGCCGCAGAGACCTGCGCCACAGCCAAACTTGGTTCCTGGGAGCTCCAGGGTGTCACGCAAGACCCAGAGCAGCGGAGTCTCAGGCGCGACGCTGACTTGCTTTTCGCTTCCGTTAACGCGGAGTGTGATGTCTGCCATGTTGGTCCTGAGGTGACTTGTAACCAGAGACAAACATCCTACTCAACAATGAAGAAAAGTGGAATGGGTAGAGCGGAGCTCGCATGGCGAGAGGGTACCGATTCTTGGGCGGCGACCGGTACTCGAAAGCTTAGGCAACGAGTGTGGTGGTGCGCGGATTTTTGAGCCTCGAAGCCTTACGCTGGAAACTACTTCAGCTCTGACAACTTCTGTGTGGCCAGCTGCGCGGCCTCGCCGCTCGGGTTGTCTTTCTTGATCTGCTCGTAAATCCGCTTGGCGTCGACGGGTTGATTCGAAGCCTGGTAGAGTTCGGCCAACTGGAGTTGGGCCGTGACTTTGCTCACCGACGCGGTGGGCTTTGCCATTAACTGCTGGTAGATCTCGACTGCCTCTTTTGTGCGCTTGCGATTGCCGTAAAGCGAGGCTAGAGCCAACTTGGCCACGGACGCGAGTTCGCGGTTTCCGGAGGAAGCGACGTCCTTGAAATTCCGTTCGGCCGCGGAATTGTCGCCCGTATCGGCTGCGGTCACACCCAGAAAGTAGCGAGCCATATCAGATGTGCGGGTGTGAGGATACTTGTCAACGATCGTCTGGAACTGTTTCTTGGCCGCGTCAGCCCGCTCCTTCGGCGAGGCGAAACTAGGAGAGTCGGGCTGGGCGGGCACCCCAGCGGGACGAAGCGGCGTATTCATAGTTCGCACGGCCTGCGTGAACTCGAGACCCGCCTTTTCGTCTTGCGTGCTGAGGTAGTACCAGCCGCCTAGTCCAACCGCCAGAATGAGCACAACGGCGACGCCGGCCATGAGCAGGGTCGAGCGGTGTTCAACGGTCCAATGGGCTGTGTTCTCGGCGGCCCTGATGGTGACTCGGCTAAATGCGTCCTGTTTCAGTTGACGGCGGGTTTCTGCGCGCACGGACTTCCCTTCTAGTAGTAGCGATGGAGGGTTGACTAATATGACGAACTATTAGTCTAACAGGCAGAAAATCAGGGCGTCAAAAAGGAAGCGGTCACTCGACTCATGGACAAAAGCAAAAAGGCTGCCATCACCCGCAGCCTTGCTCGTCCCTCTGACGACCTCACCGCGGAGCTTCTTCCAGCAATCCCTGTTCGAGCTTTTCCTGGCATTCGATGCAGTGGCGTGTCCAGGGCACCGCTTCCAGGCGCTTGGCGTTGATCTCCTTGCCGCAGTGGATGCACTCGCCGAAGCTGCCCTCGCGGATGCGCAGCAGCGCCTTTTCCACCATCTGCAACAGCTGCCGCTCGTTGTTGCTCTGGGTGAAGAGAAATTCCTTGGTGTAAGAGCTGGCAGCACGATCGGCAATGTCCTGCGCGGTGTCTTCGTCCGCGGAGCGACCATCCTGCTGAGTGCGCGTTACTGTGCGGCGCAGCTCCTGTTGTCGGGTTTCCAGCCGTTTCTTAAATGATTCCAACTTCTTCTTATCCATAAATCACTTCATGGCCCGCTTGCCTACAGAGCC
>Ga0137418_10000256_pt1 | contig 45492 bp, 34 predicted proteins | sample CZODoug3_1_2_16f_FD_122242 | JGI IMG/M metagenome (GOLD analysis project Ga0137418, IMG submission 122242) | Vadose zone soil fungal communities from Angelo Coast Range Reserve, California, USA - CZODoug3_1_2_16fungal (Hybrid Assembly) | ecosystem: Environmental > Terrestrial > Soil > Vadose...
GGTGATGCTGCTGGTCGGGCTGCAGGGCTCGGGAAAGACCACCACCGCAGCGAAGCTGGCGCGCCGCTTGAAGCTCGTGACGGGGCCGTTGGGCCGGGCAAATTATTAGAGCAATTATTTGGAGCAGATGCGCAAGTCGTGTTGACCCTCATTTGCGGCGATAACTACGCCGTGGAAAATCAGGAATTGATGATTGAGTCTGCATTGGAGAAGGTGCGCGAAGCCAATGCCGAGTTGCTTGTCGCCGGTCCTTGTTTTTTGGCTGGACGCTATGGCATGGCCGCCGGCTCGCTTTGCGCGGCGGTGCAAGCGAAGATCGGCATACCGGTGATCACGGGGATGGCGCGGGAAAATCCGGGCGCCGATCTGTATCGTGAGAGCTTGTTCATCATCGACAGCTGTGACAGTGCGGCGAAGATGCGAGAGGTGCTGACTAAGATGGCTCGGCTTGCCGAGAAGCTCATCCGCAACGAGCCTATCGGTTCTCCCAAGGAGGAAGATTACATTCCACGCGGATTGATTCGCGACGAATTCGTCGAAAAGACCGCTGCCGAGCGGCTGGTTGATATGGTATTGGCGAAAGCCAAAGGCAAAGCGTTCGAATCAGAAATGTCACCGACGACGTTTCGGCCGGTGTCGATGCCTCCCGGTGTGAGCGACCTGCGAAAAGCGAAGCTCATGCTGATTACCGACGGCGGGCTGGAATTCGAGCGCGTGCCGACCGGCTACAAGGGCAGCCTTCAGGAGGTATGCGTTTAGTCTATGCGGCGCTGAGGCGTCGCTCGACGATGCAGTGGGCATTGACTTTCTTCCTCAGCGGCTAAAGCCGCGGATATCATGCAACGTTTACGGCACGCCTGAACCCGTTCCCGATACGAATGGTGCGGCCTCCCCAGGCCGCCGGAATACCGAGATAAGAATCGTGACTCGCTCCCCGGCGTTCCGAACACGCGTACAGTTCCGGAGTTGGGTCAACATCATCGCACGCCGAGCGCTTCCGGCCTACTTTTTAGTCACATCTCCGGTCCATGCCTGCGATCCGGCAGGCGAGACTGGCGGTAACGCCGTCTTCTGGCTGATGCCTTCGCCTTCGACCACGCTGTAGATGAAGTCGGCGGGGACGTCGTGCAGGGTTTCAGTTTCGCCGTTGGGCCAGCGGATGGAAACTTCGGTCATTTTGTGGTTGGCTCCGAGACCGAAGTGCAGGCGCAGATCATTCTGTGAGAGATAGCTGGCGCCGCCGCGTACTTCGCTGAACTGAACCAGGTCCCCTGCTTTCACCGTGAGTCGCGCGCCGATGGCAGCCTTGTTGCTTTTCGTTCCGATGAGCTTGAACAGCACGCGATGGTTGGGGCTTTGGTTGCGGTTCAATAACAGAGATGGTGGCGCTCCGACATTGAGAATGACGATGTCCAGGTTTCCGTCATGGTTGACGTCTCCGAATGTGGCTCCGCGACGCGCCTCCGGCGGCATGTTTGCGAGCGTCTGCGAAACATCGTCGAAAGTTCCATCACGATGATTGCGGAGCAGCACCATGGGCTGACGATAGGGAGTGCCGCCGGGAATTGTGTCCACCTGGGGATAGACATGGCCGTTGGCGATGAACAGATCGAGCCAGCCGTCATTGTCCATATCGAAGAATGCGGTGCCCCATCCCACGAGCGGATAAGTCGGCCTCATCACTTTGGAACGGAGACTTACGTCGGAGAATTCATCTTTCCCGGCGTGATACAGCGCGGCACCTTGCTCGATGAAGTTGGTCACGATCATGGAGAGACGGCCTTCGTGCAGATAGTCTCCCCAATCCACACCCATCGAGCCTTGCTGCACACCATCGCTGCTCAACGCGATGCCCGAGAGCAGGCCCACGTCTTCGAAGGTGCCATCGTGTTTGTTGCGATAAAGAAAGTTCGGACCGGCATCATTGGCTACGTACAGATCAGGCCAGCCGTCGTTGTCATAGTCGCCCCAAGTGGCGCCTAGCCCGTAGTAGTGGTTCGGGTCGTCGACTCCGGCTTTTTTTGAGACCTCTTCAAAGGTGCCGTCGCCCCTGTTATGGAAGAGTAAGTCAGACTCGCCGGGCAAGCCCCAGGGGCCACACTGCACCAGCACGCCCTTGAAGCGGCAGAATCGAGGATCGCTGCCGAGTTCGGGCAACTTGTCGATATCGACGTGCACGTAGCGAGAGACAAAAAGATCGACCTTGCCGTCGCGGTCGTAGTCGGCCCAGGCCGCTCCGGTGCTGAAGCCTCCGCCGGCTACGCCTGCTTTATCCGTGACCTCTTCAAATTTGCAGCTGCCGAGGTTGTGGTAGAGAGCATTGCCGCCGAATCCGGTTACGTAAATGTCTTGAAGACCGTCATTGTCGTAGTCGGCCACGGCGACGCCCATGCCCCAGCCTTTGCGAGTGAGGCCCGCGGATTTGGTGATGTCCGTGAACTTGAGATCGGAATCCTGGTGGTAGAGCGTGATCAGGGGATCGCCACCGTGACGGTAGCGATCAACGGTGGACCCGTTCACGGTGACGATGTCGAGTTTACCGTCATTGTCGCAGTCCATCAGGCCGATGCCTCCGCTCATGGACTCGACAATGTAACGCTTGTCCGCTGAGGAAATGTGCGAAACGGTCAGGCCGGCTTTCTGGGCGACGTCTTCGAATTGGGGAACGGGTGATTGCAGAGCGGGTGACTGCTGGGCCTGAGACTTGGGAGGAACTGCGTTTATCGCGGCTTTTGCGGGAGTCGTCTGAGCTAGCGAGGTTGCAGTGCACAACAACGCCACCCACGAACAGAGCTGGGTTCGGAGGGAAGAAGTCCGCATAGATGGGGAAGTTTCCGATTATACAGGCGCGCAAGCTCTTGCCTTGAGCTGCGGGGGCTCCGGGGTGCGCTGATCGCGCGTGAAGCTGATCCCGCCTGCGATTTGAATTGCGGAGAGCTCTGCCGCATTTCTATGCTGCGGGCTCGTGTAGCAGCGAGCTGATCGAGGTAATCAGTTGGTTCATGACGCTTTCCGTCTTGGACACGACGCATTGAATCCCGGCGGCTAGAGCATCTCTGGTAAGTGCATCGTTGACGTACATGGTGAACATTACCATGGGTGTGGCGGGAGCGATTTCCTTGATACGCCGCGCCGCTTCTAACCCGTTCATTACCGGCATCGACAGATCGAGGATGACCAAGTCTGGAAGCAGTTCTTTGACTTTCTCAATGGCAACCGCGCCATTCGGCGCCTCGGCACAAACCTTCCAGTTGGGATTCTGCTCGATCCAACGCCGCAGGGCTCGGCGCATCATGGGACTATCGTCGACGATAAGGATCTTGCTGGGCACGCAGCCAACCTTTCGAATGCCTCGGGTTGCCTTGGGCAGGTTGCAGGCCGGGCCATCGAGGCGCGGAGGCGGTCGGCTACTCCACAAAAGGCAGAGGATACTGTCACTTTAAGCTTGCTGTCGTTGTTTCCCCAATACAGGGTTTACCGTACGCTAGCGCACATAATGATTGACGGGTGCGCCAATACAGTCAAAAATGCCCAAAGTTATCGGTCGATGGCGGGCACAGGCTTGCGTGTTTTCCAATCATTTCGTGTCATTTGCTGTCACTTAGAAGGCATGTGGCGAATGGAGACCCGGCCATAACTTGGCCGGCAGCATACCACAAATGAACCGAGAAGTGTTCGATGTCATACACAATTTACCCGATTGGCAGGTAGCGCCGCCTCCCTTGAAAATCAGCAAGACTTGTCTCTGGCCGGACGGTTGGGGGTGGGTGCTTGTTCGATGCTGATCTGGTCCGGAGCCTGTGCAAGAAAATTGTCGACGAGACAGACCCCGACAAGAACGCCGATCTGCTGTCTTTGCTGCATGCAGTGATCAAGGATGATCAAGAGGAAGTCCGCCTGAGAGCTCTTTTCCTGGTTAAGAAGTATGGCCACGCTTTTGATGATTTGAAGCGCGCGGCTTAGCGCGGCCCGAGACCGGGGTGTCCTCAATATTTGCGTGGCGAGTCGTCGGATGGGCGGGACGGGTTCGGCGGCTTTCTCGACTCGATCTTGCGTGCGTAGCATTCCTGGTGAACGGCTTCCGCATTGCTGTCAGTCTTGCTGGTTTCAAGCTCCACAGGTTTGCCGCAGATCGAACATAAGGGAGTGGGTGTAGGCTTTGTCACAGCAGTTCGTCTGCTTGCGGCGGACGAGGATAAAGTTTAGCGAGTGGGCAGACAATGGCAAGTCCCGACAGTGCATTGCTGGGTGTTCAGACGCTGTCCGCAATTATCAATGCAATGTCAGGACACTCCCTGCGACCCCACCGGGAGGTTTGGTATATGAATCGCAGACGCTAGAATACTGTTTATCCTCTAGTCATTATGGCTAGTAATTATGGCGGTGGAGGAGTAATCTGAAATTGTCTCTTCCGCATCTTTCCGCCGTACCCTCCTTTGGAGACGGTCCCTTGCGAAATCAGATAGCGTTTACGCTGCGCAAGGAGCCGTTATGCCTACCCCTATTTATCGGAATCGTCCGAAGACCGACGGGCACGGTCCCCCCACGATCGACGGAAGTTCAGTTCACAATGAGCTTTTGCTGAACCTGCCCACCAAAGAATGGGCTGCAATATTCTCCAAGCTGGCCTTTCTACCGAACCGAATTCACGACGTGCTGCACGAAGCGGGAGAACCGATCTTGTTCGCTTATTTCATCAACAGCGGGCTGGCCTCGGTTCTGAGCGTGCTGGCAGATGGGAAGAGCGTAGAAGTTGGCTTGACCGGGAAGGAAGGCTTTGTCGGTCTTCCGCTGATCGTTGGTCTGAAAAGCAGCCCGACCCGTGTCGTCATACAAATTGAAGGCAGCGCATTCAGAATAAGCGCAGCGGTGCTGATCCAACTGCTGGGACAGTGTCCGACCTTGGAGAAAAGGCTGCAGCGCTATGTTCAGATCCTCGCCATGCAGGCGACCCAGGTTGCGGCCTGCAATCGAGTCCACGAAGTCGACGAAAGGCTGGCGCGGTGGCTGCTGATGTCCCAGGACAGGATCGGATCCAGCAGCGTGCCTTTGACCCAGGAGTTCCTGGCTCACATGCTGGGAACGCGCCGCTCCAGCGTGACCGTGGCTGCAGGCGTCCTGCAAAAAGCGGGACTGATCACTTACAAGCGCGGGCACGTCAAAATTGAGGACCGAGCCGGGCTGGTCGATGCGTCCTGCGAGTGCTACGACTCGATGTTACGGCAGGCGAGTTTCTGGCAGACCGAATTGGAATAGCTTTTGTCGGATGGCGCACCAACCGGCGTCCGTTGGCGGGCAGACTCAACCATTCATAACTTCTAGCATTCCGACCAGGAGGTCGCCAATGGCGCCCCGGGACTCGGCTCTAACATCAACCTCCTTTCCGCCCCAGCGTTTTCCGAAGTGGCAGCGCTGAGTCTGCTTTGTTGGAAACGGACAAGAGTGTGCTGTTCACGCGCGTGGAAGTGGCGGAGGCGGCAATGCTTACTCGTCGTGATGCGCTGGAGCACGATTCAAGTAGTCAGACAGAGCGAGGTGCGATTGAAGACGCCTTAGTCAAACTTCGTGTTCTGAAGAGAGACCGGTTGCATTTCGGCGACGCTGAACAGGAATGCGGCTTTTTCGCCGAGGCTTTTGATTAAAAAAGAGCTGTACGGGCGATTTGTACGATTGGCGGGCTGATTATTCCCACGTACTCCTGAACTCGGGGAAGACCGGACGCGTCGGTAAAGCAAGAAAGATCATCAAACGCGTGTCAGCTCTCATCTTCTTCCATTTTTGCATCTTTACGCATCGAGCCCGAGTGGGGAAGCGCTTGGGATTTTGACTTCGTGGCATGTTAAGGAGCGCAATGCTCAATAAGCCTGCTCTCTCCCGGGGGAAGTCCGACGGCAAAGCCGCGCCCATGGTCGATGGAGCTCTGGTCAGCAATGAGCTTCTGCTCAACCTGCCGCCGGAGGATTGGGAGTCAGTATTCTCGGAGTTAAGCTCGGTGCAGCTGAGAACTCACGAGGTGCTGCACGAGTCTGGCGAACCAATCAGGTTTGCCTATTTCCTGAATAGCGGCCTGGCCTCAGTGTTGAGCGTGTTGTCAGACGGCAAGAGTGTGGAGGTAGGATTGACCGGCAAGGAAGGCTTTGTTGGTTTGCCGCTGGTCGTCGGCCTCAGCACGAGTCCGACACGCACCGTGGTTCAGATCGAAGGTGTGGGGTTCCGGGTGAGCGCGGCAGGCCTGATGAAGATTCTCCGCCGATCCGAAACGTTAGCGCAGAGACTGCAACGCTACGTGCAAGTCCTGTCCATGCAGGCATCGCAGGTGGCGGCTTGCAACCGCATCCACGAAGTCGATGAGCGGCTGGCGCGCTGGTTGCTCATGTGCCAGGATCGCATCAATTCTGATACCGTCCCTCTCACCCAGGAGCTCCTGGCCCATATGCTGGGAACGCGCCGCTCCAGCGTGACGGTGGCTGCGGGCACCTTACAAAAGGCGGGCCTCATCACCTACAAGCGAGGGAACGTCAAGATTGAAAGTAGAGAGAATTTGAAGGATGCAGCCTGTGAGTGCTACGAAGCCATGCAGCGGCAGAGCAGGAACTGGCTGAGCGAATCGAATAACTCCGTGCGGTAGCGCACTGCAGTGCGTTAGCCGGCAGGCAGACGCGTGAAAACTTCTTTTGGTAGTTTGGTGAAAGCAGCCCTCCCCCGTTGAAAGAAGTGAGAGACGTTGCAATGGTAAAAACCTGTCCGCGTCAGACCGCCAGTTGTAATCCGCCACTTCGTCGCTCGATTGAGGACTTCCTGGACGTGCAGGTGCACTCTTGCCTTGGCGGGATCAGCGGGCTCGAATTGTGGCGCCGGCATGGTTCCTGTCGACACCACGTTCTATCTTTTGGAAGGCGCTCAAGCGTGGAACATCCTGCTGCCCCCCATGTGACCCAAACGGGGCACTTCCATGAGGCAGCGGGCAAAAGCTCTCCTCACTCAGTAGCTTGAGAAAAGCCATTGCCCGGAGAAACGCCGGTCAAAGAGATCAAGCGCGCGATCAAACCGCTGAATCAAACCGCGGTACTTCGGCCACTCAGAAGGTTGATGATCAGAACCACGACCGCCAGCACGAGCAGTATGTGAATGAATCCTCCCAGTGTGTACGAACTGACCAATCCGAGCAGCCACAACACCAGAAGAATCACGAAAATTGTCCAAAGCATAAAAAACCTCCTTGAAATCGATCTCAGCTTCTTTGGCCTCGGTCTCCCAACCTCCACAACCTCGAAAACCGCCGACACCGTTCGCATCAAGAAACGTCCGGCCCCACACGCAGAGGGCCGCCGCAAATGATGGTCGGTTATCGGCAGGCGAATGTCGATACGCGGAAGCGTGTACAGCGATCAGGGTGTCACCCTACTGAGGCACGGGTTAATCTGCAGCGCCAAGGTTTAACTGAGGTATTAGCTGGAGACACTCTCACTGGAATAAAAGGACTTTATGGACGTATAATTTCCACACACGCGGAAAGCTAAGGAAACCCCTGATAATCCCAGTAGTGAGGTCACCCTCGATGGTCTTTCAACGGTTCTTCATAGTCCTGGTGTTGTTTGCTGCACTCCCAGTCGCTCTGTTGGGCCAGGCTCAGAGCACTGCCAAACCCAAGCCCCACGTGGTGGTAGTCGGCGTAAACGGCATGGAGTTGGACGTCATTCGGCCCTTGCTGTTGGAAGGCAAGATGCCAAACCTCTCCAGCGTGATCAAGAAGGGGGCTTATGGCAAGCTGCGGACTGTCTCCGCTCCCAATTGCCCGCGCGTGTATAGCACTTTTTTCACCAGCACGAAACCTGAGGAACACGGGGTTACGGGCTTCGTTGTGGGCGGCATCACGGCCAACACCAATATGTTGAAGCAAGAGCCTATCTGGTCCATGCTGTCAAAGAACGGCGTGACTGTGGGCATGGCCAATGTGCCCGCCACGTTTCCGGTTATGCCGGTGAATGGCTACATGATCAGCGGCATGCTGACCCGCGGGAAAAACTGTGAAGACGGCGTGCTTTGTGCGCCCAAGTTATCGGAAGTGCAGGGCGGCGACGCGGTTTATCCCCCTGCCATGAAGGCGGAGTTGCTGAAGAACGTGGGGGACTTTTACATTGACTGCGAGCGCATGCCATCGGCCGCGGATCTGAAAGGACACGAAACTGAGGCCATCGATGCTTGGCTGAATAAAGTCCAGCTCATTCGCGACCAGCAGACGCAACTTTTCGACTACCTGCTGACCCGTCATCCCAAGGAATTCACCTGGTTGGGCCAGTCCTGCGAGGACCGGACCGGGCACTGGCTGTATCCGATTGCGCCTTATAACGCCGGCTACAATCCCAAGGTCAATGCCGTGCGGACGGAGGCCTTCCCCGATCAATACATCGCCTTCGACAAAGTTCTGGGCGCGGTCCTGAAGCACGTCGACGACAACACCTACGTGATCATCGTTTCCGATCATGGGATCAAGCCGCTGCGCGAGTTCGAAGAGACCGATCCGCACGCCCACATGGACCACGAGAAAACTACGCCGGTGGTGGCGAAACACGACTTCGCCGACGGGGACGACGTACCCGGATCGTTCTTTGCCATGGGCCCTGGTATCAAGCACGACCTGCGTCTGATGGGGTTTGAGGCCTCGGTGTATGACCTCGCGCCTACCATCCTGCACATCTACGGCATTGAGCAACCTGCGCAGATGCGCGGCCATGTACTGAGCGAGATTTTCGAGAATTCGGACAAGGCCATCGCAAAGAAGTAGATCGGGCGGCAACGGCACTCCATTCCTCGTGTCTTGGCGAGCGCTAGTTCGACTTCCCTACGGCCGGTTGGCGCTCGCTTTATTCCTGCTTTTCTGCGTCATGGTAATCCCCTGCCACGCCCAGGGCCGCGATGCAGTTTGCAGCCATGGCAGTGGCAATTTCGAAGCCCGGTTCCACACCGGAGTAAAGCTGCGGTTGGGAGCGGCAAGAAAAACTGCAACCGGACTCGCGACACGGGTCTGTGCAGCAACGCTCAGTTGGAACAAGCAAGAGATAATCGTTACGACCGGGGCCTCGCAGCTTGATGTGGATGCATTTGGCGCGGACCTGGGCCTCGGTGTTCCAGTTGTCACGTTCCAGGTGAAGCAGTCCGAGACCGAGTGCTGCATGGCATACCAGATTTATTCTCTTCACAAGCCCCCTGGCTTGCTGCGCGCAATTGCCGGTGGAGGCTTCTTCAGCGCGTCGGACACAGATCTGGACGGTCGCGTCGAGATCTGGACAGACGATGCCGCTGCGGTGGATGGCTTCGAGAACTTGGTTGGAGGCGAACTGGACTTCGCGCCAACCATCGTGCTCCGCTTCGAGCGCAACCACTTGCTCGACGTAAGTTCTGAATTCCGGATTGATTTTGACGAAAAAATCGCAAAGCTCAGGGCGGAGCTTGATTCGCAGGACCTGCGCGATTTCAAAAACAGTGATGGCAAATTGGCTTCCACTTCCCGCTTTTCGGCAGAGCAGCTACACCGTTTGCGGGGCGTGAAAATCAAGGTACTAGAAATCGCCTGGTCTTACCTCTATAGCGGTCGTGAGCCAGAGGCATGGCTCTCGCTCGCTGACATGTGGCCTGACTCCGATGTGCAGCGCCTGCGGACAGCGATGCTAGACGTCCGTGCTCACGGGATTCATGCCCAGGTGGATGGGACATCCTCTGGGGTTTCGGCTGGCCGGAAAAAACGCGCGATGGTTTTCGATACCACGAACAGAAAGTCGGAGCGGAGCAAATCTGAAATCGTCCCGCCGCAACCGATTCTGCTGCGGCGGCCCGCGCCGCTGGCTTCGGAGCAGGATTTGACAGACTCTGAGTTGCTCCTAGATCTGCTGATCGATTCTGCCGGAAAAGTTCGATCCGTCGAACCGGCGGGAAACACTAAATCCGCAGACCCGGACCTGCTCAAGGCGGCGACAGGATGGAAGTTTGTTCCCGCTTTCCAGGACGGTCGTGCCGTCGCTAGTCGCCTTCGGCTAGCCGTATCCGCGAAACACTAGTCTCTCACCAACGAGGAGGTATGAGGATTCGAGGCGCCAGAACTATGTTTTGCCACGCAGTAGCTTGGCCCGCGCTTCGGCCTGCTCCGCTTCCACTTTCTTTCCCAATCCCGTATAAGCTTGCGCCAGCAACTCGAAGACCGCGGCATTCCTGGATTGCGATTTGGAAAGAGACTCGAGTTGCTGCGCGGCTTGGTTAAAGTTGCCTTCGGCTATCTGTGCCTTCGCCACACCGAGTTGCCCTTCGATACTACTTGATTGAAGCAGAAGCGCGGCTTCAAACTGGTCCTGCGCAGCATTCGGATTTTTCAATCCAAGATAGACCTGACCTAACAGCAAGCGCGCTTCGAATTGTCCAGGCATCAGTTTCAAGCTGGCTTCGAGAGCATCGCGTGCGCCGGGCAGATCGTGCGTCTTTTCCAGTACCTGCCCCTCATAGAACGCGGCGGTGGCATCGTCTGGACGCACTTCCAAAGCGGCTTTCAGATGTTGGGCGCTGTTCACATAGTCCCCGGCGCGCAGCTCGAGTTCTCCCAGTTGTCGCAGCGCAGTAGGTGATTTCGGATCAAGTTGCAACACCTTCTGGAGAGACCTACGAGCATCAGCGGCACGATCGTCCTCCGACGCAATCATTGCCAGGTGGAGCAGATTCTGCTCTTCAATCTTGTCTTTAGGATCCGGCAACAACGACGGCTCGGGAACGTTGGTTGCGCTTCCCACATCGGCCTTGCCGAGATAACCGAGTGCCTTCAATTCATCGATGGTTCCCTGCCCGACCACACCTTGTGACGGCGCGGGCGGCGGAGCTTTCGCCCGAAGTCCGGCCAACATTCCGCGAAGGTTCTTCACTTGCGCGTTCCATGGCTCATATTGGTTGTTCAGTTCCGCCGCGTCGGCCTGCAGATCATAGAGTTCCGGACGAGGAGCTTCGATGAACTTGAGGCCTCGCGTGCGCACCGACCGTAATGGCGCCCAACCGAATCGTAAGGGATAATCGGTCTCCCCGAGCGCAATTCGCTCAGATGCATCGGTATCTGTCCCGGTGAGGACTGGCTGCAGCGATTCGCCGTCTAGCTTCGCGGGAGCGGTGACCCTGGCCAGGTCGAGCACCGTCGGCAGAATGTCGGTGGTACGCACTTGCGCTTCCACCACTTTCGCCTTGCGGGCGGTTTCTCCGGGCAGTTTCAAAATCAAGGGGATGTGCGTGGTTGAGTCGTACAGGAAGATTCCGTGCGTGTCCTCGCGATGCTCGCCTAGACCCTCGCCGTGATCGCCCACAACAACCATCAAGGAATTGTCGTACCAACCATGCTTCTTCAGAAAGCCAATGAAATTGGCGAGAGCCGAGTCCGCATAAGCGATCTCGCCGTCATACAAGCGGTCTTTGTAGATCTGCGAGTAGGGCGCCGGGGGCTCGTAAGGATCGTGCGGATCGTAAAGATGCACCCAAACGAAACGAGGTCCCTGCGAATGCGCACTCAACCACGTTTCGGCGCGCAGCACAACATCCATGCCACGGCGTTCGACCCGGCCCCAGCGCGATTTCGTGTGGGAGTGCTCGGGAAAGTTGTCGTAGAAATCAAAACCGCGGTCCAATCCGGGAGCCAGGGTCTTGCTATCGAGAATCACCGCGCCAATAAAAGCCGCCGTGTGATACGCGTGCGCGTGTAGCAGTTCCGCCCAGGTTGGATGTGTGGCGGCCAGCGGCACAGCAAAATCTGTGACCCCATGCGAACTGGGAAGCAACCCGGTGAGAATGGTGGTGTGTGAGGTGTTCGTAATCGGGCTCGGCGTGAAGGCCTGGGTGAAGCGGATCCCATCTTGCGCTAGTCCATCGAGTGCTGGAGTCTGAATGTTGCGATAGCCGTAACAATGGACATGATCGGCGCGCAGAGTATCAATGGTTACCAGGAAAATGTCGGGATGGGCTGCCTTCTTTGGTGGTGACGGAGCAGCGCTCAAGGCCGCAGTCAGGCTGCAGATTAGCAGTGCGCGGAGGACCTTCACTGTCACTCAGACTAGCATAATCACTGATGTTATCCGCGCCGGGTCCGGCGTTCAGGCTCGGGGTATAATTTCTTTTGCTCATGGTCCTCTCCCGGCGTTTCGCATTCCTGTGGATAGCCAGCCTTCTCCTCATCTGCCCTGGGTTGTCGGCCGAGAGCAAGCCCGCGCTGAACGTGGTGATCATCACCATAGACACTTTGCGCGCGGACCACCTGGGATGCTACGGCTACAAGCAGATCCGCACGCCGAACATCGATGCTCTGGCTTCCGAGAGTGCGCGCTTTGAACGCGCCTACACTCCTGTACCGGTGACCCTGCCCGCGCACACGGTGATCTTCACCGGAACTTATCCCGTCTTCAGCGGCATGCATGACTTCAGTGGCAACAAACTGAATCCCCAACAGCCTACACTTGCGTCCGTTCTGAAGCAGCAGGGATATACCACAGGGGCAGTGATCGGCTCGGCGGTGCTGGACTCACGGTTTGGCTTGAACCAAGGGTTTGATTTCTACTACGACCACTTCGATTTCAATCGATTGCAAGAGTCGAATCTCGAGGAGATGGAACGTCCGGGTAATGTCGTGGCGGACGTCGCCCTGGACTGGCTCGCAAAGAACCGGCAGAATAAATTCTTCCTATGGATGCACCTCTATGACCCGCACTATCCCTACCGGCCGCCTCCGCCGTACAGCGAGCAATATAAAGATCGCCTTTACGACGGGGAGATTGCTTTCGCGGATGTGCAGGTTGGTCGTTTGATATCTTTTCTTAAAGCTAATAATATTTATCGCAATACTCTTATCGTGCTCACCGGCGATCACGGGGAGAGCCTCGGCGAGCACGGGGAGAAGACGCATGGCTTTTTCATTTATAACGCCACCCTGCACGTACCTGTGCTCATTCACTTGCCGGGGAGTACGTCGACCAAAACCGTCTCCGAATTGGTGAGTCTGGCGGACTTGATGCCCACGATTCTTGAGGTGTTAAAGGTGGAGATACCCGCCGAGGCGCAGGGACACGGTCTGCTGCCGCTGATGGTTCCGAAAAAAGCGGGGGAATCTCGCAACCTGTATGCCGAGACATTTTTGCCGCGCCTGCATTTCAACTGGAGCGAGCTCAGAGCTGTCGAAACCGAAAAGTATCAGTTTATCGACGCCCCGAAACCGGAACTCTATGATTTATCCAAAGATCCCGGCGAAACGCAAAACCTTTACGCGGACAAGAAGGCTGTCGCAGGGGAATTGCGGAACCGATTGACCGCGCTGGTCGGCCAATACAGTGCGGGCCAGGAATTGGCGGAAAAGACGGGGCTTGATCCCGCCTTGATGGAAAGGCTGAAGTCCCTGGGGTACGCTGGCTTTTCCGGCGGCGGCAGCCCAACGGTCAGCGACCGATCTTTGCCCGATCCGAAAGACCGCATCCAAACCTACGAGTTGATTTCCGACGCCATTGCCGAAAGTCAACATGGCGAATATCAGAGCTCTGCCGAAAAACTAACCGTAGCCTTACAGACGGAACCGAATTCGGTTCCCATTCACTATCTGTTGGGGCTTAACTACCACCGGCTGCACGAGTTTCCCAAGGCGGTAGAAGAATTTCAGCGGGTTTTGCAGCTCAGCCCGGACTACTCGCTTGCAGCTTTCCAGTTGGGGCTGGCTTATGGGCACAGTGGCAACTTCGATCAAGCCATCCAAACCCTGAAGCATGCTTTGGAGTTAGATGGTACGAATTTTTCTGCCGCCTACAATCTGGGCGCCGCTTATCTGAAGAAGGAGATGGTTCCGGAAGCGGTGGCGGCATTTCGGCAGACGATCCGCATCAATCCAGAATATGCTCCGGGCTACCGTGCCTTGGGTGAGCTTTTGCTGTATGAGAAAAAGCTGGACGAGTCGCTCGCTGAGTTGCGGCGGGCGGAGGATCTGGATCCGCATGATGCCGGTACGCACGCGGCTCTCGCGAAAGCGCTGTCGGCCAAGGGTTTGAACGCAGAAGCCGACGACGAGATGCGCAAAGCTCAGCAGTCCCGTCCTCAGTAGGACCATTCGATTCGTATTAAGGTACGATTCACGTCATTGAAACGCGTTCTTCAATTGTTGCTATGTGTGGTGGCGCCGTTTGCTCAGGCGGTCGCTGCGCCTGTGCGGGGCGCGCCCAAAATCAGGCCGAATGTAATCCTTATCACCATCGATACGGTCCGCGCCGACCATCTGGGTTGTTACGGAGCAAAAGACATCCAGACACCTACTCTCGATGGTCTGGCGCGCGATGGGACTGTCTTTGAACGCGCGATCTCGCAGGTGCCGCTGACATGGCCGTCGCACGCAGTTATTCTGACTGGCCTGTACCCCTTCCAGAATGGAGTGCAGGATTTCACTGGTCAGCCACTTGAGCCACGCTTCCGTTCTGTCGCGCAGTCTTTTAAGCAGCAAGGGTACGCCACGGGCGCGGTGGTCAGCGCTTTCGTTCTCGATCGCAGTTGGGGTCTAGCTCGCGGATTTGATTTCTACGATGATGCCTTCGCGCCCGAAGCATTCGTCAATCGAGATCTGGGGCTGGTCGATCGTCGCGCGGGCGAAAGCGTGACTCGGGCTCTGGCTTGGCTCAAAAAGAATCAGCGCCGTCCATTCTTTTTCTGGCTGCACCTTTACGATCCCCACAGTCCATACGATCCGCCTGACCCCTATCGCACGCACTACCGCGGCCATCTATACGACGGCGAAATCGCGTATGCGGATCATGAACTTGGGCGGTTGATCAACTGGCTGAAGCTTAACAAGCTCTACGACAGCAGCTTGATTGCGTTTTTGAGCGACCACGGCGAGTCGCTGGGCGAACACGGAGAACACGAGCACGGGTTTTTTGTCTACAACGCTACGGTCCGTGTACCGCTGATCGTGAAACCGCCTGCTGGGAGCGGCATTCGGCCGGGCAGGAATTCCCGGCCAGTAGAAACGGTTGCGGTCGCTCCGACGTTGGTAGGGGTCGCAAGAATTCAAGACCCGATTGAGAAACAATTCCAATCCCACGGACTGTTTGGCGCGGGGGCCCAGGCCGAAGATGAGAGCTACAGCGAGACTTTCTATCCCTTCAGTTCTTTTGGCTGGAGTCCGCTGCATGCCTTGGAAACAAGCCGTTACCATTACATCGACGCGCCCGATCCCGAGCTCTACGATCTAACCGCCGACCCCGGAGAACACAACAATCTGGCGGCGCAGCAAACGGCCACCGTTGCTGTTCTCAAGGAGAAACTGCAGACCAGGCTGCACAATCATCCATTCGCTCCGGCCGAGATTGGCGGTCCGGATAGTAGCTCCAAGCTAAGTCCGGACGCACTGGAGAAACTGCGCGCGTTGGGTTACGTTGCCTATCGCTCACCAGTTTCGGCCGAGGCACTAGCCTCTGGCCTGCCGGATCCCAAAAGCAAATTATGGGAGTTCAACGCGATTTTGGAAGCGGGTGACGCGTTCCAAGCGGGTAATTTTTCGAGCGGTGAGCAATTGCTTCACAAAGTACGCGAGACAGATCCGCAGGTGCATGCCGTCCCTTACATGCTGGGCGAAGCGGCACTACGCCAACAGAACTGGGACGAGGCTGCCACCGAACTGCGGAAAGCCCTGCAACTTGATCCAAACTTCGACCAAGCCATGACCGCGCTGGCCCGTGCTCTGCACGAAAAGGGAGATGATGCCGGTGCCCGGCAATGGCTAGACACGGCAATTCGGCAAAATGGCCAGAATTTTCGCGCGTGGTACGAATTGGGCTGGCTGGAGACCAAAGCCGGGAATCCGGAGAACGCTCGCACGGCATACGAGAAAGTCTTGTCCATACAACCGAGCTTTGCCCCTGCGCAGCGAGATCTTGGGTTATGGTATTTCGAGCGGAAGGACTACACGCAAGCTGCTCCTCATTTGCTTGAGGCGACGCGCAGGGGACTCAAGGACGCCAAAGTCTTCAACTTTCTCGGAATCTGCTATGACCGCACCGGACACCTGCGGCAGGCAATAGCCAGCTATCGCGGCGCATTGCAACTCAATGGCGATCTTGCCGAGGCGCACCTAAACCTGGGGTTTGCCTACCAGCAACTCCACAACAGAGCGCTGGCGCGCCGAGAGTATGACCAGGCCTGCCGCCTTAAAGTCAGTCTGTGCGGCTTGGCTACGCCTCGTGGAAAGTAGTTTTAACCTAATTGGGAACAGACGAACGGGAGTTCGTCGGGTGATCCAATTGCTGCAGAATTTGCTTGGCCTTGGGGGCGAAGGAACTGTCCGGGAAAGTAGTCAAAAAATCGTGGAGCTCAGCCACGGCATCGGCTTTCCTGCCTTGTTGGACGAACAGATTCACCAGCTGCAGGCGGGGTTGCGCCAGAATGGGGCTCAATTGAATTGCCTGCCGCAGTGCCCGTTCGGCCTCGGGATATTTACCCGCCTTCATATTCAGCGATCCCAGCAGGAAGTGGCCCAGAGCGGAAGTCGGATCCAGGCGGAGTCCTTCTCCCAGGAATCCTTGCGCCTCGGAGATTTTCCCGAGCAGCATGCATACGTTGCTCAGGTTGAAATAGGCAGTGGCGTCAGTCTGATTGGCTTGTATGACCTGCTCGAATTGTTTACGGGCATTGGCAAAATCGGACTTATTCAGATAGTCAGAGCCGAGGTTGTTGCGTGCGGGATAGAAGCCAGGAGCGATCCGTAGGGCATTCTCATAGTGGCGAATGGCCTCGTTGGCTTTTCCGTGGCGATCTGCCTCGACAGCTTTGTCGAACTCCTTAACAGCTTTCTTGGGGAATTGATGGCTGTACTCCGCCATGTCGACCAGATAAGGATTGCTACCTGCGAGGCGGTTCCCCGGGAGCGGCTCCTGTTTTGTGGCCTCCCGCGGATTCAGTTGAATCTGCACCATGACTGTAGGAGATGTCAGAGGATTCACGATGGCCGGCTCCCTGACGGGGTAATAAGCCTCATCCTTAGCCACCACATAATAAGGATTGCCTTCTAGATTGTAGAAGCCAAATCTTCCCTGGTTGTCCGAATAGATGCTACTAATGGTCGAGCCTCGGAGTTCGAGGTCGATGAGGATAGGATGAGAAGGAAAGTCACCCCGGCTGACCCGAACCTGTCCGACGATTCGACCGAGTTGCTGTTGGGCCAGCAACGACGACGAAGCAAAAACTACCCACGTGCTGAGCAAGAGCAGCAGACTTCGACCGCCGCGCATCATGGGCCACCGCAAAGAAATTAGGGCCCGCTCCGACGCGGCAGCAGGCCCTGAAAGTGGATCAGAAGCTCAGCTTCAACCCCAACTGCAGGTTGCGCGCATTCAGAGTACCGGCAGCCTGTCCGAATGCACCATCGGTAATCTTGTTGTGAGCTCCACCGCCTTGAGTCGCCAGGAGGAAGTTGGCCCGATTGAATACGTTGAAAGCCTGAGCCTCGAACCTCATGTTTACACGTTCCGTGAATTTGAAGGTTTTGGCCATCGTCATGTCGGCAAACCAAGACCCAGGTCCAGTAAACGTGTTGCGACCAAGATTGCTGGTACAACCGAGACACGGTGAACTGAATATGGATGACGTGTCGCCCCACCCATTGGCCCATTGCGAGCGGCTGGGCACGATGTTGATGATTGTGGAGTTGGGACGGTCATTGCGGCCATGGTCGAGATTGTAGTCGCCGCCCAGGTTCTGGCAGTTCCCGGTGTTTACGTCAGCCGCAGTGCATTTAGAACTAGAGTCAGAAATTTCCCTCAGTTTAGCGGCGCTCGATCTATATGGCTCCCAGTGCGCGCCACTTTGGAATGCCCAGATGCCGTTGTAGGACCACCCGCCAATCACCGCACCCAAAAATCCGTGCAGATCTTTGCCAGGCAGATCCCACACATAATTCAGCACCAGCCGCTGGCGAATGTCGAAGAGCGAGTTGCCGCGGTCAAGTCCAGGCAAGGTCAGATCCGTGGTGTAACCCTCGCCGGCGGCCGCGCCGTTCGCAGTCGTGGCTCCGCTGTGCCAGGTTGAGCCCTCGTCGATGGTGTGGCTGTAGGTATAGTTTAGGTTGAACAGCAACCCATGGCTTACCTGCTTTTTTACCGACACCTGCAGTGCGTTGTAGTTCGAATTCACTACATTCCGCCAGTTGCGTAAATTACCGTAGTTGTTGTTGGCAAAACCGCCATTGCCACAATCGGTTCGACCGAAGTTGTCGGTGACGCAACCGCCGACTGGCAAAACAGACCCAGGGTGGCGATTGATGTTCTCCGCACGGAACAGCTTGTGTCCGGTTGTACCCACGTAATTCGCCTCGACCACCAGCTTGGGCATAATCTCGCGCTGTAGCCCCAAGTAGTAGTTGTACACGTACGGATCGCGAATTCCCTCAGGCAGCACAATGCCTGTAAGGATCGCGACGTTGGGGTTGTAAGGGGCCCAGCCGGTTAGGTTGCCCGTTGCTTGCGCTCCAACCCCCATGCCGGGGTTGGTGGGCGGCCCGGTGAAGGTCGGTGTGGCAGTGGGGTCAGGGTTGCAAGTGGGTGTGCACGTTGTGGGGCCGTACATCACGTAGTTGACGTCGCCGAACAGCGCGTTATCGGCAAAGTTGAAGGAGTAGTAAGGCAGGTTCCAGCGCGAGTTCGACAGCGGGTTGTATAGCGTGCCTTCGTAGGAAACGCCAAAACCACCACGCAGTGAGGTCTTTCCGTTTCCGAAAACGTCCCAGGCAAAACCAACGCGCGGGCCGAAATTGTTGTGGTCGCCCTTGCCCAGGCCTTTTGATGGAGCAAAACCACCCGGACCACACTCGCCCTTTAATTGCGCCAGCGGATCTGGAGAGGGTGCGGTTGGTGGGCAGGTAGCAGGATTGTTGGCACTGATGATCCCGGCCAGTACGTTTGATCCTGGGCCGAGGAAAAATGTTGTGGCGAGATTGTCCAACTCGTGGTGCCTGGTGAACAAGTCATACCTTAACCCGAGGTTCAAGGTCAGTCGCTTGGTCGCCTTCCAGTCATCCTGGAAATACGCTCCCACTTCCAAGTTTCGCCAGTGTCGAACGTTCGATTCCAACGCAGCCTGCGGATTAGGGTTGAAGCTCGCGCAGGGTGGAGCACAAATACCAGGATTCACTCCCGCATCTTCTTCCGCCGGGGCATCGGCCGCAAAAAACAGTGGGTCGAACATGTAATACGAAGGACGAGCCACGCTGAACACGCTGTTCTCAATGTTTCTGCGGAAATCCACGCCCACCTTGAAGTTGTGGTTGCCATGGCCGATGGAGACCATGTCGGAGTAGGTATAGATGTGCTCCTTAAAGAACTGGGGATACCCGTTGTAGGAGCCAAATCCGGCACTCCCGTCGCCAAAGTTGATGTTGGGCACGCCCGGAACGTTCACATCAATTGCGGTGTTGTTTTGAGTGTATCCGGCATGGAACTCGTTCAGGATCGTCGGCGAGAAAGTATGCACGAAGCTGAACATTCCGCTGGGGAAAAGGCTCCGTGACGGGTTGCTGAAGCCCCGCGTACAAGCGGCACTGCAGGGACCGAACGTGTCTGTCTCCTTCAGCCAATTGAACTGAGCGAACATTCGGTTATTCGAATTCCAGTTGTAATCGATCCGGGCTGAAGCTTCATTGCCGTTGAAGAGGTTGCCCAGCGTCTGCGTCTGACTGCCGAAGATGGCGACGCTACTCAGTTCGAACGGGTCGTCGCGATTCATCGTACCTGCCTGGATCGCGGGGATGCTGCTGCAGGGTCCAGCTGCAGGACCCAGGAAGTTAGGATCCGACATGGCCGTAACGTCTGCAGCCTTAACACCCATGATGGTCGCCCAGCGTTTGGCGATGGGAGCACTAGTGAAATCTGGGCACAAAAACTGTGGGAATCCAGTCAGTCCGGACGGCGATCCGCCGCCATTCACGAAATCGGCCAGCGTGGAGGCCGTGGATCCGGACAGCTTCGGTTTGAAATCCTGATACAACAGCGCGGCAGTCGAATGCGTTCCAGTGGCGGCATCCGCTGCGATTACTGCCTGTTGGAATTGAGGAGACTCCTCAAAGGTAGTTTGCGGCGTGCCCGACGTCTTGAAGCGGTCGCCCTGATAGGAACCGAAGAAGAAAAGCTTGTCTTTGATTACTGCCCCGCCAATCGTCCCACCAAATTGGTTAAATCGCACCGGCGGTTTAAAGACCTTGCCAGTATTCGGATCCGGGCGGTTCAGGAAATACACGTTGGCGTCAAAAGCGTCATTGCGGACATACTCCCACACGCTGCCGTGGTAGTCATTGCTGCCAGACTTGCTGACGAGGTTATTGATGCTGCCCGCGCTGTTACCGTACTGGGCGGACATGTTCAGATCCAACTGCTGGAATTCCTGAACGGTGTCCAGGATCGGAACGTTTACCACACCGCCGCTGAGGCCTTTGTTGGAGACCCCATTGATAAGAAATCCGTTGAAATCTTCGCGCAGCCCGTTGACGACCGTGCCGTGGCCGTTCTCGAAATCCACGCCATTCACATTGACCGCGCCAGGCGCCATTTGGATCAGGTCGTACACATTACGGCCATTTAGCGGAAGACTGGCAATCTGCGTTGATGTCACGGTCGAGGATAGCTTGGAATCGTCGGTGTTTACGGCCGCGACTTCGCCGGTTACCTCGACCAACTCGCGCGCCTGGCCCAACTGCATCTTGGCATCCACGCGAGCAATCGTACCCGCCTGCAATTCCACCGCTGTATCGGTGTAAGTCTTGAATCCAGGGGCTTCAACCGTGATTTTATAAGTACCCACAGGAAGCTCTTTGGCGGTAAAAAATCCGGTCTGGTTCGTGGTCGTGGTGACCGAGAGGTTAGTTGCCTGGTTCGTGATGGTGACTTTGGCGTTTGGAACCGCCGCCCCTGTCGGGTCAGTGACTGTGCCGGTGAATTGTCCGTTTTGAACCTGCGCTATCGCACCCAAGGTCAACAGCAGAGCGCAAATCACAACGAAGCAACAGCGTAGCCTTATCATAAAGCCTATCCTCCCCAAGCTTTTCGATCGTTTCGAGACTGTAATTGACCAGACGTATATCTCACCCGCACCCGACGACTGCCACTTACGTGCGTCATAACCATTGCGTCCGAGATACCTAAATGCGAGAGCGCCTTAAACATCGGTCCTGTTTAAAAACCCGCCATTGTGCGCCCTTCAGATTGCCGCTGTCAAGCTATCTTGCTGATTCCTTGAGAAAAGGAATCCAAAGGGACGGAATGGGTACCGACTCGAGCTTGTCCACACAGTCCCAAAAAGAGATGTGCAAGAGCACATAACCATCCAAACATACCGGTGTTAATAATCAACAAGTTACAAGCTGTCAGTTGTTTTGTACTATGAGGAACCATAGGACGGCAGAGAGCGGCTCCATAATTTGGAACGAAATAAGGGGAACAGCAAGAGGAGTTCTATCAGGGTAAGATTCTGAATTGATCGCCGGCCCCCTTACTTCTCTTCGGTCGGCTTCCGCTCTGTTTCGCTGCGCTTCCGATGAGTTAAACCCTGAGGCGACTTCGCAGCCTTGGGTGTGGATGGGGCCTCAGCGTGCCGTGCCAACACACCGTGGCCTTCCTCGATCACCAGTTCCTGGTCAGCGGATTCGGGGCCGAGAGTATCGGTCTTGCCCGAGGGCCAATGAATGGTAATCGAATCCACTCGAGTAGCGGCGCCCAATCCGAAATGCAATCGCGGATCGCTCGCGGACTCAAAACTCGAGTTGGCTCGGACCTCAGCGCTCTGAGTCAGACCGCCGGCCTTGGTTTGCACGCGGGCGCCAAAACCGTCACGGTTAGAAGCGGTGCCTATGGTTTTTATGCGCAGCCAATGCCCGGTTTTGCTTTGATTGCGAAACAAAAGCGGAGAACTGTCCAGCACGGTGACCAGCAGGTCTTCCCTGCCATCGTTGAAGAAGTCGGCGGTGGCCGTGCCCCGGGCCACGTAACCGCGAGCCAGCGGGGTTCCCGCGGTCATGCCGATCTCCTCGAATTTCCCGCTCTTGAGACCGTGGAACAGCAGCGGCCGTTCGGCATACGTCACGCCGAAGGAATGTTGATCCACCTGCGGATTCACATGGCCGTTAGCGACGAAGATATCTTTCCAGCCGTCGTTATCCAGATCGAGGAACTTGAGGCCGAAGCCAAGAAAAGGAATGCTTACAGGTCCGAAGTTCGAGGGGCCTGCAAGATCAGTAAACTGGCCGTTGTGATCGTTGTGGTACAGGTTGTTGCTATCGTCTGAAAAATTCGCTTTCGCGATATCCGGCCAGCCGTCATTGTCGTAATCAGCCGAGTCGATCCCCATCCCGGCCTGTTCGCGGCCATCGGAGCTGTATGCCACGCCTGCCTGCACGCCCACTTCGGTGAAGCCTCCCTTGCAGTCACCGCGATACAGCATGCTGGGGGACGAATCGTCGGCCACGTAGAGATCGAGGCAACCGTCCAAGTCGTAATCGAGCCACAGGACGCCCAGCCCATAGAAGGCGTTGGGATCAATATTCAGTTTTTCGGTCACGTCGGTGAACGTGCCGTCGCCATGGTTATGATACAAGCGGTCGCGGCCGCCCTTCAATCCGCGTGGCCCGCAGGAGACTGGAATGCCGCGATACTGACAAAACCGCCCCTGCCCAAATTCCGGCAGGTGATCGAGATCGAGGTCCACGTAGTTCGCCACGTAAAGATCGAGGTTGCCGTCGTTGTCATAATCGCCGAAGGCGGCGCTGGTCCCCCAATGCCCCGCATTGCCGACACCCGCTCTATCCGTTACATCCGCGAATGTGCCGTCGTGGTTGTTGTGATAGAGCACGGCACCATCGAGATAAGTTATGTAGAGATCTTCCCAGCCGTCGTTGTCATAGTCACCTACGGCCGCGCCAAATCCCCAGCCGCAATGGGTCAAGCCCGCCTTGGTGGTCACATCGGTGAAGCTGCCGTCGTGATTGTTACGGTAAAGCTTGCTGGGATGACATTTTCCCGCCTTCAGATCTTCGAGTGTCGAACCATTCACCAGGAAGATGTCCATCCAGCCGTCATTGTCGTAGTCGAAAATGGCAATGCCGCCGCACATGGATTCCATAATGTAGCGCTTTTCCGGGCCACCACAGGTAAGGGGGAAGTCGATGCCAGCCGCCCGGGTTACATCCGCGAAAGATACTGAGCTTGAATGCGCCTGCTGATTGCCGACCTTCCGGGCTGCGGCAACAGGATGAGTTCGTGGTTGCGACTGATTAGACTGTTGGGAGGCTTGAGGCAATGCACACGTCGCGAGACATAGGATTGCTGCCGCAACCCATCGACTGGAGAATCTAAGCCGCAACGATTGACGACTGCGCATCACTGGGTCGGCCCGGCTGCCATTCCTCCGGTTACAGGTTGGGTCTTCTTCAGCGTCGCGAAAGTCTGGAATTCTTGTTGTGCTTCTTCTCTCCGACCCATCTTTTCGAGCGCCCGTGCCAACTGGTAATGCGCGCTGGGATCAGCCGGCTTCAACTCTGAGGCGTGGCGCAACGCTGGCACTGCGGCTTCGGCATCACCTTCGAGAAGCAAGGCCTTACCCAGATCGTAGGAGGCATCAGAATTTCGTGGGTCAGCTTGCACTGCTCTTTTCAAGTGCGCTGCGGCGGACTTCCATTCTCCTGCTTCCAGCAGGCAATGACCCAGCTGATAAAGGACTGAAGGATTGTCGGGCGAATGCGTCACTTCTTTTTTATATTCGGCGATGGCTTCAGGGTTGTGGCCCAGACTTGCATAGGCGAACCCGAGATGATAGTGGCCAAGCGGAATATTCGGGTCCAGGCGCAGCGCGGCCTGGAATTGCGCAATTGCCTGCACGGTGCGATTCGTGTTCTGATAGCAACGGCCCAGCAACACATGAGCCATCGGGGCATGCGGGTCGAGCCTTATACCTTTTTCCAACTCCTCCGCAGCCGCCGCATACTGGTCCTCCGAAAGCAGTACCAACGCCTCATCGAAGTGAATGTCGAAGCGAGTGCCGTCTATGCGCTCGGCGCGGCGCAGCCGCTCTAAGGCCTTTGCGTTCTGACCCTGTTTGAAATAAACCAGCCCCAGCCAATGCTGCAATTGCGCATCCTGCGGCCAACGGGCGATTGCAGACTGACCTGTGTTCTCTGCGTCTCGCAGGCGCTTTGCCTGCAAATAACTGAGCAGAAGTCCTCGGTTGGCTTCCAGATTGTCCGGTGCCATCTGCGTTACCCGCTCGAAGGTCGCGACAGCACTGCCGAAATCGCCGGCGTCTAAATCTCTTTGCCCGTCCTGCATGAGTGTTTCCAACGACCGGTTTTGCGATTGGGCGCTAGCTCCGAACACACATCCAACGGCTAATAGACTGCACAAAAGTTGCCGTTTGCCCCAATCCGCGTCGCGCAAGTTTTGCAGCAATTGCAGGTGTCTCGGTCGGGCGAAACTGGCGGGGCGGCCGGGCGGAAGCTCCATGAACGTGTTCGGTTGCATCTCCGCTTTCAAAACCATTAGTTGCTCTTCTAGTTGCTCTTCGAATCGCAACCGCCAAATATTGTCGGGTGCATTCGCTGAAGTATACCAACGCTTACGACCAAGACGGGCATTCTGCTGCTGACCGAGAGCATGAAAAAACCGCTATCCGTCGAGGAGAGCCTCCTCACGGCACGCAGCAAACTCCTTGCAAGCAGAGGCGAAAGATAATAACGTGTGTTCGCCTACCAAGCGGGCTAGGAGGAACATCCATGATCACGCACCTGTTACGCTTGCGCGTTCCTCATCTTCTGTATCTGTGTTTGCTGTTGACCGGGGGCATGACAGTTGGAAGCTGGAGTCAGGCCGCACCGCCAGCTCCGGCCCAGATCCCACCTCCTACTATCCGCGTCAGCACCCACATGGTCCTGGTGGATGTAGTGGTGACGGATAAGCAGGGCAAAGCCATTGCCGGACTTCGTCCCGAAGATTTCGTGGTGGAAGAAAACGGCAAGGTGCAGAAGGTTGCCAGCCTGGCCACTCCCAGCGAGAACTCGCCGGCAGTGGCTTTGCCACCTGGGATCTACTCGAACCGGGCCCAGTATCGTTCGCCCGGTGGCCCCATCACGGTGATGCTCCTCGACGCCATTGACACCCCGTTTACCAACCAGGCCTATGCCCGCACTCAAATGCTGCGCTTCGTTCAGGAGCAGTACAAGCCGGGCCAGCGTATGGGTATCTTTACCTTGACCGGCTCGCTGAACGTGTTGCAGGACTTTACCAGTGATCCACAGATTCTGTACACAGCATTACAGCGCTACAAGCCCCAGCCTCAGGAGTTCGCCAGCGCTGGCCGGGCTGCAACCAGCGTGTCCGCTGATCCGAGTGCCTCCAGCGCTGTGTCGAGCCTCGACGCCAGCACGCCTCCGGCGAGTGGTGGCTCGGGCGACTCGGGTCTGGGAAGGGGTGGGTCCAGCGCCATCGCTGTCGCACAGGCATCGCTGCAGGCCTTTGAAGGCGCGCAAACGGCGTACGCCAAGGACCAGCGGGCCGTGTTAGCTTTGAACGCGCTCAATAGCCTGGCCCGCATTCTGGGCGGACTGCCCGGTCGGAAAAACCTCATCTGGATAACCGGCGATATGCCCTTTTCATTCATTCCAGAGAACCGGACAGTATCCAACGCAGAACTGGAAGAGAACTTACCCAGCTTGAACACACGCCGGGTTGACGAACATTCGGCGGGAAACTATGCCGCGACTTTCCGGCAGTCGCACGCGGATGAAATCCGCGATACCGCCTCCCGGCTGGCGAGTGCGCAAGTAGCTGTCTATCCGGTCGATGCGCGGGGACTTTCGATCTCGACCGATATCGACTCGCAGGAAACCATGCGAGAGATGGCACGTGAGACAGGCGGTCGCGCGTACGTCAACCAGAATGAGATCAAGATTGGAGTGCAGCGCGCGTTCGAAGACGAATCCGCTGCCTACACCATTGGCTATTATCCAGAAAACAAAAAATATGATGGCAAATATCGATCAATCAAGGTGAAGGTAAGGCGCGATGGTGTGGACGTCCAGAACCGGCGTGGCTATTACGCCATCGATCCGACGCAGTTGAAAGGCTACAACCCGCAACAAGAAGTGGCCTCGGCGCTAGGAGATGTTGTTCCGTCAACCCTGGTTGCCTTCAGCGCACAGGTGAAGCCACCTTCCGCCAATTCAGTAAAGGACAAAATCGGAGTGACTTTCCTGGTTGATGCCAATACTCTCTCTGCTGAGGATACCTCTGGGGGCAAGCGTCTGAATGTGGCCATGTATGCGACGGTCTATTCTCCGAGCGGCAAGATGTTGTCCAATCGCACCCAGAAAGTAGACCAAGCCTTCGACGCGAACACTTATCAGCAGATCCTGCAACACGGATTGATGCTACACATGGATCTTGATCCCCAACCGGGGAATAACCAGTTGCGGCTCGCCGTGCAAGATGGGCGCACGGGTCTAGTGGGAACGATCGACGCTCCGGCGCCTTAGCTGCAGAGGAGAGTGGTAAAAAATATCGCCGGCGTCGGGATCCGGAGTATTCGCGCGATGCTTCAAAAGTCTTCCCCTAAAACGGAAGGTCTTAATCCGAACGATGTCATTCGTGCCAACTTGCCTCGTTCTTGACTTTATGCTGCCCGGCAGACGTGGCCTTGATTTCCAGCGGGAGTTGACCAAGGCCGACATTCATATTCCTATCATCATTATGACTGGCCATGGCGACATCCCCATGTCGGTCCAGGCCATGAAGGCCGGAGCGATTGAGTTCTTGCAGAAAGGACCTCTAACGAGTGGCAGCAGCGTTTGGGCCTGGCCCCTCCTCGAAAAGGAGACAAAGCCTCCGCAACGGGCCAACTCATGTGCCGGGCATCGGGATCGACGTTACCAGTCTTAAGCGAACCGAACAGTCCCTCCAGGAACCAAAGGCGGAACTCGACCGCATCAGACTCGAACAAGAGTCAGAGGCCCAGAGTATATGGCGCAGTATCGAGTGGTAGCATCACGAAGTGCATCTCTGGTTTCGGACGCTATTGAATACGCCGCATACAACAATTCATCGTGAGAGTGAATTATGATTCCGAGAGGATAGTTACAGCCGTCTCCGCCCCGGGTCGGAGGCACCGGTACGACTTTAGGAGTACGAACAACCTTGCGCGATTCTGTTACCTCCCAAAGGCGAACCAGGGTCGCCTGACCGCGCTGGGTAGCAGTTTGAACATCCGCGAGTGAACTGGGTGAGGGGGCTATGCCCGTAATTCGAACCTGCAAGGCTTGTGGGCGGAAGAACCGCATTCCAGTGGCACACCTCGCCGATACGGGAAGGTGTGGAGCGTGCAAAACGCCATTGCCGCCCGTGGATGAGCCGCTGGAAGTTGACTCCCAGCTGTTCAACGAAATTGTTCAAAGTGCACGGGTCCCGGTGCTGGTAGATTTCTGGGCTTCATGGTGCGGACCTTGCCGGATGGCAGCACCGGAAGTTGCGCGTACCGCTGCTGATATGGCGGGACGAGCTGTAGTCGTAAAACTCGACACTGAACGCTATCCGGAGGTTGCTACACGGTTCAACGTGCGCGGCATCCCAAATTTCATTGTCTTCTACGGGGGCCGTCCGGTGATGCAGCAGGCGGGGTTGGTGCAGCATGAGCAGATGGAAGATTGGTTGAAATCCGCGACACCCGCGCCTGCCGCTTAGTTCATCGTATTCTGCATCGACGCTACCGAACACAGCCTCTGGCAACTGATCGATCGACGATTTCCCTCCGATCGATGCACCCGCAGTGCAGGGTTTGGTTGCAAGTCTGAAGCTGCAGGAAAACGAATCGTCAGTTCAAGGACACGAAAAAGGTCCCTTCGCCGCGTTGCCTCATTCTCCGGGTCACTCTTAGGGCTAAAGTCGTAATTTCCGTTTGTTCTTCCGTTTGTGCTTAAGAAGAATTGCTTTGGTGACGCGGCAACGGTAGCGTCGGGGAATCAGGAATCCATCCGCTCAACGCGAGCGAGACGGAGGATTTAAATCATGAAAAACTTAGTGTTGGGGTTCTTAGCCCTCACGCTGGCTCGATGGGTCGTGGCTGCGGCGCAAGCATCCCCGCAACAAAGCAGTAACCAACAAAATCAAACCGACCAGAACCAAGCCAACACGAAGGGTTCCCAAAACATGTCGGGGAATGTTAGCGCAAACGGCAAGAATTTCGTGAGCGACAAGGATAACAAGAAATATAAAGTCGACAACCCCGACGCACTCAAAGACCACGAGGGTCAGCACGTGGCGATCATCGTGCGCGTTGACCCTGACAGGGGAGATCTTCACATCATGCAGGTTGAACTTCCGGAACAACTAATGAGAATCGCCCGCCGGCGTAGGTCGGATTCACGACAGAAACTGTTGATTCCATGGGAATGGCGAGTTACTTCATACGTCAACAGGCGGGGCTATCCGGACTAGTCTTTGTCCAGATATTCTCCGGGCACATCGTCCTCCGGTACCTCATGGGTGTGAACTTCCTTCCCGTCCGCGTCCCTAGCGTCTTCCACGCCAGCCACGACGTCGGCCTCAAACGCGTTGCCTTCCTCGATTAGCTCGTCCACACTCTCCGAATCCGCGCCTTCGATGTTGGATAATCCCTGCAAATCTCCCGATTGTCCCCCCGACCGCGATCTCATTCCCTGGGTTGCAAATGCGTCCGCATCCAAATTCTGATTTCTTCCCGGAGCGCGTTCCCGGGCGGCGCTCTCGGTCTTAGCCCCGGCTTTCTTCTTGCCGAGGACCTTCGTTTTCACCGCCGCCTTTTTCCGTGCGGGCTTCTTTTCCGCCACCTTCTTCGGGGCTGCCTTCTTTTTAGCCACGCGCTTTCTGGCCCTCTTCTTAACCGGCCTCGCCTTCTTCGCGGTCGTTTTCTTCAGCTTTCTGTGCTTCTTTTTGGTTCTCTTTTTAGTAGCCATAGGCGCAGTCTACCACCGTCACATCCGTGCTCCAAAACCGCTGTCAGCAGCCGACCGAACAATGTCGGCGTGCGGCGGATACGCGCGCCGAGAATCTTTTCACCTGCGTGGGGAATCTTGTATCAAAGAGTGTGGAGGGAAACAAAAGATGGCGCTGATCCTGACTGCCATTTGCATGGTCGTACTGTGCCTGTTGACCGTAATTTGGGTCAAACATACAGGAGATCGACGTGAGCTGGAGCTGCACAGCATCTCACCAGAGGCCCTTCACACATTGCTCACTTCAAAACAAGAGATACTTCTTTTCGATGTTCGCCAACCGCTCGACTTGTTAGCTAATTCTGAGGTCATCCCTGGGGCAACGAGGATTCCCCCAAGGGAACTGCTTGAGAATCCGTTGCTCATCCCGAAAGAGAAAGACTCGGTCGTTTACTGTACCTGTCCCAGTGATAAAACCAGCCGAGTCATCTTGCGTCGAGCTCAAGGCTTGCAATTCTTGCGAATAAAATTCCTCCGAGGTGGACTGGCGGGGTGGAAAGCGAGGGGTTATCCGGTCGAGCGATACGAAAAATCCTTTCACCTCGACACTAGACACTAGTTCCACATCTCAACCCCCGCCCAACCTCCTGCAGCCGTTGTTGGAAGTACGCCTTCCAACTCCGGGGCAGAGCCTTGACTCGCGAGGCACGCTGGATGGAACTCACCTCGTCAGTGCCATACCTTTTCGCGATGTACAGGCGGGTGACGTCCGAAACAGGGACACGATTCGGGTCTCGAGCAATGACTTTGATCTCGTCGCCAGCGCCAACTTCTCCCTCGCGGACGACGGCGAAGTAAAAACCTGTCCGCCCGCTCGCAAGAAATCGCCTCACCATGTGGTCAGACTCAAATCTCACCCCGAGTTTGTAGCAGGGAAGCCGAGGCTGTGTGACGATCACCCCGGCGGAACCGATGGAGAACTGGTCTCCGAGATGGATCGAGTCTTCCAGCAAGCCTTCCGTGGTAAAGTTTTCGCCGAAAATCGCTGGGGGCAACTCCCGGCCCGGCAACTCCTTCTTCCAATAGTCGTAGTGTTCGATGGGATAGCAGTAAACGGCCTTATACTCGCCCCCGTGAACCGTAAGGTCTGCCTGGCGGTCTCCGTCCAAATTGAGCTTACGCACAGCGACGCGGCCGTCGACCGGTTGCTTAAAGATTCCCGTGGTCACGGTTCTCCCATGCCATGTCGTTTCTCGCGGGAGCCCGGTGCTCACCGAGATCAACTTCATCTCCGCTCGTCCTTTCCGTCGTGGTCTGTTTCGAATCTCCTGGACAATGGCCCTAAAGACCCTGCTCTCGACCCTCTCACGAAGAAACACCCTGTTTTGGATGAGTGGCTCGCTAAGACGATTCACCTTCCCGGTAACAGGAATCTGCGCGACCAAATCCAAGTTACTGTATCTAATCAGGTCGTGCACACGACGCAGAAATCTGTAATCATGCCTTCGCCCAAAACCGAGACCGAGCATGGCTAAACCCATTTTACTGAGCGTGGATGACGATTCCGATGTTCTGCGGGCGATAGAACGCGATCTTCGCTCGCAGTACGGCGCTGAGTATCGTGTGATCGGAAGCGATTCTCCTGAAGGCGCACTCGATCTATTGAAGCAGTTGAAGGTGCGCAACGACAGTGTCGCCTTGCTCCTTGCCGACCAACGCATGCCGCGCATGGACGGAGTGGAATTCTTGCAACAAGCCATGGGGCTTTATCCCGGTGCCAAGCGGGCATTGCTGACTGCGTACGCGGACACCAACGCCGCGATCAGCGCGATCAATCATGCCAGCATCAACTACTTTTTCTTGAAGCCGTGGGATCCTCCCGCAGAGCATTTGTATCCGCAATTAGATGACCTGCTCGATGACTGGCAAGCTTCCTTCCGTCCCACCTTTCAAGGAATCCGGTTGCTGGGTACTCGCTGGTCGCCTCGATCGTACGAGTTGCGGGACTTCCTCGCGCGCAACCACGTCCCATATCAGTGGATCGACGTCGAGCTTTCGGCCAATGATCCAGAGACCAAGCGCCTTCTGGAAGCTCTGGGTCCAGAGTCGGCCAATCTCCCCGTGGTGCTCTTCCCAGACGGTACGAAGCTTCTTGAGAGTGTGCCCGCCGACGTCGCGCAAAAGGTCGGGCTGCGGACGCGCGCCCAAACCAGTTTTTACGACCTTGCCATCGTGGGAGGAGGGCCGGCCGGTTTGGCCGCCGCGGTTTATGGCGCCTCGGAAGGGTTGCATACAGTGATGGTGGAGCGGGAGGCGCCCGGCGGTCAGGCTGGTATGAGCTCCCGCATTGAGAACTATCTTGGATTTCCGAACGGGTTAAGCGGCGGCGATCTGGCTCGGCGTGCGGTGGTGCAAGCCCAGCGTTTTGGAGTGGAAATCCTTTCGCCTCAGGAAGCCGTGGGCGTCCGAACCGAAGCGTCTTACCGAATCATCAAGCTGGCTGATGGGAACGAGATCTCATGTCATGCGTTGATGATCGCTACCGGCGTCCAGTGGCGGAAGCTGGAAGCTCCGGGAATAGACAGGCTGCAAGGCGCGGGGATCTATTATGGGGGCGGCGCTACCGAGGCACTATCCTGTAAGGGCGAGATCGTCTATGTGGTGGGCGGCGCAAATTCGGTGGGTCAGGCGGCGATGAACTTCGCACGATACGCAGAGCGCGTCATCATTCTTGTGCGCGGCGAGTCGCTTTCCAGCACCATGTCGCAATATCTGATTGACCAGGTTCAACAGACGCCCAACATTCAGCTCTGGAAACATGCCAGCGTGGCCGAGGCACACGGCGAGACACATCTAGAAGAGATTTCGGTGCTGTGCTCCGACACCAACAAGGTTGAGCGCGTGCCCGCGAGCGCGATGTTCATCTTTATTGGAGCATTGCCGCGGACGGATTGGCTGTCGAATGTCGTCGAGCGAGACGAGCGCGGTTTCCTGTTGACTGGGCCTGACCTTATACGTGACGGGCAACGCCCGAAGGGATGGACGCTCGACCGCGATCCGTTCTTACTCGAAACCAATGTTCCCGGGGTTTTCGCGGTGGGCGATGTGCGACATGGTTCCATAAAACGGGTGGCTTCCGGAGTAGGCGAAGGATCGGTTGCGGTGCAGTTCATTCATCAATATCTGAGCAAAGTGTAAATGATCGCAAAATCAGAACTACTTCGCGTTCCCGCATTCGCTGATTTGCCCGATGATCAGATCACCTGGTTCCTGAGCCAGTCGCAGGAGATGCATCTCAAGGCAGGCGATACCTACGTCCGGCAAGGTGACCCGGCGGATGCGATGTTCGTCATCCTCGAGGGGCAGTTTCAGTGGCGGGGCGAATTTGGTGGCGAAACCGTCGTGCTTTCAGGCAAGCCTGGCGACGTGACCGGGGTGCTGCCCTTCTCCCGGATGAAGCAGTTCACGGTGAGCGGTCGAGCCGTGACTGACGGCCGAGTATTGAAATTCCCAACTTCGCTATTCTCCGAACTTGTGCAGAAGATGCCGGAGTTGACAACGCGTCTGGTGGGTCTGATGTCCGACCGGATTCGCGAAGCCACTCGCTTCGAACAGCAGCGTGACCGCCTGGCCTCTCTTGGAAAACTATCCGCGGGACTTGCGCATGAACTCAACAATCCGGCTTCCGCTGCGAAACGCGCCACCAGCCAATTGCGCGACATATTAAAGAAGATCAGGGACGCGAGTCTCGAGCTGGGAAGGCGTGATCTCACTTCTGTGCAGAAATCAGAGATCGAAAGACTGGAAGCTTCGTTTACGCAAAAGGATGTTGTTCCACCGGATGCCCTGACCACCAGCGACCTGGAAGATCAGATTGATTCTTTGTTGCGGAGTCATGGCCAGAACGATTTGTGGCAACTGGCGGCCGATCTTGCGCGAAGGAACATCAATCCGGAAGTCCTTGAATCGTTGTTCGCCAACCTGGATGGGGACACCGCCCGAGCTGCTCTGGTCAGGATCGCCGCTTCGGCGGAGGTCGCGAGTCTATTGCACGAAATCGAGAGCAGCACCTCGCGGATATCGGATTTGGTCGGCGCAATCAAGGAATACACCTACATGGACCAGGCGCCGGTGCAAAACGTAGACATTGTAAAGAGTCTGGAGACCACGCTTACGATCTTGAATCACAAGCTGAAACAAGGAGTGGTGGTGCAGCGCGACTATCAGCGCGTTCCTTTTCTCGTGAATTCGTTTGGCAGCGAGCTCAACCAGGTCTGGACCAACATTATTGACAACGCGATCGACGCGATGCAGGGAAAGGGCGAGCTTCGAGTCCGAACCTATCGCGAGGACACTTGTGTTGTGGTCGAAATCGGCGACAACGGCCCGGGGATTTCGCCCGAGGTAAAGCCCCACATCTTTGAGCCTTTTTTCACAACCAAAGGAGTTGGGGAGGGCACGGGCCTCGGCCTGGATACGGTCCAGCGAGTTGTGAGGAAGCACCGGGGAACCATTCAGGTTAGTTCCAAACCCGGTGACACGCGTTTTCAAGTCTGGCTCCCGTTAGCAGAGGTCCCGTCTCAGGTATCGAGTTGAAAAGCCTGGTCTTGGTAAGACTGCTCCGACTATGGGAAATGGGCCAGCCACACGGGCAAACCGTTCGCTCATGTATCGTGCAAATTCACCTTCATTTAACACTCGCGAAACCGCTCTGAAATATTTGGCAGTTATATTTTCTCCCGCCCCACTTACTTAGGACAGGCCATTCACTGGCGCTATGCGCCGTGGCGGAATGGACTTTGCTCCGCGGGGCGGAGGGGAAAAAGATATGTTCGACAAGTTGAAGACCTCAGATACCCCAAAGAAGACGCTCGCGCTTCTGCTGGCGTTGAGCACGGCCCTGGGACCAAGCGCCATGCCCGCGTTTGCTGCTTCAAAACCGACCTCGAAGCCAACAACCGCAACCCCTATTCAGCACCTGGTTGTGATTTTCCAGGAGAATGTTTCTTTCGATCACTACTTTGGAACGTATCCCAGCGCGACGAATCCTGCCGGAGAGCCCAAGTTCAAAGCTGCGCCCAACACACCGACGGTGAATGGTCTCAGCGGCGCATTACTGAGCAATAATCCAAACCTTAATCCCGCCAATGGTGCAGGCGCGTCCAACCCCTTCCGGCTCGATCGTTCGCAGGCGGTTACTGCCGACCAAAACCACGACTACACCGCCGAGCAGCTGGCCTTCGACGCTGGTCTCATGGACTTGTTTCCGCTGTACACAAGTTCAGGCGGCAATGAAGTAATGGGCTACTACGATGGCAACACCGTCACGGGTTTGTGGAACTACGCTCAGTTCTTTGCTATGAGTGACAACTCTTACAGCACGACGTTCGGTCCATCGACTCCGGGCGTGATCAATCTGGTCTCCGGGCAGACCAACGGAGTGACGGCGACGTTGAACGGGACGGGTGATGAAGTGATCGGCGGCAGCGATGGCTCTCTGACCGTGGTTGGCGATCCCGACCCGATTGGCGACGTGTGCTCGAACCCGACTCGCAATCAGGTGACCATGGGCAGCAGCAATATCGGCAATCTGTTGGGCGCCGCGGGCATCACCTGGGGATCGTTCATGGGCGGCTTCAACCTCTCCCTCATCAATCCCAACGGCACCACTGGATGCTCCCGCAGTTCGGTAAATGCGGTGAATGGCGTGGCCACCAAGGATTACATCCCGCACCACTCGTTTTTCAACTACTGGAGTTCGACCGCTAATCCCTCCCACACTCGGCCGGCTTCGGATGCGGAGATTGGCAACGCTGGTCCCGCCCACCACCAGTATGACATTGAGGATTTTTACACCGCAGCCGCGGAGGGCCATCTGCCAGCGGTGAGCTTCCTGAAGGCGCAAGCCTACCAGGACGGCCACGCCGGCTACTCCGATCCGCTCGATGAACAGACCTTCATCGTGAACACGATCAATATGCTGGAAGCGCTGCCCAGTTGGAACAGCACGGCCGTGGTCGTGATGTACGACGACTCCGACGGATGGTACGACCACCAGATGGGGCCGATCATGAACCAGTCCACGGGCACCGCGGATGGGCTTACTGGTCCGAGCGCGTGCGGCACAGCGGCCATATCGCTGCCTGGTCTGAATCCTGCAAATGCCCACGCCTTGGGTCGTTGCGGATACGGTCCCAGACAGCCGCTTCTGGTTATCTCACCGTGGGCTCAGCAGAATTTCGTTGACCACTCGGTGACCGACCAGACTTCCATCATCCGCTTCATCGAAGACAATTGGCTGAACGGTCAACGCATTGGCCAGGGATCCTTCGATGGGATTGCCAACTCCATCACCCCGATGTTCAATTTCAAGCAGATTCGAAACAACGGCATTCTCTTCCTGGATCCGAGCACGGGTAAAAAACAATAGGTAAAAGCAACAAGGCTAATTTATGTGCGTCTGGACAGTTACGGACATGTGAATCTTGCCTTCACATGTCCGTTGCAGCATGATCGCCGGTGCAGAACCCCTCCGTGAATACGGTTTCGAACGGGGGAAGCGGGAAAATGCGGCCTACCGACTCTCCCGCGGTTGCCGGAGTGCCCCCGGTCTCTGGGTCCAACACCCGTTTCGGAGTGGCGAAGGCTGCCCAGTGCCACCTAAGCAATCGGCAAGTCTCTGTCTGGGTAATTCTGCAGCTATATTGTGGGCTCGGCCTTTTCGGCACGACCTACGACAGAAGAGATGCACCCGGCAATGGGTCCGTTCTTGCTTTTCTTCCCAGTACATCTTCCCCCGCACGAATTGCAGCATTTTCCCGGACCGGCTTTCTCGCTAACGATCGCCGTTGTCGCCAGTCGAATTGTATAGCGGGGAGGGGTTGATCGATGCGCTAGATTCTGCGCTCTCCCTGGACCGAACCGACGTAGGCGATGCGCATACTCGTGGACATCTTCGGCCAGACCCTGCGCACCCTCTGGGCGCACAAGCTGCGCTCGTTCCTCACCATGTTTGGCATCGCCTGGGGTGTGGGATCGCTGCTACTGCTCGCCGGTGTGGGCGAAGGCTTCCGCATCGGCAACCGACGCCAACTCGAAACCTTCGGCAAAAACATCATCTTCCTCTTCGGCGGTCGCGCCCCCGCCGTCGAGGGCAGCTTCGTCTCCATGAAGTGGTTCAACCTTACCTATGATGACTACCTCACCATCCAGAATGAGTCGAAGTTCGCCGTGCACATTTCGCCGCTGATCGCGCGCGACGACATCCGCGCGGTCAGCGACTACACCAGCACCAACGGCCAGGTCTCGGGCGTTCCTCCGGTCTTCAGCCAGGTGCGCACCATCCCCTTGCAGCTCGGACGCTGGATCAATGACGAGGATAACGAACAGCGCCGTCGCGTCTGCGTCCTCGGCCGCGAAATGACGCGCAACCTGTTTCCCGGACGTCCCGCAGTGGGCAACACCATCCTGCTCAACGGCATTCACTTCGAAGTGATCGGCATGCTCTCCATGATTGGCAACGAAGAACAGAATTCAACCAACATCCGCATCTTCGTGCCCTTCAATACCATGCGCGAACTCTTCCCGCTCAAAGGCGACAACTCGAAAGAAGGCAACGCGATTTCGTTCATCAACTATCAACCCCGCACCTTCGATGAGAATGAAGCCGCCAAAGACGAACTCCATGCGATCGTAGCGCGCAACCACGGCGGCTTCGATCCAAAAGCAAAAGACGTCTGGGAAGAGTGGGATACGGTGAAGAACCAGAAGACCATGAGCAAGATCTTCACCGCGATGGACTGGTTCCTGGGCGGCGTAGGTCTGGTGACTCTCGCTCTGGGCGCGATCGGCATCATCAACATCATGCTGGTCGCTGTCACCGAGCGTACCCGCGAAATTGGCTTGCGCAAGGCCTTGGGCGCGACCAACCGCAACATCCTGTTCCAATTCTTTTTGGAAGGAGCGTTCCTTACGCTGCTGAGCGGCGCGTTCGGCGTTGCCGCCGCGATGCTGGTCGTCCATCTGCTCTCGGGGGTGAACCTCCCGCAGGGTTTCGATACGCCGCGTATCGTTCCGGTATCTGCCCTCGGCGCGGTGCTCTCATTAGCGTTGGCTGGCATCACCGCCGGCCTCTACCCAGCGCGCAAAGCCGCGATGCTCGAACCCGTTGAAGCTTTGCGCCAGGAGTAATTCGCAAGGAGTAGTCATGACACGCGATCTGTTGAAGGAAGCTCTCGGCGCCATGCAGCACAACCGCCGCCGGACTGCGCTCACCATGCTTGGCATGGCCTGGGGAATTGCCACGGTCGTCATCCTGCTGGCGTTCGGCTCAGGCTTCGAGCGCGCCATCGGCATCATCTTCAGCTCCTGGGGCACGGACGTGATCGGCGCCTTCCCCGGCCGCACTTCACTACAAGCTGGAGGCGCAAAGGCGGGCAGCGAAATCCGGCTCCAGATCGCCGATGTCGATTACATCCGCAGCGAAGTTCCCATGATCAAGGGCGTCACTCCCATCTTCGACAAACGAAATGGCGTGACCATCCAGCATGACACGCGCACCTTCACCAATTTATTCCTCACCGGAGTTTATCCCGTCTACGAGCGCATCCGTGGTTTTGGGGTCGCGACCGGGCGCGGCCTCAGCGAAGAAGATCAACTCCAGCGCGCCCGGGTGGCGGTGATCGGCGACGAAGCTAGGCGCAGGCTCTTCTCCGGCGAGCCGCCGCTGGGACAGACCATTCGCATCAATGGCTTGAGCTTTGAGGTGGTGGGTGTCTACCAGCGTAAGGTCCAGGGTGGCGACGACAATGACAACACCCTCGTCGCCATTCCCTTCAGCACCATGGGCGACCTCTATGACACCAAATTCATCTCCGGCCTCTTCATGGACTACGAAGGCGAAAACCACCAGCAACTCACTCGCGTGGTTCGCTCCGTGCTGGCGGGACACCACAATTTCCGCCCTGACGACCGCCGCGCCGTATTCATGGCCGACTTCAAGCAAGACTTCGACGAGTTCACCGTCGTCATCACCGCGCTTAAGATTCTGCTCACTTTCATCGGCGCGCTCACCCTCGGCATCGGCGGCATCGGCCTCATGAACATCATGCTGGTCTCGGTGCAGCAGCGCACCCGCGAAATCGGCATAGAAAAGGCCTTGGGCGCACACAAAGCCCACATCCTGTTGCAGTTTCTCGCCGAGGCCTTGGCCATTACCTTCGCCGGAGGTCTCGCCGGCATCGCAATCGCCTACATAATTTCCGGGACCGTGGGGACGCTCCCACTGATGAGCGCCTTCGGCGACAACCTCCAGGGGGGAGATATTCAGCTCCACATCAACGTGAGCAGCCTGGTTGTGGCGACGATCATTCTGAGTCTGGTCGGCATCATCAGCGGTATGGTCCCCGCCATCCACGCCGCCCGCCTCGACCCCATCGAGAGCCTGCGCTACGAATGAGCGAGTCTCGGGATAGAAGCCTGGTTTGGCCTTTTCCGTCTGTGGGCAGGTCCATCCCCTGCAGCTTGGCACCGACCCCCGCCCGTACCTCGCCGAACTGCAACCCGCAGTGAATCTGTAACAGGTCTGATATATTGGCCTCTCTGAGGTGCTTCCATGTCCCGCGTCGTGCGCTGTGGACTTATCCAGGCCAGGAATGAACTTGGCACCAACCACGGACTGCCAAAGATCAAGAGAGCGATGATCGACAAGCATCTCAAGCTTATCGACCAGGCGGCGCGCAAGAAAGTCAAGATACTTTGCCTGCAGGAGTTATTTTACGGGCCGTATTTCTGCGCGGAGCAGGACATTCGCTGGTACGAGCTCACGGAACACGTGCCGGAGGGTCCCACCATCAAGCTCATGCAGAAGATTGCTGCCAAGCATCGCATGGTGATTGTGGTACCGGTCTATGAAGAAGAAATGGCTGGGCTGTATTTCAATACGGCAGCGGTGATCGATGCGGACGGCAAGTATCTGGGCAAGTATCGTAAGCACCACATCCCGCACGTGCATCCGGGATTCTGGGAAAAGTTCTACTTCACGCCTGGAGACCTCGGCTACCCGGTTTTTGAGACCAAGTACGCTCGCGTCGGCGTGTACATCTGCTACGACCGGCACTTTCCGGAAGGCGCGCGCATTCTGGGATTGAATGGCGCGGAGATCGTGTTCAATCCATCCGCTACGGTAGCGGGACTCTCCGAATATTTGTGGGAACTGGAGCAGCCCGCGCATGCGGTCGCGAATGGCTATTTCGTCGGTGCGATCAATCGTGTGGGCCGAGAGAAGCCCTGGAACATCGGTGAGTTCTACGGCAAGAGCTACTTCTGCAACCCGCGCGGCAAGATCATCGCCCGGGGCAGTCGCCACAAGGACGAAGTGGTGGTGGCCGACCTCGATCTCGAAATGATTGAAGAAGTCCGGAGAGTCTGGCAGTTTTTCCGCGATCGCCGCCCCGAAACTTACAAGCCCCTCACGACGCAGACCGGACGCGCCGCAGCCGCCGACTAGGCTTCGATCCGCAAGGGCCCAATGACCGCAATTCAAGACTCACTGCGCTCGCGAATTGAATCCAGTCCCCTTTACAATCCGGACTTGGCACCGGTCACCGCCGAGCACCGTCAATGGGGAACCTACAACTACGCGGCGCTGTGGGTATCGATGTCGGTCAACATTCTTACCTACATGCTGGCGGCGAGTCTGATCCAGGGAGGAATGAGCTGGAAACAGGCCGTCGCCACGGTGTTTCTGGGCAACAGCATTGTTTTGATTCCAATGCTGTTGAACTCTCATCCCGGCGCGCGTTATGGAGTTCCATTCCCGGTCCTCGCTCGCGCATCGTTCGGGGTTTTGGGAGCGAATGTAGCCGCCGTCTTGCGAGCCTTGGTGGCGTGTGGCTGGTTCGGCATTCAAACCTGGATCGGCGGGGAGGCGATCAGTACTTTGATCACCGTCCTGGCGCCCGGGTGGGCACACGTTGCCTACGGACCTGCGATCTGCTTTTTCGCTTTCTGGCTGATCAATCTCGCCGTCATTCTCAAGGGAATTGAGTACATCCGATTTCTTCAGGGGATCAGCGCGCCAATTCTGCTGGCAGTGGGAGTCGCGCTGCTGGCATGGGCCTATCGTGCAGCAGGTGGATTTGGCCCAATGCTATCGGCTCCTTCGCGCTTCGCTACCTTCTCCGACTTTCTGAAATTCCTGATACCGGCATTGAACGGCACCGTAGGTTTCTGGGCCACTGTGTCTCTCAACATTCCCGACTTCACGCGGTTCGCGCGCAGCCAGCGTCAACAAGCGGTTGGACAAGCATTGGCACTACCGATGACCATGACACTGTATTCCCTGATCGGAATCCTCGTGACCTCGGCGACCGTCGTCATTTACGGCACGGCAATCTGGGACCCGGTACAACTGCTGAGCCGGTTTCATTCCCCGGTCGCTGTGATCGTTTCGTTATTGGCGATATTGCTGGCAACGCTGAACGTCAATATCGGCGCCAATGTCGTGTCACCGGCGAATGACTTCTCCAACCTTTGGCCGCGGAAGATCAGCTTCCGAATGGGCGGTGTAATCACCTGCTTCATGGGCATTGCGCTGATGCCGTGGAAGCTTCTGGCCAACTACAAGACGTTCATCCTCGGCTGGCTGGGCGGCTATGCCGCCTTTCTGGGGCCGGTAGCCGGAATTATGATTTGCGACTACTTCGTGGTGCGCGGGCGAACCCTGCTGGTTGAGGATCTTTACCTCCGGGACGGCGCTTACGAGTATTCCCACGGGTTCAACTGGGTGGCGCTGGCGGCGCTGGCCGCCGGGGCAGGAACGGCGCTGGTGGGCTTAGTGGTCCCGCCGCTGCGCACTCTTTACGATTATTCCTGGTTCGTCGGTTTCTGCGTGTCGTTTCTTACCTACTACGCACTGATGAAATCCCAGAAGGAGCCGCGAGTCTCGGCCTTCGAAGAAGCGTCGTGAGCCTGGTGAACGCACCCAGAGTTTCGCTGACTGCGAAGATTTGGAAAGAAGGGGTTAACAATCAGGCTTTGGCAACACCCTGAAATGCCGGCAAAATCTCTCTCTTGTAGGCTTCCAGCGTGTCCTCCTCGTCGCCGCACATTAGGTACACATTGAACTGTGTTACTCCGAGGCTCGCGAGTTTGTGCAGCTTTCGCCGATGGGCTTCTGCCGGGCCGACCAGGCAAAAACGGTCAACCACGTCATCGGATACGAATTTCGAGTTGCTGCTGTCGACTTCGCAATGCTGCTGGTAATCATAGCCACCGCGATTGCTCACATACGAAGTTAACGCGGGAGGCAGATCGTCCGGCTTGTAGCGAGAGATCAGATCCACCACGTGATTCGAAACCAATGCGGGGAACCAGCGTACTTGTTTCCGTGCAAGTTCCAGATCATTTGAAATCCATACCGGCGCGGCCGCCATGACTTCGATACTGCGCGGGTCACGTCCCGCCGCCTCCGCGCCCTTCTTCACAAAGCCGAGGCACCACTCGATCAGATCTGGATCGGCAAACTGCAGAATGACACCGTCTCCGACCCTGCCCGCCAAGTCCAGCACCTTGGGTCCATATCCCGCAATCCAAACCGGTGGAGACCCGCCTGCCCAGGAAAGCCGGGTGGGTTGACCTTCGTAGTCAATCTCACGTCCAGCGGTGAGTTCACGGAACGCCTTGATGGCTCGCTCAAGATCGCCGGCCCCGACGGGCTTTTTGCCCAGCACCCGGCGGGAGCTGTCACCGCGGCCAATGCCAAGCTGCATGCGCCCGTGCGAAATTAGATTGAGCGTGGCGAACAGGCTGGAAGTCACCGTGATGTCGCGGCTCGCGGGATTGGTGACGCAGGTGCCGAGACGCATCTTCTTCGTGTTTTCGGCCATGAGTGTGAGCAGTGGGTAAGGCTCCAGCCACAGGACGTGAGAATCGAAAATCCAGCCGTACTGGAATCCGGCAGCCTCGGCCTGACGGGTGAGAGCGACAATGCGCTCCACCTTCATGTCAGGTTTGATTGTGATACCAAACTTCATGCCAGTCCCCCACTTGAAAAGGGCACTCGAAGGGAGGCAGTTTAGCATAGAATTCCTCTTCCGCCGGCAGAGGAGAAAACAGGCATGGGTTTTGACACCATCATCACAAACGGCCGTGTGGTCACAGCGAGCGACACCTACGCAAGTGACGTCGCCATCGGCAACGGGAGGATCGTGGCGATCGGGCAGAGTCTTCCACCTGAGAATGCGAGTCGCATCATCGACGCTGCAGGCAAGTACGTGCTGCCCGGGGGAATCGATGTTCACACGCATCTCGACATGCCTTTCGGAGGTACCACGAGTTCCGATGACTTCGAAACGGGCACGCGGGCAGCAGCTTTTGGCGGCACAACCACTCTGATTGACTTCGCGATCCAGTACAAGGGCCAGACGCTCAGAACCGCATTCGACACGTGGATGCAAAAGGCTTCCGCGAAAGCGGTATGCGATTATGCTTTTCACTGCATCATCACGGAATTAGCTGATGCTCAGCTCGACGAGATGAATGCCCTAGTGCGAGAGGGCGTAACCAGTTTCAAGTTGTTCATGGCATATCCCGGCGTCTTCATGCTGGACGACGGCAGCATCTTCAAGGCGCTGCGAACCACGGCAAAGAACGGCGGGCTGGTTTGCATGCACGCCGAAAACGGAAACGCGATTGACGTCATCGTTCAACAGGCTCTCGCGGAAGGGAAAAAAGCACCCAAATACCACGCATTGACTCGGCCGACCACGGCGGAAGCGGAAGCCACCAGTCGAGCTATCGCGCTGGCGGAGATGGCGGGTGCGCCCGTTTACATCGTGCACTTGAGCTGCAATGATGCCCTGGAAAAAGTGCGCGAGGCCCGCGATCGCGGTTTGCCGGTTTACGCCGAAACTTGCCCGCAATACCTTTATCTCTCGATCGAGAACTTCGATGTCCCGGATTTCGAGGGAGCGAAGTATGTATTCACCCCTCCTTTGCGCGAGAAGTGGCACCAGGAAAAACTTTGGAATGGTTTGAAGAGTGATCACCTCCAAGTGGTTTCAACCGACCACTGTCCGTTCTGTTTCAAGGAGCAGAAGGAACTGGGGCGCGACGACTTCACAAAAATCCCCAACGGCGGCCCCGGAGTTGAACACCGCATGAGCCTGATTTACTCCGGCGGCGTCGCTGCGGGACGATTCAGCGTGAACCGCTTCGTGGAACTCGTTTCCACGACTCCCGCGAAGCTTTTCGGCCTGTACCCGCGCAAGGGCACGATCGCCGTAGGCAGTGATGCTGATCTAGTGATTTTTGATCCCAACCGCAAGCACATCATCAGCGCCAAGACCCACCACATGCGGGTGGACTATTCGATGTTTGAGGGAATACAGGTCATGGGTATGCCGGTCACCGTGCTCTCGCGCGGGCGTGTGGTCGTGGAGTCCGACAAGTTTCTAGGGCGTGCGGGCGCGGGAGAGTTCGTAAAGAGGTCCACCTATTCGCAGCCCTAGAGAACCTGCTTCAGCTCCGTGATCCCAAGGTTTGCGTGAATGGCTTCGCGAGTACGGGTCGGCCGGGTTCACAATCCGAGTCCGAATTGAAGTTGGGACGTTTGAGTGAGAGATTCGGTTTCGCGGTGCAAATCCTTTTCGGCGAGTGGATCATTTGCTCTTCTGCTGAGCTGAAAATTCCATGGTGGGGCGCACCAAACGAGATAACCTCATTCTTGTGCTGAACCGGCCTATCATTAACCTAAGAACAATTTGCAGGAGGTACGAACATGGCAACGAATCAGGTAGTGCTTTACTTCGACGAGCAGGAGGATGCTCTGCTTTTCGCCCTGGCTGCCAGTTCGGCCATGTCAGCGGAAGGCCCGCTCCGCAGCGGAGACGCAGCGGTCAAAGTTGCGGAGGAGCTCTGCAAAGCCAGTCGAATCACGACTGAAGGTGTTCTAAACGTCGCGTGAAGGGGCGGCAAAATTAAGATGATTCGAAAAGCTGCGCTGCAAATAGGGGCTCCGGTGCTACTCGGTTTCATGGCATGGAATGCGTATCTGGCTGTCAACCATCTAAAACAGACGCAGAAAATCGCGGCGCTCACACTGGAAAGCTCCATGATTCAGGCGGACATCTCCAGTGTTCTGAAAGATTTGACCGATATGGAAACAGGTCAGCGCGGGTACCTTCTAACCGAGAACCCTTCCTACTTGCAGCCCTACGCCGATGCGAAGGGTAGGGTAGGAACCGATATGGCGAACCTTCGTATAGGGCTAGCTAATCGTGCCGAGCGCGAACGATCCCTGGAGTCGCAGCTGGAGTCTTTGGCGAAATCAAAGCAAGCTGAAATGGAGCGCTCTATTCGTTTGCGCGAACAGGGGTATCGTCACCGCGCATTCAAGTTGGTGGATTCAAACGAGGGTATGGAGTACATGGATAGAGCTCGCGGACTTCTGTCTTCTCTATCCCTGGCGGAGACGAGGAGTGCGACATGGGACAGAGAGAGGAACGCTAGCCTACGCAAGGCTTTGGCAGAGACCATTATTGCCAATTCATGTCTGCTCCTCCTCACAATATGTCTGTTTGGACTCATGCGCTACCACGGGCAAGTGCTTGAACAGGAAGCGGCCCAGAGCAAACAAGAGTTAGCTGTGCGCGATTTGCAACTAGAAAAATTGAATTTTGCCCTTTCCAACCAAGCCCGCTCCAAGACCTGGTCGATCGAGTCCAACGCCCGCCTCCTACTGGAGAACTATGGGGGATTTCTACCACGACAAGGCCACGAGTATGCTGAGCAGATAAAGGAAGCATCGGCACAAATGGAGCAACTCCGACAGGATCTAGTTGGCAGCCCAGACTGCAAAAGTGCTGCGAAGGCAGCTTAGCAACTTACTGGCGAGGCCGCTGGCTGGGCCTGAAGCACCTCACGGAGATACAGGGTTGAGGAAATTGGTTGGCGGTCAACGAGTACAATAGCGAGTCACTTCAGCGGTTCGGCCGTGTAAATCACGCCCCCTCATCGAAAGTATCCCTTCGCCTACGGGTTCACGGAAAGTAAGGGCGATCTGATGAGCCTCGTTCCAGGCTCAGCCTCATTTCAGTTGCTCGTATCAAGTACTCGAAATAGCATTGCGCTTAAGGATAGAGCTGACCCGTCAAGCTTCGGTGCGTTCAGCGATGAGCCGTACTCCCGTTGTCGGGAGGGTGTTGTCAGGCGTTGCCATTCTCGGCGTAACTGTACTCACCCTTGGTGCGCAGTCCTCTCCGGCGGTCATACGCAATCCTCATAATCTGAGCTACGGCGATTTGGAATCTCATTCAGGAGTATGAGGACGCAGATGTGCCCGAAGATTTAGGAAGCAGATTTGACGGCGACGAGTTGTCTGTCGGTGTGGCTCTTCATGAGCACGGTCGAATTGGCTGTGGGTATCAACCGATGCTACGCAAACCGAGGCAGCAGGCTCTTCACGTATCAGAACATCTGCTTCGCAGGTTGACAACACCCTTGTGCTCTTCGAT
>Ga0137418_10000257_pt1 | contig 45365 bp, 41 predicted proteins | sample CZODoug3_1_2_16f_FD_122242 | JGI IMG/M metagenome (GOLD analysis project Ga0137418, IMG submission 122242) | Vadose zone soil fungal communities from Angelo Coast Range Reserve, California, USA - CZODoug3_1_2_16fungal (Hybrid Assembly) | ecosystem: Environmental > Terrestrial > Soil > Vadose...
CGCGCCGCGGCCCGCCTGGGCGGAGGCCGGCGCCGGATCGAAGCGCAGCACGCCAAGGGCAAGCTCACGGCGCGCGAACGCCTCGAGCTGCTGCTCGATGCCGACTCGTTCGAGGAGTGGGACATGTTCGTCGAGCACCGCTGTCACGACTTCGGCATGAGCGAGGCGCGCGTGCCGGGCGACGGCGTGGTCACCGGCTACGGCACGATCAACGGACGGCTCGTGTTCGTGTTCAGCCAGGACTTCACGGTGTTCGGCGGTGCGCTGTCGGAAGCGCACGCCGAGAAGATCTGCAAGATCATGGACCACGCGATCAAGGTCGGTGCGCCGGTGATCGGCCTGAACGATTCGGGCGGGGCCAGGATCCAGGAAGGCGTGGCTTCGCTGGGCGGTTACGCGGACGTGTTCCAGCGCAACGTGCTGGCCTCCGGCGTCGTGCCGCAGCTGTCGCTGATCATGGGGCCGTGCGCGGGCGGGGCCGTCTATTCGCCGGCCATGACCGATTTCATACTGATGGTGAAGGACTCCTCGTACATGTTCGTCACCGGGCCGGACGTGGTGCGGACGGTGACGCACGAAGAAGTCACGGCCGAGGAGCTGGGCGGCGCCCACACCCACAGCACGCGATCCGGCGTCGCCGACCTGGCGTTCGACAACGACGTCGAGGCCCTGGTCATGACGCGCCGGCTGGTCGGATTCCTTCCGGCCAACAACCGCGAAAAGCCGCCGCGGCTGCCGACCACCGACCCGAGCGAGCGGATCGAACTGTCGCTCGATACCCTGGTGCCCGAGAACCCGAACAAGCCGTACGACATCAAGGAGCTGATCACCAAAGTCGTCGACGAGCGCGAATTTTTCGAGCTCGCGCCCGACTACGCTCGCAACATCGTGATCGGTTTCGGGCGGCTGGCCGGCGACACGGTCGGCATCGTCGCCAACCAGCCGCTGGTGCTGGCCGGTTGCCTCGACATCAAGAGCTCGATCAAGGCGGCGCGCTTCGTGCGCTTCTGCGATGCGTTCAACGTTCCGATCGTCACGTTCGTCGACGTGCCCGGTTTCATGCCCGGCACCGCGCAGGAATACGGCGGCATCATCAAGCACGGCGCCAAGCTGCTGTTCGCATACGCCGAGTGCACGGTGCCCAAGCTCACGGTGATCACACGCAAGGCCTACGGCGGCGCCTACGACGTGATGAGCTCCAAGCACCTGCGGGGAGACGTGAACTTCGCCTGGCCGTCGGCCGAGATCGCCGTGATGGGCCCGAAGGGCGCTGTCGAGATCATCTTCCGGGACGAAAAGAACGACCCCGAAAAGCTGGCGGCGCGCGAGCGCGAGTACCGCGAGAAGTTCGCCAATCCGTTCGTTGCCGGTCACCGCGGCTTCATCGACGACGTGATCCTGCCGCACGAGACGCGCAGACGCCTGTGCCGCTCGCTCGCGATGCTGCGCGAAAAGCGACTCGAGAATCCGTGGCGCAAGCACGGCAATATCCCGCTATAAGCATGTTCAACAAAATCCTGATCGCCAATCGCGGCGAGATCGCCTGCCGCGTGATCCGAACCGCGCAGCGGATGGGAATCCGGACGGTCGCCGTGTATTCCGAGGCCGACCGCAACGCGCGCCACGTGGAGCTGGCCGACGAGGCCGTGGCGATCGGGCCGGCGCCGTCCAGGCAGTCGTACCTGGACATCGATCGGATCCTGGCCGCGTGCAAGCAGACCGGGGCCCAGGCGGTTCACCCGGGCTACGGGTTCCTTTCCGAGAACGCCGCGTTCTGCGCCCGGCTCGAATCGGAGGGCGTCGTGTTCATCGGCCCCAAGGCTCGCTCCATCGAGGCGATGGGTGACAAGATCGCCTCCAAGCGCCTGGCCGAGGCGGCCCGCGTCAACACGATTCCCGGCTACACCGACGTGATCGAGGACGCCGGGCAGGCGCAGAAGATCGCCCGCCGCATCGGCTACCCGGTGATGATCAAGGCGAGCGCCGGCGGCGGCGGCAAAGGCCTGCGGGTCGCGTGGAACGACGCCGAATGCCGCGACGGCTTCGCATCGTGCCGCAACGAGGCGAAAAACGCGTTCGGCGACGATCGGGTGTTCATCGAGAAGTTCATCGTCGAGCCGCGCCACATCGAGATCCAGGTGCTCGGCGACGCTCACGGCCATCTGGTGTACCTGTGGGAGCGCGAGTGCTCGATTCAGCGCCGCCACCAGAAAGTGATCGAGGAGGCCCCCTCGCCCTTCCTGGACGAGGCGACCCGCCGCGCGATGGGCGAGCAGGCCTGCGTGCTGGCGCGCGCCGTCGACTACCAGTCGGCCGGAACCGTCGAGTTCGTGGTCGACAAGGAACGCAAGTTCTATTTCCTGGAGATGAACACGCGGCTGCAGGTCGAGCATCCGGTGACCGAGATGATCACCGGACTGGACCTGGTCGAATGGATGATCCGGATCGCCGCCGGAGAGGCGCTGACGCTCGAGCAGCACGAGTTGAGGCGCGACGGCTGGGCCATCGAATGCAGGATCAATGCCGAGGACCCGTCGCGCGGCTTTCTGCCGTCGACCGGGCGGCTGGTCCGGTTCCTGCCGCCGGCGGAAGCGACCGGCGAGGTGCGGGTCGACACCGGCGTGTACGAGGGCGACGAGATCCCGATCTACTACGACTCGATGATCGCCAAGCTGATCACGCACGGGCCCGACCGCGAGCAGGCGGCGGCCCGGATGCGCGAGGCCCTGAACCGTTTCGTGGTGCGCGGCATCTCGACCAACATCGCATTTCAGTCGGCGTTGATGCGCAACAGCCGCTTTCGGGAAGGGCGCCTGCATACGGGGCTGATCGCGGAGGACTATCCGGGCGGCTTTGACCCGTCGAGCGCAGTGCATCCGCGCCCGCTGCTGATGGCGGCGGTGGCCGCGTATGCGCGCTGGCGCTACGTGGACCGGGCCCGCAAGATCACCGGCCAGCTGCGCGGACACGGCCGCAAGATCGGTTCGGAGTGGGTCGTGCAGGTCGGCGGCAAATCGATCCGGCTGCAGATCGAGCCGAACGACACCGGTTGCGACGTCGTTCATCTGGCCGAACGTCATACGCTGCGCACCGACTGGCAGATCGGGCAGATCCTGTTCGAGGCCCGCTTCGACCAGGAGCCGGTGTGCCTGCAGTTCGAGCGGGCCGGGCTGCGCTACCGGATCATTCACGACGGCGTGCAGCTGGAAACCGCGGTGCTGTCGCCCCGGGCGGCCGAGCTGCTGGCCCTGATGCCGCACAAGGTGGCACCGGATCTGTCCAAGTTCCTGCTGTCACCGATGCCGGGCCTGCTGGTGGAAGTCGCGGTGAAGCGCGGGCAGGAAGTGAAGGCCGGCCAGCGGCTGGCGACGATCGAAGCGATGAAAATGGAGAACATCCTGCACGCCGAGCGCGATGGCGTGGTCGAGGAGCAGCTCGCCAACGCCGGCGAGAGCGTCGCAGTCGATCAGCCGATTCTGAGGTTCAAATAGACTGGGGTCTGTGCCCGGACCTTCACGAGGTCCGGGCCGCCCGCTTGCAGTGCCCGATCCGGGCGGCCCGGCTAGAAGCGGTGGACGATGGCGGCGGCCTTCGCTTGAGTCGGGCTTGAGGCGTTGGCAACGATCGTGACCGCCGGCTTGTTTTGCAGCGCGATCTGATCCATCTGCGACTTGGTCTCGAAAAAGCGAGCGCCGGCAAATATGGCCGGAACAGCGAGCAGAACAAGAAACAGCTTGTCATCGTGGCGGGTGCGGCGGTCGGAGAACATGGTCAGGTCCTTTGGTTGGTCTGGGTTCAAACGCGATCGAGCGTCTGAACGAATGCTGTCCCGTCCGCCGGCAACACTCTATTGACCAAAGTCCATTGGCCGGCCTTTGGCACCGCAGAAATGACCAAAGTCCTGTCTCGGCCGCCGTCCCGGCTGCCAATGAATCGATCTGCGCGCCGCAGCATCTCGTTGACGCCGACCATTGCAGCCTATATTCTTGGTAATGAAAACGTATGGCCCACGCGAAAAGCGCCAGGCGCGTAGAAATGGCTCGCTCGCACGGCGTGTACGCATGGGGGGAACGGTGGTCCGGTCGGCAATCTTCTCAGTGGCGACCGCGGTGTTGTTCGGTGGTCCGCCGGCATGGGCCGCCGAGCCCGTCGGCGTGGTCACGATCCTCGAAGGCGATGCGCTCGCGATTCGGGGGCTGTCTAAACTCGCGCTGGCCGAAGGCGTCCGGATCGCAGGCGACGACCTGGTCGAGACAGGCAAGGGCACTTTCCTTCGCATTGAATTCACCGACGGAGCGGTCGTCGACCTCGGGCCGGGCACGCGCGCTCAGTTGAATCGCCCTTCGCTGAAGCGAGTCGACCGCCCTGCCCTTTATCTGCTTTCCGGCTGGCTCAAATTGAGCGCCGGCAAGCTCGCCGCCACGAAAGGGTCGTTCGCTTCGCCCCAATTTGATGCACTCGGGGCTGTCGGCGAGGTCGTCGCGCGGGTGGAAGACAGTTCGAGCAAGGTCTTCGCCGAAGACGGGCCGCTCCAGATCCTGAACCGCCGCGCGGGCGCCAAAGCGCCGATCACGATCAAATCGGGCGATTTCATCAGTTTGAACAAGGACGACGCCCTTAAGGTCGAAGTGCGTCCCACCCATGAATTCATCGCGGCGCTGCCGCGCCAGTTCGAGGATCCGCTGCCCGCGCGGCTGGCGCAATTTCGGGCGCGCGAAGTGCCCGCCAGGCCCGCCGGCACGTTCACCTACGCCGAGGTCGAGGTCTGGCTCGATGCCGAGCCGACGATCCGGCGCCGTTTTGTGCGCGAGTGGGTGGCCAAGGCGAACGACGAGGCGTTCCGGCAGAAGCTGGACGCCGGGCTCGCACGGCATCCCGAGTGGGAGCGGATTCTTTACCCGGAACGATTCGAACCGAAGCCTCCGCCGCCGGTTGCTTCGGTGCCCGCACCCGCCGCTGGCGGCTCGGTCCCCGTTAATCCGTCTGTACCTTCAGCCACGCCCGCGAAGGGCGCTGAGGAGGCTGGCGCGCCCGGACATTGAAGCCGGCGGGCCGGACACGACCCCATGAAGCTGCTGTTCAAGTTCAACCTGGTATTCCTGCTGCTGTTCCTGCTGGGCATCGCCGCCTGCGGGTACATCAGCCGCGGCTTGCTGCAGCGCAACGCGCAAGAGGAAATCGCCGACAATGCGCGGTTGCTGATGGCCAACGCCCTGGCGGTGCGGGCCTACACGAACAGCCAGATCAAGCCGCTGCTCGACACCCAGATGAAATACACGTTCCTGCCGCAGTCGGTGCCGGCGTATTCCGCGACCGAGGTGCTGAACGATCTTCGCAAGAAATATCCGGAGTACTCGTACAAGGAGGCGATGCTGAACCCCACCAACCCGCGGGACCGCGCGGTCGACTGGGAAGCAGACCTGATCAACCAGTTTCGCAATGGATCCGCCAGTGTCGAAATCTTAGGCGAGCGCCAGACGCCGAGCGGGCGGTCGCTGTTTTTCGCGCGGCCGCTGAAGATTACCGACCCGGCCTGCCTTCTGTGCCACAGCACCGTGGAGATCGCCCCGCGCACGATGGTCGACAAGTACGGGCCGGCCAACGGCTTCGGGTGGAACCTGAACGAGGTCGTCGGCGCGCAGGTGGTTTCGGTGCCGACGGCGGTCCCGCTGGCGCGCGCGCAGAAGGCATTCAACACGTTCATGCTTTCGCTGGCGGCTGTGCTGGCCGCCATCGGCTTCGTTCTGAACCTGCTCCTGTACTGGATGTTCATCCGCCCGGTCACCCGGATCTCGGCGCTGGCGGACCGGGTCAGTCTGGGCGAGCTCGACGCCGTGGACCTGAACGTGCGCAGCGGCGACGAAATACAGACGCTCGCCGAGTCGCTGGCGCGCATGCGCAAGAGCATGGCGCAGGCGCTGCAGCTGCTCGGGGGCTGAGCCGGTCCGGGAGAGCGACGATCAAGCCCCCTGCCGACGCCCCAGGCGGACAGCGGCCGCCCCAGAGCCTCGGGAAATATCCGATCCTGGGGCAGCTGGGCAAGGGCGCCATGGGGATCGTCTACAAGTCGTTCGACCCCGTGATACGGCGCTCGATCGCGCTGAAGACCATCCGCAAGGAGCTTCTGAACGACGAGGACGAAGCGGCCGCATTCGCGGCCCGCTTCCGCAACGAGGCACAGGCGGCCGGGCGACTGCTGCATCCCGGAATCGTCGCCGTGTACGAATACGGGGAAGACGAGGAGTTCGCCTTCATCGCGATGGAGTACGTCGAGGGCAGCAGCCTGAGGCAGTACTTCGAGCGCAAGGTCCGCTTCGAGGAACGCGACGTGGTCAGCGTGATGGCGCAGCTGCTCGACGCCCTGCAGTACGCGCACGACCAGGGCGTGTGGCACCGCGACATCAAGCCGGCCAACATCATCATCATGAACAACGGGCGCATCAAGGTGGCCGATTTCGGCATTGCGCGGGTCGAAAGCTCGACGCTGACGCAGGTCGGTGTCGTGATGGGCACGCCGGGTTTCATCGCCCCCGAGCAGTATCTGGGCAAGGAGGTCGATCACCGGGTCGACCTGTTCGCGGCGGGCGTGGTGCTGTACGAGCTGCTGACCGGAGAGACGCCGTTCGCCGGTTCCAAGGAAGGCGTGATGTACAAGGTCTGCCACGAGGCCGCCCAGCCGCCCTCGACCGCAACTGGCAAACCGGCGCTGGCGCGTTTCGACCCGATCGCGCTGCGGGCGCTCGCCAAGCGTCCCGACGATCGCTACCCGTCCGCCGGCAAGTTCCGCGCGGAGCTGCTGGCGGCCTACGACCAGCCCGTCAGCCCGACCGTTTCGGAGGAAACGCTGATCCGGGACGCCGGAGGAGTGGGCGACTCGGGCGAGGGTTCATCGCCCCGGGGCGGTTCGCGCAAGCCCTTTGCATCCACGCCGGTCACGCCCGCCTTCGGAGCCGGCTCGAGCCGGGCTCAGATCTCCACGATGCCTACCCAGATGCTGGTCGCGGCGGGTTGGAACGTGGACGAGCTTGCCTCCGTCGAGCGCAGTCTGGCGCACTTCGTGGGGCCGATTGCGCGCGTGATGGTGCGCCGCGCTACCCGTGAGGTCGCCGACTTCGCATCCCTGGTTCAGAAGCTCGCCGACCAACTGACTTCACCCGCGGAGAAGTCCAAGTTTCTTCAACAAAACGCCCGTATCGCAGCAACCGGGACCGGGCCATCGAAAATGAAGCAGCCCGTGGATGACGATGCGACCGTGATCCCGGGCGCCAATGACGCCCAGTCGACTTCACCGGGGCCCACTGCCGAGGAGATCGCAAGAGCCGCTCGACTGCTCGCGGTCCACCTGGGTCCGATCGCACCGATTCTGGTCCGTAAGGCAGCCTTGCCGGGCGTGCCCCGAGCGGCCTTTTTGGCCCGGCTGACCGAACGGCTGAGCGACGCCGAGAAAGAGCGCTTCCTGATCGATTTCGAGCGGTCGCGTTAGCCTGGTGGTCCGCGAGAGGGTGGGAGGATCGAAAACGATGGAGGCCGTCCAAAAAAGGGTCCTGCTGGTCGAGGATCACGAGCTGATTCGTCTGGGTACCGGACTGCTGCTGGAGTCGCTGGGCGAAGTGCGCTGCGACATCAAGCCCTGTCGCTCGCTCGACGAGGCGCGCGCCGCCTGTCGCGATGACGGACCGTTCGACCTGGTCCTGCTGGATCTGAATCTGGTCGACTCCAAGGGCTTGCAGGGCCTGCGCACGCTGCGCAACGAGTTCCCGGACCTGGCGATCGCCGTCTTGACCGGCACCCAGGACGAGTTCGTGGTGCGCCAGGCGCAGGCGATGGGAGCGATCGGTTATCTGCTGAAGTCCTGGACGCCCGAGCAGGTCAAGGCTGCCCTGCTTTCGCTGCTTCGCCCGCCAGCCTCCGCGTCCCGGGCCACCATTTCGGAGCGTTTCCCGAAACTGGCCGGCACCCCGCACTACGACCGGGTGGCGGAGCTGGGGCCGCGGCATCTGCAGATCCTCGAGCTGATCCTCGAGGGTTGCAACAACCAGGAGATCAGCACGTCCACGGGCCTGTCACTGGGCACGGTGAAGAATTACGTTTCGGCCATTTTGCTGGCGCTGGACGTTGAAAGCCGGGCCCACCTGATCAGCCTGTTCCATTGAGCGACTTGCCGACACCGGCGCGTGTCGATGGGCGCGTCGACGCCGAGTTGTATCGGAGCGCCTATGCGGCCGACCGGCGTGGCGCGCTGGCCGGAATGCTGGCTGCCTTGTTCGCGGCTTCGGCGCTGCAGCATCGGGGCGCCCCTGCCAGCGTGTGGCTCTGGGCAGGCGCCTACGTTGTCCTGGCGCTGTCGCGCTTGCTGCTGCTCGCTCGGGCAAAAGCCGAGCGCGCCGGGCTGGACCATCGGCGCGGACGCGCATTTCGCCAAACCTGGCTGGCGCTGCTGACGGTATCGGCTGCGATCTGGGGCGCCGGGCCGCCGCTGTTTCTCGCCAAGGATTTCGCCAGCGGCGGTTTGCTCACCGGAATCTGGCTGGCCGCGGCCGGCCTGTCCGCGCCGCTGGTGGCCGCGGCCCGGCCAGCCATCTACCTGTGGCTGCTGCCGGCCTTGGTGCCGCTGCTTTTCGCGCTCGCGCTGTACGGGTCCGGCGAGGCGCTGGTGCTGGCCGTGCTGGGATCGGTCTTTCTGCTGGTGCTTCTGCGGCTCGTGCTCGAACAGAACGAATCGCTGGCGGCAGGGCTGGCGGCGCGGTTTCAGAACGAGGACCTGGTCGAACAGCTGCGGACCCAGGTCGAGGTGGCGGCCCGCGCCAACCAGGAAAAGACGCGCTTCCTGGCCTCGGCAGTGCACGATCTGCGCCAGCCGTTGCATGCTCTGGGCCTGTTTTGCGCGGCACTGGAGCAGCGGCTGCAAAACATCCCCGAGCGGCCTTTGATCAAGAACATGATGGCCTCGATCGAAGCGCTGGAGACCTCGTTCGGCGCAATGCTGGACATATCCCGCCTGGACGCCGGCATCGTTCGTGCGTCCCCGCAGTCGTTTCCGGTGCGGGACGTTTTCCGGCGCCTGTACCAGCAATTCGGCGGCGACGCCGAAGCGAGCGACATCTCGCTGCGATTCCGCGCGGCGCGCCGGGTCGTGCTGAGCGATCCGCAACTGCTCGAGCGGGTGCTTGCCAATCTGGTGCAGAACGCGCTGCGATACACGCGCCAAGGCGGGGTTCTGGTGGCGGCACGGCGGCGCGCACCCGGCGTGGCGCTCGAAGTGTGGGACACCGGCGTCGGTATCCCGGCCGAACAGCTCGAGCTGATCTTCGAGGAGTTCTATCAGATCGACAACCCGGAACGGGACCGCAGCCGTGGCCTCGGCATGGGACTGGCGATCGTGCGGCGGCTGTGCAACCTTCTCGCGCACCCCTTGGAGGTGCGTTCCAGGCCCGGACGGGGCACGATGTTCCGGGTCGTCGTGCCCGCCGGCGACGAGCGCGACCGCACGCAGCCGGCGCTGGAGGCCGAGACGCTGCCGCCGCGCACCGACGTGCGCGTGACCGTGCTGCTGATCGACGACGAACGTGCGATCCGGGACGCCACGCGCGAATTGCTCCGCCCCCTGCAGGTCGACGTGCTGGTCGCGGCGACGATCGCCGAAGCGGTCGAACAGGCGCGGCAGGCCACGGCCCGGATCGACATGATCCTGTCGGACTGGAGGCTGCGCGGCACCGAAACCGGGGTAGAGGCGGTGCGCGCGGTGCGCCGGATCTGCGGCGAGGCAACGCCCGCGGTGCTGGTGACGGGCGATACGTCGGCCGACGTGCTGACGATGGCGCACGAAAACGGGCTGGTCATCCTGCACAAACCGTTGCAGCCGCGTGAATTGTTGCGTCTGATCGGACGTTTGGAGCGATAGACGATGCTGCAGTGCAACCAACCGGATCGCTTTCCAACGCGGCTGACGTTATGACTTTGGTCACTAGCGCACTGCGCTGCCAACGCGATGTACTGGAACCCACGCAGCTGCCGTGGTGTCCCGGGCGCCCTTCACGGTCTTGCCCGGCAGGGATCGCGTCGACCGACCCAATCGGTGCATTGCAAACATGACTCTGGTGCTGCGAGGACTGTCACTCAATGAAAAGCCGTTGAGCAACCCGTTGGTTGGCCGTTTCGACGACCGCGGCGGGGCAATCGGTCGATCGGATAACGCGACCTTCACGCTGCCCGATCCCGAACGCCTGATCTCTCGCGTGCATGCACGCATTTCACACGCCGAGCAGACCTACTGGGTCGAGAACGTCAGCGCGGCCGGGCCGATTCTGCACAACGGGCGCCCGCTGAGCTCCGGCATGCGGGTGAGCCTGAGCGACGGCGATGAGCTGCGCATCGGCGGCTATCGGCTCGCGGTCGCTTTCGAGAGCAACGAGACCAGTGCAACCATTCTGCGAGGCCGTACGACGGGCCAGGCGCCGTTGAAGGCGGTCCCCGCCGCACCGCCGCCACCAGCCGCCGCCCCTGCGGGTCGAGTCGCAGCTGCGGCTGCAGCGCGCCCGCCGGTCGCGCCAGCGCCCGAGCGGGTCGCGGCCGTCGCTCCGGCGCCGGCCGCGGTCGCAACGCCCGCCCCGGTGCCCGCCGCCGTCGTCGCGCCCGCCCCGTTGCCCGCCGCCGTTGCGACCCCCGCTCCCGTGCCCGCCCGCAGCGCCCGGTCGGCGCGCACCCGGCCGGCCGTAGAGTCGTCCACCGGTGGCGACGCGCTGTGGCGTGGCTTTCAAGACGGTGTCGGCATCGATCTGCCGCTACCGAACGGGCCGTCTCCAGAACTGTTCAGCGCGGTCGGCGCGATGCTGCGGATCGCGATCAACGGGATCCACCGTCTGATCGCGATGCGGACGGTTGCCAAGACCGAAATGCACGCCGATCTGACGATGATCCAGGTCCGCGGCAACAACCCGTTGAAATTCTCTCCGGAGGCGGCCGTCGCGCTGAAGATGCTGCTGCAGCCGCCGCTACAAGGGTTCCTGTCCGGACCCTCGGCGCTGCGCGACGCCGTGATCGACCTGCAATCGCACCAGGTCGGCGTGATGGCGGGGATGCGGGCGGCTCTGGCGACCGTGCTCGAGCGGTTCGATCCGGTCCAACTGGAAAGCCACCTCAGCTCCCGCTCGGTGATCGATGCGCTGATTCCGTCGCACCGGCGCGCCAAGCTCTGGGAGCTGTATGTCGAGCACTATCGCGCCCTGAAGGACGAGGCGGAGGAAGACTTCGGCCGCCTTTTCGGCGAAGCGTTCCGGGAGGCCTACAACGCCCAGGTGCGCAGTCTGGAAGCGGCCGGCGACGAGGCCGGCGCATCCGTGGCCTCCTATCCGCCCTCACCAAAGGCCGGCTGATGCTGTCCGTTCGAATCTCGCAACGCTCGTGCACCGGGTCGCGCGACCACAACGAGGACTGCGTCGGAGTCGAGCACGTCGGCCATCACTGGTGCATGGTCCTGTCCGACGGGGCGGGAGGGCACCGCGACGGCGCGCTCGCCTCGAGGCTGGTGGTCGACCGTATCCTGACGGGCTTTCGAAGTCGCCCGCCCGTGGACGCTCCGGATCTGGGCGAGCTGATGCTCGACGCGCACGACGGCGTGATCGCGGCGCAGCGCTCGCGGGGCGTGACGGACCGGGCCGGCGCGATGCACGCGACGGTGGTGGTGCTGCTGGTCGACGCCAGCAGGAAGGTGGCCCTGTGGGGCCACGTCGGCGACTCCAGGCTGTACCTGCTGCGCGACCAGCGCGCGTCGGCGGTGACGCGCGACGACAGCGTATTGCAATGGATGGTCGACGCTGGACTCTGGCAGGCCGATCAGCTGCACCAGCATCCGCAGCGCAACCAGCTGATGGCGGCGCTCGGAGCCGACGAGGGGGTCGAGCCGCACCTCAGCGCCGACCCGTTCGAGCTGCGCGACGGCGACGCGTTCCTGCTGTGCAGCGACGGCTGGTGGGCCAGCGTCAGCGACGGCGAAATCGAGCGCTTGCGCGCCGGGGCCGCAACGCCCGACCAGTGGCTCGACGCGATGATCGCTTGCGCGACGGCACGGGCCGATCCGCGCCAGGACAATTTTTCGGCAATCGGCTGCTGGGTCGGCAACAAGGCGCCATGAGGATCTGGCGGCCGCTCCGTTCGCAATGCGTGCGCCGGGCGGCGTACGCCATTGCCGCGGGCGTTCTGCTCGCGTCGACCGGGCCAGTTGCGTTGGCGGCGGACCCCGGGCCGGCGGCGCCCGCGGCACCTGAACCCTTTTCGATCGAAGCCACGCTGGTCGGCGGGCCGAACCTTAACCCGAATCTGGAAGGCCGGCCCTCGCCCGTGGTCGTGCGAGTGTTCGAGCTGAAGCGGGCAGCCGCTTTTGAAGCGGCGAATTTCACCGCCCTGTTCGAACAGTCGCGGGAGGCACTCGGCGGCGACCTGGTCGCGCAACAGGAGTTCATCCTGCGACCCGGCGAAATCCGTCACTACGACCGCTCCGGCGCCCCCAAGGTCGCCACGCTCGGCCTGGCGGCCGCGTTCCGCACTCCGGAAAAAAACAGCTGGCGACTGGTCGTGCCTCTTGCGCCGGGCGCGCACAACCTGTTATTGATCGACTTCGACAACAACCAGATCCGGGTGCCGTCTGTACCCGGCAAGTCGGACGGCCGCTGAAACGCCCGATTGGACGATCGATCGGATTCCGATGCCCATCACCCCGTCGCCCGGCCCGATCGATCCCGACACCGACACGATGTTCGGCACCCGGATATCGGTCCGGCCCGATCCGCCGCGGGATTCATCCAGGCGGCCCGACGCGGGAGCCGCATCGGGCCCCAACCCGCTGATCGCGGAGGCCGACGCGCTGCTTGCGCTGGTGCCGCAGTTGCGCTCGTCGGCGCAGATCAGCGACCTGGCGCAATTGCGGGTCCGAATGGTCGGCCTGCTGAGCCAGTTCGACGAGCGTCTGCGCCGGCGCGGCGTCGGCCCGGGTCAAGGCCAGAAGGCGCACTTCGTTCTGTGCGGGCTGATCGACGAGGTGGTCGAAACGATGCCCTGGGGCACGGGCGGGCGCTGGGAGCGGCTCGATCCCTCGAAGGTGACCCAGGGTGCGCACTCGGTCGACGCCACGCTGCGGCAGTTCGCACAGCTGGCCGAGCACGCCGCCGCCAATCGGGATCTGCGCGAGCTGATCTATGTTGCTCTCGCGCTCGGGTTCGACGAGCGCGGACGTGGCTCGTCCGCAGGCGGCGGCGAGGCCGATCGGATGCGCTCGCGGCTGGCTGCACTGCTCAAGCGCGAAGGGGACGCGGGCGCGCGACCGTTGTCGGTGCGCTGGCAGCCCGCCGTGGGTCGCGCCAGTGCGCTCGGCAGCTGGCTTCCGCTGTGGGTCGGCACATTCATCGTGGCCGGCCTGCTGGCCGCGCTGTACTTCTCGCTGGCGCTGTCGCTCGCATCGAAGTCCGACCGTGTGTTTGCTCAGATCGCTGCGCTGCGCCTGCCGGCACCGGCCGCGAGCGCCGCCAAGCCCGGCCCGGCCCCGCAGCCGCGGCTGCTGCCTTTGCTGGACGCGGCCGCCGGACAAGGCTTACAGGTGCGCGACGAGATCGACCGCAGCATCATCACGCTGCGCGATGACGCACTGTTCGAGGCCGCAAGCGCCGGCCTTCTGCGCGCGGGGGCCGACACATTGCGGCCCGTGGCGCAGGCGCTGCGAGGCACGGCCGGCCAGGTGCTGGTTCTGGGTCACACGGACAGCCATGCGGAGCGCTCAGCGAGATTTCCCTCCAACTGGGAGCTGTCGGTCGAGCGCGCGCGCGCCGTGCACGATGCGCTGCTCCTGTTCGGCGTTGCGCCGGCCCGGCTGCGCTACGACGGGCGGGCCGACACCGAGCCGCTTGCCGCCGGCGGCGCGAATCAGCCGCCTGTGCACAGCGGTCGCATCGAAATCGTGCTGCTGGTGGGACGATGAGAATCCACCCCTGGCTGCTCGCTGTGCTGGGCCTGACCGCCTTCGGGCTGCTGGTGTGGTTCGCCGGACCGCTGGCATCGATCGGCAATTCGGCTCCGCTGGCGAGCGATGATGCGCGCATCGCGCTGATCGCGGCGTTCGCGCTTCAGTATCTCGTACACAAGGGCTGGTCCGCCTGGAGCGCCAGACGCCGCAACGAGCGCGTGGTCGACCAGCTCGCGCCCGCTGCGAGCGGCGCAGAGCCGGCCGAGCTGGCGCAGCTGCGCAGGCGATTCTCGGCCGCCCTGGCCACGCTGCGACGCACCCGGTTCGGCTCGCGCGGCGGATACTGGTCGTCCCTGTCGTGGAAATTCGGGCGCCAGTATCTGTACCAGCTGCCCTGGTACCTGATCATCGGTGCCCCAGGCGCCGGCAAGACCACGGCGCTGTTGAACTCCGGCCTGAAGTTTCCGCTCGCCGGCGAATTCGGGCGCGGCTCCATCAAGGGCGTTGGCGGCACGCGAAATTGCGACTGGTGGTTCACCGACCGAGCGGTGCTGCTGGACACGGCTGGGCGCTACACGACGCACGAGGCCGATCGCGTGGCCGACCGCCGGGCGTGGGAGGGCTTCCTCGCCCTGTTGAAGCGCGGGCGGCCGCGGCAGCCGTTGAACGGCGCGCTGGTCGCCGTTTCGGTCACCGATCTGCTGGTGTTCGACCCGATACAGCGCGCACAGCATGCAGCCACATTGCGCGCGCGCCTTGACGAGATTCGCGCGGCCATCGGCATCCGGCTGCCCGTTTACCTGTTGCTGACCAAGTGCGATCTGCTCCCGGGTTTCCTTGACTCGTTTCTTGCTTTCGAGAAGCGCACCCGCGACCAGGTCTGGGGCACGACGTTCGACTTCGACGCATCGAACAAAGGTCGCGCGGCCGATCAATTTCCAGCGGCCTTCGAGCAGCTCGTGGAACGGCTGCACGAGAACCTGATCGAGCGCATGCAGGGCGAGCGCGACCCGCAACGGCGGGCGCGGATCTTCGCATTTCCGCGCCAGTTCGTCAGCCTGAGGGAGCCGCTGGACGACCTGGTTCGACGCGTATTCGGCGTGGGCACATCGTCCGCCGCCGATGGCGCCCCCTGCCTTCGGGGCGTCTACTTCACCAGCGGGACGCAGGAAGGCACGCCGATCGACCGCACGCTGTCGGCGCTGGGACGCGAGCTCGGCCTCGAGCGCCAGATACTGCCGCCGAACCAGAGCACCGGAAAGAGCTTCTTCCTGGCCGGCTTGCTGCGCGACGTCGTGTTCCCGGAGGCCGAAATCGCCGGCCGCTCGCCTCGTCTTGAGCGCTGGCGCGCCCGTGCGATCACCGCCCTGCTGGTGGCGATGCAGTGCGCCGGCGCCCTGCTCGCGGCGTACTGGGCGACCAGTTATACCCGCAGCTCCGGCGAAGCGGAGCAGATCGCCGGCAATGTGGCCGCCACGCGCACCCAGATCGAGGCGACCGACGTGCGGCCGGGCAGCGACCCGCGGCCGTTGTTGCCGGCGTTGAACGCGATGCAGGACCTGATCGTGTCGACCTCGCCGGCCGCCGGCGAGCCCGGCGCGCCGATGGCCGCATTTCGCCGACACCAGCGCGTCAAGCTCGCCGCTGCCGCCCACCAGGCCTACCAGCGGATGCTGCTCGACTCGCTGCTGGTTCGCATCATCGCGCGCTGCGAGGAGCAGATGCGAAGCGGGGTCGATCCCAACCTGCAATACGAAGCGCTGAAGGCATATACGATGCTGCACGAGGCTGCACACTTCGACGCCGCTTCGCTGAAGGCCTTCGTCACCTACGACTGGGACAGCGGGCTGGAGCCGCCGCTCGCCCGCGAGGACCGGGCTCAGCTGGTACAGCACCTGGACGCGCTGCTCGACGCCGGAGCGGCCGGAGCGGCAACGACCGCCGACCCGCGGCTGGTCGAGTCGGTCCGGACCCGGCTTGCCGGTCAGCCCATCTCGCAGCGGATCGCAACGCGCCTGAAAGCCCTGCTGGGCACCCGCTCGTATCCGGAGTTCGCGGTCGCCTCGCTGGGCGGTCCGGCCTCCGCGCTGTTCGTCGGCAAGGATGGCCACTCGGCGCCTCGCAGCGTGCCGGGGCGCTACACGCTGCAAGCGTATCGCGACGGTGTTCTGACGACGCTGCCGGCCGCTGCATCTGAACTTGCGACCGAAGCCGCATGGGTGCTCGCCTCGGCGCAGCCGGCGCTCGCAGCCACCCATGCAGCGACCGCCGGGCGCGCCGGCGCCGAGGCGCTGGCCGTGTATCTGGACGACTATGCACGCAACTGGTCCGACTTCGTGGACGACCTGCGGTTGAAGCGCGCGGCCGGCGGCGACGCGATACGCCAGGCACAGCTGCTGGCAGAGCACGACGGACCGCTCGCGGCTCTGCTGCGGACCGTCGCGCAACAGACCTCCCTGCACCAGGCGTCCGCCGCGAGCAGCCTGGGCGATGCGCTCGCGCCGCTGGAGCGGCTCGTCGAGGATCGCTTCGCGGCGCTGCGGGAATTGACACTGGCAGGCGCCGACGGGCGCCGCCCGCTGGATGCGGTCCTGGCCGACTTCAATGAATTGCACGTGCTGCGGGCGCTGGCCGGCTCCAGCGCCGCTTCAAGCGATGCTGCGGCAACGTCGCTCGAACGTCTCGAACGCATTCGGGCCGATTCACGGCGCTTGCCCGAACCGGTCCGATCGATGCTGCTGGCGCTCGCCGCGCCGACCCAGGCGGCGTATGAATCGGTCCCGACCGCGAGAACGCCGGCCGCGCCGGCGCAGGCGCGGCAGACGGGCACCCAGCTGGCCGACGCATGCGATCAGGCCGTACCGGGTCGCTTTCCCTTCAACCGAGGCAGCCCCCGCGAGATCGCGATCTCGGACTTCAACCGCCTTTTCGGACCCTCTGGGATCTTCGACAGTGCTGCAGCCAGGCTGCTCGGCCCGCGGGCCGGCGACGAGCCGGACAGCTGGACGCTGAGCGAGGCAGGCGGCCGGGCCGGGCTCGATGACAAGACGCTGGGCCGGCTGCGCTCGGCGGCGCGTATTCGCGACGTCTTCTTCGCCGGCAAGCGCGCCGATACCTCGCTGCGACTGACGTTCCGGCCGCACGACATGGACGAGACGATCGATCGATTCCTGCTGGAGATCGACGGCCAACCCGTCCGCTACGCGCACGGCCCCGCCACCGCGACCGTGATCACGTGGCCTGGACCGAAGCCGGGCGCGCGGGCCGAGGTGACGCCGCCGGTGGAAGGACAGCCTCCGCTCGAGTTCAGCGGTACCTGGGCCCTGTTCAGGCTGCTCGACCGCGTTCCGGTCGAGTCGATCGCGCCGGGGAAGTTTCGAGTCGTGTTCAATCTGGGCGAGCGGCGCGCCAGTTTCGACGTCGAAACCGAAAGCGGCGCCAACCCGTTCCGGATGCCCGAACTGGAGCGGTTCGACTGCCCCGCTCGGTCGTGAGCACGTTACCGCCTGCCGGTTCCACGGCGGTCAGCGCGCCGCCGCCGGCGGGCTGGTTCGGAAAGATTCCGGCGCTGGGCGACTTCGTCAGCCGAAGGCTCCCTCCGGAATTCATCGAGGCCTGGGATGTCTGGCTCTCCGAGGAGCTTTTTGAAGCCCGGGAGAAGCTCGGTGAAAACTGGCTCGAGTCCTACCTGAACGCGCCGATCTGGCGCTTCGCGCTGATGCCCGGCGCGCTCGACGCACGTCCTTGGTTCGGGGTGCTGATGCCCAGCGTCGATCGGGTCGGACGCCAGTTTCCGCTGACGTTCGCCGCGAGTTTTGCGGCCGAGCCCGGGATCTTGCATCCATGGTGGAGCAGGTTGGTTGGCGTTGCGATGCAGGCCAAGAAGCCCGATTGCGATGCGGAAGCGCTGGAAGTTGCGCTGCTTAGCGCGCCGGGCAATTTGGAACCCGAACCATCCGTGGAGCTCTTCGAAACCCGGATCGCTCCCTCACTGGCGACCGCCGCGGCGGGAACGAGCGTCTGGTGGTCCTGGCGTCAGGGGGCTCCAGAGGACGGGACCCTGTCGGTGGTCGAAGGCCTGCCGCGAAGCGACCGATTTCTTCAGTTGATCGGCGCGCAGCTCGCGGGTTCCATCGGAACGTGAAGGTCGATTTGCGCGACGATCATTTTTTCCAGGCCGGCGTCTGCATCTGCACGGTCGCGTAAGAAACGATCGGCACGCGGCCTTTGCTGTAATAGTCCGAACAGTCGCTGCTCGTGCCATAACTCGTATCGCCGCGGCCGAAGGCATTGATTCCGCTGTCAAAGCCGCACATCACCGCGTTGAACACGGCCTTCATCAGCGGCACTTTGAGCTCGTATCCGTAGGTCACCTTGACCTTCAGCGCATTGGCATCTTGGATCGACATGCCGGATTTCGGCCCCTGCGTGCTGTGTGGCCGGTACTCCAGGTTGTCGTTGGGAATGTAGATATGGTTTTGCATCGATTTGCTGGTGATGCCGAAATCGTCGAACGCCGCGTCCGTCGGATTGAGCCTTTCCACCTTCAGAAAGCACCGCACGAACGGGATGCATACCGTATCGACAAACGCGCGTCCGTAGGCCACCGCCAGTCGAGTCGCATCATTCTTTTGTGTGAGGTCCTGGTAGAACGGCGCCAGGGCCTTCACCATCTCCGAGTTCATCGCGTCGACCTGAGCGTTTTGAACAGATCCCGCTCGCGCCGCCATGAACGCCGCCTCGTTGACGATCTCCTTGGCGGTGTACATCAAACCCAGCTGAATGATGCCCAACACCAGCAGCAGCGCAAACGGAAAGGCGACCGCGAATTCCGCCATCGTCGCGCCTCGTTGCCTGCGTGACCTGCCTTGCCAAACGGCACCACGCAGTGCCGGGAATCGGAGTCGGGGTTTCATCTTCGGTTTCCCTTCAAATTTACGGTTCAACGGGATGTTGCCTCGCCGCCCGGCGCACCGACGAGCAAACGGACCTGACCCGCGAGCTCATCGGCCTGCCGCCGCTCTGCCGAATCGGCTGGAAGGTGCGCGCTCGCCGAGACGAGGGCCGCCTGGGCCTGCGCCAGACGGGCGAGTGCCAGATTCAGGGCCGCCTTTCCGTGGCCTGGATCGAAAGCCAGGGCGTTTTGCAGGGCCGCGGCCGCGTCGTCGTAGTTTCCCTGCTTCATCATCGTGTTGCCGTACCGGAACCAGATCTCGGCATTGCGCGGGTAGGTGCGGATCAGCTGCTCGAAGGCCGCCTGCGCCTCCTTCAGGCGGCCGCTCAGATAGAGCGCCTCGGCCTGCTGCAGGGCTCGAACGCGCTGTTCGCGTTGGCCTTCCGACATGGGCGCGGCCGTGCCCGGCTCGGCGGAGGCACGGACCGCGGGGTTGGAGCTGGAACACCCGCCCAGCGCCACGCAGGCCGCAAGGATCCCCAGGATCGGCGGCGCGATGAAACGTGCCACTGCCAAACGGCCCGTCCGCTCTTCAATCATTCGATTCGTCCTCTCGCAGGCGCGGATCACGATGCTCGACGCCCGCAATCCGACCTCGCGCACAGCATAGTGCGGCATCCGCTTCTAGTGGGCGAGGATCGACAGGACTTTAGTCAATAGGCAAGCGCAACCGATTCCGGGACGATGCGCTCCGACGGGTTTCGGTTCTTCGCGAACGCGGCCCGCCCACCCAACCGAAACTTCATGGAGGACATATATGCAACTCATCAACCTGAGCAAGCGCATCGGCCGCAAGACCCAGTTCGGTCAAGGCATGACCGAGTACATCATCATGGTCGCGTTGATCGCCATCGGCGCCATCTCCGCTTTCACGTTCTTCAGCCACTCGGTGCAGAGCGGGATCGCCGAAGTCGCCAACGGCATCGCGGGCAACACCAGCGGCGTCACCAAGGCGTCGGGCGACGGCACCAAGGCGGGCAACGCCGCCAACGGCGCCGCGGAAGCAACCATCGGGCTGGACAACTACGGCACGCAGAACGTCAAGCAGCAGTAAGCGAGCTGGATCGGACCAGGCGGCGGCCACGAGCCGCCGCTTTTTTGGATTGAAATTCTGAGCGCACGACGCTCGTATGCCCGCCGGCGCGTCGGTTGACTTTAGTCAATAGGCAGCCACCGCCCTTTCCGGGACCATCCGTTCCAAGGGACCCGTGCCATCTGCGCCAGAGGAGCATCCCATGAGCTTGACACACCGCTTGTCCAATCGAACCAGGCAGCGCGGCCAGGCGATCCTGTGGTTCCTGACCACCGCCGCCGCATGCTGCGCCGTGTTCGCGCTCGTCTACAACGTCGGACAGGTTACGAACGAGAAGGAGAAAACCGTCAATGCGGCCGACGCGTCCGCGATCAGCGGCGCCCTGACCGAAGCGCGCATCCTGAACTTCGAGGCCTACACCAACCGGGCCCTGATCGCCAACGAAGTGTCGATCGCTCAGCTGGTCAGCCTGGATTCCTGGGTGGCCTACAACTACGAGATCACGCAGTGGCTGGACTACTACTTCGGATGGATTCCGTACGTGGGCCAGGCGCTGAACACGATCGCCTCCGGGATGCAGGGGTTTGCGGCCGGCGTCAAATACGGGGTGAGCATCCAGATCCCGGTCATCGAGGTCATGAACACGGGGCTGGAGACCGCACGCGATTTGGAAAACGCGGCCGGGGCATTCGCCGCCAACGGCATCGCGACCGGGGTCGCCCAGGCCAACCAGACCACCTTCGGCAACCGCTACGACGAACAGCCGGAAATGGTCAGCGGCTTCAGCCTCGTAGCCGCGGGGATCAACGAATACGCCTGGTACAAGTTCACGGACCCGTACAAGGGTGACCAGCGCGCGGATGCCAAGAAGGTGATCCGGGAATCGCGCGACCCGTTTTCAACGCACCGGGGCAACGGCTGGCTGTTCGGATTCATCAACAAGGTCTCCGAGATTGCCTCGGGTGGGGGATGGGTCGTGCCCTACCTGAGCATCGACAAGACGTCGGGTTCCTCGGACCTGAAGGACTACAGCGATTGGGAGGCACAGGACTCGGCGGACCTGACGTTTCACCACCTGGGCGTCTGCGGGACGTTTCCGTTCAACTACCCGTGCGTGCAGTCGGACCCCTTGCCCGCACCGTTCGGCTACGGGCGCGCCGATGCGGACTCGGACAGCAGCACTGGAGACAATCTGTGCTGGGCGTCGCCAAGCACCGCCAACTGCGACCTGGCAATGCAGAACTCGGACAACTTCTCCTGGTCGGGGCCGTACGTCCAACTCTCAGGGGACACGGGACTTCCGGACATCCGGAATCTCTCGCACGGGCTGGCCACGGACGGCCCGTGCTCGAAGAACAACGGCAGCGACGGCCCGTCGCTGACCTTCCTCAGCGCGGTGCAGAAGAAGGGTGCCGCGACGATGACGACGCCGCGGCTGGGCATGGACGTCGATACGCCGGGCCCGCTGGGCTCCGTGAAGGTGGCCGACAACCTGCAGAACAGCGACAAGCTGACCTCGATCGCCACGGCCTGCACGTTCTTCCTTCGGCCCGATTTGAACCAGAACGACCGCACGCAGGGGAGCCTCGCCCGAGTGGACGGCGTGCATGAATTCGCGAGCCTGTACAACCCCTACTGGCAAGCGCGCCTGGGCAGCACCGACTTCGCGATGAAAGCCTTGCTGTACGGCGTGATCGGCGCTAACCCCTTCGTGGCCTCGGTGACGCCATGACGATCCCGACCGCGACGAACCGCTTCGAGCGGAACAGGAGCACCACCATGAATGCGCGGTTGATCCGGAGGCAGCGCGGACAGGCGATGAGCGAATTCGCTGTCGCCATGATCGCATTTGTGCCGCTGGCGCTGGGCGTGATCTACATCGGCAAGTATTCCGACATCAAGCACCAGGCGATCCAGGCCAGCCGCTACGCGGCCTTCGAGCGCGCGCTCGATCCGCACAGTCACGAGGGCGGCACCACGGTCCAGGACGAAACCGTTGCCCGCTTCTTCAGGGACGGCGGACAGCACACGATCGGTTTCCAAGACAAGGCGACCGGATCGACACGCTCCGACGAGAACCCGGTCTGGGCTCAGGTCAACGACAACCCGATGATCGGACAGTACCCGGACGTCTCGGTCCAGTTCTCGTCCAAGTCGGTCAAGGACTCGACGACGTCTACGCTGATGTCGCCGATGGACCTCGCGATCAAAACGATGTCCGGGCTGAACGACGACGGCTCCGCGGTCGAAGCCGACGTCTCGGTCAAGGTTGCCAACATCTCGCATTTCGCCACCCTGAGCAACATCAACCTGAGCGTCGGCGCGACCACGGTCATCGCCGGCGATCCGTGGAATGCGGGCGGAGCTCAGGACGTCGCGAACCATTTCCCGTCCAGTCCGCTCCCGCCGCCGGCGGTCCCGCAGCGGGTGCTCGGATGGCTGGAAAACCTCCCCCTCGCCGGCTCGTTGCTGAACTTCATCACCAAGCTGTTCGTCGACACCGGCTTGCCCCAGCTCGGCTGCGTGAAGCCGGACGTCGTGCCCGATTCGGTCGCACCCGGGGCCAATTACGACCCAATGAAGGGCGGCGGCGTCAACCAGTGTTACTAGCATGAAAGGCTGCTCGATGAACCGGCAAACCCCCTCCCAACCGGCCACGCTTGTGCTGTGGCTCACGCTGCTCCCGTTCCGGGCGGCCCTGCTGGCAGGCGCCGCGCCGGGGCTGCTGCGGGCCGTTTCGATCGCTCTGCTGGCCGTGGGAAGCGCGCAGGCTAACGAAAACTGGCCCGAGCTCCCGCTGCCGCCGAAGGCCGATGTCCAGTGGGTCGCGCAGAGCATGCGCGTCAACGGCATCCCGACCCGCGTGCTGCAGTTCCAGTCGCGGGCGAACCGCGCGGAGATCGTCGAGTACTACCGGGCGCACTGGACGGGGGGCTACCCGCTGAAGCCGTCGGTCAAGGCGGTGGACGATTCGACCGTGGTCGGCCAGAAACACGGCCCCTATCTGATGACCGTCACCGTTCGGGACGCGCCGCGCGACGGGAGCCAGGGGCTTATTGCGGTCGCGCAGGTTGCCGGATCGAAGGTCGACCTGGAGCCGGGCGCTTTGCCGATGATGCCGGGCGCCCATGTCGTTCGGGTGGTCGAGTCGGACGACCCGGGAAAGCACAGCCGCGAGCTGGTGGTGGTCACTCCGCAGCCGGCTCAGTCGGTGGTGCATTTCTACCAGGCGCACTTCCAGAACGCCGGCTGGCACCAACTGCAGCTCACCGACATCCCGCGCACGGAGCGCGCCGAGGGCGGCAGCTTGATGGCGTTCGCGCAGGGCGACGCTGAGATGCAGATGACCGTCATCGAGCCCGCGAAGGGCAAGGGCAGCTGGCTGATTGCCAACCGGGTGACCAAAGACACTGGGCCATGATCGTTCGGACAGGCAAAGTTCGGCCCAGATCGATTCACGGAGAGAACAAGATGAAAGCGCCCTTTGGCACATTCACCCGACCCATGCGTCGCCGCCAGCAAGGCCAGTCGATGCTCGAGTACGCGGTGATCTGCTTCGTGCTGGCGGTCGCGCTGTTCGCCCCGATGCCGGGCTCCCAGCAAACGGCGGCCCAGTTGCTGTGCGATTCGATCCGCGACTTCTACTCTTCGTTGACCCTTTTCATTTCCCTGCCCTAAGGAGCCATCATGGCATTGCCCCTGAACCTTCCGCAGCTGAACCGCAACTGGCTGATGCTCGCCGGCGCGGTCGGCCTCGGCGTCCTCGCGATGCTCCTGAGCCACAAGATGCTGAGCGACCGGATGGCGCAGATCGATCGGGAAGCGCACACCCACCAAACGCTCGTCAAAGTCGTCGTCGCCAAGCAGGATCTGCCCCGCGGAACCAAGATCTCGCCGGAGGGGTTCGCCGTGCGGGCGATTCCCACCGAGTATCTGCACGCCTCGGCCTTGCATCCCGACCAGTTCGCGCAGTACGTCGGACAGCGCCTGGCTGCAGGGTTGAAACAGGGCGAACCCGTGCTGGAGTTACACCTGGAATCGAACAGCTTGGTGTTTTCGTCGACGCTTGCCAAGGGCAATCGGGCTCTGACGACCGAGGTCGACGAAGTCAATTCGATTTCGGGAATGCTCAGGCCGAGCGATCACATCGACCTGATGGTCACGGCGCGCGGCACCGTCAGCAATGCGACCGAGACGACTTTCCCGCTGATGTCGAACGTCGAAGTGCTGGCCACAGGCCAGATCATCCGAAAGCGCGACGGTACGAACCAGCCCAAGACGTACACGACCATCACGCTGTCGGTCAGTCCCGAGGACGCCGAACGCATCGTGGTGGCAAAGAACTCCGGCAAGCTCACCGCGGTGTTGCGGAACCCGGAGGACGAGCGAGCCAATTCGACGACGGCACTGAACATCGACGACCTGATGCCCAAGAAGGTCAAGAAGGGTCTGGCGGTGCAGTACATCGTCGGAGGCCGCTCGTAATCCCGCGGTCGCAGTCCCGCGGTCGTTATCCTGGTCTGACGGCCGATCCAGGCAGCGCCGGGGGCAGCGCCCGGTGGTGTGGACGTGCGCTGCCCTGCCGTTGCGCGACGTTTGTGGCAATTCAATATGTCTTTGGTCATGTCCGTTTCGCAACACCCGTTCCGACATGCCATTGGTCACTTTCGGGCGGGGCGGACACCCCGGATGATTGCTCCATTCAACGAACCAAACCGTTGCCGACTCCAACAGGAAATCCAAATGAGAACAACACTGCCTGCAATGTTCGCCGCGGTCATCATGGTGGCCCTTTGCGGCCTGCCGATGGCGGCCATGTCGGCCGGCACAGCGCAGAACGCCGAATACGCCAGCCCGGTGCAGGCTGTCACCCCGCCGATGGTCACGCTTCAGCTGCACGACGAGGCGCCGAACGCGACTGCCGCGGGAACACCGGCGGTCCTGCTGTATGCGGGTCAGGTGCAGGTCCTCGACGTGCCGAATGTGTCGCGTATCGCGGTCGGCAACGGCGGCGTGCTGAAGGCGCAGGTGATCGAGTCGGGCCAGGTGGTGCTGATCGGCCAATCCGCCGGCACGACAACGCTGCGGGTCTGGACCCGCGCCGGCAACCAGCAGGCCTACGAGGTGACGGTGCGCAACAATGAAGCCGTGCGGGCGGCCCGCGACATCCAGGACATCCTTGCCGCCGAAGCGGGCCTGAAGGTCAGCCAGTACGACGGCCATGTGCTGATCGAAGGCGATTACAAGGACCCGGCGACGTCGCGCAAGCTGGAAGCGATCGCCAAGATGTATCCGCAGATCGTCGTCAGCATGGTGCCCGACCACAAGATCCAGATGCCGGTGCCGCTGGAAAAGATGGTCTACCTTGACGTGCGGCTGGTGGAGGTACGCAGGAACGCCCTCGACCAGCTCGGGATCCAATGGGCGAGTCCCGTGACCGGACCCAGCTTCAAATTGAGCGGCAACGTCGTGCCGCACGCGGCGCGCAGCTGGACCACCGCGTTCGGCATCGCCACCGATCTGACCTCGATGCTGAACATCCTCGAGAACAACGGCGACAGCTGGACGCTGGCCGAGCCGCGTGTGAGCTGCAAGAGCGGCGGCGATGCCAAGTTCGTCGTCGGAGGCGAGATCCCGATTCCGGTGGTGAGCGGCCTTGGTCAGACCAGCGTCATCTACAAGCAGTACGGAGTGATCCTGGAGTTTCATCCGGTCGCCGACGACCAGGGCAACGTGAGCTCCAAGATCGTGGCGGAGGTCAGCCAGCCCGACCAGCAGTTCACGAACCAAGGCTTCATCGCTTTCCGCCAGAACCGTACCGAGACTCAAGTGTCGCTGAAGGAAAACGAGACTCTGGTGATTTCCGGGTTGCTGCAGAACGCAGGCTCCAAAGCGGTCACGGGCGTCCCCGGCATCAGCGAGTTGCCGGTTCTCGGCGCGCTTTTCCGCTCGAAGGAATTCCAGAACGAGCGCACCGAGCTCATCGTGATGGTGACGCCGCGTGCGGCCACGCCGCAGTCCGAGACGAGCGTGGCGATGGCCAGACGCTCCGCTGAGCAGTTCACTGCGGTCAAGAGCGTCATCGCAACGAAGATGGCCGAATAAGACTCGAACGCCGACATAGCGGGGGGATTCACATGTGGACGATCGATCTGAGCAATGGCGACGGCGCGTCGACACAGCTCAAGCGCACGGGAAGCAGGGTTCGAATCGGCCGGGACGCGGATAGCGACGTGCGTCTGAATGGCTGGCGGGTCAGCCGCCGCCACGCCGAGATCTTCGTGTCCAACGGCAACGCATTCATCCGTGACCTGGACTCCAGCGGCGGCACATCCGTCAACGGCGCCCGCGTCAAGACGCATGGCCCCCTTCTGCCCTCGGACCGGATCGAAGTCGGCGCCTACGCGTTGCAAGTGCAATGGTTGTCCCGGGCCGCCGCGACGCACCACCCGGAACCGGAAGCGACGCTCGGCGGCGCTGCGCGATCAGTCCTGATGCAGCGGCCGTGCGCAGCGCTCACCGCTGCGGAGCCAAAGACCCGGCCCGTTCAAGCGCACGCTCCGTCGCAGGCCGCGCGGGAAGCCGAGCCCGCCGCCGCCGCTCCCCCGCCCGCCGACCCGACATTCCAATGGCGCCGGGTCCTGCACGAGCGCCTGCTCGAGGCCTTCGACGTGCGGCGGGTGGACGTGCACCGGATGTCGGACGCGGAATTGCGCACTCGTACCGAGAACCTGATCGGCGAATTGATCGAACGCTTGCCGGAGATACCCTCCACGATCGATCGACAGGCATTGCTCGCCGCAGTGAGGGACGAGGCGATCGGCCTGGGATTGCTCGAGCCGTTGCTGGCCGACCCATCGGTCACCGAGATCATGGTCAACCGCGCCGACGAAGTATTCGTCGAGCGTGCAGGCGTGCTGGAGCGCTTCCCGCTCTCCTTCACGAGCGACCGGGCGGTTACCGGCATCATCGAGCGGATCGTGGCGCCGATCGGCCGGCGCATCGACGAAAGCTCGCCGATGGTCGACGCCCGCCTGAAGGACGGCTCGCGCGTGAACGCGGTGATCCCTCCGCTGTCGCTGAAGGGCCCGAGCATCACGATCCGCAAGTTTGCTAAGCGCAAGCTGGTCGCCGAAGACCTGCTCCGGTTCGGGTCGGCCAGCCCGGAGATGGTCGAATTCATGAGAGTAGCCGTCGAGCACCGCAAGAACGTGGTGATTTCGGGGGGAACCGGATCGGGCAAGACGACCCTGCTCAACATCCTGTCGAATTTCATTCCGCGCGGCGAACGCATCGTCACCATCGAGGACGCCGCCGAGTTGCAACTGCACCACCCGAACCTCGTCTCGCTCGAATCGCGCCCGGCAAACATCGAAGGCAAGGGCCAGGTTGCGATCCGCGACCTGGTGCGCAATTCGCTGCGGATGCGGCCGGACCGGATCGTGGTGGGCGAGTGCCGCGGCGGCGAGGCGCTCGACATGTTGCAGGCGATGAACACCGGGCACGACGGGTCGCTGACGACCGCGCACGCGAACAATCCGCGCGACATGCTGGCGCGGCTCGAAACGATGGTGCTGATGGCGGGGCTCGAACTTCCGGTCAGCGCGATCCGCGACCAGATTGCATCGGCGATCGACATCGTCGTGCAGCAGACGCGCTTTGCCTGCGGCACCCGCAAGATCACGCACATCTGTGAGGTGACCGGGGTTGAGAGCGGGCGCATCCAGCTGCAGGACATCTTCGAGTTCCGGCAAACCGGTGTCGATGCCAACGGCAAGACGCTGGGGTACTTCACCGCCTGCGGCTTCGTTCCGGAGTTCTACGAGTCGCTGCGGCGCATTGGCGTGCCGCTGGATCTGAAGATCTTCGAGCGTAACGACCCGAAAGCGAAATCGGCATGAACCAGACCCTGATGACCGGCATCATTGCCGCGACGGTATTCGCCGCCGGATTCATGGCATGGCACCTGGCGACCGCCAGCTCCATCGCGTATCACCGCCGCTTCACCGACGCGGCGCGCAGCCGGCTCGACGAAGCGTTCCTCTTCATCAACCCCAACCTCATCTTCATGGCGATGATCGGTGGGGCCGTGGTGATTCCGCTGGGGATTTGGCTGCTGACGGGCAATCTCTTCTGGGCAATCGTCAGCGGCTCCGGGGCTCTCGCCGCGCCGAAAGTGGCCTACTTCTGGATCAACCGCAAGCGCCGCTTGAAGATGGTGCTGCAGCTGCCCGACGTCCTGTTGATGCTGGCGAGCTCGCTGCGCTCGGGCACCAGCCTGCAGATCGCGATGGACATCGCGATCCGCGAGACGCCGGCACCGTTGTCGCAGGAGCTCGGTGTGGTCATGCGCGAGCAGCGGCTGGGGCTTGCGATGGAGGACGCGCTGCAAACCATGGGCGCGCGCCTGAAGATGGAGGAGATCGACCTGGTGGTGGCGGCTATGACGATCGCCCGCGATACCGGCGGCAACCTGGCCGAAACCATGGACCGGCTGGCGGGAACGCTGCGCGCCAAGGCCATCATGGAGGGAAAGATCCGGGCGCTCACCTCGCAGGGCAAGCTGCAGGGGCTGGTCGTCGGCGCGCTGCCGATTTTCATGATGCTGATCCTGTCCAGCCTGCAGCACGATGCAATGATGCCTTTGTTTCACGCCTGGTACGGGTGGGTGGTGCTCGGCGTGATTTTCATCCTCGAGCTGATCGGTTTCATGCTGATCCGCAAGATCGTCAATATCGATGTCTGAAGTCGATCGCACAAGGGGAAGCCAATGTTCGAACTGCTGATCGTTGCCATCTTCGCGGCCGCTGCCATCCTGGCGGCGATCTCCTCGCGACAGATCGCGGCCGAGGTGCCGAAGGATGACCGGCAGTACATGGATCCGCCCCCCCGCTTCTACCGGCTGACGTGGCCGCTGGTGCGGCTGGCGGCGCATCACGGCGACTGGGCAGTGAGCGAAGGCTCGAGGACCCGGATCCAAATGGCGCTGCAGCGCGCCGGGCAGGATTACACGCTCACGCCGGCGCAGTTTTTCGCGGGCAAGCTGCTCGCCGCGGCGACGTTCTCCGGCGGACTTGCCTGGACCATGTCGCTCCTGCACCAGAACGTGGTGGGCGGCGCTTTAGCTGGCGCCGTGTTCGGCTTCTTCATGCCGGAACTATGGCTGTCCGACATGACCAAGGCGCGCAACCTGAAGATATTGAAGAGCCTGCCATTTTTCCTGGACATCGTGACGATGGCGGTCGAAGCCGGGCTGAACCTGTCCTCCGGTCTGCAAAAAGCCGTCGAGAAGATGCCGCCCGGCCCGCTGGTGGTCGAGATCAACCGCGTGCTGCGCGAGGTTCGTGCCGGGAAACCCCGCACCGACTCACTCCGGGACCTGGGAGCGCGTCTGGACTTCGGGCCGATCAACAGCCTGATCAGTGCGCTCGTTCAGGGAGAAATGATGGGATCGAGCATCGGCCCGATCCTGAGGCACCAGGCCGAGCAACGACGTTCCGAACGCTTCCAGCGTGCCGAAAAACTCGCGCTCGAGGCACCCGTCAAGATGCTGGGGCCGCTGATCCTGTGCATCTTCCCGTGCACGTTCATCGTGATCGGATTTCCGATCGCGATGCAGTTGCTGAGAGCAGGATTCTGATGACCCCGCGATTCGAATGCCCGACGCCGGGTGGTCGCCTGGCCGTGCGCATCGCGACCCGCTTCCTGGCGCGGGCCTGCGGCCTTCTGGCCGGGCCGCCCCTGGGAATGGACGAGGCCTTGCTGATCGCACCCTGCTCCAGCATCCACACGTTCGGCATGCGGTATCCGATCGACGTGGTCTTCCTGAATCGGAACGCGCGCGTCCTGCGCCTGTGCCCGCAGGTGCCTGCGGGACGGATCCGGTTCGGATGGGGCGCGGCGGCGGTGCTGGAGCTACGAGCTGGACAGGCCGCCCGTCACGGACTGACGGCCGGCTTCGAACTGGAGTCGCTGTCCGGCGCGCCTGATCCTGCGTGGCGCGGATTCAAGCGCTCAATGGGCTAGAGATTCGCCTAGAAAACGATCAGGATCGTTCCAGCTCCAACCTGCCCGCTTGGAACCACGGATTGCTGAGGCGTGCCCATGTCGCGATAGCAGGCCGGATAAACCTGCAGTTTTCCATGATAGTCGGCGTCGGTTGTTCCGACGGCCGTAAAAGTGATCGTTGCCTTCGAAGAAAAGTTCTTGTTCATGTGACACGCCTCATGAGCACCAGCAGGTTGCACGATGCCGTTCAAGTAGCCTTCGTTGCGATCGGTCGTTACCGTATAGGAAACATTCGTCTTGATGTCTTTTGGAGGAAAGAAATTCAGACTGAAGACGTTGGATCGGTTCTGAGTGTCCATGAACCGAATCCATCCCTTCGCATTGAAGCTATTCTGTCCAGCCGGCAGTATCGTCATCAGGCAAGCTTCGCCAAACTTCGAACCGTCGGGGAACGTGGCGGTCATCTTGCAAGCGACGTTTGGCGTCGTGGCTCCGTTCGCGCCATGGGCAAACAAGGTCATCAAGGGTAAAAAAATCAATCGGCCGATTGAGGTCCTGGCGGATAAGTCCATGAGGTTCGATCCTCCGGCTACGACGCCGGTCAAGCGTTCCGCCAGCCAGAATATCAGGCGCGCGTGTCGTTCTTCGAAACGACGGTCCAGTAGTCGGTCGTCGTCGTGGCGTCGCCGATGATGACGGTTCCGCCCTCGCTCCAGGGCGCATGGCGATAGTCGAACGGCTTCGCGATGCGCGGCTTGACCACCTCGAAAAAGGGCGATGCGTCGAAGTCGCGCGGCACATACAGGCTGTAATGGCGGATGCGCCACAACTCGCGCATCTGATCGGCCTGTTCAGGATCGACCTCGCGCTTGCGCGAAATGACCGGCAGGATCGGATAACGGACGGAATCGAAGGCCTGGGCGATCAGAGTCGAACAGATCGCGCGGGTCGGGTCGCCGCTGCCGAAAGCGATCAGCCGGCGCCGCAGGCGCGCCGGCAGCGGGATCGGAAAGAGATAGCGTGCGAGGTCCAATACATTCTTAAGGTCGTACTGGTGCCCGATCCTTTGCAGTGCGTACTGAATCAGACGCTCGCAGTCCTCCGGGGTCAGATTGACCGGGCGGCAGATCCGGACACGAAACCTGCTGTAGGCCGAAAGCGGCACCGCGCGCACGCCACACAGAACATCCGCCTCGACCAGCGTCGCCGGTTCGCCGTCGGCCGCCGGAAGCTCCGGTCGTTTGCCCACGAACAAGGCGGCATGCGACCACATCGACTGGGTCAGGTACTTGATCGCCGCGCTCATCCGCGTGTTGCCTTCGATCAGCAGCACGTCGCCAGGGGCCAGAGTGTCGGCAACCAGGCGCGCGTCCGTGCTGCTGCCGCCAGGCCTGGCGACCGGCTTCGAAAGGTACTCGGCAAGGGCTCGTCCGACCGGCTCGAACACGGCGCCTCTTTCGCTCACGCAGCGCGATTGCCGACATATTAAGTGCTCCGGCCATCACTTACCAGCCGACCCGGCCCACGGTCGCCGTGAAAACGCCCTTGCCGAACAGCGTCTGCTTCTGGAAGTAAAGATCGCCCTGGTCCGTTTTGATCGGCGTGCCGGGAATCGATGGGCAGCGAAGGTTGATCACGTCGTACGAGACGCAAGCATCCAGGAAGCCACCCAACAGGGCCCGGCCCCTGAGTTCGGTCGCGAGCGCCTCTACGGCAGCCGGATAGAAGACGGAATCATGCGGCGCAACCTTAAGCTGTGCCAGCGCGCCCACGATCGTGATTTCAGGGGTGCCGGTTTCTATCGCGCCGCAGCCCATCGGCAAGCCGCACCAGTCCAGCGAGACCGGATAGAACGGCCCGATACCATGGGTGCCGAATCCGACAACGCCGTTGGTCGGGTCGTATCGCACGAAGATCTGATTGGGCACGATGTGCGCCACCGTCGTCTGGGCGCCTCGCGTAAGGAAGAGAATGGCGTGTCCCTGATCGTTTCGGTAGACGGTCACCCCGTTTTCGATTGCCGTGACCGTGTGCACCGTATCGCTGCGAAGTTCGAGCCGGAATTGCGCGCCCGAAAAAGCCCGACCATCCAACTCCCCGTCGGCATCCCCGTGGATGCTGTACACGATCGGCTCCGCGCTGGCGCCGCCGCCGATCGCCACCGCCAGCGCGAACCCCACATTGATCGCACGCCTCATAGCGCTCTCTCCCTTTGTTCAGAGTTCGAACGGTTGCCAGCCGCAGACACGACGCCGTGGCGACGCCTCTAAGGGCCTACCAGAACCGAGAACAGCGCGTCGTTCAGCGCCCCCTCGAAGTCGTCGAAGATCGTGCCGGCCGCGTTGGTGGCGAAGTACGGCATGTGGATGACGAATGGCCCGTGATCGGTATGCAGCGGGTACGCCGCGGGATCTCCGCAGCGCCCCGTTCCGCGCAAGGCGGGTGGATAGCCGATGCATGACCACGCGTGGCCGCTCCAGACGCCCGTGGTGACCAGATCCGGCAGGCTCCATATGGTGGTGCCCGTCATCCCCAGCGGGTAGCCCGCTTCCACATGATGATCGCTGCCCACCAGCGAGCTGAAGCCCGCGCCCCCGTTTTCGGAATCGAACGCCACCAGAATCTGGTCCGGCAGGAAATTGGCCCGAATCACCCGGCGACCGCTGATGATCTCCACACTCGCTGTGCCCTTGGTGATCTGCCAGCCGCTTCCGGACTTCCCGTCCGATGCCGTGACGTTGAAGGCCTGAACGTCGGCCGTATCTCCCACGAACTTCAGGTAAACGGATGCGTTGTGGAAAAAGCGCCCGCCGAGCGACACGTCCGTGACCACGAACGTCGTATAGGTGACCGGAGCCGCCGCGGCCATTCCGACTGCGAGCCACCCGGCGGCGGCGACGGCGGCACAGAGAATCTTCTGGCGCGTGCTCATCGGCGTTCCTCCTCCAGAAATGAGCAGACGATTCGTTCAGGCTGCTATTACCGGCGGCCAGCGTATGCCTGCCGCCTATCGATTTGAAAGTGACTTGAGTCACATGCTCACTACCTTGATCGCGTCACGCGCTGCGTTCGAAAACCATTGAACCGTTGGGCCGGCCGCGGGCACGGCGATGACCACATCACGCTTGCGGCCAGATCTCGGCGACGAGTTCGGGGAGCATCGAGGCGGCAGGACCGCACAGATTCAGTGTCACGAGATCGTCCAGCCAGGTACTGTCGATGTTGACCTGGATCGTGACCGAGCCTGCCGCGATCGCAACCCGGGTCAGGCTGGCAGCAGGCTCGACGATCGAGGACGTCCCAACGCACAGAAACGCGCCGCATCCCTGCGCGGCCTGCACCGCCTGCTCCCACGCGAGCCTCGGCAGCGATTCGCCGAACCACACGACACCGGGCCGCACGCGGCCGCCGCACTGGCCGCAACGCGGCGGCTCCAGCCTGCGCCCGCACTCCGGCTCGAGCAGCGCCGGTTGCGGCGCAGGGTATTCGAGTCCGCACGCGCTGCAGTAAGGGCTGCAAATGCGACCATGCAGATGCAGCACCTCGCGGCTGCCCGCGCGCTCATGCAGATCGTCGACGTTCTGCGTGATCAGCGTCAGCCGCGGGACCCGCTCCGCCAGCAGCGCGATCGCCCGATGGGCCGCGTTGGGGTGCGACGCCAGCACCCGGGACCGGCGCCATTCATACCAGCCCCACACGAAGGCCGGATCGCGTTCGAACGCTTCGGGCGTTGCCAGCGACTGGGCGTCGAAGTTCTGCCACAGGCCGCTCTGCCGGTCGCGAAAGGTCGGTATCCCGCTCTCGGCCGATACACCCGCACCGGTAAAGACCGCCACGTGCGTGGCGCCTCGCAGACGACTGATCAGGTCGGTGCTGAAGCGCATGCCAAAAAATCACCCGGCGCCGGTCTTTGCCCTCAGGCGCTCGGCGAACTTGGCGAGCTCTATCAACGCGCGCTGATGCGTGCCGGCGCCGATCAGTTCGGTCCCGTCGAACGCCCGAACCGTGAATTCGATGCGCCGCCCATCGACCCGGGTGACTTCGGCCTCACCGATGACCCTGCGCCCGACCGGTGTCGCGGCCAGGTGCGCGACATCGACGTGCGTGCCGACCGCGCTGAAGCCGGGCTCAAGGTGTGGCTTGATCGCGTTCAGCGCCGCGTTCTCCATCACCAGGATCATCACCGGCGTGGCCAACACCGCGGGCAAGCTCGCGTCCTTGAACCGGTTGGCCAGATGATCGGGTCCGACCACCAGCTCGAACGTGCCACGCGACCCGATCGGAATTTCGTTCATCCCTTGCCTCCGCGGCCGCTCGCAAGCGTCCGAGTCAGTGGCCGCAAAAATGCGGATCGAACTGGCCGTTCATTTCCATATGACTGTAGCTGGTGCGAACCGTGCCATTGTCGCCGTCAAACAGCACGTCGAAGCGCGCCGCCTGGCTGAGTTCGTCGCAAAAGCGCCACTCCCACACCAATTCGCGCCGCGGCGCGAAATAGCTGGTCCACGCAGGCACCGACGGACCCAGCACGCGCAGTACCTGCTGCTCGGTCATGCCGGGCGAAATCCGGTAAAAGGATGTCGAACCCATCACGTTCTCGATGCGCTGCAGGCGGCCGGCCGGATCCAGGTAGACCATGTAGGAGTGAAATCCGGCCGGGCCGCGCGGATAGGACAGTTGCATCGAATGATCGGGATCGACCCACTGCATTGCGGGTTCGCCCATCGTCGCACGAACGTCCTGCAGCGTGGACTGGCCGGCCTTCAGATCGACGCCGCTGTAGCTCGCGCAACCGCAGGCCGTCGCCGCGCACAGCGCGGCAACCCGCAGGCCCCGCTTAATCCCCGGGTCGCGATACTCGCTCATCGCCGATCTCCACGAATCAGGGTGCAACCCGCGTCTAGCTTAGCGCGGCGATGACCTCCGGCGGAGCCTGGACCAGTTCGATCAGCACGCCCTCGCCGGCCAGCGGCGCATCGGCGCTCGCCCGCGGGTGAATGAAGGTGACGTCGTGACCCGCGGCGCCGCGGCGGATGCCCCCCGGAGCGAATCGGACTCCCTGCGCGCTCAGCCACTGCACCGCCGAGGCCAGGTCGTCGACCCACAGGCCCACGTGATTCAAGGCCGGCTCGTGCACAGCCGGCCGCGCGGCCGGGTCCAGCGGTTGCATCAGGTCGATCTCGCAGCGCGCCGGTCCGTGACCGATCACGGCAATGTCCTCGTCGACGTTTTCACGCTCGCTCCGATAGCTGCCTTCCAGGGTGAGTCCCAGCAGGTCCACCCAGAGCCTGCGCAGCCGCGCCTTGTCCGTGCTGCCCAGCGCGATCTGCTGCACGCCCAGCACGCGGAACGGCCGCTTCGTGGCAGAAGAGGAGGCGCTCATAGAGGATCGGATGATACGTATCGCTGAAAAACTTACTTCGCTCCCAGGCCGATCAAGACGTCGTCTATTGCTCGAGTTGATCAGGATAGTTTGACGGAAACAGAGCGCGGCGAGCTTCCTCGTCCAGTTCCGCCTTGAACACGTAGCGCGCGGAGATAGCACGCGCTCGAGCTACTGCGGCCCGTTCATCGACGCGCCTGAACCAGCGTCGCAGATTGGGAAAGGCAGCCAGTGGATCGGCCTCACCTGGTAGAACCACGGGCGCCCGATCGATCCAACCCCAAGCCGACATGTCGACGATCGAGTAATCGTTGCCGACGATGACATCGCGACCGGCCAGGTGCTTGTCGAGTACGCGATAGTGCCGCTCGGCCTCGCGGCGATATCGATTCACGGCATAGGGCAGCGGCTCCGGCGCGAAGCGCTGGAAGTGCACGGCTTGCCCCGAGTACGGCCCGATTCCCGAAGCGACGAACATCAGCCATGACAGCAACTCCGGACGATCGGCTGGTGTTCCGACGAATCGGCCAATCTTGTCGCCAAGGTAGAGCAGGATCGCACTGGAGTCGAAAACCCGAACTCTCGCTCCCCCTGGCCCCTCCGAATCGACAATTGCGGGCAGCTTGCCGTTCGGGTTGATGGCGCGAAACGACGGCGCGTGCTGCTCCCCCTTGCGGGTGTCGACTGGCACGACCTCGTACTTCAGGCCGGCCTCCTCGAGGAACAGGGCTACTTTCAACGGATTCGGAGCCGGGTGGTAGTAGAACGTAATCATCGTCATCCTTCATATTCACGGAAACTCGGGTCTGCCCCGACGGAGATAAGCGGTCGATCCCTGGGACCCCGTTTCCCCTCCTCGAGGGCGGTGTGCGCTGGTCAATTCGCCGGCGGCCAGCCGCAGGTTACATCGAGGCAGCACCGTTTCATGGGTCGCGGCGGCCCGTCAGTTTTGCAATCGCTCGGCGTGTTTGCCTTGCCACCCGCGCAAGGTGAACATGGCGGTCCAGGAGGTCGCGCCATGCCGCTCACTCGCTGCAGCCTTACCGGAGTCGACGAAACGACACCTCTTGTCGAGCTCGTCGCCGTGTCCGACTTGTACCCATTCGTCGAATGGAGCTTTCTGTACTCCCCGGACCGGCAGGGAACCCGCGGTCGGTATCCGTCGGTCGCCCGGCTGCGGCGCGCTTTCAAGGACCTGCCGTCCATGGTGAAGGTCGCATTGCATGTCTGTGGCAACGGCGTTCCCCGGTTGCTCGACGGCGAGCCGGTCGTGTCCGGGCTTTTTGAGCAGGTCCGCACCCGCGGCGGCCGGGTACAGTTGAATTTCGATGCGACCGAGGGTGAGGTCGACGTGGCCAGACTGCATGCTTTCATGCTCAGTCGCCCCGACGTGACATTCATCACTCAGCACAGCGACACGAACGCACCCGTCGCGGCGGCGCTTGCCGACGTGCCGAATCGCGCAGTGCTGTTCGACGCCTCGCTGGGCCGCGGCCATGCGCCCGACGTCTGGCCGGCCGCGCTGCCTTCGGTGCAGTGTGGCTACGCCGGCAGCCTGGGGCCCGAAGAGCTCCCGCGCGCGCTGCCACGCATTTACGAGGCGGCCGGCAATGCCGACTTCTGGATCGCCATGGAAGGCCGGCTGCGCGACGCGCACGACCGCTTCGACACGCATGCCGCCCGCATTTGTCTGGACATCGTCGGTGACGACTTGACTCAGCGTCCGGTAATGCCGCCGCCGCGTCCGCGCCGCCGGCAGTGCGAGCTCATCGACCTGGTCGACAGCGGCCTGACTCGTGAGGATGGCGCAGAGCGCGATTTCGAGATGATGCTGCGCCGGCTCGTCCACGCGACCCGCGATTCGCTCGATCCTCACGTGGCGACGGTTCGACGCCGCGCCGAAAACCTCCTGCTGCGCAAGGGAACCGCAAACCCTCTGCGCTCCGATGCGACCGCCCCGCAGGTGGCAATCAAACGGCCTAACCCGCACTGACCGGTTCACTCCGCTCGAGCGCGTGTCAGCGGGAGCCGACAGCCGCGCGCGAAACCCGACTGGATCGATATGTCACTTAGCGTGTTTCGGAAACGTTCGCGCATGCGTTAGGCCGATTCGATTTGTTAAATATCAAACCGAGCCCACTGTCGGCTCTCCAACGAACGCCTGCGCCGCTACCATTGCCGCCGGACACTCGCACCCGCTCACCAAGGCCCGCAAGCATGCAAACGTTCCTCTCCGACTACGTGGCACCGCTGGGCTGGCTCACGGCTGCGGCGGCGCTGCTGATCTCGCTGGTCGCCGTCTGGCGCATCCGCCATCTGGCCAGGGAGCTCGCGGCCGCCCGAGAGACGGCAGAACGCGAAACGGCGGATTTTCGCAGTCAACTCTACGATGTCACGCGCGATGCGGAGCGAAAGAGGCATTTGACCGCCTACCTGGCGCACGAGACCGGCAACCTGATCATGGCGGTACAGGGATCGTTGACGCTTTTGACGATGGACGCCAAGCGGGCGGCCGAAAAGCGCGTCACGGAATCGATCAGCAGTTCCGCCAAGGCGCTGTCGGCGCTTTTGGATGTGACGATGGACAGCGCGCGAGCCTCGGCTGGGAAATTCGAACCACACCTGCGCCCTTTGGACGTGCAAAGCCTCATCGGGCGCATCGCGGCTGAATTCGAGCCGCTGGCCTGGCACAAGCGTTTGACGCTACGGGCCGAGCCGAGCGCGGCACCGCTGTTCTTGACGACCGATGAAGTGCGTGTCGGCCAGGTCATTCGCAACCTGGTGGCCAACGCCATCAAGTACGCCCGCGAAGGTAGCGTCCGGTTGCGAGCATTCCGGATCAGCGAAGAGGAGGTCCGCATCGAGGTCATCGACAGTGGAACGGGGATTCCTCTGGAGCAGCTCTCCGCCCTGTTCGCCCCTTCCGCGCGAGCGCCGGGACCTGGCCCGGTCGCCAAAGGCGTCGGGCTTGGACTCGCCCTGTCGCGGGAGATCGCGGCTCTGCTGGGTGGAGATCTGCGCGCGCGCACAACGGAAGGCATGGGCTACGAGTTCACGCTCGTGCTGCACGATTACCGGTGCGACTTGAACCAGCCGGATCAGAATCCGCCGACCCAGTCTGCGGGCTCGATCGGCAGAGCTGACAAGAGGGCGAGTCCTCAATCGTAGGCCCGATCGAGACGGTGCGATCACGCACCGTCCCGACCCGCATCACTGAACGGCCAGCCCGGTGGCCGCCGCCAGCAGATTTGACGGCGACATCGCCGGCAGCGCTTCGAGATGACCGTCCGCGCCGATCCGGAAGCCGTTGATGGTCCCGATCCCGGCGTCCAATGCGAACAGATACCTGCCGTTCGCGCTCACCGCGAGGTCGGTGGTATGAGCGCCTGCGCTGATCTGCGTCGAGCCCAGTTCAGCGAGCCGACCGGCATGGTCGATCGAGAACGCCGATACCGAACCGCTTCCAGCGTTGCCGGTGAAAGCGAAGTGACCGTTCGGAGTCTCGGCAACCCAGCAGGCCGCGGCCTGGTGGGTCGGCACCGAGCCGCTGATCACCGACAGGCCGCCCGTATCGGTGTCCAGATCGTAGGACGTCACGGCGCTGCCTCCTGCTTCGGAGACCACGAGGCGATCGCGCCGGTCGACGGCAAAGCCGAACGGCACCGGACCGTAGGACTGCTGGAATTGACCGGGCTGGGCGATGTCGTCGACCAGCGCAAACACGCCGATCTGGCTGCCGAGCTTTTCCGTCGCAACGAGAAAGTCTCCACCACGGGAGAACGACAGCTGCGCGCCTCCGACCGCAGCGCCGCTCAGCTTCTGCGCCGAACCCGGTAGCGCCTGCAGGTGGCCATCGTCCTGGATCCGGAATCCGGTGATGCTATCGGAGCCCTGGTTCAGCACGTACAGCAAGTCGTCGTATACGGCGAGACTGACTGGTGTCAGCCCGCCGCACGGCGCGGTGGCGAGGAATTCGACCGTTCCGCCGCCGATGCGGAACGCCGAAATGCTGTTGCTGGCCGCGTTGACCGCGAACAGCAGCGATCCCCCGGGCGCAATGGCCACCGCCCCTTCGTTGGAAAGACCACCCCCGGATCCGATTCCATGGGTAGGAATGGCGAACTTCAAGGCCACTGAGCCGTCCTCGCCCTGAGCGAAGACCAGCAGCTGATTGCCCGCCGCGGCGTTGCTCTCCGTGTAGACGGTCAGCGTGCCGCTTTCGGCCGAGGCGGGCTGCATACCCATGGCTGCCACAGCAGCGATCCCGGACAACGCGAGGCGAAACGCGCTCGCTCGATACCTGATCAATGAAATGTGATCCATCGTCTTGCTCCTGTCGTGAGGTTGACCCCGATTCCGGCATCGCGGCGCGAGTGCACCCCCGGCCGGCCGATAAAGCGCAGGCTGAAAGCTTTCTTGCTCAGATCCGACTAACGACTGCGTACCGGTGTCCGGATCGGACCCCGCTTCCCCTTGGGTTGTCGAGTGCTGGTTAATTCGCCGGCGATCAGCGGCCGGTTACATGGCGCAGCACGCCGGATCTTCGGGGCCACCGCCGATTTCGAGTCATGTGGCGGTAACCGAATGCGGTGACGTGACGAATACAAGGAAAGGGGCGAGATTGGTCGAGGCGCGTCTCAGGGGTCTGTTGCTCGGCGGTCTCGCAGGCGACTCATCCGCTTACCATGCCTTCCTGAAGGATCTGAGCGCGCATTTGCGGGCGTTTCTGAGAAAGCGGCTCGTGAATCTGCCCGAAGAGGTCGAGGACCTGGTGCAGGAGCTGCTTTTGGCCGTTCACAATCAGCGGCATACGTATGACCCGAGGCAGCCGATCACCGCCTGGGTCTATGCGATCGCGCGCTACAAGCTGGTCGACCTGCTGCGCCGGCGCTCTCGCAAGGAATCGCTGAACGACCCGTTGGACGAGGAGGACGATTTGCTGGCCACATCGGACGGCGAGGCAGCCGAGGCGCGCCGCGATCTGGCCAAGCTGCTGGCCGATCTTCCAGAGCGGCAGCGTGCGCCGATCATTCACATGAAAATCGAGGGCCTGTCGGTTGCCGAGACCGCACGCCTTACCGGCATGTCGCAATCGGCCGTCAAGGTCGGCGTGCACCGGGGACTGAAGGCGCTGGCGGCGAAAATCAGGAGCGAGTCGTGAGGACCGAAGAGCTGGTGTCCCTGCTTGCCCGCGGAACCGAAGCGGTCGACCCCCGCTGGCTGGCGCGCCGCTACCTGATCGCGCTGTCGGCGGGGACGGCCATCGCGACGCTCTTGATGTCCGCGTGGCTCGGAGTCAGGCCGACGCTGCTGCGCGACTTGTCGGTGCCGATGTTCTGGGCCAAGGAAGCCTTTTGCGCCGCGCTCGGCGCCGCTGGCCTGCTCGCGGTCGCCCGGCTTGCGCGACCGGGCCGACGCCCCGGTTGGGTCCCGATGGCGGTTGCCGCGCCGGTTGTCGCGATGTGGCTGCTGGCGGCGGTGGCGTTGCTCACGGCCGACCCACGGGATCGTTCCGTCTTGATCTTCGGGCAAACCGCGGGCGTTTGCCCGTTCCGCATCGCGTTGATATCGACTCCGTTGTTCGTCGGTATTTTCTGGGCGATCCGGGGACTGGCGCCGACGCGCCTGCGGCTGGCCGGCGCGGCGGGCGGTTTCGCCGCCGGATCCCTGGGCGCCCTGGTGTATTCGCTGCACTGTCCCGAGCTCGCAGCGCCGTTTCTGGGCATCTGGTACGTGCTGGGCATAGCGATCCCGACCGCAGTCGGAGCCTGGGCCGGTCCGCGCCTATTGCGCTGGTGAGGACTTGGGCGACGGCTCGGGCGACGGTTCGCGAGCGGGCTGGCGTGCCTTGAAGCGGTTGACGCGGTCGATGTACAGATAAACCACCGGAGTCGTATACAAAGTCAGGAACTGCGAAAACAACAGTCCTCCGACGATCGCCACCCCGAGCGGCGCCCGCACTTCCGATCCGGCACCGGTGCCGAGCGCGAGCGGCAACGCACCGAGAATCGCCGCCCCCGTGGTCATCATGATCGGGCGGAAGCGCAGATGACAGGCATAGCGGATCGCCGCTTCGCTCGACATGCGTTCGCGGCGCTCCGAGTCCAACGCCACGTCGACCATCATGATCGCGTTTTTCTTCACGATGCCGATCAACAGGATGATTCCGATCAGGGAGATCACGCCCAGATCGTAGCCAAACAACATCAGCGCCAGCAGAGCGCCGATCCCCGCCGAGGGGATTGTCGACAGTATGGTGATCGGATGGACGTAGCTTTCGTACAGCACCCCGAGCACGATATAGACGGCGAGGATCGCGGCCGCGATCAAGTAGATCTGGCTTCCCAGGGACGATTTGAAGGCCTGCGCGGTTCCCTCGAAACTGCCGCGCAGCGTGGCCGGCAAGTCGGTCATGCGTGCGAGCGCCCTCTCGACCGCGTTGACGGCGTCGCCCAGCGCAACACCGGCGGCGAGATTGAACGACAGCGTCACCGCGGGAAACTGGTCCTGGTGACTGATCGTGAGCGGGATCCGGGAATCCTCCAGACGGGTAAAGGCCGCCATCGGCACCAGGTGTCCGAAGGAGGACGGCACGTACATATCCTGCAAGACGCCCGCATCCAGCTTGCGATCCGGTTCGACCTCGAGCACGACCCGGTACTGATCGATCTGCGTATAAATGGTGGCGACCTGCCGCTGACCGAGCGCGTCATACAGCGTGTCGTCGACCGCCTGGGGAGTGATTCCGAGCGTGGCCGCGCGATCGCGGTCGATGATCACCATCGTTCGCGGTGCGCCGTCTTGCAGATCCGAGGTCACGTCGGCCAGTTCAGGCAGCAAACTCAGACGAGCGATCAGCTTCGGCGTGAACGCGTAGAGCTCCTTCAGGTCGACGTCCTGCAGGGTGTACTGGAATTGCGTCGAGCTGGCTCGCCCGCCGATCTGCAGCTCCTGCCGGGTCCGCATCCGCAGCTGGATGCCCTGTACCTCGGCCACAGTCGACTTCAGTCGAGCCATGATCTCGGCGGCGGTCCGATGGCGCTCGCGGAACGGTCTGAGATTGATCACCAGCCGACCATTGCCGATGGCTGGCGGCCCGATCCAGCTGTATACGCTCGCGACGTCCGGATCGTCCTGGACCGCACGCACCAGTGCGAGCTGGCGCTTCGACATCTCGGGAACGGAAATATCGAGCGGCGCCTCGCTCGTACCGATGATCTGCCCGGTATCCTGTTGCGGAAAGAATCCTTTTGGAATCACGCCATACAGCGCGACCGTCAACAGCAGGATGGCGATCGTCAGGGTCAGGGTGGCTCGCGGTCGCTCCAGCACCCAGGCCAGGGTTCGATCGTACAGAGCGAGCGTGGACTGAAAGGCCCGCTCGGCGGCCATTGACACACGGCCCGGTACGCGGCGACGGTCCAGCGGAAGGAAGATGCGGCACAGCATCGGCGTGACCGTCAGCGATACCACCGCCGAGACCAGCAACGCCACACTGACGGTGACGGAGAACTCCCGGAACAGGCGCCCGGTAACACCGCCCATGAACAGGAGCGGGATCAAGGCCGCGATCAACGACAGCGTCATGGATACGACCGTGAACGCAACCTGCCGCGCGCCATTGATGGCGGCGTGCAACGGCGACTCGCCGCTCTCGACGTGGCGCACGATGTTTTCGATCACGACAATCGCGTCGTCGACGACAAAGCCCACCGCGATCGTGATGCCCATCAGCGAGAGATTGTCGACGCTGTAGCCGAGTGCATGCATCACCGCGAAGGTGCCGAGTATCGACAGTGGGATGGCACTGGCGGGGATCAACGTCACCCATAGCCCGCGCAGGAACACGAACACCACCAGCACCACCAGCGCCACGGTCAACGCGAGAGTTCGCTGGATCTCGCGCAGCGCGGCACGAATGGTCTGGGTGCGATCGTTGACCACTTCGACGTCGACCGCAGCCGGCAGGGAGCGCTCCAGCTCGGGCAAAGCCCTCTTGATCTGGTCGACCGTCTCGACCACGTTGTAACCGGGTTGCTTGTGGATATCGACGATGATGGCGCGCTGGTCGCGCACCCACGCGGCCTGCCTGACGTCTTCCACGCCGTCGATCGCCTGGCCGACGTCACGCACCCTGATCGGCGCGCCGTTGCGGTAGGCCAGGATCAGCGCATCGTATTCACTGGCTCGCGTGATCTGATCGGTGGAGTCGACCGTTACCGAGCGCCGCGCCCCATCGAGTGTTCCCTTCGGCTCGTTCACGGTTGCCGCTGCCAGCGCGGAACGGACCTGCTCCAGGCCGAGCTGCAGCGCCGCGAGCTTGTTCGGGTCGATCTGGACCCGCACCGCGGGCTTCTGCTCTCCGTGCAAATCGATCAGTCCGACGCCTTTTATCCGGGACAGTCGCTGGGCGATGTACGTGTCGGCGTAGATGTTCAGCTGCGCCAGGGGAAGCGTCTTCGATGTGACCGCGAGCGACATGATCTGGAAATCGGCCGGGTTCGCCTTCTCGTAGGTCGGCGGATTCGGCAGGCTCTTCGGCAACAGGCCGGCCGCCGCATTGATCGCGGCCTGCACATCCTGGGCAGCAGCGTCGATGTTGCGGCTCAGATCGAACTGGATCGTGATCGAGGTGCTGCCCTGGGCGCTGGTCGAAGACAGCTCGGTCACATTGGAAATCAGCGCCAGCTGCCGCTCCAGCGGCGCGGCGACCGAGGTCGCCATCACTTCCGCACTGGCGCCGGGCAGGTCGGCGGAAACCTGGATCGTCGGCAGCTCCACCTGCGGCAAGGCGGCGATGGGCATCAACAGGTAGCCCGCCACACCGAGCAGCAACACCAGCAGCATCAGCAGCGAGGTGGCGATCGGGCGCTGGATGAACGGGGTCGAGATCTCCATCGGGCGACGCGGTTGCGGAATGAGCGCGACGGAACCGCGCTGGGTCGGAGTCCAGTCGCAGTCTACGTGGGCTCGCCTTTTTGCCGGCTAAGCCCGCCGACGTGAACGGCTTAGGTTTTTGTATTAAGTGCACGACGGGACTCGAGCCCGCAACAACGGGAATCGCGATCCCGATGGCACCGCGAGTGTGTTTGCAAAATCAAGCACTTACCCGGCCAGCGGCCTGCTTCGACCCTTGACCTCCGATCGCCGTAATCGGTAGTGTCCCTATCTACAAGACAAGCAGCGACCGGAGGGAGACGCGATGCCGACTCGGGGCAGCATGCGTTGCACCCACCTCGGCGCACCCGTGGCGCGTTTCTGCCTGTTTCTGCTGACCGCACTGGTCTCGGCCTGCGGTGGAGGCGGCGGTGGCGGAAGCGGCGGGTCAGCCGGGGGCGCCACGTTTTCTGCCGTGTTCTCGCCCGCATCCCTGAACACGTCGTCCATTGCCGGCTACGCGCAGCAAGTTTCGTATTCGGCCACGCTGGGGTATGCCGGGTCGTCGAATCTTTACCTCGTGGCCGAGGGTCCCGCCAGCATCTTCTCGTCCATCACCGGAAGTGTTTCCGGCAATTCCCTGTTTGGGGTGATCACCTTCCGCGGCGACCTTGCCGCAGGCACGTACTCAACCACGTTTTACGTCCACGCCTGCCTCGACGCTCAGTGCAAGTCCGAGGTCGGTGGCAGCCCCGCTTCCTGGCCCATCACGTTCGCCGTTCTGCCCAACATCCAGGTGCAACAGCAGGTGAACCTGCAACGCGCCGGGACCGATCCGGCGCCCGCGGCGTTGGTGCAGGTTACCGCGCCGCCTGCTGCGGGAACGGTGACGATGAGCGCCAGCAGCTCCGCCAATGTCTTCAGCGCGTCGTTCGACGGAGCAGCCATCCACATCGCAACGACCCAGGCGCGCGCCGGTCTATACAACCTGCAGCTGGTACTGCAGGGTTCGAGCGACCCGCGTTACACGCGGACGGTGAACGTGGCCTACACCGTGAACCCGCCGCCAGGTGGCGAGCACGCGCTCTCGGGGTCGCCGAACTCTGCCAGGTCGATCGCCATGACGAAGCCGTTCTGGCGATGCCGGCGCCCTTCCGCG
>Ga0137418_10000258_pt1 | contig 45285 bp, 37 predicted proteins | sample CZODoug3_1_2_16f_FD_122242 | JGI IMG/M metagenome (GOLD analysis project Ga0137418, IMG submission 122242) | Vadose zone soil fungal communities from Angelo Coast Range Reserve, California, USA - CZODoug3_1_2_16fungal (Hybrid Assembly) | ecosystem: Environmental > Terrestrial > Soil > Vadose...
AAGCCGTCCGTCGCGCCGACGAGCCGCATGATCGCGATCTCGCGGCTGCGCTGCAGCACCGCCATGCGGATCGTCGTCCCGATGATGATGATGGCGACGACGGCGAACGCGGCGCCCACCACGATCCCCACGGCGGCGGCGAGCCCACGCAGCCGGTCGAGCTTCTCGACCCAGTCGCGACCGAAGCGGACGTCGTCCACGAAGCCGAAGCCCCGTAGCCGCTCGGCGACGGCGCTCACATGCTCGGCATCGCGGAATCCCGGCTTGAGCTTCACTTCGATCGAGGCGGGCAACGGGTTGCGTTCCAGCTCCTGCATCACGTCGCGCAGCTCGATCAGCTCGGCGCGCGCTCGGGCCAACGCATCGTCTTCGGAGACATACATCGCGGACTGCACCTCCGGGAACGCTTCGATGTCCTTGAGTGCCTGGGCGGTCCCTTCGATCGGTGCGCCCGGCAGCAGATAGGCCACGACCTCGACCCGCTCTTCGACACCGCGCAGTGCGTCCTGGAGATTCACGACCACGAGCCCGAACAACCCCAGGACGAACAGTGAGAAGGCGATCGTGGTCACCGACAGCACCGAGAGCAGCGGCGCGCGCTTGAACGTCAGCATCGCTTCGCGGAATGTCAGATTCACGGTGCAGCCGCCTGGTCCCGGGCCTCGTCCACGGCGGAGTCGTACACCAGCGCCCCTTCCTGCAGCTCGATCACGCGGTAGGGCGCCTGGCGCACCAGGTCGAGGTCGTGTGTCGCCATGACGACTGCCGTGCCGCTGGCGTTGATATCGCGCAGCAGCTGGAAGACGCCGCGCGTGGCCCGCTCGTCGAGATTGCCCGTCGGCTCGTCCGCCAGCAGCACCGTGGGCTCATTGACGAGCGCGCGCGCGATGGCGACGCGCTGCTGCTCGCCGCCGGACAATTCGCGGGGATAGGCCTGCGCCTTGGCCGCGAGGCCCACCTGCGTGAGCACGCGCATCACACGCGCCGGGATGGTCGACGAGCGGGCGCCCGTGACTTCGAGCGCGAACGCCACGTTCTCCTCGGCGGTGCGGTCCTCGAGCAGCCGGAAATCCTGAAAGACGATGCCAAGCTTGCGGCGCAGCAGGGGGACTTCGCGCGGGCGCATCTCGTTCACGTTGTATCCGGAGACACGGACCTCGCCCGAGGTGGGACGTTCCTCGGCGTAGATGAGCTTCATAACCGTCGACTTGCCGGCGCCGGAATGGCCGGTGAGAAAGCCAAACTCGCCCTTGGCCACGTGAAACGAGACGTCCTTGAGCGCGAGGCCGCCTTTGGGGAAGGCCTTGAAGACGTTCGTGAACTTGATCACTTAGTGCCGCGCCAGGGCCTGGGCGAAGTCCGCGATGAGATCATCGGGATCCTCCAGTCCCAGGGAAAATCTCAGGAATCCGTCCGGAATGCCAGCCTGCGTACGCTGTTCCGCCGTGAGACTCGCGTGTGAGGTGAGGCGCGGCTCGGAGACCAGTGTCTCGACGCCGCCGAGGCTGGGTGCGTGCGCCGCGATCGTCAGCGCCTTGAGGAACCGCTCCGCGGCGCGGACGCCGCCCTTCAGCTCGATGCCCAGCATGCCGCCGAAGCCGGCCAGCACGCGCTTGGCCAGCTCGTGATCCGGGTGCGAGGGCAGGCCGGGGTAATGCACCTTGGCAATCGCCTCCTGCTTGGCACACCACTCCGCGACCGCGAGGCCGATTTCGTTCTGTCGCTGCACGCGGACGGTGAGCGTGCGCATGCCGCGATCGATCAACCAGGCCGCGAACGGATCGATCGCCTGTCCCCACACCTGCATCAGCCGCCGCACTTCGTCTACAACCTGATCGGTCCCCGCGACGGCGCCAGCGATGACATCGGTGTGGCCATTCAAGTACTTCGTGGCGGAATGGATGACGAGATCGGCGCCGTGCTCGAGCGGCCGGAAATTCACCGGTGACGCGAACGTCGAGTCGACGATCAAGGCGAGCCCTTCTTCCTTACATATGCCGGCGACGGGCTCGAGATCGATGACGCGCATCAGCGGGTTCGTCGGCGTCTCGAGGAACACGGCGCGCGTCGTCTTGCGCATCGCCTTCTTCCAGGTGCGCGACTGCGTGGGATTCACGAACGAAACGTCGATGCCCAGCTTCCCGAATTCCTCGCGGAACAGCCGGTACACTCCGCCGTAGATCCATTCGCTCGCGAGCAGATGATCGCCGGGGCGCAGCACCGCCAGATGCGCGAGCGCCGCTGCGCCCATGCCGCTCGACAGGAACAGCGCCGCGTCCGCGCCCTCGAGCAGCGCGAGCTTGCGCCCGATGTCGACCTGGTTCGGATTGTTGCCGTAGCGGGTGTACAGCACTTCGGCGGTCGAGCCGACGGGATTGGTGAACGTGGAGCTTTGGTAGAGCGGGGGGGCGACCGCCGTCCAGTCGGCGCGCGCCTTGGGGTCGCCGTGAATGGCGCGGGTGGACAGTCCCAGGCGGCGGCGTTTCACGCCGCGGTGAGTCGGATGGTGCCTCCCGGATTGCGCGCGGCCAGCCGCCGCTCGACCAGCTCATCGAGCAGCGCCGGAGCCGGCTCACTGGCGCCCAGGCCCTCGAGGATGCCATCGGCGCGCTCGCACAGCACGGCGAGTCCGGCGCCGGCGAGCACGGGCTCGATCGCCTCCCGATGGGCGTCGGTCAGCCCGCGCAGCAGCAGCACCTTCACCTTGTCGCGGACCAGCTTCGCGACGATCTCGTCGGCGCACGAATAGTCGAGGCACCCGACGCCGGTGAAATCCATCACCGCAATGGTTCCGGGGGGGAGATCCCGCTCGATGTTTTCCCGAACCGCTCGGCCGGTGGGGCGCGTCACGAGGTCGGTGTAAAAACCGGCAACCGACTGTTGCAGCACGGCGTGCACCATGATGTGTGGAATCATCACTGCTTCGACGACCCTTTCTCCGACGCTTGCTCCGGAATGATGAGCAGAACCTGCGAGCCCGGAAACTCGGGCAACCCGTCCTTGAGCGGTACATCGTCGTCCCAGCGCGGCACGATCGCAATGCGCGCGGTGCCGCTGCGGATGGCGACCTTGCCTTCCCAGCGGGCCAGGTACCGCCGGATGCCCGCGAGTCCCTGCCCGCGCCCCGGGTCGCGAAAGCGGCTCACGCCCTGAATCAGCGCCGCTTCCAGCGCCGCGGCATCGCCCCACCGTTCGCCGAACCGCTTGGCCTGTGTGGACTCCAACGAGTGCCGAAATCCGACGCCGGCGTCCGCGACCGCGATCACCACCACGCGGCGCGCCAGCTTGCGCCGCCAGTTGTACGCCTGCACGGCGACCCATCCGCCCGTGCCGGCGTGCTCCACAATATTCTGACAAGACTCCGAAAGCGCCATAGCGAAACCCATCGTGGCCTTCGGATCGAGTCCTAATTCCGAGCTGAGGATCGCGGACGCGCGTTGCTGGATCGTGCTCACGACGGCGTGCACGTCTTCGGCGGCGCGCACGGGCGTCACGGGCAGCAACACTTCGCTCTCCGTCGCGACTTTGGCCTTGGGCACCTTGCCGTGCACTTCGAACAGGTCGCCCGCTTCCCGGAAGAAGCCCGCCCGCGCCCAGTAGCTCACGACGTCGGGATTTGCGGGCGCGGTGAGCAGCGGCCGCTCGCCCTTGCGCGCCGCCGCCTCGCCGGCGGCGAGCAGACCCACCAGCCCGTACGGCGACGCCCATTCGGCGGCGTGCGCGTCGAACAGCACGCGCTCCCCATCCGCCGCCTGCGCATACGCCGCCGCGAACTGGTCGAAGGAGCGATCGTCGAACGACGTGGGCACTTCGACCAGGCGTGTCATGCGATCGAGAGCTTTCCCATCAGGTGGTCGCGTAAGCCCGTCGCGCCGCGGTGCGTGAGGTTGCGCGCGCCGAGCATCGTCCCGGCGCGCAGCGCTTCTTCCAGGCTCGCCCCGCCGAGCAGCGTCGCGGCAACGGTGCCGCCGAACACGTCGCCGCAGCCCGTCGGATCAGATTCCTGAAGAAACGGCGACTGGTGAATCGCCGGGGCGGGAATCAGCTCCGTGCGGACGGGAGTACCGGTGAAGTACGCCGCGCCGCGCTTGCCCAGCGTCACGCACAGCGTGCTGCAGCCCTGGCGCAGCGCGTCGGCCGCGATGGCGAGCGGATCGCCGCCCAGCTGCTGCATTTCGTCTTCGTTCAGCTGGATGACATCGAAGCAGCCGAACCAGGCCGGTGCCTGCGGCAGCGCACGGGGCACGCGCATCCCATCCGCTTCCTTGCCGAGGAACAGGCTGTGCAGGTCCGCATAGATGAAGCGCGAAAAGCCGCGCCGCAGCAGCTGCGCCGTCTCGAGATTCATCTCGAACCCGGAGATGAAGTTGACGTACAGCGCATCGAGATCGCGCACCAGCGGGCCCAGCTCGGACCAGGTCCAGGGCGGCACGCCGCCGGTCATCTGCTCGCAGCGCCGTTCCACCGATTCGTAGCGCAGGGTGACGCGGTTATTGGGTTCGGGGACCTCGATGAAACGTGCGGCGTGCGGCGTGTGGCGCAGGCTGCGGAGAAAGTCATTGGCCTTCGGCGCGAGATCGCGGCCGACCTTGATGAGCGGGACGATCTCCCAGTCATCGGGCAGCGTCGCGTCGAGCGCGGCGAGCGCATACGAAATGCCGCCCCACTCCTCAACCGCGGCTTGGGCGGGATCGCGGCCATGAATCGTATCCCAGACCATCGACCCGATCACGCCCAGCCGTTTCAGCGCAGCCCCCAGTGTTTCTGGATAAACACCGCAGCGGCCCCGAAAACGCCGGCGGTGCCCGGCAGCGTGCCCGGCACGATGCGACAGGCTTCCCACGCGGGCTTGAATGCGCGCCGCTTGACCTCGCTGCGCAGCGGATGGAACAGCTTGTCCCCCGCCTGCGTGACGCCGCCGCAGATCACGACGACTTCCGGGTTGAAGATGTTGATGAAGCTCGCCACCGCCGCGCCCAGCAGTGAGGCCGTCTCGTGCACGACCTCGAGCGCCCATTCGTCGCCGTCGTTCGCGGCCTCATAGACGATCTGGGCGGTGATCTTGGTGAGATCGCCTTTCACATACTGCGCCAATGACGTCTCGGCGCCCGACTGAATCCCTTCGACTGCACGCTCGGCGATCGCCGGTCCGGCCGCGTATGCCTCGATGCAGCCGTAGTTGCCGCATTTGCAGCGACGCCCGTTGGCATCGATCGTGACGTGTCCGAATTCCCCCGCAACGTCGGTCACCCCGTGGTAGATCTCACCGTCGATGACGATGCCGCCGCCGATCCCGGTGCCGAGCGTGAGACCGATGACATAGTTCGCGCCGCGCGCCGCGCCGCGCCACCACTCGCCGAAGATCGCGCAGTTGGCATCGTTGTCGAGCGTGGCCGGGAGGCCGAGTCCCTCGCTGACGCGATCGCGCAGCGGCATGTTCGTCCAGCCGAGATTCGGCGTGAGCAACACGACCCCGGTCTTCGTGTTCAGCGGACCGGGCGAGCCGATGCCGACGCCTTCCACCTTTTTCCCGGACTCGGCAATCGACGCCTTGGCCAGTTTGACGATGCGCGCGGTGACGGCGTCCGCGCCCTGGGCCGCCATGGTCGGCTCGGAGACCACGCCATGAATCTCCGAACCGTCCTCAGCCAGGACGCCGGCGACCAGATTCGTGCCCCCAACATCAACTCCGACGACGTAGCGCACCCATTTCCTCGATTGCTCGGGTCACGGCCTCAACGGTGAGGTCCCGCATGCAGCGGTGATGTCCCAACGGACACTGCGGTGGGCCGTGCGACGAACAGGGCCGGCACTGCAGGTCCAATCCCAATGCCACGTCTCCGGGGCGAACCGGACCGAAGCCAAACTCGGTGATCGTGGGACCGAACAACGCCACGATCGGCGTGCCCACGGCGCTCGCCAGGTGCAGCGGTGCGCTGTCGTTCGTCACCAGCAGCGCGGCGTGCTTGATCAATGCGGCGGACTGCCGCAGCGTCAGTTTTCCGCACGCATTGACCGCCCCCCCCCGGCCGCCCGACCGCCCGACCGCCCCAACGATCTCCTCGCCCAAGCCGATATCATCAGGGCCGCCAACCACCACCACGGGCAGGTGCACCGCCAGCCGCGCGGCCAGTTCCCCATAGTACGGCCACCGCTTGCTGCCCCAGATCGAGCCGGGCGCCAGCGCGACAAAAGCCCCGTCGATCAGGCCCGCCGCCACCTGCTCGTCCAACGCGGTGGGCAGGAGTTGGGGAGGATAGGCGCCCGGAGGCTCGTCCGCGAGGGCCAGGAGCCGGTCGATTTCGTGTCCCCCCCCCGCCCCCGCACCCGCCCCCGCCCCCGTTCGGGGGTTGGGCCGGGCTTCCGTATAGAGGAAGGACCACGCGCCCGAAAACCCGATCCGCGAGGGGATTCGGGCCAATAACGCGAGCGCCGCCGTGCGCAGCGACCGGTGTGGCAGGTACGCGCGCTCATACCGCTCGGCTCGGAGCCGGCGGGCCAGGCGCCGCAGTCCCGCCCAGCCACGATCGGCCCGACGCTTGTCGTAGGGGATCACGTGCCGTACCGCGGGATGCGTCTCGAGCAACGGCGCGGCGATCGGCGTCGTCACGACATCGACAGGCCCATGACGCGCGGCGAGTGCGGAGAGCAACGGCGTGGTGAGGACGACATCGCCCAGGAAGGCCGTCTGAATGACGAGGGTCTGCGAGCTCAAGAGAGCTGACTATTCAACCTGCAGCACCGCCAGAAATGCCTCCTGCGGAATCTCGACCGTCCCCACCTGCTTCATCCGTTTCTTTCCTTCCTTCTGCTTCTCCAGCAGCTTGCGTTTGCGAGTGACGTCGCCGCCGTAGCACTTGGCGGTCACATTCTTGCGCAGCGGCCGGATCGACTCGCGGGAGATCACCTTCGTCCCGATCGCGGCCTGTATCACGACCTCGAACAGCTGCCGCGGGATCAGCTCTTTCAGCTTTTCGGCGATCTTGCGGCCCCACTCGTACGCCTTGTCCTTGTGGATAATAACGCTGAACGCGTCCACCGCCTCGCCGTTGAGCAGCATGTCGAGCTTGACCAGCTCGCCCGGCCGATATGCGAGAAACTCGTAATCGAGCGACGCGTAGCCGCGTGAGATCGTCTTGAGCTTGTCATAGAAGTCGAGGATGATCTCCGCGAGCGGGAATTCCCAGTCGAACTCGACCCGCGTGGGATCCAGGTACTGCATGCCGCGGTAGACCCCGCGTCGCTCCTGCCCGAGCTTCATGATGCCGCCGATATACTCCGCCGGCGCGAAAATCCGCGCTTTCACGTACGGCTCCTCGATACGATCGACCTCCGAGCCATGCGGCAACAGGCTCGGATTCTCGACCAGCTCCATCGTGCCATCGGTCCGGTGGACGTGGTACTCCACGTTCGGGACCGTGCTGATCAGGTCGAGATCGAACTCGCGCTCCAGTCGCTCCCGCACGATCTCCATGTGGAGCAGGCCGAGGAAGCCGCAGCGGAAGCCGAATCCCAGCGCCACCGACGTTTCGGGCTCGTAGTGCAACGACGCGTCGTTCAGCTGCAGCTTCGCCAGCGCGTCGCGCAGCTCCTCGTACTGTTCGGCATTGGTCGGATACAGGCCGGCGAAGACCATCGACTGGATGTCCCGATAGCCGGGAAGTAGCTCGACGTCGCGATGCTCGGCGTCGAGCACGCTGTCACCCGGCCGGATCTCGCGGACGCCGCGCACGTTGGCCACGACGTACCCGACCTCACCGGCCTCGAGCTGCTCTGCCGGCTTGTGTCCAAGCTGGAGATAGCCGACTTCGTCCACCTCGTAGACATCGTCCTTGTGCGCGCCGAAGACCACCTTCATCCCCGGCCGGATCGCGCCGTCCACCACCCGGATGGAGGGGATGGCGCCCCGGTAGCGGTCGTAATAGGAGTCGAAAATCAGGGCCCGCAGCGGTGCGGTAGGCTCGCCGCGCGGTGGCGGCACCCTCTGGACGACCGCCTCGAGCAGCTCCGGCACCCCTCTTCCTTCTTTAGCGGAGATGCGCAAGATCTCTTCTGGCTTGGTGCCGATGAGGTCGTGGATCTCCTGGGCACGCTTGTCGGGTTCGGCGCCGGGGAGATCGATCTTGTTGAGCACGGGTATGATTTCCAGCCCCGCATCCATCGCCAGTAGTAGATTAGAGAGTGTCTGGGCCTGAATTCCCTGCGACGCATCCACGACGAGAATGGCCCCTTCGCAGGCAACCAATGACCGCGAGACCTCGTACGTGAAGTCGACATGACCGGGCGTATCGATCAGATTCAGCTCGTACAACTGGCCGTTTTTCGCGTGATAACTCATCCGCACCGCATTCAACTTGATCGTAATGCCGCGCTCGCGTTCCAGGTCCATCGTATCGAGGACCTGCTCGCGCATCAGTCGCTTGTCGAGCGTGCCGGTCAGCTCGATGAGCCGATCGGCCAGCGTCGACTTGCCGTGGTCGATGTGAGCCACAATGCAGAAATTCCGGATATGGTCTTGGCGCATCGCGCGGAAATATAGCCCCCATGGCCCCCATGACTCCCATCACCGGCTGGTTTGATCCCTCGCCCAAAGGCGGCTCGCTCCGCCTCGCGGCGAACAGTTATCTCCCTGCGAAGAGCGATCCGCAGGTCCGACTCCCCGGGCTCCGCCGCGGCGACTTGATCGTGCTCGACAATGGCCGGGTAACGACGGTGAATGGCGAGCCGGCCGGCCAACTGGACGGCCGGCCCGATTTCGCGAATCTGGGTGCCGTCCATCCGAACCGCCCGCTCACGCTCGAGACGCCGCACCCTTCGAGTCCGCGCACCGCCGAAACTCAGCGCGTCGTGGATCTGATCTGCCCGTTCGGCTTCGGCCAGCGGGCGCTCATCGTGTCGCCGCCCAAGGCCGGCAAGACGATGATGCTCCAGGCGATCGCGGAGGCGGTGGCCGAGAATCATCCCACGGCGACCCTGCTGATTCTGCTCGTGGACGAGCGACCGGAGGAAGTGAGCGAGATGATCGACTGGGGCCGCGGCGAGGTCATCGCGTCGAGCTTCGACTTGCCGCACGAACGGCACGTCGCCGCCGCGGACATGGTGTTCGAGCATGCGCGCCGTCAGGTCGAGCTGGGGCGCGACGTCGTCATCGTGCTCGACTCGCTGACCCGCCTCGCCCGCTCGCATAACACGACGGGGCGGGGCACGGGACGCACGATGTCGGGTGGCCTCGACGCCAACGCGCTCGCCAAGCCGAAGGGACTCTTCGGCGCGGCACGGGCGGTGCCGCCCAAGGACGGCGGCGGGTCTCTGACCGTGATCGCCACCGCCCTCGTCGAAACCGAAAGCAAGATGGACGACATCATCTTTGAGGAGTTCAAGGGCACCGGCAACGCCGAGCTGCGGCTGACGCGCGCGCTGGCGGACCGGCGTATCTATCCGGCCGTCGATATCGCGGCGAGCGGGACGCGCCGCGAAGAGCTGCTTGCCGATGCGAAGACGATCGAAGCGAAACAAAAGCTCCGGCGGGCCTTGCTGGATCTCCCGCCGGAGCAAGCGATGCAGTCGCTGTTACAGCAAATGAAGCGCGCTAAGACGAACGCCGAGCTGCTGGCTTCGGTTTAGTAGCACCCTCGTGCTCAACCCGCAGCACGCGGCCGTTCAACGCGCTCACATGCACCTCGGTGATTCCCGGCTTGCCGGCGACCTTGATATCCCACGAATAAATCAGCCGCCCATGCTCGTTCTCGAGCTCCAGTGCCTCGATCGTGCCCGGAACACGTTTGAGCGCAACGGCGCGCGCTGAGTCTTCACTGATCTTCGCCTTGGCCACGAGACTGTCGGGCACTTCGCGCTTGTAGCCGGTTTGCGGCTGCTGCATGGTCTGCTGCGCGTTCAAGGACGCCGCTGCCAGCGAGCCGGCAGCGAAGAGTGCGAGAGTGGTGAGATGTTTCATCGACGCTTTCTCCTGTGACAGTGGAACAGCAGTTAATGCAGCCGGAGTGTGAACCCAGGCCGCAGCATTACGGCATGCGTGTTGTCGTAGGTGATGCCAAGACTCACGAAAAAATTGCGACTGACCTGCCGGCCGGCCCCGATGGTCCCCGACAGCTCGCCACCCGCCACTTCAGGCGCGGCGCCGTTTTCCGGCCCGCCGGCCGCCACCGTGTTGCCCAGTACCTCCGCGAAGAACACGCCGCTTTGTCCAAGGGGGACCGTGCCCCCCAACGCGAAGTTGATGAGGTTGTGCACGCTGATGCTGTCGGGTTTTCCAAGGAACGTGTATCCGAGGTTGGCGTGCAGATCGAGCGCGCCGAATCGGCGGCTCGCGATCAGATATCCCGTATAATCCGTTTTATCGGTCCCGATGAGCCGGCTCTCGGCGGTGGCGAGCTTCACTTCGCCGGCGAGTGCGAGCGCCGTCCGCCCGGACTGCTCGCTCCAAACGCCGTGAAGGACCGTCACTTCGACGTCACCCAGTCCTGTGGCTCGCTGGCCAACCTTGGGCCGGATGGCGGTGTACGGCACCGGCTCGACAAGTAGCTCCCAGGTGTTCCCGAGGGCGTACTCGAACGCTACCGGAACGGCACTCTCTCTTCCTTCCGCAGAAAACTGATGCTCGAAGCCACTCGCGATCTGGAAGTAATGCGCGCGGTGAAAGCGCGCCGTTTCCGTCTCGAGTGTTTGCGCTGCGGCCGTAGTCGGCAGCAGCAGCAAGGCAAACCAGGAAAAGCGAGACATACGATCCTCGTTTCGTGAGGGGCGGGTCATGAATGTTCGCGCAGCGTGTAGTGCGCGCCGCGAATCGCGACGAGCAGCGTAGGGACCGCGAACAGGGTGATGGGCGTCGACAGGATCAGCCCCCCGATGACGGCGAGCGCCAACGGTCGCTGGAGCTCACTTCCGGCACCGATGCCCAATGCCAGGGGGAGCAGGCCGAACAACGTACACAGCGTGGTCATTAAGATCGGCCGCAGCCGGACACGCGCCGCCTCACGAATAGCGACCTCGAGAGGCACGCCCTCGTCACGCATGCGCAGCCGGGTGAAGTCGAGCAGAATGATGCCGTTCTTTACGATCAGACCGACCAGCAGGATTAGTCCCATGAAGGATGCCACGTTCAGCGCCGTGCCGGTAACCAGCAGCAGTGCCAGCGCGCCGACAAACGACACCGGCGCGACGAGCAAGACGATCAACGGCTCGACGAACGACTCGAATTGCACGACCATGACGGCGCACACGCTGACCGCCGCGAGCGCCAGCACGAGCAGCAGGGCGCGGAACGCCTGCTGCTGGCTCTCGTATTGGCCGCCGAGCGCCACGCGGACTCCGGCTGGGGCGGGATGTGCGGCGAGAACTCGCCGCACGTCACCCATCACTCCGCCCAGCGAGCGCCCGCTGACGTCCGCCGTGATGGCGATCATTTGCTGCTGGTTTTCGCGCTCCAGGCTGATCCGCGATTGCGTGGGCGAGAACGTGGCCAGGCTGCCGAGCGGCGTCGCGCGAGCCGCCCCTGCGAGGATCGGCAGGGCGCGCAACCGCAGCGGATCGTAGCGCACCGAATCAGGCGCGCGCACTCGCACCCCAACCGGCCGGTCCTCCGCGCGGATCTCTCCGGCCTCCGTTCCGAGCAGCGCCGCGCTCACCGCGCTGCCCACATCCTCGGGCGTCAGGCCGATGCGATCTGCCTCGGCCTGGTTCACCCGCATCAGCAGCTCGGGGGACGGCTCGACCACGCCGTTGAACAGGTCTACGAGGCCCCCCACCGCCTCGAGATCGGGTTGCAGGCGCTGGGCATACGTCTCGAGCGTATCCAACCGCTCACCGAACAGCTTGATCTCGACCGGCTTCGCCGCGCCGGCGAGATCGTTGATCACGTCCGACAGGATCTGGACGAACTCGATGTGCAGCCGCGGCACCGCGGCATTGATTGCGCCGCGCACGTCGTCCATGATCGCGAAGATGTCTCGCGAGCGGCTGCTGCGGGGCACGAGCCGCGCCGCGATGTCGCCGGTGTTCTGCGACGTCGCGAACAGACCCAGCTCGGCACCGGTACGCCGGGACGTCGCTTCGATTTCCGGTGTCTGCGCCAGGATCTTTTCCGCGATCCCTACCTCGCGATCGGTCTCTGCCAACGCCGTCCCGCCTGGTGTGAAGTAGTCGAGCACGAACGCTCCTTCGTCCATCTCGGGCAGGAAGCCGGTACCCACGAGACGCATGAGCACGACACCCACCACCACGAAGAGCAGTGCTGCCACGCCGATGCGCCGCGGGTGGTGCAGCACCGACGCGAGCGCCCCCTCGTAGCGCGACCCGAGCGCGTCCAGGGCCCGCTGCGCCCGAGCCAGCGGTCCGCTCTGGGACGTCTCCACCTCGTGCGCGGTCACGAACTGCTCCGCGAGCAGGGGGATGATGGTCAGCGCGAGCACGAGCGAGACCAGCACCGCCACCGTGAGCGTCGTGGCGAGCGCCGCGAAGAATTGTCCGACGACGCCCTGCAGCAGGCCCAGCGGCAGAAACACGACGACCGTCGTCAGCGTCGAGGTCGTCACCGGCCAGATCAGCTCCTGCACCGCCGCGCGGATCGCGTGCAGGCGATCGTTCGTGAGTCGCAAGTGGCGCGCGATGTTTTCCGTGATGACGACGGCATCGTCGATCACGAGCCCGATCGCGATCGCCATCGCGCCGAGCGTCATCAGATTGAACGTCTGACCGAGCATCCGCATGACAAAGACGGTGATCGCAAGCGTCAACGGGATGGATGTGGCGCTGATGGCCGTAATCCGGCCGTGCCGCAGAAATACCAGCAACACGACGACCGCAAGCGCGGCGCCGATCAACATCGCGTCCCGCACTGATCGCACCGCCTCGCGGACGAGCTCGGCCTGATCGTAAACCGGCTTCAGATGCACACCCGGTGGCAGGGTAGGGGCCAGGGCAGTCATGATGCGCGCGACGCTGTCGGCGAGCGCGAGGGTGTTGCCGCCGACTTGCCGCGTGACGTTGATCAGCGCCGCGGGCTTGCCGTCGCCCGCGATGATGCGGACGTGATCCTCCGTTCCCACTTGCACGCTGGCGACGTCCCGAACGCGTAAGCCCCCACGCACCACCACCGCGCCGATGTCGGCCGGCGCATGAGCTTCCTGATCCGTCACGATCAGGTACTGCCGGTAGTCCTGCGCCACGCGCCCGACGGCCTGCACCGTGATGGCGCGCCGGATCGCGTCGGCCAGGCCGGAGTACGTCATGCCCTGTGCTGCGAGGCGGGCAGGGTCGGCGATCACCTCGAGCTCCCGCACGTCGGAGCCCTGCACGTCCACGCGCCCGACGCCTGGCACGCGCGAGATCAGCGGCTTGATCTCGTAACGCGCGAGATCGTACAGTGTCGCCGGCTCTCCGCCCTCGACGTTGTAGGAAAGGATCGGGAACAACGACGGTGTGAGCTGTTCGACCTCGATCGACAGGTCGGGTGGCAGCGCGCTCTGGACCTGGTTCACGCGTGCCCGTACCAGCTGCAGCGCCTGATCCATGTTCGTACCGGGCGCGAATGTGATCGAGATCTCGCTCGCCCCGCGGATCGAATGCGACCGGACACGCGTGACGCCGGGCACGATGCTCACCGCTTCCTCGAGCGGCCGCGTGACACTGAACACGACCTGGCGCGCGCCGAGCGTCGAGCCCTGGGCGACGATCGTGATGCGGGAGAACCGCAGCTCCGGATAAATCGCAGAGGCGAGCTGCAACGCCATCCATACGCCGGCGGCGCTGAGCAGGGCAACCAGGAGGTAGACGAGCCGTTGTTGGCGACTGAGGATGTCGAAGAGCGTCACCGCCGGGCGCCGCCGATCCGGGCACTGTCCTGCACGCCATAGGCGCCTGTGGTCACGACCGTCTCGCCCGCGGCAACGCCCGAGAGGATCTCGACAAGCGTTTCCGTGCGTCCACCGACCGTGACGGCCCTGGCGAGCGCGATGCCCGTCGAATCCACGACAAAGACGCGATAGCCGTCCCCTTCGGGGACCAGCGCCTCCACGGGAATGACGACGGCGTGGGGGTTGACGCCCGTCACGATGCGACCGAACACCGATTCACCGATCCGCAACGCCCGCGTGGGCTGCGTCAACCGGGCTCGCACGGCAACCGCGCGTGATGCCGAGTCCACGGCCGCGCCGATGCTCATCACCACGCCCGGCCCCAGGAGCTCACCACCGGCTCCCTCACCGCTGGTGACCGTGACCGTATCCCCGTTCTGAATCCGGCCGGCTTCGGCTGGTGAGACGTTGAAGACGATGTCCAGCGCCAGCGGGTCGGCGACGTCGACCAGCGGCTGGTTCGCGTCCACGGAGGCGCCCAGCACCGCGCTCATGCGGGTGACGACGCCGCTGAGCGGGGCGCGCAGCGTCGCGAGTTCCTGCGCACGACGCGCGGTGACCGCTGCCGCCTGCGCGGCCGCGAGGTCGGCCGCCGCTTGCCCACTGTCCTTCTGCGCGAGCACGCCCGCCTGAACCAGCCGCACGGCGCGCGCGTACGCGCGTTCGGCGTTCGCCAGCGCGGCGGCAGCGCTCTGGGCTACCGCGTCGAACGGTGCCCGCTCGAATTCGATCAACGGATCGTCCTTGGCGACACGCTGCCCCGCGACCACGAAGATCCGCGCCACGCGCGTCTGCCCGGGTGGGGCGAGGACGGCATAGCGGTCGGGCCGGGGCGTCACGATCCCGATCGCGCTGAGGATATGCGGGAACGGCTGCACCGTCGCCGCGGCGGTGGAGACGCCAAGCACTCCGGGTTCGCGAGAGACGCCCTGTCCATTCGCCGAGCTGCCGCTGCCGCCCCCGCAGGCGGCGTTGAGTCCCGCCAGTGCGATGCTCATCCACGCGCGGCGGTTCACGGCTCGTCCGGACGCGCGGTGAGCAGTCGCAACGCACGGACTGCCGCATCCGCGCCGGCGAGATCGTCGATGTAATTCGCCAGGATCTCGCGCGCATTGCGCTGTGCCTCGAGTACGCTCGCCAATGGGACGGCTCCCTCGCTGTAGGCTTGCAGTGACATGACCGCGACGCGATTGGCGCTCTCGACGAGCTCCGCGGTGCGCCGCAGCCGGTCGCGGGCGACCGCCAGCTCGCGCCGCGCGCGCGCGACGGCGGCGTCGGTCTCTCGACGCGTGAGGTCGAGCTCGGCGAGCGCGCGGTCCCGCTCCGCGGCCGCACGCAGCACATCGCCGCGGCCGAAGTTGAACAGCGGGAAGGGCAGCGAGAACCCGACGACGGGCAACAGCTGATGCGGCGTCGCGCTCGTGGGATCGCCCGTGTCGAAGCCGAACTGCAGATTCGGCGCAAAGCGGCTGCGGCGTGCCAACGCCAGCGACCGCTCCGCCGAGCGCAGCGACGCCTCGGCCGCCGCGATCGGAAGCAGCACTGGGCCCTCGTGCACCGCACTGTCGGGCGGTACGCGCAACGAATCCACTAACACGATCGTCGGCTCGGCGCCGGTGAGCCCCATCTGCAGTTGCAGCGACACCAGCGCCGCGAGTGCGGCGAGCGAGTCGTTCGCGGCGACGTTCGCCAGCTGACCGGCATTCACCGCCGCCAGCCGGACATCGAGCTCGCTCACATCGCCGACCTCCCGGCGCAGCTCGGCAATCCGCAGCAGGCTGTCGGCGTCGAGCGCCGTGCGCCGGGACAGGCGGGCATGCAGCGCGGCCGCGAGCCCGCGCGTGTACGTCGTGTCCACGTCGAAGCGGATCGCGGCGCGCTCGAACGCGAAGCGGTAGCGCACCGCGTCGCGCGCCGCTTCCGCGGCGCCGATCCGCGGCGAGCGCAGCCAGGGCAGGTCGAGGGGCAGCTCGCCGAGTGCGTGATAGTTCGGGGTGTCTTTCGAGTAGCTGCCCGACACAATGGGATTGGGAAACGCCCGCGCGGCCCGCGCTGCACCCAACGCCGCCGTCGTATCGGCCCGGCCCAACGCGACGCGGGCACCGCGCAGCAGTGCCGCGGCCACTGCATCGGCCCGGGTCACGGGCTGCTGGGCGCAGAGCTGCGCCGGTGCGAGCACAAAAACCAGAAGAGATATGAGCCGCATGGTCGGCCGGAACCTACACCAAGTACCTTACAGCAGGCTTACGTTCCCCCCGGGAACTCGATGGCGACGCGGGTGCCTTTCGGGCTCGACGAGAAGACGATGCGGGCGCCATGCAAGTCGCTGATCCATTGGGCGATAGACAGACCAAGGCCCGCGCCTTCGGCTTCCCGCCGCGCCGGTTCGCCCCGATAAAACCGCTCGAAAATACGTGGCAACTGCTCCGCCGGAATGCCGATTCCGGTGTCCGTCACGACGACGGTGCGCTGGCCGTCCGCCGCCGTCACGTCGAGCCGCACGCGGCCGTCCTTCGGGGTGTACTTGATCGCGTTGTCGAGCACGATGACCAGCAAACGCCGCACGAGGGCGGGGTCGCCCGTAATGCGCGCTTCCTCGAACGCGCCGACCTCCAACACCACACCCTTGCGTTGCGCCAGCGCGCGCGCGGCTTCGAGGGCGTCCGCCGCGATGTCGTCCAGATAGAGCGCCTCGCGCGCGACGGGCCGCTCACCGGCGTCGGCGCGCGCCAGTGTGAGCAGATCGCCCACGATGACCCCGAGCCGGTCGGATTCCCCCTCGATCGCCCGGAGCGTCGCGTCGTCGCGCGCGGGATCGCGCGCATGCGCCCGCGCGACCTCGGCCCGGGCGCGCAACACCGCGACGGGCGTACGCAGCTCGTGCGCGGCGTCGGCCATGAATCGGCGCGTCTGCTCCATCGAGCGCTCGATCGGCATCGTGGATTTGCGCGCCAGCACGAAACCGCCCGCCGCAACGAGCACCAGAGCGGCGAGCGCCGCGACGGCGAACGTGCCGATCACCGACGCATACTGCTCGCCGATGCCCGGCCGCTCGACGGTCGCCACGGCGACGTGGCCCGCGCCTGAGGGCGTGGTGAACCGCTCCGCGTGCAGTCGGACCTCGCGGTCGCCTTCGCCCGGCGCGCGCCGCTGCAAGTCGACGCGTCCGGTACGTGCGGCTTCGAGCGCGGCGCTGCGCACCCACGCGTCAGAGTCCGGTGCGGTAATCGCCTGCCCGTGGAGATCGAACAGATAGAGGGCGCGGTCGGGAATGTGCAGCTCCTCCACCGCGTCGGCCGCGACGCCGGCGGCTCGCTCCGCCTCGAGGTCGCGCGTCGCGCGCATCACGGCGGCCGTCGCATCGACCAGCGAGGCATCCAGGCGTCGCGACACCTGGTGGCGGATCGAGAAAAACAGGCCCGCGCCCAGCAGCAGCAGGATGAGTGCGAAGGTGCCCGCGTACCACAGCGTGATGCGAACGCGCAGTTGTGCGAGGGAAGGCGTCACGGGCCGAACCGGTAGCCGGCGCCGCGCATCGTCCGGATCAGCTTGGGCTCGTACCCGTCGTCGATCTTGCCGCGCAGGCGGCGCACCAGCACCTCGAGGACGTTGGCCCACGGGTCGTGGTTCTGATCCCACACGTGCGTGGTGATGGTCGCGCGATCGAGCACCTGGCCCGGATGGCGCATGAACAGCTCGAGCAGCGCGAATTCCTTCGCCGTCAACGCGATGGCCCGGCCGCCGCGTCGCACTTCCCGGGAGGAGAGATCGACTTCCAGATCCGCGACGCGGGAGACCGCGGGAGTCAGCGCGCGCGCCCGCCGGCGTGCGAGCGCCTGCAGCCGGGCGACGAGCTCCCGGAACGCGAATGGCTTGGTGAGATAGTCATCGGCGCCGACGGCGAGGCCACGCACCCGGTCGTCCACCGCGTCCAGCGCCGTCAACATCAGCACAGGCGTGGTCACCTTGCGGTGTCGCAACTCGACGCACAGGTCGAAGCCGTTGCCCCCGGGAAGGCGCACGTCGAGGATGAGCACGTCATAGTCGCCGGCGAGCGCCCGTTCGCGGCCGTCCGCGAAGCTGGCCGCCAGGGTCGGATCGATCCGGTGCTCACGCAGGCCGTCGCGGAGCAGGCCGGCAAGCTCGGGATCGTCTTCTACGATCAACACCCGCACGAAATGAGGATCGCCACCCTGTGACGAACGCGCCAGAGGCGGGGTGCGTAGGTTAGGATTAACGACCCCTTCGGAGACGCCATGACCCGCTCACTCGGATTTGCCCTCGTTGCCCTGCTGGCGCTTCCCGCGCTCGCCCGCTCCCAACAACCGGCATACCACGTCGCCGGCCGCATCCCCCTCGCCGGTGAAGGGGGCTGGGACTATCTCACGGTAGACACGGCCGCGCACCGTCTCTACGTCTCGCGAGGAACCCACGTCGCTGTCGTCGATCTCGATCGTGACTCCGTGATTGGCGACATCCCCAACACGAACGGCGTGCACGGCATCGCCTTCGTGCGGGATCTGAATCGCGGCTTCACGAGCAACGGCCGCGACACGACGGTCACGATCTTCGATCTCAAGACACTGGCGCCGATTTCAGTCGTCAAAGTCACCGGCCGCAATCCCGACGCGATCATTTACGATCCCGTCTCGCGCCGCGTGTTCACGTTCAATGGCGGCGGCGCGAATGCGACCGCGATCGATCCGCAGTCCGGGGCGGTCGTCGGGTCGATCGATCTGGGTGGCAAGCCCGAAAACGCCGTGTCGGACGGGCGCGGCCACACGTACGTCAATATTGAGGACAAGAGTGAGCTCGTCTCGTTCGATCCGCGCACGCTCAAGGTTCTGGCTCGCTGGTCGCTCGCGCCTTGCGAGGAACCGTCGGGGCTCGCGATCGACCGCAAGACCAACCGGTTGTTCTCGGTGTGCTCCAACGGCCTCATGGCGGTCGTCGATCCCGATCGCGGCAAAGTGCTTAGGACATTGCCGATCGGGAGCGGCACGGATGGCGCCGCCTTCGACCCGGCCACGGGCCTGGCGGTCAGCTCCAATGGCGAGGGGACGATGACGCTCGTGCACGAGGAATCGCCGGACAGCTTCCGGGTCGTGGCGACGGTGCCGACGCAGCGCGGTGGCCGCACGATCGCCCTGGATGAGCGGACGCACCGGCTGTACACGGTTGCCGCCCAGTACGGCGACGCCCCCGCGCCGACGGCCGACCGGCCACACCCCCGACCGCCGGTCATCCCGGGGTCGGTGGTGGTGGTGGTTCTGGATCGGTGAGGCCGGCGGTTTAGTTAACGCTGACGATGCGCTTGTAGCTGTCGGGATTCCACTTCGGGCGCTCGACGCCGTTCGCGACGTCGAGCCCCAGGTAGAAGATCAATCGCGCGACGCGCGACTCCTTCTCCGCGTCGATCTTGTCCGGTGAGTCGCTGGGCCGGTGATAATCGGCATGCGTGCCGTTGAAGAAGAACAGTATCGGCACGCCTTTACGGGCGAAGTTGAAGTGGTCGGAGCGGAAGTAGAAGTTCTCCTCCGGCCAGATGTCGTCGATCGGCCGCATGTTCAGCTCGGGATGCGCCGCCGCGACGCGATTCAGCGTCGCGCCGAGGTCCGAGTGCTCTTTGCCGATCGCGACGATCGTGTCCTTCCAGTTGCGGCCGATCATGTCGATGTTCAGATCCGCCACGATGTTGGTCACCGGCACGGCGGGATGATCGGCGAAATAGGCGCTGCCCCACAGGCCCTTCTCCTCGCCGCTCACGTTCAGGAAGATGATCGACCGTTTGGGCCGCGGCTGCAGGCCGGCGAAGGCCTGGGCGATTTCCACCACCGCCACGGTCCCCGATCCATCGTCATCGGCCCCATTGCAGATCGAGTCGGCGCCCTGGGCCCGGCAGCCACCGCTGCCACGCGGCCCCGCGACGCCGACGTGATCCATGTGGGCGCTGAACACGACGTATTCGTTCTTGAGGGCGGGATCACTGCCCTCGAGGATGGCGACGACGTTGGGCGCGGAGTTGCGCTCCACCGGCTGAATACGCGCATGGACATGGAGCTGCGCCCCAACGAGCGCTTTGACCTCGAATGCCGTCGCCGCCTGCGCCGCAGCCAGATCAGCGCCGAGTTGTGCGGCGACCGGTTGGAGCGATGCCGCCCGAATGCCCAGGGCAACCGGCGAACCGGTCTGCCGGCTCGGGTCGCGCAGCTGCGGCCGATTATTGCGACTGACGATTTGTGACCAGATGGAGTCTGGGGCTGTGGTGAGCAGCACGACGCCGGCCGGTTTCCAGGCGAACACCCGCTGGCGGTCGGCACCGCGGAGCCGCGGAGATGCGATGATCAACATTTTCCCGGCGAATGTCGCCGTGTCGGCCGTGGCGCCAGTGAGCGGGCCCGAAACGAGCACGAGCTCTCCGGCGTAATCACCGCTCTCGAACATGTTGTCGGTAAAGACGAAATCGGTGCCGTACTTGAGTGTCGCACCGGGACCACCGTGCACGAACGCGGTAGAGCTGTCAGCCACGATTTGCACCTTATCGAGTGCGTAGCGCTGGATGAAGGTGCCGTTGTCGCCTCCGGGCTTCAGCCCCAAGCGGCGGTACTCGCGCCCGATGTACGTCGCGACCTTATCGAGCTCCGGGCTGGGCGTATCACGACCCCGCATGGAATCGTCCGCGATGATGCCGATGCGGCGACGAATGTCCTCGGGAGCAATCGTTTGCGCGGCCCGCTGAGCCGAAACGGGTGACTGGAGAGTGCACAGCAGCAACAGCGCGACCAAGAGAGCCTCGACAGAAGGAAAGGGAAGGGAAACCTAACGCGCCCGATCGTGCGAGACTACGATCGGGCGCGTCAGGTTTCAGTCTGAACGTCTATGGCTTGCGACGCCGCACTTCCGGCTCGTTGCGCGCCGGCGGTGGAGGAGGCGGGGGCGGCGGTGGAGGAGGCGACACCCTGCGCGGCTCGTTACGCGGCTCGTTACGCGGCTCGTTACGAGGCTCGTTGCGAGGCTCGTTACGGGGCTCGACGCGCCGCGGTTCATTACGCGGCTCCACGCGACGCGAGTCGTCACGTCGTGGCTCGACCTGTCGTGGTTCATTGCGAGGCTCGACTTGCCGAGGCTCGACCTTCCGTGGCTCAACTTGCCGAGGCTCCTCGTGGCGCGGCAGCACCATCGGCTGGTCCGTTACTCTGCTGTCGTCCGGGCGATCGGGACGGTCGCGACGCTCCGGGCGGTCGGGCCGATCGGGATGATCCGGGTGCTCGCGGCGACCGCGTCCGCGGTTGTCATCACCATTGTTGCCGCCGTTGTTGCCGCCGTTGTTGCCGCCGTTGTTACCACCGTTATTACCGCCATTATTCCCGCCATTGCCGGGGCGCTCGCGACGGTCGCGGATGCCCGGAGGAGGAATGCTGCCGATGCCACCGACATCACGGCCGGTGATGCCGCGACGGGTGTTATCGTTCACCGGGCGCTCGCGCTCCCGCGTGACGAACTCTTCGCGGCTGGGTCGAGCGGTTCCCCAATCCTTGAAGATGAAGCGCGGCTGCGGACGATAGGGCCGCGCGAACACGACGCGGGTGCCACCGTAGCCACCATAGCGGTACGGATAGAACCAGGGATCGTCGTAGACGAACATGCGGAAACGCACGCAGGAATCGTAGTACGGATCCCAGTAGGGATAGCTCACATAGGTATGGCAGTCGTAGCACAGGAAGCGCGGGTAGTCGTAGTGCTGGCCGACATTGTAAGAGATGACGTCGTAGTCCCAGTCGGTGTAGCCTTCCGGCACGATCCGCTGAGCCAGATCCGTCATCGCGACATAGGGATCGCCGCGCACGCGGCCGTCCGCGATGACGCGATAATCCCAGTGATCGCCGCTCTCGACGCCGTCGTACACGAACGCATCAGCCGACGCGACCGCAAACAGGTAGCCGACGCCCGGATAGTCGTCGATTGTGAAGGCCTCACGCGCGAGCTCGTTGCCATCCACCTCGAAGTCGCGCCCACCGCGCGCGAAGTTGTCTTCCCACGGCTCGCGTGGGAACAAGACGCGAACACGACCATCCGTATCGACACGGAAGATCGTGACATAGGCGTCCTGATCGAGGCGGAAATACAACCGGACCCGCTCACCGCGGGTATAAACGGCCGCATCACCGCGGTTGGTCCACAGCTCGACACGCGGGCGGGACAGAGCGGGATTCCCGGCCGTGGCTGTGGGCACGAAGGCCAAGCTGAGCAGCGCTAGGTTTGCGAACATGGTGCCTCCCGCCCCGCTTAAAGCAGAGACTGTGCCAGCGGCCGAAACGACCTAAATTATATTGCTATAATGACTTGGCAGTGTCGCGCTGCATCCCCGCTGTCCCTTGGCAAGGACATTTCTTGGCTCAGCGTCTAGATCTGCTCGACCCCGCCGAAGTGGCGCGTCTGGGGGGCATCGAGATCGTCGCCGAGGGTGTCGTAGAGGGGTTCCTGGCGGGGGTCCATCGGTCGCCGTTCCGCGGCTTCTCGGTGGAGTTCACCGAGCACCGCGCCTACCAGCCCGGTGACGAGCTGCGCTATCTCGATTGGCGCATGCTCGGCCGCTCTGATCGGTTGTTCGTCAAGCAGTTCGAAGAGGAAACGAATCTCCGCTCCATGATTCTCGTCGACGCGAGTCGCTCGATGGCGTGGCACGGGGCGCCGGAGCGGCTCACCAAGCGCGCGTACGCCGACCGCCTCGCGGCGGCGCTGGCGCTCATCCTGCTGCGCCAGCGGGACGCGACTGGCCTCGTCACATTCGACGAGCAGGTGCGCCAAGTGATTCCCGCCCGGGTCAAGACCGGTCAATGGACGCGCATCGTGCGCGGCTTGCTCGACACGCCGGACGGGCAAGGGACCGCGGCTCACGCCGCGTTGCAGCGGCTCACGGCGTTGCTCGCTCGGCGCGGCATGGTCGTGCTGGTGTCCGATTTGTTGTTCGACCGCGACCTCGCTCTCGCGGCGCTGCGCTATCTGCGCCATCGCGGCCATCAGGTCATCGTCTTCCACCTCATGGACCCGGCCGAAGTCCAGCTGACTGGTCCGCCGGAAGTACGCTTCCGCGATCCTGAATCGACTGTGAGCGTGGTCGTACGTCCGCGTGAGCTGGCGCGCGCGTATGCGGACACGGTACGCCGCGAGATCGCCGCCTGGCGAAAGGCCTGCCGGCGGCACGGCATCGCGTACCATCATGTGCAAACCGACATGCCCTTCGGCATGGCGTTGCGTCTCTTGACGTGAGTTTCATCCATCCGCTGGCATTGCTGGGACTCGCCGCCGCCGCGATCCCGGCGTTGCTCCATCTGCTGCAACGGCGCATTCCGCCAGAGCTCGACTTTCCCGCCGTGCGCTACCTGAGTACCGCAGAACGGGAAAGCGCGCGACGGCTGAAGCTGCGTCACCTCCTCCTACTCATTCTTCGCACGGCGTTGATCGTGACGATCGTGCTCGCCGCGGCGCGCCCCCTTGTGCCGGTGCGCGGCGCCGCCGGTGGAGGCGCGCATGAGCCGACGGCCCTCGTCGTCATTCTCGACAACTCGCCCTCCTCGGGCGCGGTGGTGGATGGCGGCATCATGCTCGATCGACTGCGCGCGGCCGCACAGTCCTCCGTGCGACACACAACGTCGGCCGATCGAGTGTGGTTGATGCTGTGTGATGGCGTGCTGCGCGGCGGCACGCGCGAAGCGCTGCTCGCCACGATCGACAGCACACGCGCCGGTTGGCAGCGGCTGGACCTCGTGCAAGCGGCCGAACGCGCGGCGCGCCTGGTGAACGCCCAACCATCGCCGGGGCGCGAAGTGCACCTGCTGAGTGACATGCAGGCGACCGCCATAGCGCTGGGGCGAGCCGACGTGCCTCGCGGAGTGCGCGTGCTTGCCCTGGCGCCAGGACACGCAGTGGCGAATCGTGGCATCGCAGCGGTCACGGTGTCGGAGGGCGCCGCCGTCATCGAGCTCAGCGGCTCGACGGCTGATGACGGCGCAACTCCGCAGCCGGTGCCCGTGACGATCCGGATCGGTGGCAGCGGCGGACGTCGCGGCGGCGAGATCACGGCGCGCGGGTTGGCCACCCCCGGCGGCGACCGCGCCGGTTCCGCGGGGGGGACCTCACGGGCGGCTGTGACCGTCTCGTTGCCGGCGCAGTCGCTGGCGCCAGGTTGGTGGGTGGGGGAGGCGGCGCTCGAGCCGGACGAGCTGCGGGCGGATGATCGCCGCCCGTTTGCGTGGCGCGTTTCTCCACCGGCGCGAGTCCTGGCGACCGCGGGCGCAGGATCGTTCGTCGCCGCGGCGCTCGCGGTGCTGCAGGAGGGGCGGCGCGTCGTCGCCGGCCGCGACGTCGTGATCAACGGCGGGGACGGTCCGACTGGCAATCGAGCCATCATCCAGCCACCCGCCGATCCGGCGCTCATCGGTCAGGCAAACCGCGCGCTTGCCGCACGCGGTGTTCCATGGCACTGGGGACAGCTTGGGACCCCCGGTGCAATCGCGTCTTCCGAACTGGCATTCATCAATGGCTCAGCAGTCGCGCGTCGTTACCGGCTCGAGGGAGGATCGGGGGGTGTGCTGGCCACGGTGAATGGCGAGCCGTGGCTTGTGCGCTCCGGCAACGTCGTATTGCTCGGCAGCCGGCTCGACACTGCATGGACGGCACTCCCCGCGGCTCCAGGGTTCGTGCCGTTCGTGGACGCGCTCGTGAACCGGATCGTGGTCGGCGAGACGCAAGTCGCGGCAAGCGAAGGGGCGCCGCGCGTGGAGTTCCAAACCCGTGGCGTCGACACGATCGGCGCCACGGTGTTCGGTCCCGATGCGCGCGAATCCGATCTGACGCCTGCGACCACGTCGCGCGCCATCGCGGCACTGGGTGGCGGAGACCGCGTCGCCGTGTTGAGCGCCGAGCGCTTCGCCGCCGAGCGCTTCTCGGGGGCTCGACGCGTGGATGCCAGTTGGATGCTGCTGGTCCTGGCGTTGCTGCTCGCCGCCGCAGAGCTGGGAGTCGCGACCCGGACCCGCTGATGCCGCTCGACTTTTTGCTCGACAGGTTTCAGGACCTTCCCGCGACGCGATCGCTCGTCGAACGCCTGCCGGCGCCCGGCAAGCGAGTCGGCGTGGGCGGTCTTCCCGGATCGAGCCCCGCCGCGCTGGTCGCCGCCCTGTCCCGCCGGTTGTCGCAGCGAGTCTTTACGGTCGTTGCCCCCACGCCCGCTGACGCGGAGCGCTGGCTCGCGGATCTACAGACATTGCTGCCGGCTGATTCCAGTGCGCTCTATCCGCAGCGTGAGTCGCTGGGCGCCGAGGAGCCGCACTACGAGCTCGCGGGAGAGCGCATCGAGACCCTCGAAGCGCTGCTCCGTGGCGCGGTGCGCGTGCTGATCACCACGGCGCGCGCCAGTGCGGAACGGACGGCGGTTCCGGCCGCGCTGGAGCAGGCTCGGCTCGTCGTCGCCGTCAATAAAGAGGAACGGAGTCTCACCGAGACCACGCAGCGGCTCGATGCCATGGGCTACGAGCGCGTGCCGACGGTGACCGAAGTCGCCCAGTACAGTGTCCGCGGCGGGATTCTCGATGTCTACGGGTTCGGGATGGCGGCCCCGGCCCGGATCGAATGGTGGGGCGACGAGGTGGTGTCGGCGCGCAGCTTCGATCTGGACACGCAACGCTCGGGTGACGCGCTGAATCGCGTAACCGTCCTTCCGGTGCGCGCGGAATCGGTGCAGGACGATTTGCGGATAGGGGTGCAGCGCGCTGCGCCCCTCCTGAGCAACCTGCTGGACATCCTCCCGACCGACACGATCGTCGTGGTAGATCAAGAGTCGGCGGTCGAGCGCGAAGTCGAGCGAGCGTGGACGGACGCTGCGCACCATCTCGAGGTCGCCCGGCGCATGGGCGAGGAGCCGCCGTCGCGCGACGAGCTGTTGATCGAGCCCCCGGCCTGGCGCTCACGCATGGCCGCGTTCGGACGGCTCGCCGTTGCCGATGCGGAGACCGAGCACCGCTTCCCGCTCGCGCCGCCCGAGCATGTGGACCGCGACTTGAAGCGGCTGCGGCAGATCGCCGCCGAGCCGCCCCCGACGGTCATCCTGTGCGACAACGAAGGGCAGCTCGAGCGGCTCGAGGAGCTGATCGGCGCCGATCGCGCGACGCTGGCCGTGGGCGCGCTCGACGGCGGATTCATCATGCCGACACTGCGTGTCCTCACCGACCACGAGATTTTCCGGCGTGCACGGCGCTTGCGCCGGCCGCGGCGCTATCGCAGCGCCGTCTCGACTGCCGCAGCGCGGCCGCTCACGCCCGGCGGCTACGTCGTCCACCTCGAGCACGGGATCGGCATCTACCGGGGACTGGAGACCATTGCGGTCGGCTCGGACGGGGCGACGCTCGAGGTCGCGGTCGTGGAATACGAAGGGGGCGATCGCTTGAACGTGCCCCTCTATCGGATCGATCAACTGGAGCCGTACCGGTCGGTAACGGATGGAGATGCGCCGCCCCCGCGCTTGCACCGCCTCGGCGCGACGACCTGGCAGCGCCAGCGCGACAAGACGCGCGCCGCGATTCGCGCGATGGCCGCCGAGCTGCTCGACTTGTACGCCCGGCGGCAGCTCGCCCACGGCTTTGCGTTCCCTCCTGACACGCCGTGGCAGCGCGAGCTCGAGTCCGCCTTCCTTTATGAGGACACCCCCGACCAGCGACGTGCATCCGATGAGGTCAAGCGCGACATGGAGCGCGCGCGCCCCATGGATCGACTGCTCGTGGGCGACGTCGGCTACGGGAAAACCGAGGTGGCAGTGCGGGCGGCGTTCAAGGCGGTGCAGGCGGGGAAGCAGGTCGCGGTGCTGGTGCCGACCACGATCCTCGCTGAACAGCACGGCCGGACGTTTCGCGAGCGGCTGGCCGATTACCCCGTGCGCATCGAAGTCTTGTCGCGGTTCCGCAGCGCGAAAGAAACCGCACCGCTGGTGCAGCGCCTCGCGGGCGGCGAGGTGGACATCGTGATCGGGACCCATCGGCTGCTGTCGCCGGACGTCACGTTCAAGGATCTCGGTCTGCTGATCGTCGATGAGGAGCACCGCTTCGGCGTCAAGCACAAAGAGCGTCTGAAAGCGCTGAAGCTCAGCGTGGACGTGCTGACGCTGACGGCGACGCCGATCCCGCGCACGCTGCATCTGTCACTCGCGGGTCTGCGCGATCTCGCGTTGCTCGAGACCGCGCCGAAGGATCGTTCTCCGATCCTCACATTCGTCGAACCGTGGGACGACGCGCTGCTCGAGGAGGCGATGGCGCGCGAGCTCGATCGCGGCGGGCAGGTGTACTTCGTGCACAACCGTATCGAGACGATCGATACGATCGCCGCGCGCGTGCAGGCGCTCGCGCCGCGCGCCCGCGTCGCGGTGGCGCATGGGCAGATGCGCGAGACCGATCTCGAAGCCGTGATGGGCCGGTTCGTGCGTGGCGAGGTGGACATCCTCGTGTCGACGATGATCGTCGAATCCGGCCTCGACGTGCCCAACGCCAACACGATGATCGTAGATCGCGCCGACCGTCTCGGGCTCGCTCAGCTCTATCAGCTGCGCGGGCGGGTGGGGCGGAGCCACCGCCGGGCCTTTTGTTACCTGCTCGTTCCCGATCAAGTGGATGCCGAGGCCGAGGAACGTTTGCAGGTGCTCGAGCATCATACTGATCTGGGATCGGGCTATCGCATCGCGCTGCGCGACCTGGAGCTGCGGGGAGCCGGAAATCTCCTTGGCGGCGAGCAGTCGGGGCACGTGCAGGCCGTCGGCTTCGAGATGTACCTTCGCTGGCTTGAAGAGACCGTGCGCGGGCTAAAACAAGGGGAGCAAGGAGCGGGGAGCAGGGAGCAATTCACGCCGCCCGATGTGACGCTCGATGCACCGGCGCACTTGCCCGATGACTACGTGGCCGATGACGACGCGAAGCTCGATCTGTACCGGCGGCTGGCGCGGGCTGAGCATCCAGGTGAGATTGAAGCCGTTCGCGGCGAGCTGCGTGACCGCTTCGGGCGATTACCGGCCGCCGCTGAGCGGCTCCTGCTCGTTGCGGAGCTGCGCGCGCTGGGTGCCCAGGTCGGTCTGGAGACGGTCCTGATCAAGGGTGACGAAGCGCGGCTCACATTCCGGCGCGACGCGTCGCCGCGGTTGGGGGGGCTCCAGGTGGCCCTCGAGGCCGTGCAATTCGAAGCCGACGTGCGGCGCGCGGTGCCGCTCTCCCTCAGGCTCCGCCGGCTCGGCGGAGAGTCGATCGGCCCCGGCCTGGTCCGGGCGCTCACGGCCGTTCTGCGGGACCATCACCGTTAACACAGAAAGAGGAAATGGAATGCGACGTGTGAGTCTGGTGTTGCTGGCGCTGACCGGGGTGTCTGTGATGGGGTGCGATGCCTTGCGGGACGCGTTTTCGCCGCGCGCGGACATCGTCGCGCGCGCCAACGACCAGACGTTGACGGTGGAGCGCGTCGCCGCGTGGGCCGGCGGCAGCAAGCAGGTGCCGATCGAACCGCTGGCGCTCAGCCGGCTGGCGCACGTGTGGGTGGATTACGCGCTGTTCGCGCAGGCCCTCGCGGCCGGCAAAGACCTGCGCGATTCGACAACGGCCATTGCCGCGATGTGGCCGGTCGTCGCACAGCTCAAGTGGGAGCGCTTCCACGACAGGCTCGTGGCGCGCGGCAATCTCAACCCGCAACAAGTGGACTCGGCATACCGGGCGGGGCAGCTGCGGATCTTCCAGCACATTCTGTTTCAGGTGCCGCCGAATGCCGCGCCGACCGTCGACGCCCAGAAGCGCCGGCAAGCCGAGCAGCTGCTGTCACAGGCACGCGGCTCCGGTGCGCACTTTGCCCAGCTCGCCAACCGCTACTCCGACGACCCCGGCTCCAAAGTCCAGGGCGGCTCCCTTGGCGTGTCGCAACGCGGTCAATTCGTGCAGGCCTTCGAGGATGCAGCCTGGCAGCTGGAGCCGGGCGCGGTGAGCGCGGTCGTGAAGAGTCCGTTCGGGTACCACATCATCCGCCGGCCGCCGCTCGGTGAAGTGCGCGATGTTTTCGCCACCGGCATCGAGGATCGGGCGACGGTGCACAGCGATTCGGTCTATCTCGACAGTCTCACCATCAAGCGGCACATCGAGACGGTCAGCCGCGCGCCGCAATACGTGCGCGCGGCCGTGCAGGACCTGGAGGGTTCGCGCTCCAGCAACCAGGTGCTCGTCAAGTATCGCGGCGGCTCGCTGCGGGTGCGCAATCTCGTGCGCTGGCTCTCGGCCCTCGATCCGCAGATCATGCAGGCGCTGCCGCAGGCGACCGACGAGCAGATCAATCAATTCCTCAAGGCGATCGCGCAGCGCGAGCTGCTGCTCGAACAGGCCGACTCCGCCCGCGTCACGCTGAACCCCGACGACATAAAGCAGATCCGTGCCGAGCACGATTCGGCGATCACCCTGCTCGGCTCGATCGTGAATTTGACGCCCGAGGTGCTGCGCGATTCCGCCGGCAAGACGACGCAGGATCGCGTCAACTTCGCGATGGGGCGCGTGAACGACTATTTGGACCGCGTGCTGCATGGCCGCGCGCGCTTCTTCCCGCTGCCGCCGTTCCTGGGGGAGCTGCTGCGCGCCCAGGCGAGCTGGAACGTGGATGAAGCAGGTGTGCGGCGCGCCGTGGAGCGCGCTCAGGAGATCCGCGCCGATTCCCTCAAGGCGACCGCAGCGCCGCGCATGAACCCGGCACCGGGCCCAGCGCCCATCGACACGACGCCGCGGCGGACGCTGCGATGAGACTGCTCGTGGCGTTGCTTGCGGGATGTGCCGTGACGGCCGCGGCGGCGCAGCAACCGGCCCCGCAGCAGACGATCGACCGCGTCGTGGCCGTCGTGGGGACGCGCCCGATCCTCGCGTCGCAGATCGAGGAGGAAATGGTCCAGTCGCAGGCGCAGGGCCAGCCGATTCCGCCGGACTCAGCGGGCCGGATGGTGATGCGCCGGCAGATTCTCGACCGCCTGATCGAGCTCGAGATCCTGGTGCAGCAGGCGGAGCGTGATACGTCGATCAAGGTGACGGACCAGGAGGTGCTCGATCAGGTCGAGCAGACCTACCAGAACGTCCGCAAGCAGTTCGCGTCGGAAAGCGACTTTCGCGACCAGATCCGGCAGGCGCGGTTCGGATCGGTCGAAGAGTGGCGCCGCTGGCTGGCCGACGAGCAGCGCCGGCAGCTGTACGCCCAGCGCCTGATCGAGGCGCAGCGCCAAAAGGGCAAGCTCCGACCCATCCCGCCGACCGAGGCGCAGATGCGGGAGTTCTGGGAGCAAAACAAGGCCCAGCAGCCGCGCCGTCCCGCCACCGTGTCGTTTCGACAGATCGTCGTCCGGCCCGTGGCGGATTCCGCGGCCCGCCGCCGCGCGCTCGAGCGGGCGGAGTCACTCGTCGTGGAGCTGCGCAAGGGGGCGGATTTCGCCGCCGCGGCGAAGCGGTTTTCCGCCGACAGCGCCTCCGCGGCACAGGGCGGCGAGCTGGGCTGGTTCCGGCGCGGGGTAATGGTCAAGGAATTCGAAGACGTCGCGTTCCGAAGCCGCCCGGGAGAGATCACGGGCCCGGTCGAGACGGCCTTCGGCTTTCACATCATCAAGGTCGAGCGCACGCAGCCGGCGGAGATCCTGGCCCGCCACATCCTGATCACGCCCGACATCAGTGACGCGCAGATCGCGATCGCGCGCCACCTGGCCGACTCGCTGCACGACCTGCTCGCCAGTGCCGGTCCGCACGCTTCGTTCGACTCGCTCGCCAAGCTGTATGGCGATCCACAGGAGCCGAAGCTGGCGGAAGACGCGCCGCTGACGGACCTCCCACCGGACTATCAGAAGGTCCTCTCGAGCGACACGACGCTGGGACTGAAGCCGGTGATCACGCAGGGGGCGCCGCCGCGCACCAAGTTCGTGGTCCTCGAAGTCCTGGCACGGCACGGGGCCGGCGAGCTGGCGTTCGACGAGGTCAAGCTGCGGATCCGCCAGTCGCTCGGCGATCAGCTCGCCATCAAGCATTTCGTCGACCAACTGCGGCGCCAGACCTACGTCGACATAAGGCTCTAGCCGTGGCTCCTTCCCGGCCACGCCTCGCGGTGGCCGTCGGCGACCCGCGAGGGATTGGTCCGGAGGTGGTGCGGAAGGCGCTGCGCCAGCCGCTCGACGCGGATGTGCGGATTGTCGGCGGCTGGGAGGATGGGCGCGCGCCGTCCGAGCTCGAGGCAGGGCGCGCCGCCGCCCAAGGCATCGAGGCCGCCGCCCGGCTGGCGCTCGCCGGTGAGGTCGACGCCATCGTCACCGGACCGGTCCACAAGCTCGCCCTGCACACCGCCGGCTATCGCTTTCCCGGAGTCACGGAATTTCTGGCGCACATCGCGGGCGACGTGCCGGTCGCGATGATGCTGGCGACCGGGCGGCTTCGCGTGGTGCTCGTGACGACGCACCTCGCACTGCGCGATGCGATCGCGACGATCACGACGGAGCGCGTGGTCCAGGCGGGTCGCATCGCGGTCGACGCGCTGCGGCGCTGGTGGGGCGTCGAGATGCCGCGGCTCGCGTTATGCGCGCTGAACCCGCATGCCGGCGAAGGCGGCTTGTTCGGCGATGAGGACGAACGCGTGCTGCGCCCGGCGGCCACGGCACTCGGTGCCGCGGGCCCGCTGCCCGCGGACACCGTGTTCGTGCGCGCGCTGCGCGGTGAATTCGACGCGGTGCTCGCGCCCTATCACGATGTCGGGATGACCGCGGTGAAAGTCTCGGGATTCGGAACGGGCGTGAACGTCACGCTGGGATTGCCGTTCGTCCGGACGTCGCCGGATCACGGGACCGCGTTCGACATCGCGGGCAAGGGCGTGGCTGACGCGGGATCGATGCGGGCGTCACTCGAGCTGGCAGTGCAGCTCGCGAGCGCTCGCCGGGGCGACTAGGTCGACGGCTCCGGCACCTGCTTGGTCGCGGGCCAGACCCGCACCCGACCCACGCGGCGGCCATCCATCTCCAGAATCTCGAACGTCGCCCCCTGCGCCCCCTGCAGGTTCACGCGGTCCCCGACCTTCGGCAGGCGGCCGAGCTGCCCGAATAACAGCCCGCCGATCGTGGTGTAGTCGGCATCGTCGAGATGGAGCTTGAGGGCGCGATTCACATCGGCGATATCCGTGCTCCCCGACAGAATCGGTACGGCGCTGGTGCCCGGGCCGTCGGCCACCGCTCCCGGCGTGGCGGTTGGAGTCTGATCGTACTCGTCGTAGATCGGGCCGACGATCTCCTCCAGCAGATCCTCCATCGTCACCAGGCCGGCGGTGCCGCCGAATTCGTCCAGGACGATCGCGAGGTGGACTTTCTGGCGCTTCATGTCGGCCAGGACGTCTTCCACCTCACGGGTGCCGGGGACGAAGAACGCGGGCCGGGCGATGTCCTGCACCGGCGCTTCCGATCCCGCGAGCAGACCCCGCAGGATGTCTTTGGCATGCACGATGCCGACGACGTCGTCGAGCGATTCACCGGTCACGGGATAGCGCGACCGGCCGGCCGCCGCCACGCGGTCGGCCGCCTCGGCGAGCGGCGCGTCGGCGGGGAGCGCCACGATGTCGGTGCGCGGCGTCATCACCTCGCGCGCGTTCTTTTCGCTGAACTCGAACACGCCCTCGAGCAGCCGCGCGTCGCCGGCGCCCAGGCCGCCCGTTTTGCGGCTCTGCTCGACCAGCATGCGGATCTCTTCGGGCGAATGCACGCGGTCGAGCTCGGGGTTCGAGCTTTTGATGCCGAGCATGCGCAGCAGGACGCGCGCGCTCCAGTTCAGCAGCACGTTGAACGGGCGCGTGATCCATGAGAAGGCGATGAGCGGCGCGGCAACCCAGCGACTCGTGGCTTCGGGATAGGTGATCGCCCACGTCTTGGGCACCAGCTCGCCGAACACGACATGCAGGAATGAGATCGTGGCGACGGCGACGACGGAGGCGACGCCTGCGCGGGTCAGAAAGTCGAGTCCGCTTGGCAGCGTCGCGAACCAGTCGCGAAACAGATGGGCGACGGTATCCTCGGCGACGTAGCCGAGCAGGATGGACGTGAGGGTGATGCCGAGCTGTGTGGCCGACAGCAAGCTGTACAGATTGCCGATCGCCTTGCGCACCGTGCGCGCCTTGCGGTCGCCGCGCCGGATCATCGCCTCGAGCTTCGTGCGGCGGGAGGCGACCAGCGCGAATTCCGCCGCGACGAAGAAGGCGTTGGCCGCGACCAACACGACAATCGCGACGAGGCGCAGACCCAGGACGTTCACGGCCTAATAGTATTAGATTTGCGCCGAGGACACATCCGTGCTGCCTGCTGAAGCCCACTGTACCTACCGCGCTCCGCTCAACAGCGACACCCGGCGTCGCCTGCTGTTGGCGTTCGCCATCACCCTGGTCGTCATGGTGGTGGAGCTGGTCGGCAGCTCGCTGTCGGGCTCGCTGGCGTTGCTGGCCGACGCGGGCCACATGCTCGCCGACGCCGCGGCGCTCGCCGTGGCGCTGTTCGCCGCGTGGATCGCGCAGCGCCCCGCGACGGCGCAGCGCTCATTCGGCTTCATGCGGCTGGAAGTGTTTGCGGCGCTCGTGAACGGCGCGGTGCTGATCGTCATCGCGATCGGCATCGCCGTCGAGGCGTGGCGCCGGCTGCACGCGCCGCCCGCCGTGAACGGCGCGTTGCTGATCGGCGTCGCCGCCGTGGGATTGCTCGCGAATGTCGCCGCGGTGGCGATTCTGCATCGCGGCCACGAGCATTCGCTCAACCAGCGCGGCGCCTATCTCCACGTGATGGGAGATCTGCTGGGCTCGATCGGCGCGCTGGCGGCGGGAGCGATCGTGCTCGCGTTCGGATGGACACCGGCCGACCCGCTGATTTCGGTCCTGATTGGTGCCCTGATACTGGTGAGCGCCTGGCGCCTGGTAAAGGAAAGCACCGACGTGCTGCTCGAGGCGACGCCACCGCATATCGCGCTATCCGACGTGCACGAGCGCATCGCGTCGGTGCCGGGCGTGGACTCGGTCCACGACTTGCATCTGTGGACGGTGACGAGCGGTGTGGTGGCCATGAGCGGGCATCTGGTCGTGAAGAACCCAACCGACAATCAGCCGGTGCTGCAGGAGGTGCAGGGGCGGATGAGAGCGCTGGGGATCGCGCACGTCACCGTCCAGGTCGAGCGGGAGCCCACGTGTGACTAGGGCGGCAAAAGGCGGCACTGGGCGGCAAAGGGGTTTGGCTGTTGCCGCCTTGTGCCGCCCTATGCCGCCCATTTATACTGCGCCCCTCATTCAGGGGACCGTAACTCAGTGAAGATTCGTAACATCGCTATCATCGCCCACGTCGACCACGGCAAGACCACACTGGTGGACCAGATGCTCCGCCAGGCGGGCGTGTTCCGCGCCAATCAGCAGGTGGCGGAGCGCGTCATGGATTCCAATCCGCTCGAGCGCGAGCGCGGCATTACGATCCTGGCGAAGAACACTTCGGTACGCTGGCTCGGCACGAAGATCAATATCGTGGACACGCCCGGGCACGCCGATTTCGGCGGTGAGGTCGAACGCATCCTGCGGATGGTGGACGGCTTCCTGCTGCTCGTGGACGCTGCCGAGGGCCCGATGCCGCAGACGCGCTTCGTCGCGGGCAAGGCGCTGGCGCTCGGCCTCAAGCCGATCGTGCTGGTCAACAAGATCGACCGGCCCGACGCCGAGCCGATGCGGGTGCATGACGAGGTGTTGGAGCTGCTGATGGACCTGGAGGCGACGCCGGAGCAGTTCAACTGTCCTTTCCTTTATACGTCGAGTCGACTGGGCACCGCGACGCTGGAGCTCGACGAGCCGGGGACAACGTTGACACCGCTGTTCGACACGATTCTGGCAACGATTCCACCGCCGCAGGCAACCGAGGCCGGCCCGTTCCAGATGTTGATCTCGACGCTCGACTATTCGTCCTACCTGGGACGAATCGGGATCGGGCGCATCGAGCGGGGCCAGGTGCACGTCGGAGACACCGTCGCGTTACTTAGCGTCGGCGAGCCGGGTCCTGTGGGCGACGGCCTGTTCGAGCAGGCGAAGATCGTGAAGCTGTTCGCGTTCGAGGGGCTGGAGCGCGCCGAGCTGGAAAGCGCGAGCGCGGGCGAGATTGTGGCCGTGGCGGGGCTCGCCGGTGTCGAAATCGGCAAGACGGTGACGGCACCGGATCATTTGGAGCGGCTCGCCGGCATCGCGGTCGAGGAGCCGACGATCTCGGTCGACATGCTGGTGAACAACTCGCCGCTCGCGGGGCGCGAAGGGAAGTTCGTCACCGGCCGACAGCTGCGGGAGCGGCTGTACCGCGAGCTCGAGCGCAACGTCGCACTGCGGGTCGAGGACACGGACACGCCCTATGCGTTCACCGTCTCGGGCCGGGGCGAGCTGCACCTCGGCATCCTGATGGAGACGATGCGGCGCGAAGGGTACGAGTTCCAGGTGAGCCGGCCGCGCGTCATCCCCAGGGAGGGGCCGAACGGCGAGCGGCTGGAGCCGTACGAGGAATTGATGATCGACTGTCCCGAAGGCTACGTCGGGGTGGTGATGGAGAAGCTGGGACCGCGGCGCGCGACCATGCTCGACATGAAGAATCCCGGGCTGGGGATGGTGCGGATGCGGTTCAAGATCCCGGCGCGCGGCCTGCTGGGGTATCGTTCGGAGTTCTTGACGGATACCCGGGGGACGGGGATCATCCACCACCGTTTCTTTGAGTACGATTTGTGGGCGGGACCCTTGTCGGGGCGGAATCGCGGAGTGCTCGTGGCCGACCGGGAAGGGGTCGTGGTGGCGTTCGCCCTGTTCAATCTCCAGGAGCGCGCCACCCTGTTCGTGGAGCCCGGCGATGCGGTCTATGAGGGCATGATCATCGGCGAGCACGTGCGGCCGGGGGACATGGACGTGAACGCGACGAAGGAAAAGAAGCTCACGAACATGCGCACCACGGCGTCCGACGAGATGATTATCTTGGAGCCACCACGCCAGGTGACCTTGGAGCTGGCGCTGGAGTACATCGAAGACGACGAGCTGATCGAGGTAACGCCGTCGTCGCTGCGGCTGCGCAAGCGCCTCCTGGGCGCCACGGACCGCCGCAAGCTGGCCCGCAGCGAGAAGCGGGCGTCGATGGAGGAGTAGGCAGTCGAGGGAGTCGGAGGGCCGTACCGCAGCGAACTCGAGCCGGAGGTGGCAATGCAGGCCCGCGACACGTCGGCCGATTGGTCGCTCAAGCGGAGGAGCGACGAGGTCGACGAGGAGTTCGGAGAATTCGAAGAGGACAAGGAACTCGACGAAGACTTCGACGATGATCTGGACGAGGACGAGCTCGACGACGAGGATCTCGACGAGGACGAGTACGACGACCTCGACGACGAGTTCGACGAGGGAGAAGACGACGAGTTTCGCCCCAAGAAGGGGCCGAAGCGGGAGTGGGAATGAGCGAGGAGGGCCTGTAGCTCAGGTGGTTAGAGCGCACGCCTGATAAGCGTGAGGTCGGTAGTTCAACTCTACCCAGGCCCATAAGCGCCCGACAGGTTAGGCCTGGCCGGGCGCTTCGTCTTTGCATCCCGTGATAGCTTTGTTGGCGCCCTATGGTGTCAACGATCCCCCGCGTCGTATTACCTACCGTTCAGGCGCTGGCCGAAGACGCAGCCCAACGATTCGCCCGGGCCGCGAGCGACGCGGTCCAGTCGCACGGAGAGTTCGTGGTGGCGCTTTCCGGCGGCGTGACGCCGCGGCGCCTGTACGAGCGGCTGGCCGCTCCACCCTACCTCTCCAGCGTCCCATGGTCTCGAGTGCAGGTCCTCTGGGGTGACGAGCGCTGTGTCCCGCCGGACCACGCGGCGAGCAACTATCGGATGGCACGCGAGGCGCTGCTCGATCACGTGCCGATTCCCGCGGCGAACGTGCACAGGATTCGCGGCGAAGATGAGCCTGTGGCGGCCGCAAAGGCGTACGAGCGGACGCTGCGCACCGTGCTTCGAGGAGCCCGCATAGACCTCGTCCTCCTCGGCCTGGGCGATGACGGGCATACGGCGTCGCTGTTCCCGGGCCCCCCCGCGAGCGAGGTCGCGGACGGCGAGCCGTGGGTGGCTGCCCGCTATCACGTGGCAGGGGCGCTGTGGCGAGTGACGCTCACGCCGGTCGTCATCAATGCGGCAGCTGAGGTCCTGTTTCTGGTCTCGGGGGAAGCGAAGGCCACGATCGTTCGCCGCGTGCTCGAAGGACCGCAGCAACCCCAGGAGCTGCCGGCTCAGCTGATCGCGCCGGCCGGCGGGCGCCTGGTCTGGCTGCTCGACGCGGCCGCTGCGCGCGACCTCGGGGCCTGCTGATGGCTCGCACCGCCGGCCGCGCGGCGCCGTCGGACGCGCTGGTCCTGTTCGGCGTGACGGGCGACCTCGCCCACAAGATGATCTTCCCGGCGCTGTACGCGATGGCCCGGCGCGGTGTCCTGCACGTCCCGGTGGTGGGTGTTGCGACTCGACAATTGAGTCTGGCGCAGCTCCGCGCGCGGGCCACGGACGCGATACGGAGCGCCGGCCCCATCGATGACCGGCGGGCCCTGCGCCATCTGCTATCCCTGCTCCGCTATGTGAGCGGCGACTACAACGACCCGGGGACATTCACGGCGCTCAAGCAAGCACTGGAGAAGGCTCGGCGCCCGGCGCACTACCTCGCGATCCCGCCCGTGTTGTTCGAGACGGTGATCAAAGGGCTCGGCGCCGCCGGGTTGGCTGAGCATGCGCGCGTCATCGTCGAAAAGCCGTTCGGACGGGACCTGGCCTCCGCGCGGGAGCTCAATGGTGTCGCGCGATCGGTCTTCCCGGAGGACGCGATCTTCCGCATCGATCACTTCCTCGGGAAGGAAGCGATCATGAACATCCTCTACTTTCGCTTCGCCAATTCGTTTCTGGAGCCGATCTGGAACCGCAACTACATCGCCAGCGTCCAGGTGACCCTCGCCGAAAAGCTCGGCGTGAACGGGCGCGGAGCATTTTACGAGACCGTCGGCTGTCTGCGGGACGTGATCCAGAACCACTTGTTTCAAGTCGTCGCCCTGCTGGCCATGGAGCCGCCGGCGTACCGCGGGTTCAGCGCCGTGCACAACGAGAAGGCTGCCGTCTTCCGGGCCATGCGCCCGCTGAAGTCCGCCGACGTGGTCCGCGGCCAGTATACCGGCTACCGCAAGGAGCCCAACGTGGCGCGGAATTCGGACGTCGAGACATTCTGCGCGCTGCGGCTGTTCATCGACTCCTGGCGCTGGGACGGCGTGCCCTGGTACCTCCGCTCGGGCAAGTTGCTGGCCGAGTCGGCTGTCGAGGTGCTCGTCCAGCTCAAGCCGCCGCCGCAGCGTCTGTTCGCGGACTCCGCGCCGGCGACCGGTCGCCCCAACTATTTGCGCTTCCGACTCTCGCCCAACTCGGCGGTCGCCCTCGCCGCTCGCGTAAAGCGCGCCGGGAAGGAATTCGTCGGCGACCAGGAAGAGCTCTATCTCGTGGAAGAGCAGGCGGGAGAGGAAGGGCCCTACGAACGGCTGCTCGGCGATGCGCTGGCCGGCGACGCGTCACTATTCACGCGCGAGGACGCCGTGGAAGCTGCCTGGGCCGCGGTCGATCGCGTCCTCAAGAGCCATTCCCGGGCTCGTCCGTACAAGCCCGGGACCTGGGGGCCCAGAGAAGCTGACGCGCTCATCGCGGCGGACGGCGGCTGGCACAACCCGGTACCGTAGGCGGCACGGGGACAGCTAGGGTTGATACGGTCGACGGAGTATGCGGTCCCACACCGCCAACGCCGGCTTCGCATGCATCGCGCTATCCGCCAACCCCAGATGCGTGAAGAGCGGCAGGATCGAACCGGGCGGTGGCGGATTGTTACGGAGATCGAGATCGTAGAACGTCAGCTGAAACACACCCTTTGCCTTGGCGCTGTCCAGCAGCCGTTCCTGCCGACCGATGTAGCGCGCCTGCTCGGCGGGGGACGACACGATCGTATCCAGCGAAACTGACGCCCAACCTCCCTCCACGACGAGCACCGGGAGCGTCGTCCCCTGCGCGATGCGGCTGTAGTAGTCGAGGGGCAGCGATTCCGGCACCGCAAACCCCGCGAGATAGGGATAACTCGACAACCCGATCGCGGCGACGAATGGGAAATCGCTGAGGTCCTGCGCGATGCCGACGTACGGGCCGGGCGGAAGGTGACCCCACGCCGTCTCGACCTGCACGCTGACGTAGAGCTTGCTCGGCAGGCTCGCGGCGTTGATCTGCGCCGCGACCGCATTCGCCATGACCCGAACGGCCTGATATACGGAGTCCGGCGCTAACAACCGGATGAGGTTGGTCTCGGCGGCGAGCCCCAGATAATCGGGTTGGATTCTGCTGGCGACGGCGTAGACCCACTCGCGATACAGCCGCTGCACCATGGTGTCGGTGATGCTGCGGCCGGCTGCGACGAGCTCGGGCGCCTCGGCCGCCCGGTTCAGCCCATCGGTCGCGTCCACGGTGAACACGACTTGCAGCCCTTTGGCGCGATAGTACTGCGCCAGCGGCAGCTCCACCGTCTGGACTGCCGAATCGGGCGCCGCGCCGCCGAGCATCGCGGCCCAGGGCGGCGACACGTGCATGATCGCGGCGTCGGCGTGCGGTATCCAGTGGTTGATGGCGGCTATCAGGTTTGCCGTCGATGAATCGAACCGCGGCGGGATGGCGGAGAATCCCATCAGATAGCTGCGCGGCGGGAGGCCGGGGCCGGAGCCGTCACCGCAGGCCGCCGCCAGGACCGACAGGACAAACAAGGTTCGCAGTCTCACGCCTGCAGTTTACCTTCTCTAGTCATGGCGCGCCCGATGCGATGGACGACGTGTGTGATGGCACTGTGGTTTGTCCCGCTGGCTGCGCTTGCCGGACAGACGCCTGCCTCCGCGCCGGATACCACCAAGCCGTACACACTGCCGCCGACCACCGTTACCGTGACGCGTACCGAGCAGCCGCTCAACCAGGTACCGCGCTCGGTTCAAATCCTCGATCGCGCGCAGATCAGTCGCGCGAAGCCAACCTGGGGGCTGGATGAAGCGCTCGCCGCCGTCCCCGGGGTCTACGTCGCCAATCGCTACAACTTCTCGCAGGACCAGCGCATTTCGATTCGCGGCTTCGGGGCCCGCTCCGCGTTTGCGGTGCGAGGCATCAAGATCCTGATAGACGGAATTCCCCAGACGCTGCCCGACGGCCAGGGCCAGCTCACGAACCTCGAGCTCGGCGAGGTGGATCGCATCGAAGTGCTGCGCGGGTCGGCGTCGTCCCTGTACGGCAACGCGACCGGCGGGGTGATCAGCATCTGGACCAATCCCCAGGAAGTGCAGGGGGTGCGGGAGGAAGCGCGCTTCGTCGCGGGCACCTTCAGTCAACGTTCTGGACGAACCTGGAATAAGTGGCAGACCACGACCGGCGTGCGAGTAGGCGGCGGCGGCGCCCAGATCACCGCTTCGCGGCTCGACTACGAAGGCGAGCGCAACCACAGCGCCGCGGACAGTCGAGTCGTCAATGCCCGGCTGCACGTGCCGCTCTCGCCGGGGTGGTCGCTGGCCGCGGTCGCAGACCTCGGCGACAACCCGCGCGCCGACAATCCGGGCTCGCTGACGGCGGCCGAGCTGCGCAGCAATCGCGACACCGTGCCGCTCCTCAATCGCAATCGCAACGCGGGCAAGGCAGTCAGGCAATTCCAATCGGGCGCCACCCTTCGCCACATGACGGCGAACGGCGGCGACGCCGTGCTGACGATCTTCGGCCTCACGCGCAGCCTCAAGAATCCCCTCACCACCACATACATCGATCTCGACCGCGTCGACTATGGCGCCCGCGCGACCGTCACGTACCCGCTGCGCATCGGCTCGCTGCCGCACCGCCTCACCGCCGGTATCGACTTCCAACGGCTACGCGATGACCGCAAGAACTTCAACTATCTCAACACGCCGGGCGATTCTGCGCAGCCCGACACCGTGCGCACGCTCGACCAGCTGGAGCACGTCACGGAGCTGGGGCCGTTCGTGCAGAGCGCGCTCGAGTTGTCGCCGAGCACGACGATCACCGCCGGACTGCGCTATGACTGGGTGAAGTTCAGTGTGGCCGACCGGCTCGTGACGGGGTCGAATCCTGACGACTCGGGGGATCGGCTGATGCGCTCCTTGTCGGGCACCCTCGGCATCGCCGTGAATCCCTCGAGCGTCGTCACGGTCTACGGCAACGTCGGCTCATCGTTCGAGACCCCGACCACCACCGAGCTCGCCAATACGCCGACCGGCACGGGCGGGTTCAACACAGGTCTCGAGCCTCAGCACGCATTGAACTACGAGCTGGGCGCGCGCGGCACGCTCGCCGGCCGGCTGGCATACACCGTCGCCGTTTTTCAGGCGGACGTGCGGGGCGAGCTTATTCCGTATGAGATCGCGGCGCCGCGGTTCTACTATCGCAACGCCGGCGACGCGCGCCACCGGGGCGTCGAGCTCAGCGGCAACCTCTCCGTGATGCCGGGCGTGAGCCTCAATGTGGTATGGACGTACTCGGATTACCGCTATCGCGACTACAGCTTCACCACCGACACGGGCAGAGTAGTGCACGTCCTGGACGGGCGGGCGCTGCCAGGGATTCCGCAGCACTGGCTGCATTTCATGGCGCGAGCGCAGCCCGCCGCGCTCCGGGGCGTCTGGGCCGAGGTACAGCAGAGTTATTCGTCGGGCTATCTGGTGAGCGACACGCTGAGCACACGCGCGGCGCCATGGGGAGTAACGAACGCGCGGCTGGGATGGGAGGGAAAAGTGGGGAGCACGCGGCTCGCTCCGTTCCTCGGCATCAACAACGCGTTCAATCATCTATATGTCAGCTCGGTCGTGATCAACGCCGCGCGGGATCGGTTCTTCGAGCCGGCGCCCGGCCGGAATATTTATGTGGGCCTATCGGTCGGCGCGGGTCGCTAGGTAATTTGCACGCATGAAACGACTCTCCTCACTTCTCATCGGATTCGTCATCGCATTGTCGAGTCTTGCCAGGGCGCAGAATCCGCCGACCCAGTCGCCGCAGATCGACTGCACCTGGCTCACCGTGGACAGCGCGACGAAGACCGCGACGTTCCAACTCACCTCCGGCCTGACGCAGCTGAATGGCGGCTTGAACTTCAACGGCTTCAACGACGGCAAACTGACGCTGACCGTTCCGACCAGCTGGAATGTCGTGATCAAATTCGTGAATCACGATGCCAATCTCCCGCATTCCGCCGAAGTGGTCGATTCCGTGAAGCCGATGCCCGCGGGGCCGGTCGATCCGGCGTTCCCGCGCGCCATGTCGGTGCGGCTGATGCAGGGAATCGGGTCGGGGGAAACAGATTCGCTGCGGTTCGTCGCCGGCAAGCCGGGGACTTACCTGATCTTTTGCGCGGTGCCGGGGCACGGCCTCGCGGGGATGTGGCTGCGGCTCAAAGTCTCCGCGACGGAGAAACAGCCGAAGCTGGTAGCGTCGTCTACCTGAAGGCGCTGGAAGCTCAAGACGGTATAATTAGGTCCATGCGATTCCTGCGGGTCGTGCTGGCGTTGGCGTTCGGTCTGTCCATGGCCGGGCAGGACACGCGTGCATGCAGTCATCATCATGATTTAACGGGACACCATCAGGGCACGCACGACAGCGCGCCTCACGCGTGCTGTCCCGCGAGCGTGACCGGCTCGCTTCCCACGATATCCGCGGGTTGGACAGCCGCTCCCTTGCCGGTGGTCGCGGTCGATGTCGAGCCGGATCGCTCGGTCGTTCTTCCCTCTCGCAGACACCTGCTTCCCTTCGCACTCGCTCCTCCACACGCGCTCGCGTAACCGCGCGCGGTCCTAAGCTGGGAATCCGAAAACCGTAAACCCCTTTGTGGAGGGGCTCCATGCGTATTTGGAAATCGACGATTTGGCTCGTCGTTCTGCTCGTCGTCTTTGGGCGGCGAGGGGCGGCGCAGGGCGGCGCTGTACCCGTTGAAGAGACGCTGCCGCTCGTCGTCTCCGGCTTCGCGGTCGGTACCGGAACCTACGATCGCAATCTGGCGCAGAATGGCGCGACGGCCTCAAAGATCGGCCTGAGCCTGTTCCGGCCGTGGTCGGACCAGCTGTATCTCTTTGCACAGCTGACCACACACGTGGCACAGCACGACACCTCGCCGGTGCACACGCACATCGAAATCGACAACCTCATCATCAACTGGACGCCGGCGCATCTCTCGGCGTTGTCGCTCTCGTTCGGCCGCTTCGACGCGCCGATCGGCTTTGAGCGCGACGACGAGCCGTTGAATCTCGTCCCGACGACATCGTTCACGTTCGAGAGCGCCCGGCCCGCGAAGTTCACCGGTTTGATGGCGCGCTACACGCTGAACCCGAAAATCAGCGTGCTCGGCGTCGTCGCGAACGGCTGGGACCGGGAAATCGACAATAACAGCGGCAAGACGGCCGGCCTCAAGTTGCAAACCTTTCCATCGTCCGGTCTCGCGGTGGCCGCAGGGGCGTTCTATGGCCCCGAAAGGGATTCGACGAACGGCTCGCCGCGAACGTTGCTCACCGGCGACGCCACCTGGCAGCCGATGCAACGGCTGATTCTTCAGGCGGAAGCGCATCGGGGGTCGGAGGCCGGCATGCACTGGACAGCCGTCGTCGGCCAGGCGTTCTGGCGCGTCGGGCGCTCGACGGGCCTCACCGTGCGTGGCGAAACACTCGACGATGCGGACGGCTTTGCCACGGGCACGTCACAGACCCTGCGCTCGCTCACGATCTCGCCCTGGTACTTCTATCGCGAGGCGCAGGAGGGCGTGTTCTCCAACGTCGAGTTCACGGACTTCCGTCTTCCCGCATTCTCGATTCGACCGGCGCTGCGCATCGATCACTCGAGCCAGCCGGTGTTCGAAACCAAAGGCGGCACCCTGAAGCAGTCGAATCTGACCGCTCTGGTGGAGCTCGTCTTCGTCTTCTAGGAGGCTTCGTGCTCTACGATCTGCGCCACAGTGATCTGCGAGTTCGCTGGCTGGTCACGCTGCTGCTGGCGACGCTCGGCACATCCTACCTGTTCGGCGCCTGGATGGTCGGTCTCTACGCGGGATTCAGTCCCCGCAAAGTGGCGGAGACGTACGGGCCGGCGGGCGAGGCGATGATGGCGATGCAGATGCCGCCGGATTCCACGGTCGTGACCGAGCGTCCCGTCTCGATGGCCGAGATGGGAGAGGAGCACCATCACGTGGATCGGGATCTACTCATTCAGGACACGCACGTACACATGCCGATGTACGCGGTGATCGCCGCCTGCTTATCCGTTATCGCGCTCGGCCTGGCGCTGCCGCGCTGGGCAGGCCTGTCGATCATCGCGCTACTCTTTGCCGCACCCTGGCTCGACTTCGCCGGGATGTGGCTCACGAAACTCGCCTCGCCCCGCTTCGCGATCGTGACGCTCGCAGGCGGATGGGCGATGGCTCTGGGATATACCATCGTGGCCGTACTGGCCACCTATCAGATGTGGTGGAGGAAACAGTGAAGACTCTCATACTGTGCGCGGCTGTGGTCGCGTTGCTGCATATCACGCCCACCGTCGTCCTCGTGAAGCGCCAGGATGCGGTGGCGCGGCTGCTCCCCGGTGCGGACAACTTCGCCGTGCGCGAACTGCATCTCAGCAGTGCCGATTCACGGCGCTTGCACGATGCCGTCGGCTGGGAGCCGCCCGATGGCGTGGTCACGTTCTACGTCGGGAAGCATCAGGGCCAGGTGACGGGCGCGCTGATCTTCATGCGCGTGGACTGCCAACATGGGCCGATCGAGCTGGCGATTGGATACGACCCGCGCGGGACCATTCGCGGCGTGGAGGTCACGAAAGCGACGGTCGAGATGAAGCCCTGGATCGTCGAAGCGCTGCGGGCGGGACTCGCGAATGAATATCACGGCCTGGCGGTCGCCGAGGCGCCGAGTGGCGCCGAGAAGGTGAAACCGCGGATCGGCACGATGCCGGGATACATGGCGGAGCTGATCGACAAAGGCGTGATGCATGCGAATGCGGCGTATCGGTTGTTCTATAAATGACGGTAGGAGGCGGTAGGAGGCGGTAGGGGGCGGTACCGCCTCCTACCGCCCCTTTACCGCCCCCTACCGTCGTTGTTATGGACGCAAATAGCCCCAGGTGTGCAGCCGGTCGAAGTCCTCGAACCACCGGTCCCCGATGTCTTTGCGGTAATACATGTTGGGGATCATGATGTTGTCGATGCGGTTGTAGGCCTGCTTCTGCGCGGCCTTCATCGTGGTGCCGGTGCCGACGACGATCAGCACGACGCCGGAGGTGCCGGTCACGACCCACTC